>WNGD01001974.1_pt2 | contig 21731 bp, 21 predicted proteins | sample 5400671 | NCBI WGS metagenome assembly WNGD01 (sample SAMN13153369, study PRJNA577476) | soil metagenome | isolation source: 40 cm soil or saprolite under grassland replicate 2 | place: USA:California | collected 2016-06-15 | reverse complement strand
GCCGCCGTCGCGACGCACTCCAGCCAGTTGCGCGGCACGCTGCTCACGCCGGTCTCGTCCATCGCGCGGTCGAGCCCCTTTTCGAGCGCCGCAGAGCCCTCCTCGAGGGGCACGCCCGGCAGGGCGCCTTCGATGAACAAGGAGAATCGGCCGATATCGCGGATACTCTCGGGCGTCATCTCGATGCGGACGAGATCGATCGACGGCGGGGAGAACCCCGCCTGCACGCAGAGGTCGGAGTACTCCTCCGGTGTGAGGAACTCCCGTGCGACGGCGTGGGCGCTGTGTTGCACCTCGAGCCCCCGCTCGCGCAGCGCCTGTACGGCACGCACGATCCAGCGGCGCCAGAAGCCCGACGTCCCTTCAACATAGGCGCCGTTGAAGAACGTCGTGTTGAAGGCGAACACGCCGTTCCGTTTCAGCGTCTTGCGAATCTCGGTGATAACCTGTGCCTTGTCGGGGACGAGATGGATCGCGTTGAGAAAGACGACGGCGTCGGCAGACGAAACCAGACGGGAGACCCACTCGGCGCTGCCTTGGATGAACTCGACCACCCTGGAGTGGATGGCGTCCCGCGCCTTCTCGAGCGCCGAAGCGGACGGATCGATCCCGATCACCGACGCGTTGCGGGCGTCGCCGAGCCGCTCAAGGATCAGCTTCGTGACGGCCCCGGGGCCGCACCCCAGGTCGACGATTTTGCGACGACCGGGGCAAATCACACGCTCGACGATCCAGCGATTGACTTCGGTGAAGAAGGGGTGACGGGTGAACGCTTCAAACGAAAAGCGCTCTTCCTGGCCCTCCACATGAACCGCCATCGGACCTCCCGCGTTCTCCTGCTTGTGAATCCCCAGCGCGCCGAGGTGCAGTTAGCGGGTGGGACGCATGTTCCGCGCCCTCAAGATACAAAAATGGGGCTGGATTCGCTCTCGATCCGCGCTACACTGGAATCTAAGTGACCCAGCCGAAACGTCTTAGTCAAGAGGAGCAGCGTTCCCTGGTCCGTCGCCTCAAAGCACGGGACGAGCGGGCACTCGGGGAGTTGTACGACGTGCTCGCGCCCTGGGTGCTGGGTCTCGCCTTCCGGATCCTCCATGATGAGGACGAGGCCGAGGAGGTGACGGGGGACGTCTTCGCCCAGGTGTGGCGGCGCATCGACAGGCACGACTCACGCCGCGGGCCGCTCGTACCCTGGATCCTGTCGATCGCGCGCAACAGGTCGCTCGATGCCCTGCGGCGACGGCGACGGTGGTGGCGCAAGGCGGAACGGTGGGAGCGGGCGCGCGCCGCGGATACGGGCGAGCTCGAGGCGCCTGCCGCGCCGCACGAGGCCGCGGTGCCCGGATGGCCGGTGCACCGCGAGGTGCATGCGGCGCTCGCGGCGCTGCCCGACGAACAGCGACGCGTGGTGCTGCTGGCGTATTTCGAAGGCCTGACCCACAGCGAGATCGCCCGGCGCCTCGACCAGCCGCTCGGCACGGTGAAGACGCGGCTGCGGATCGCGCACGCGAAGCTGACGGAGACCCTGGCGCACGTAAAGGATTGGATGGCATGATGGACTGGCTGGGCATGGCCGCGTCTCCGAGGAGTCCGCGTCCCGACTTGCGGGCGCGGGTGGTGGAGCGTGCCGCGGCGTCGCGGCCGCGGCCCTGGCGGCTGGCGGCAGCGGCGCTGCTCGCGCTCGCCCTGGGCGGGAGTGCGGTTTGGGCCTACGGCACGATCGGCGCGCTGAGCGTCGAGCGGGACCGCCTCGCCCTGCAGGTGGAGGCCCTCCACGACACCGTCGCCACGTTCATCCATGGTCCCGCCACGCGGCTGGTGCAGATCTCGGTCTCGACCGGGGGCCGGGTCGGCTCGGTTACGATCTTCGCCGACACCGTGCGGCACCGCTGGCTGGTGCGGTGCGACGGCCTCGCGCCGAACGCCCCCGACCAGGCTTACCAGCTCTGGTTCATCACGAACGACGGGATGCGGAGCGCCGCGCTGATGCCGATGGACTCGGATCAGCCGATGGTGATGGCGCTCGAGATGCCGCGGGACGGCGCGCCGGTGACAGGTGCCGCACTGAGCATCGAGCCGCGGGTCGGGTCTACTGAGCCCCGCGGGCCGATGGTGTTCCACCGGCTGCTCTAGCCGCGCTTCTCCGCGAGGTCGTGGACGGTCTCGAGCTGCACGACCTTGAGCCGCCGCGTCCCCAGCGGGAGTGAGATCGTGACCGACTGCCCCACCTTGGCGCCGAGCAGGGCCTTGCCGACCGGCGAGGCCATCGAGACGGGCATCTCGTCGGCGTCGTCGTCCCCCTCGATGAATTCGCCGAGCGTCAGCGCGTAGGTTTCCCGCTTTTTCGTCTCGAGGTCCTGCACGGTGACCCGGGAGCCAAACCCCACGCGGTCCCGGGGGATATCGGACTCCCGCACGCTCGAGAGCTTGGAGAGGCGCAGCCGCAAGTGGCTGAGACGGGACGTCACGAACTGCTGGCGCTCGAGCGCCGCCTTGAATTCCGAATTCTCGCGCAGATCCCCGTGGGCGCGCGCCTTCTCGATCTCTCTCGGCAGCACGAAGTTGATCTCGTAATTGAGCCGCTCGACCTCGGCTTGGAGCCGCTGCTTGAGCTCGTCGATCATAGGGGCAGAAATCTAGACGGGTAGACGGTTAGACGGGTAGAACCTGCAACGCCACCTGCGTCGCGAGGCTACGCGTCAAACCGTCTAGCCGTCTACCCGTCTAGCCGTCTCCCCGTCTCCCCGTCTAGTATTCCCCCGTGCCTCTGCCCATCCGCACCTATCATCAGCTGACCGACCCGGACCGCTCCGGGCTTGCCGAGCAGATCGGGTCCCAACGCCGCCGGGTGGCCGAACGGCTCGCCGCGGTGGGGCGGGTGGTTGCCGTGATGAGCGGAAAGGGCGGCGTGGGAAAGAGCTACGTCACGGCGGGTCTGGCGCGGGCGCTGGCCCGCCACGGCCGGGCGGTGGGGGTGCTCGATGCGGACCTGAACGGCCCCACCGTGGCGCGGTTGCTCGCAGCGCCGGATGGCACAGTGATCATCCAGGGGGACGGGGTGGCGCCGGTCGCAGGCGCGGACGGTGTGCGGCTCGTCTCGATGAGCCAGCTCCTCGAAGACGGCCGCCCCCTCGTCTTCCGCGGCCCGGAAGCGGAGAGCCATGTGTGGCGCGGAGCGCTCGAGGCGGCGGCGCTGCGGGAGTTCCTCGCGGACGTGGCCTGGGGCACGCTCGATGTGCTGCTCGTGGATCTGCCGCCCGGGATCCAGCGCTTCCAAGACCTGGTCGAGCTCCTGCCGACGCCGCCCGCGGTCCTGACGGTGACGCTTCCCACGCCTGAGTCGGGCGACGCGGTGCGGCGCGCGATGCGCTTCGCCTCGGAGCGCGGCGCGCCGCTCCTCGGCGTCGTGGAAAACATGGCGGGCGGGCCGTTCGCGGGGGATGCGGGGAACGCGCTGGCCCGCGAGTTCGGGACTCCGATGCTCGCGCGCTTCCCGTTCCACCCGAACGCAGGGGTTTGGGACGCGCTGGCCCAGCGCATCGGGAGCCCGGCATGAGACATTCCGCACTCCCGTGAAGTTCCTCTGTGTCGAGTGCGACCGGCAGATGGTGTTCGAGGAGCGCCAGGTCCCGGGCGACGGGACGCTCGCGGCGGCGTTCCGCTGCCCTGCCTGCGGACGCGTCGTCGCGATGCTGACGAATCCCATGGAGACCCAGCTCGTCGCCTCGCTCGGCGTGAAGATCGGGGGCGTGACGCTCCCGCCGCAGCCGCTCGAGACGGTGCGCAGCATGGTGAGTTCGGGACGCGAGGATGCGTTCGAGGACGGTGGGGAGAGGGGAGAAGGGAGAGGTCCCATCTGGTCAGGGGAAGCCCAGGCGCGCTTGGCGCGCGTCCCCGGGTTCGTGCGGGGCATGGTGAAGAAGATCTACGTCGACTACGCCCGCGACCGCGGCATCGCGGAGATCACGCCGGCGATGATGGACACGGCGCGCAGCGAGCTGGGGCTCGAGGGGATGTGAGCCGGCACGAGGAACGGACCGTCGGCGGGCTTCGGATCGTGATCGACCGCGACCAATGCGTCGGGTTCGGGGACTGCGTGAAGGAGGCGCCGGAGGGTTTCAAACTGGACGACGACACCGTGGTCGTGTTCGTCCGGCCGGAGCTGGTGGAGCGCGAGCGGTTGCTGCGCGCGTGCGACGCCTGTCCTGTTGACGCGATTACCGTATGGGATTCAGAGGGTAGGCAACTGGTGCCAGGATAGATTCTCCGCTCCCTGCTTACTTGACAGCCTGTTTGCTCGCTCACATACTCGCCCCGCCCAAAGGGGGAGGTGCCGGTGTATCGCGAGATCTTCGTCCCCGTCGACAACTCGCCGCATTCCGACTGGGCCCTCGACCGGGCGATCGAGCTGTGCCGCCAGTCCAACGGCCGCATCACCGGCAACCACGTCTACGCGGCCCGCCTCCATGACGTTCGTTTCCGCCAGCTCGAGACCGGTCTCCCCGCGCGCTTTCAGACTCCCGAGGAGATCAAAAAGCAGCGCAAGATCCACGACAAGCTGATCGAGAAGGGGCTGCAGCTCATCGCCGACAGCTTCCTCGATCAGCTGGGCAAGCGGTGCGAAGCGGCCGGCGTGCGGCTTACGCGCCAGCTGCTCGAAGGGATCAATTACGAAGAGATCGCGAACGAGGTGAACCGCGGCGCTGGGCGGCTGCCGGGGCTCATCGGCTTCGATCCCAACCGCGCCGCTGGCTACGACGGCGGTGAGAAGGTCCGCTCCGACGTGCAGGTGGGTGAGAACGGGCGCCTGGTGGCCGAAGACGAGGATCAGGCGGCGCGGCTGGTCGGCTCGTCGGGCCGTCAGTACGACCTGCTCGCCGTCGGCGCGCACGGGCTCGGTCGCCAGCCGTACTCGCAGCTCGGTGGTGTCGTGTCCCGCGTGCTGCGCGGGGTCGAGAAGGACGTGCTGATCGTGCGCGACGAGCGGCCCTTCGCCGGCGGCCGATTGCTCGTGTGCGTGGACGGCTCCTCCTACAGCTACAAGGCCATGCGCGTCGCCCTCGAGCTGGCGCAGGCGTTCGGCGGATCGGTGTACGCGTGCAGCGCGTTCGACGTGGAGTACCACCACGTCGTCTTCCACAACATCAAGGACGTGCTGTCGTACCAGGCGTCAAAGGTTTTCAAGTTCGAGGAGCAAGAGGAGCTGCACAACAACATCATCGACAAGGGGCTCCTCAAGCTGTGCCAGGCGAACCTGAAGCGGGCCGAGGTGATGGCCCGGGAGTTCGCCGACGTCCCGCTCAAGACGCAGATCCTCATCGGGAAGCCGTTCCAGGTGATCATGCAGTGGGCCGAGGAGGTCAAGCCGTCGCTGCTCGTGCTCGCCCGCCACGGCGCCCATCGGATCGAGGGCACCCAGCTCGGCTCTCAGGCCGAGAACCTCGTGCGACTGGCAGCGTGCAACGTGCTGCTCGTGGGGACGGGAGGAGTGCGGCCAGAAGACATCCCCTGGATCGAGGAGGACGGCGTGGCAGGGCTACCGTGGGCGCCGGAAGCCGAGGTGCGGATCCTCCGGGTTCCACCGTTCGCGCAAGGGATCGCGCGTCGGGCGGTCGAAGAGTATGTCCTCGAGCACGCCCACGGCGAGCCCGTGACCGTGACCAACCGCTGGCTCGACGAGGCGATCCGGAAGCTGCTCCCCACGCATATGCAGCTCATCATGGGCATCGGCACGGCGGAAGAGATCGCGCTCGCCGAGGTGAAGGCGCACGAGCAGCTGCGGGCGACGAAGGTGCAAGGCCATGACTCCGACCCTGAGCCCCTCTCCGCCGACGTCGAGGTGAAGTGCCCCGTAACGGGCGCCGTCTCCCGGCGGCCGCGCACCGCGGCCGACCCGATCGTGTGGACGGAAGAAGCATGGCAGCGGCTGCAGCTGGTGCCGTTGATCGCCCGACCGCTCGCCCGGAACACGGTGGAGCGCTTCGCCCGGGGCCATGCCATCTGGCGGGTCACGACGGGCGTGATGGACGAGAACAAGCAGGCCATGATCGCGGCCGACGAGTTCGACGTCGAAACGATGATGGTGATGTTCACCGAGCTGCGGGCGAAGCAGATCCGCGGCGAAGCCGGCTCGCTGCAAGCGTTCATCGAGGAGGCGAAGGCGCAGGGGATCACGCGCTGCCCCATCCGCGACATCGAGGAGAAAATGGGGAAGTGCCCGGTGGACTTCAAAGCCCTCACGCCCGAAGAAGCGAAAGCGGCGGTGGAGAAGCTGCTGCAGTGAACTTCGTCCCGCATGTGATCGCCTGGAACCTCACCCGGCGGTGCAACCTGGAGTGCGCCCACTGCTACATATCCGCCGGGCCGTACCAGTCGCCCGCCGGGGAGCTGGGCACCGCCGACTGCCTGCGTATTCTCGACCAGATCCTCGCGGTCAACCCCGCTCCGATGATCATCCTGTCGGGCGGCGAGCCGCTGCTGCGCGACGATCTCGACCAGCTCGCGGCGCACGGGGCGCGCGCTGGGGCGACGGTCGTCGTGGGCACGAACGGAACGCTGCTGGGCGACGCCCGGATCGCGAGGCTGAAGGAGGCCGGCGTACGGGGAGTGGCCGTGAGCGTCGATTCGCTGCGGCCCGCCTACCACGACAACTTCCGGCACGGGCAGGGCTCGCTCGCCGAGACCCAGGCCGCGCTCGCGCGTCTCGCCGCGCACCGGCTCGACTTCATCATCCAGACGACCGTCACCAAGGGAAACCGCGCGGAGCTCGGCGCGCTCGTGGAATGGTCGGCCGCGCACGGCGCCGTGTCGTTCAACTGCTACTTCCTGGTATCCACGGGCCGGGGCGCGTCGCTCAGCGATCTCGCCCCGACCGACTACGAGGCCGTGCTGGCCGATCTGGCCCGCTGGCAACAGGCGTATCGCGGCCGCATGCTGGTGCGGGCGAAATGCGCGCCGCACTTCATGCGTCACGTGCACCAGGCCGACCCCGAGTCCCCGATCCTCAACTACGAGACCCGCTGTCCCTGCGGCACGCAGTACTGCCGCATCACCCCGGATGGGAAGCTCACGCCGTGCCCGTACATGCCGGAGATCGCCGGCGATCTGCGCACGCAGAGCTTCGCCGAGATCTGGCGGTCCGCTCCGCTGCTCCGCCGGCTCCGCGAGGGCGAGCTGGGCGGCAAGTGTGGTCGCTGCGAATACCGCCGGCTGTGCGGGGGGTGCCGCGCGCGCGCCTTGGCCCTCGAGGGAGACGTGCTGGCCGCCGATCCGTCGTGCGTGTACGAGCCGAGCGGCGCGCCGGTGATCGACGCGCTGCGCGACGTGACGTACGGCGCCGAGTTCCGGCCGGCGCTCGCGTGGAGCCCGGCGGCGCGCGAGCGGATCGAGCGCATCCCGTCCTTCGTGCGCGGCGTCGTGATGCAGCGGGTGGAGGCGTACGCCCGCCGCCAGGGGCGGCACGAGATCACCCCGGAACTGCTGGCCGAAGTCCGCAGCGCGCTGCCGATCGATTTCTCGAAGCGCCCGCCGTTCTTCGTCACGGACAACGGATGACGGTCAACGGATGACGCCCGAGCTCCTGCTGACGCTCCAAGCCGCCGCCGACACCACTCGTGCCTACGGGGAGTTTCCCGTCATCGGCGCGCGGGCGGCGGTGTGGATCGCGGCGGAGGTGCACCTGATGTTCGCCGCGTTCGTGCTGGGCGTGCCGATGTTCGCCGTGGTGGCCGAGGCGATCGGGATCTTCGGGAAGGACGCGCGCTACGACCGGCTGGCCAAGGAGTTCACGCGCCTGCTGCTGGTCGCCTACAGCGCCACCGCGATCTGGGGCGCCGTGCTCGTCTTCTTCCTCGCGACGCTGTATCCCCGGTTCTGGGCCTACCTCACGGCCGTCTTCGGGCCTTCGATGTGGGCCTACGCGGCGCTGTTCTTCCTCGAGTCGTTCACGCTGTACCTGTACTACTACGGTTGGGACCGCTGGAAGTACGGCCGTCCCAAGTGGGTCCACTGGGCGCTGGGCATCCTGCTGAACGTGTGGGGCACGATCGTGATGTTCATCGCGAACTCCTGGCTCACCTACATGATGACGCCGCCGCGCGACATCACGCCGACCACCGACCCCACGACCATCAAGCTGTGGCACGCGATCGCGAACGCCACCTGGATGCCGATCAACGTGCACCGCCTGATCGCGAACGTCGTGTTCGGCGGCGCGATCGTGGCCGCGTACGCGAGCTACCGCTTCCTGGCCGCACGGACCGATGAGGAGCGCGCTCACTACGACTGGATGGGCTATGTCGGCAACTTCATCGCCATCTCGGCGCTGATCGTGCTGCCGTTCGCGGGCTACTGGCTGGGCCGCGAGATCTACCAGTACGACCAGTCGATGGGGATCACCATGATGGGCGGCTTCATGAGCTGGCTCTGGGTGATCCAGGCGTTCCTCATCGCGGTGCTGTTTCTCACGGGGAATTACTACCTCTGGGTGGGCATGGGACGGATCCCGGGGGCCGAGCGGTTCCAGCCCTACACCAAGTACCTGCTGATCGTGCTCGTGCTGGGCGCGATCGTGTGGGGCACGCCACACACCATGATCGCGGACTCGAAGGAGCTCGCGGCCATGGGCGGCTCGCACCACCCGTTCCTCGGCGCACTCGGCGTGATGAGCGCCAAGAACACCGCCGTCAACCTGATGATCCTCACCACGTTCCTGTCGTTTCTCATGTACCGCCGGGCCAACGTGCGGGCGGTGGTGCCGTGGGCGCGCTCGGGAACGCTGATCCAGTTGACGATGCTCGCCGTCGCGGCCGCGATCGTGCTGTTCTACGGCATCCGCGGCTACTTCGTCGAGGCGATCGTGCGGATCGGCTACAGCGTGTATCAGGTGCTCGCGGTCCTGGCATGCATCCTGTTCGTCACGGTGATCGACCTGTTGATGGCCCGCGGCGCCAAGTCCCTGGGCGCGATCCAGTGGGGGAAGATGCCGCCCCGCTCGCAGTACGCGCTGTTCATCCTCGCCGTCACGTTCACGTGGCTGATGGGCCTGATGGGGTTCGCGCGCTCGGGGATCCGCCAGTACTGGCACGTCTGGCAGGTGATGCAGGATACGAGCGCGTACGCGGCGACGCCGGCGCTCGGGTATGCGTCCAAGATGATCAGCCTGTGCGTCCTGATCTTCCTCGCCCTCGTGGGGTTCGTGTTCTGGCTCGGCGGGCTCGCGGAGAAGTCCACGTTCGTCGCCTCCGGGCAGGAGGGCGAGGGGGGAGGGGGGGCCCGGCATGTGGGCCACTAACCTCAAGATCGTCGGCATCGTGCTGGGGACGCTGGCGCTCTATACCCTGATCGCCAACAAGATCCCGCAGGTGCAGTCCGAGGTGCCCCAGGCCCTGACCTTGGGCGCCAACGTGACCCCCGAACAGCTCGTGGCGGCGGGGGAAAAGGTGTTCAACGGGATCGGCGGCTGCACCACGTGCCACGGGCTCGGCACCCGCGCCCCGAACCTGCTCACCGACGAGAAAGGCACCGGGCCGGTCGGCGTGCGCTGCGCGAAGCGCGAGCCGGGGAAGAGCTGCAAGCAGTACCTGTACGAATCGCTCGACAACCCCACGGCGTACGTCGTCGCGGGCTACCAGCCGATCATGCCGGTGATGACGCGGCAGCTCTCCCCACAGCAGATCTGGGCGGTGATCGCGTACCTCGAAGCCCAGGGCGGCACGGTGGACGTGAGCGGGGCAGACATCCCGGCGGAGACCCCGGGCTCGCGCCCGGGGTCAGCGGGGGGATCGGGACCGACCCCGGGCGCAAGCCCGGGGGTAGCGGGAGGCTCGACCGATCCCAAGGCGATCATCCAGGCGGCGGGGTGTCTCGTCTGCCACAAGCTGAACGGCCAGGGGCAGGTCATCGCGCCCGACCTGACGCACGTGGGATCGCGGCGCGATGCGGCGTCGATCCGCAAGAAGATTCTCGATCCCACGTCCTCGATCGCGCAGGGGTATGAGAAGCTCGCCGGGATCATGCCGAAGACCTTCGGGACCATGATGAACGCCGCGCAGCTCGAGGCCCTCGTGCAATACCTGGCCGCGCACAAATGACGCTGCCGCCCGGGTTCCGCCGCTATGCCGCGCACCCCTTCTGGCAGGCGGTCGCGATCCTCGCCCTCGCCTACGTGGTGGTCGTGTTCGTCGTGCCGCTCCTGCCGGGGAGCGCCATCGTGCCGAAGAGCGTAGTGCTGCAGTACATGGCTACCGTGCTGGTGGGCGTGCTCATCTACGTGAGCGACAGCGAAGAGCGGTGGGCGCGCTTCAAGGAGCCGATTCACGCCGTGCTGGTGCAGCCGCGTCTGCGGACGGCACGCGCCGCCCTGCTGGGCGTAGTGACCCTGTTCGTCGGTTGGATCACGTTCGGCCAAGTCCGCGCCACCGTCGCCGCGCCACCCAACCTGCGCTCCATCCATCCCGCCCCGCCGGCCGAGATCACGTTCCGCGGCAGGTCGCTCACGCTGACGGGGCTGGAGAACCCGCTGCGCCAGCACCCGGACTCCCTCGCGGTCTACCTCGCCCAGGGGAAGCGCGTCTACTACGAGAATTGCCTGCCCTGCCATGGCGACCATCTGGACGGCCAGGGGCACTTCGCGCACGCGTTCAACCCCCTCCCGGCGAACTTCCAGGACAACGGCACGATCGCGCAGCTTACCGAGAGCTTCGTGTTCTGGCGCGTCGCGAAGGGCGGCCCGGGGTTGCCGCGCGAAGGCACGCCGTGGAATTCCGCGATGCCCAAATGGGAGGACTTCCTGACCGAGCGGGAGATCTGGTCGGTGATTCTGTTCCTGTACGAGCAGACGGGGTGGAAGCCACGCACCTGGGAAACAACCAGGGAGAAGGGAGAAGGGAGAGGTCCATGACGGCTCGAAGCTGCGCCTTCGGCGTCGGGATCCTCCTGGCGGTCGGGAGTGTACCTCTCCCTTCTCCCCTCTCCCTCGTCGCACAGGACACAACTGCAGGCAAGAAGGTTTACGTCAAGTGGTGCGCCGGTTGCCACGGCGAGACGGGTGCCGGCGACGGGCCGGCGGCGCCCTCCATGTTGCCGCGGCCGCGGAACTTCACCGGCGCGATTTACAAGATCCGCACGACGGCGAGCGGCCAGCTGCCCACCGACGCGGATGTGATGCGCGCGATCGACGACGGGCTCCCCGGGAGCGCGATGCCGGCGTGGAAGGGCCGGCTCTCGGATGCCGAGCGGCGCAACGTGATGGCGTACCTCAAGACCTTCTCGTCGTTCTTCGCCGACACGAGCCAGCACGTCACGGCGCTCAAGTTCTCGAGTGAGCCGAGCGGCGGCACCGACACGGCGGCCCTCAACAAAGGGCGCCGGTTCTATGAAGATTCGATCCACTGTAACAAGTGTCACGGCGACCAGGGCCGCGGCGACGGCCCCTCGGCGCCGACGCTCAAGGACGACGCAGGGTTCCCGATCTACGCGGCGGACCTGCACCAGAACTGGCGGTTCCGCGGCGGCCCGACCGTCGCCGACATCTATCGCCGACTGCGCACCGGCCTCGACGGCACGCCGATGCCGTCGTTCTCCGACCTGATCGATCAGAAGTTCCTCACCGACGAAGAGCTGTGGCGCCTGGCGCAGTACGTGCGCTCGCTTTCCCCCACCGAGGCACCGGAGGTGCGTGACGTCATCCACGCCCCGCAGCTCACCGGCGCGCTGCCGGTCTCCCCCGACGATTCGGCGTGGGCGCGGGTGGATCGCTACTGGTTCCCGCTCGTGGGCCAGGTGATCCACAAGTCGCGCTGGTTCGCGCCCGCGGCGTCCGGCGTGTGGGTGCAGGCGCTGCACAACGGCCGGGAACTGGCGTTGCGCGTGAGCTGGGACGACCGCTCGCAGAGTCCCGACACGGCGTGGCTCGCGTTCGAGCAGCGTGTGCTCGCGACCGTGGCGAGCGACGACTCGCCCCCGCCCAAGGCGGAGCCCTGGCCCGACCAGCTGGCGGTGCAGTTCCCACGCAAAATCCCGGGGGGGATGGAGCGGCCCTATTTCCTGATGGGGGCCGCGACGGACCCCGTGTATCAGTGGCGCTGGACCAGCCAGCCACGGCGTGCGGTGGCCGGGCTGGCGCGGGGGATCGACCAGTTCGACACGCTGCCGTCGCCGCCGGCCGCCCAGGCGGTCTACGATCACGGGGAGTGGCGGGTCCTTTTCACGCGCGCTCTTGCGACGCCCGATACCGCTGACGATGTTCAGCTTGAGACCGGCCGCGCGATTCCCGTGGCGTTCTTCGCGTGGGACGGTTCCAGCGGGGAACACGGCTCGCGGATGGCGGTGAGCACCTGGTATTTCCTGGCGCTCGACCGGCCGACGCCGGTCAGCGTCTTTGTGTCACCGGTGATCGCGATGGTGGTGACGTTGGGGCTGGGCACGCTTGTGGTGGTCCGGGCCCAGCGTCGCTCGGGGCGCGGCGCGTCCCGCGCCGGTGGGGTACAGCAACCGAATGCTCACACAGGAGGCATGATGCACAAGGTGCTTGGTCTCGTCGGCGCTCTGGGAGTCACGCTGCTCGCCGGGGGCGCGTGCGGGGGCGGGGGGAAGGAGCGGGCAGAGGGAGCGACCGCCACGGCGAGCTCAACAGCGGTGGCGCAGGCGGCGGAAGCCCCTTCACACGCGGACGCGCAGGGCGGGGCGACCATCACGGGCAAGGTCAAGTTTGTCGGCAAGGCGCCGGCGAACCCCGTGATCGACATGAGCGAAGAGCCGAAGTGCAAGGCCAAGTACACGGCGCCGCCGCGCGAGCAGATCGTCGAGGTGAACCCCAACGGCACGCTCGCCGACGCGTTCGTCTACGTGAAGGCGGGCCTCGCCGCGAGCTACAAGGCGCCGGCGCCCACCGGGCCGGTGACGCTCGACCAGGACGGGTGCCGCTACCATCCCCATGTGTTCGGGATTCTCGTCGGCCAGACGTTGGCCATCAAGAACTCCGACGGCATCCTGCACAACATCAAAGCGAAGGCGGTGAAGAACCGGCCGTTCAACATCAGCCAACCCACGACCATGACGTCGGAGCGCGCGTTCTCGGCGCCCGAGGTGATGGTGCCACTCGAGTGCAACGTGCACGGCTGGATGCACGCGTGGCTGGGGGTGCTGCCGCATCCCTTCTTCGGCGTGAGCGGCACGGACGGGAGCTACACCATCCGCGGGCTGCCGCCGGGGACGTACACGATCGAAGCATGGCACGAGAAGTACGGCGCGCAGACCGCCACCGTGACCGTGACGGGCAGCGAGACGAAGACGGCCGACTTCAGCTTCGCGGCCAAGTGAAGTGACAAGTGAAGTGAACTGAAGGAGGAGCGCCTCATGCACTGGTGGCTGCCGCCCAAGGCATCAACGTTCGCCGGGCCGATCGACGGCCTGTTCATCGCGATCTTGATCATCACGGGCATCGCTTTCGTGCTGGTGGAAGCGGGCCTGATCTGGTTCATCGTCCGCTACCGGGAGCGCCCCGGCCGGAAGGCGTTCTACACGCACGGCAGCACGCGCGCCGAGGTGATCTGGACCGCGATCCCGGCGGTGACGATGGTAGCGCTGGGCCTCGTCAGCAACCACTACTGGGTCGAGATCAAAGGCCGGAACAGCGTTCCGCCCAACGCCTATCCCATCGGGATCCACGCGAAGCAGTTCGAGTGGCAAGTCTCCTATCCGGGTCCGGACGGCCAGCTGGGCACGGCGGACGACTTCACCGTCCGCAACCAGCTGCATGTGCCCGTGGGACGGCCCATCGTGGTGCACCTGTCGTCGGAGGACGTGATCCATTCCTTCTACGTCCCGCAGTTCCGCGTGCGGCAGGACATCGTGCCGGGCATGGATATCAAGGCCTGGTTCCAGCCGACGGTCCCCGGTACGTACGAGCTGGGCTGCTCGCAGCTCTGCGGGCTGGGCCACTATCGCATGCGGGCGCAGGTGTTCGTGCACACGCAGGAGGACTTTGACGCCTGGATGAAGCAAGCTGCCCAGGAGGCCAAGCAATGACGACCGTTGCCGCAACGGGGGGGGGCCACGTCGGCCACGCGCATCATGACGACCGGCCGTTCATCCGGAAGTACATCTTCTCGACCGATCACAAGATCATCGGAATTCAGTTCCTGTTCGTCAGCCTGTTCTTCCTGCTGGTGGGCGGGCTGCTGGCGATGCAGATGCGCTGGCAGCTGGGCTTCCCGGGCAAACCGATGCCGGGTGGCGGCATCCTCCCCGAAACGATGGCCCCCGGGGGTGTGATCCTGCCCGAGTACTACATCCAGCTCGTGACGATGCACGGCACGTTCATGGTGTTCTTCGCCATCATGCCGCTGCTCGTGGGCGTGTACGCGAACTTCCTGATCCCGCTGAAGATCGGCGCGCACGACATGGCGTTCCCGCGCATCAATATGGCGTCGTTCTGGCTGGCCTTCGCCGCGGGACTCGTGATGTTCGCGAGCCTGTTCGTGCCGGACGGCGCCGCCCGCGCCGGCTGGACGATGTACGTCCCGCTCTCGGCCCGGCACGACCTGTCGGGCGCCTCCTACGGCCAGGAGCTGTGGTCGGTCTCGATCATCCTGCTCGGCCTCTCCTCGATCCTCGGTTCGTTGAACTACATCACCACGGTGATCAACAATCGCGCCCCGGGGATGACGTGGTTCCGCCTGCCGCTCTCGGTGTGGGCGCTCTTTATCACCGCGATCCTCGGCCTGCTCGCCCTGCCGGTGCTGTCGGGCGCGGCGATCATGCTGCTGTTCGACCAGGTGATCGGCACGCACTTCTTCGATCCGGCTACGGGCGGCCAGGCGCTGTTGTGGCAGCACCTGTTCTGGTTCTTCGGCCACCCGGAGGTCTACATCCTGATCCTGCCGGCGATGGGGATGGTCTCGGACATCATCGCGAACGGCAGCCGCAAGCCGATCTTCGGCTACCACTCGATGGTGTTCGCGATCGTGGCGATCGGGTTTCTGGGCTGGATCGTGTGGGGCCACCACATGTTCGTGAGCGGGATGAACCCGACGCTCGGGTCCTCGTTCATGGTGTCCACGCTGATCATCGCCGTGCCGTCGGCGGTGAAGGTGTTCAACTGGATGGGGACGATGTGGCGGGGAAACATCAAGTTCACGGTGCCGATGCTCAACGCGATCGCGTTCGTGGCGATGTTCGTGATCGGCGGGTTGTCGGGTATCTACATGGCCGCGACGCCGGTGGACATGCAAATCCACGACACCTACTTCATCGTCGCGCACATCCACTACGTGCTGTTCGGCGGCAGCCTGTTCGCGCTGTTCGGCGCCATCGTCTACTGGTATCCGAAGATGTTCGGCCGGATGATGAGCGAGCGCTGGGGCAAGGTGCACTTCTGGCTCACGTTCATCTTCTACAATTGCACCTTTTTCCCGATGCACATCACGGGGATGGCTGGGGAGATGCGACGGCTGTACGATCCGAACCAGTACACCTTCTTGCAGCCCTACCAGCCGATGCGAGAGTTCATTTCGATCAGCGCGTTCCTGCTGTTCGCGACGCAGCTCATCTTCTTCGTGAACTTCTGGTGGAGCCTGTTCCGGGGGAAGCGGGCCGACCAGAACCCGTGGCACGACAACGGGCTCGAGTGGTCGCTCCCCGCGCCCGCGCCGCACGGCAACTGGGAGCAGGCGCCGACGGTGTACCGCGGCCCGTACGAGTTCAGCCACCCGCAGGCCAAGGCGGACTACTTGCCGCAGCACGTGAAGCTCCCGACCGACCGCGAGCCGGCCAGCGCGCCGGCTGCGGCTCACTAGCCAAAGGGGACGAGCGATGACGCACGCCAGCGCCACCGTCGACATGATGCATCCGCCGTACCCCACCGAGCGGGGGCTGGACGTTTACAACCACAAGCTCGGCATGTGGGTGTTCCTCGCGTCGGAGGTGATGTTCTTCGCCGCCTTGATCGGGACCTACGTCATCCTCCGGTTCGGCGCGCCGGGCGAGTGGGCGCGGCCGGGGATCGTGCTCAACATCCCGATCACGGCGTTCAACACGTTCCTGCTGATCTGCTCGTCGGTGTCGATGGTGAAGGCCTACGCCGCGATCGCAGACGGCGACCAGCGGGGCCTGCGCCTGTGGCTCGGGTTGACGATCCTGTGCGGCGCGACGTTCGTGGGGATTCAGGTGTTCGAGTACATCCACCTCGTGGAGCACGGCTTCACTCCCGCCGGGGTCCGCGAGGGGAGTGAGTTGGCGGAGAAGGTGGCGAAGGGGGATCTTCCGGCCGTGACCATGGGGCTGTACGGCTCCACGTTCTTCACGATGACGGGGTTCCACGGCTTCCACGTCACCTGCGGCGTGGTCTCGATGATCTACCTGTACTTCACCAAGGTGCTGCCCGGGAAGTACTCGAAGCTCGACTACCGCGGCATCGAGACCGTCGGCCTGTACTGGCACTTCGTCGACCTGGTGTGGATCATCTTGTTCACCATCGTCTACCTGATCTGAGGGGGGGACGGGGGCCCAATGGCGACGACGCACAAGCGTCCCAATTACATCCTGATCTGGGTGTACCTGGCGGTTCTCACGGCCGCCGAGCTGGCACTCGCGTTCGAGCTGCCGATTTCACGCAACATGAAGCTGGTGTTGCTGCTCTTCCTGGCCGTCTGGAAGGCGCTGCTGGTGGCGCTCTTCTTCATGCATCTGAAGTTCGAACGCTGGAACCTGCGGATCCTGGCGATCATCCCGATCCCGCTCGCTCTCATCTTCATGCTGGCCGCCATGTCGGAGCACGTCTGGTAGCCTTTCTCGAGCTCACGAAGCCGCGCATCACGCAGCTGGTGCTGCTGACCGCCGCGGCCGGGTTCTACCTCGGCTCCGGCGCTGCGGTGGACGTGCGGCTGCTGCTGCACACGCTGATCGGCGTCGCGCTGGTCGCGGCCGGCACCAACGCCTTCAATCAAGTGCGGGAGCGCGATGTCGACGCCCGCATGCGGCGCACGCAGGGTCGCCCGCTGCCGTCGGGCCGCGTCAGCCCGCGGGCGGCCGCGCTGTTCGCCGCCGCCATCTCGCTCGCCGGCGTGCTCTACCTGGCGCTCGCCGTCAACCGGGTGACCGCCGGCCTCGCGGCCCTCACGCTCGCGAGCTACGTGCTGCTGTACACCCCGCTCAAGCGCAAGACGACGCTCAACACGCTGATCGGTGCGGTGCCGGGCGCGCTGCCGATCGTGGGCGGCTGGACGGCGGCGGGCGGCGCGCTCGGCCCCGCCGTGGCCGCGCTGTTCTGGATCCTGTTCCTGTGGCAGCTGCCCCACTTCCTGGCCCTCGCCTGGATCTACCGCGAGGACTACCGGCGCGGCGGCCTCGCGATGCTCTCCGTTGACGACCCGGACGGCCGGCATACCGGGCACATGGTCCTGCTGTACGCCGTGGCGCTCCTCCCCGTGAGCCTGCTGCCGACGCTCCTGGGCGTGACCGGCGCCCTGTACTTCTTCGGAGCGCTGGCGCTCGGGCTCGCGTACGCGGGCGTGTCGTTCGCGATGACCCGCGCCGTGACCGACCCGCGGGCGTGGCGCGTCTTCCTCGTCTCCATCGTCTACCTGCCGGCGCTGCTCACGTTGATGGTGCTGGACAAGCCATGATCCCGTTCCACCGCCTGCTGATCTCGACTGCGATCGTGTTCTGCGCGGGATTCGCGGGATGGGCGGCGTGGCGCTGGCGGGAGTCGGGTCAGGGCGGCACCCTCGCCCTGGCGCTCGTGTTCGCCGTGGCGGCCGCGGCGCTCACCTACTACCTGCGCAACCTCAAGCGCTTCCTCGGCCGATGACCCTCGCCGCCCTGCTCGCGCTCGTGCACGGGGACGATCCCAACATGGACCTGCTGTATTTCTGGGCCGCGGTGCTGCTGGCGCTGACGCCTGTGCTCATCTTCGGGACCATCGGCGTGCTGGTGCTGCGAAAGATCCTGCAACACGGCCGCGCCCCACAGGACGGCGGCGTGCCGGGGGACGGCGCCGTCGGGGACACGACGGGCACGCACTGAGGGGTGTCGACCACAGGTCCGTCAGACGGGCGCCTCCGGTGGCACGTCTTCTGGTGCCGGCGGAAGAGCGATACCAGGACGCGGTACCTCCTCGAGCTCGCCCGCTGCGTCGCCCGGGCGCCCCGCGACACCCACGCGCCGCCATTGCTCGAGATCGGGACGCGCAGCGGCGGCTCCGCCCTGCTGATGCTGCGCGTCCTCGCGGATGTGTATCGCCGACCGGCACGCCCTCCGCTCGTGATCACCGTCGATCCCTATGGGTCCCGGCCATACGAAGGGGCTTCCTTCCGGTACGACGAGACGCACTATGGCGCGATGAAGCGCGCGTTGGCCAGGTACCCCAACCATATCCACTACATGATGGACTCCGCACTATTTCTGCGAGAGCTGGACCGGCTCTACCTGTGGATCGAGGGCGTCGAGCGTCCGCTGGAACGCTTTACGCTCGTCTACCTCGACGGCAGTCATGATCCGGAGGTCGTCTGGCACGAGATCGAGCAGCTCCGCTCACGCGTTGTTCCGGGAGGATTCCTGATCGTGGACGACACGGATTGGTTCGGGGGCGAGGTTCGGCACCGGCTCGATGCCGCCGCCGCCCGCGGGGGCGGGGGCGGGGGCGGGGGCCGAGGCGGGGGGCCCCTGGTGCGGCACAATGGCAAGCAGTCCATCGTGCAGCTGTAGGTGATAGATTTGGCAACATGAGCACCAAGACTCCCGAACGGCGCCAGGTCGTTCGCTTCGCCTTCTACAAGCTCGACAACGCGTGGCGCAGGCTGTCGACCGAGCGCCAGGCGAGCTCGAAGATCGAGTTCGGCGAGACGATCGAGCGCTTCGCCGGACACCTGCTGCTCCGTCCCTACGGCCTCGTCGGGATCCGGGGCGACTGCGATTTCCTGCTGTGGCAGGTCGCCGAGGACCTGGACTCGCTCGTCGCGCTGCAGACAGCGCTGAACCGGACCGACCTGGGCGCCTACCTGACGCTGCCGTACAGCTACCTCGCCATGACGCGACGCTCGATCTACGAGTTCCCGGAGGCTTCAAGCCAGCCTTCCCGGCTCGTGATCCGGCCGAGCGACGCGCGCTACCTGTTCGTCTATCCCTTCACGAAGACGCGCCCCTGGTACATGCTCCCGAGGCCCGAGCGGCAGGTGATGATGGACGAGCACGTGCGGATCGGCCGCAAGTATCCGTCCATCCGGCTGAACACGACCTACTCCTACGGGCTCGACGATCAGGAGTTCATCGTCGCGTTCGAGGGCGACAACCCCGCGGACTTCCTCGACCTGGTGATGGAGTTGCGGGAGAGCAAGGCATCGTCTTACACGCTGCGCGACACGCCGACCTTCACGTGCGTGCAGATGTCGCTGTGGGACCTGCTGGACACGCTGGGCGGCGCGGGCGCGGCGCAGGCGATCTCACGGCGGCCGGCGCGCGCCGACGGGTACACGCCGGTGGCCACGCTGGCCGACCTGCCCCCCGGCGCGAGCCGCCGCGTGTACGCGGCCGGCGAAGCCGTGGCGCTCTTCAACGTCAACGGCACTGTGTACGCGATCGCGAACCGCTGCACCCACGCCCGCGCGTCGCTCTCGGAGGGCGCCGTGGATCCGGAGCGCTGCGTCGTGACCTGCCCGTGGCACGAGGGCGTCTTCTCGCTCGAGACGGGGCAGGTGCTGGGCGGCCCGCCGTCGCTCCCGGTCGCCGCCTACCGGGTGAAGCTCGAGGGGGACACGGTCCTGATCGCTCCCGCCGAGGCGCGCGAGCCCACGGTTGTCCCCTTCCCCCTCCCCCTCCCCCGCCCCTGACGACGGCCGTTTCCTGACGGCCTGCCGCTCGCAACCCACCGACGTGACGCCGGTGTGGTTCATGCGGCAGGCGGGGCGCTACCTGCCGGAGTACCGCGCGCTGCGGCAAAAGCATTCCCTCCTCGAGCTGTGCCACCGGCCGGAGCTCGCGGCGCAGGTCACCCTGCAGCCGGTCGAGCGTCTCGGCGTGGATGCCGCGATCCTGTTCGCCGACATCCTGCTCCCGTTCGAGCCCTTGGGGCTGGGCCTCACGTTCACAGCGGTGGAAGGACCGCAGATCACCCGCCCGATCCGCGAGGCGGCGCAAGTGTTCGAGCTGCCGCCCGTGGACCCCGCCACCGACCTGGCGTACGTGCTGGACGCGGTGCGGGCGACCGTCCCGGCGCTGCCGCCGCCCGTCCCGCTCATCGGCTTCGCGGGCGCGCCGTTCACGCTCGCCAGCTATGCGATTGAAGGGGGCGGGACGCGGAACTTCGTCCTCACGAAGCGCTTCATGTACGCGGAGCCCGTGGCCTGGCACGAGCTGATGCGGCGGCTGGCCGAGCTGGTGGGGAGCTACCTTGCGGCACAGGCCCGCGCGGGCGCCGCCGCGCTGCAGCTGTTCGACAGCTGGGTCGGCTGTCTCTCCCCCGCGGACTACGCCACGTACGTCTTCCCGCACAGCCAACGCGCGTTGCAGCTTGCGAGCGAGCCTGGCGTCCCAGTCATCCACTTCGGGACCGACACGGCGACGCTGCTCGGCGATTTCGCGCGCGCCGGCGGCGACGTGATCGGCGTGGATTGGCGCATCCCGCTCGACGTCGCGTGGGAGCGGATCGGCCCCGGACACGCGATCCAGGGGAACCTGGACCCCGCCGCCCTGCTCGCGCCGCGCGCGGACTTGGAGCAGCGGGTGCGCGACATCCTCACCCGCGCCGCCGGCCGCCCCGGCCACATCTTCAACCTGGGGCACGGCGTGCTGCCGGAGACGCCGCTGGAAGCGGTGCAAGCGGTGGTGGAGTGGGTGCATGGTGGGTGAGCGGGTCGCGGTGCTGCTGATGGCCTACGGGGGGCCGGCAAGCCTGGACGAAGTCGAGCCATACCTGCTCGATGTGCGTGGCGGCCGGCCCGCGACGCCGGAGTTCGTCGCCGACTTGAAGTCGCGCTATGCCCAGATCGGCGGCCGCTCGCCGATCCGCCGGCTCACCGAGGCGCAGGCCGCCGCCGTGCAGCGGGAGCTCGGCGAGCGCTTTCCCGTGTACGTGGGAATGCGGCACTGGCATCCTTATATCGGGAGCGCAGTGGAGCGCATCGTCGCCGACGGCCACCGGCGCGCCGTCGGAATCGTGCTCGCGCCGCACTACTCCGCCATGTCCGTCGGCGCCTACGAGAAACAGCTGCTCGAGGCGGCCCGCGGCCGGCTGGAGACCGCGCTGGTGCGGAGCTGGAGCGACCATCCCAAGTTCCTCGCGGCGGTCGCCGGCCGCGTGACGCAGGCGCTGCAGCGCTTCCCCTCCCCCAAATCGGTGCAGGTGCTCTTTACCGCGCACAGTCTCCCCGAGCGGATCCGTGCGCTGGGTGACCCCTACCCCGACGAGCTCGAGGCCAGCGCCGCCGCGGTCGCGACGCTGGTCGGGCTGCCCGAGTGGCGCTTCGCGTACCAGAGCGCCGGCGCCACGCCGGAGCCGTGGCTCGGCCCCGACGTGAGCGCCGTGATGACCGAGCTCGCCGCCAGGAGCCATGATGCCGTTCTCATCGTTCCCATCGGATTCGTGTGCGACCACGTGGAGATCTTGTACGACGTGGACGTGATGTATCGCGGGCTCGCGGCGCGGCTCGGCGTCCACCTCGAGCGCACCGAGTCGCTGAATGACGATCCCCTGCTGGTGGAAGCGCTGGCGGCAATCGCCCGCAAGGCCGCGGTGG
>WNGD01002171.1_pt1 | contig 21739 bp, 15 predicted proteins | sample 5400671 | NCBI WGS metagenome assembly WNGD01 (sample SAMN13153369, study PRJNA577476) | soil metagenome | isolation source: 40 cm soil or saprolite under grassland replicate 2 | place: USA:California | collected 2016-06-15 | reverse complement strand
CCCGCCGGGCCGACGCCGTGACCTGTGTGTCCGCCGACCTGGCGGCGCGGATGAGCCGGCTGGGCGCGGCCGGCGCCGGGCTGGCCCTGGTGCCCGCCCCGCCGGCCGCCGCCCCGGAAGGCCCGTCGGTGGCGGCGGCACGGGCCAGCATCGCCGGCGCCGGCCAGCCGGTGGTGCTGGCGGCCGGCAGGCTCGCCCCCCAGAAGGGCTTTGCCACGCTGCTGGCGGCCGCCGCCCGCTGGCAGGGCCGGGACCCGCGCCCGGTGATCGCCCTCGCGGGAAGCGGGCCGCTGGATCATGCCCTGCGTGCCGCGGCGGACGCGGGCGGGATCCAGGTGCGCTTCCTCGGCCAGCGCGGGGACGTGCCCGCCCTGCTCGCCGGCGCCGACGTGGTCGTGGTGCCGTCGCTCTGGGAGGGTCAGCCGCTGATCGTGCAGGAGGCGTTGCGGGCGAACCGTCCGCTGGTTGCCTCTCGCGTCGGCGGCATCCCCGATCTCACCGGGCAGGACGCGGCGGTCCTGGTTCCGCCGGGGGACGCGGCCGCGCTCGCGGACGCGGTGCTGGCCGTGCTCGATGACCCGGCGCTGGCCGCGCGGCTCGGCGCGGCAGCACGGGCCAGGGCGGCCGCGCTGCCGACGCAGGATGACGCGGTCGAGGCCGCGCTTGGCCTTTACCGGCGGCTGGCCGGCCCGGTGCCGGCCCCATCCTGACCAGGCACTCCGCCAGCCCGTCTCCACCCCGGGGAGGAAACCACCCGCACCCGTGGGAGGAATTCCCCCATGCCCCAACTTCCACCCGTGCGCCGATGCCCGTCCCCGGGCCGCGTTCCTAGCGTGGAGACCGGCCATTCGAGAACGGCACCCCGCCTGCCGGTACCCGGACCCGGCAATTCCTGCCTGTGTGGCAGCACCGGCCGGCCGGGGGGAGGTGCGCTCGCATGCGATGGGCACTTGGTTCAAGCCTCAGGTTTTGGCGCCTAGTGGTGGCGCTGGCCATCCTCCTGATGGTGTTCGGGGTTGGGCAGCTCCGTTCCGCGCCCGTGGATGCCTACCCGGATTTCATGCCTCCGTCCGTGGAGGTCCAGACGGAGGCGCTGGGCCTGTCCGCGGTCGAGGTTGAGCAGCTGATCACTGTCCCGCTGGAGCAGGACCTGCTCAACGGCGTTCCGTGGCTGGACCGCATCCACTCCGCGTCCATGCCCGGCCTGTCGGTGATCGACCTGACCTTCGAGCAGGGCACCAACCTCTATTCGGCCCGCCAGCTGGTGCAGGAGCGGATGACCCAGGCACATGCCCTGCCCAACGTGGGCAGCCCGCCGGTCATGATCCAGCCGCTGGCGTCGGCCAGCCGGGTCGCGATGATCGGGCTGTCGTCGCGCGACGTGTCCATGCTGACCATGTCCGTGCTGGCCCGCTGGAAGATCCGGCCCCGGCTGATGGGCGTGCCCGGCGTGGCGAACGTCTCCGTTTACGGCCAGCGTGACCGGCAGCTCCAGGTGCAGGTTGACCCGCAGCGACTGCGGGACAGAGGGGTGTCGCTCACGCAGGTGATCGAAACCACGGGTAACGCGCTATGGGTGTCGCCGCTCACGTTCGTTGAGGCGTCGACGCCGGGCACCGGCGGGTTCGTCGAATCCCCCAGCCAGCGCCTGCCCGTCCAGCACATCTCCCCGATCTCCACGCCGCTGCAGCTCGCGCAGGTCCCGGTCGAGGGGGTCCGTTCCGGCACCCTGCGGCTGGGCGACGTCGCGAACGTCATCGAAGATCATCAACCGCTCATCGGCGACGCCGTGGCGGCCGGCCAGGGCAGGGACAGCCACACCCTGTTCCTGGTCGTCGACAAGTTCCCCGGCGCGAACGCCCTTCAGGTCACCAGGGGCATCGAGGCCGCGCTGGCGGAGATGGCACCCGGCATGCACGGCATCACCATCGACCCGAACGTGTACCGGCCGGCCACCTACCTGGAGACCGCCCTGAGGAACGTGGGGGTCGTCGCGCTGCTCGCGCTGGCGCTGCTGCTCTTCGCGGCGCTCCTGGTACTCGCGTCGTGGCGGGCGGCGCTCGTGGTCGTGGTGGTGGTGCCGGTCTCGGTGACGGTGGCGGCCTACGTGCTGTACCTATCCGGGACCACCTTCACCACGATCACGCTGCTGGGCCTGGCGGCCGCCGTGGGTTTGGTGATCGACGATGTGATCAGCGACCTGGACGCCGTGCGGCGGCGGCCGGCGGACCGGGCCGGCGAGCCCGGGTCGGCCCGCGACGTCATGCTGGCCGCCTTCTTGGCCGCCCGCAGGCCGCTGATGTTCGCCACCCTGGCGATCCTGCTGGCGATCCTGCCGTTCGCGTTCCTTGGCACGCTCGCGTCGTCGTTCAGCCGGCCGCTGGTGTTCGCCTTCGCGCTGGCGGTGATCAGTTCGGTCCTTGTGGCCTTCACGCTCACGCCCGCGCTCGTGGTCCTGCTGCTGAGGGGCCGCCCGGCCCGCCGGGACGGCGCGTTCGCCAGCGCCGTGAAGAACGTCTTCGACCACAGGCTAGCGGCGTGGATAGGGCGCCCGCGCCGCGCCTGGGCGGTGGCGGGAGTACTGGCCGTAGCCAGCCTGGCCGTGGTGCCGCAGATCGGGGCCGGGCCCCCGCTTCCGGCCTTGCAGGACCGCAACCTCCTGCTGAGGATCCAGGCGGTCCCGGGTATCTCGCTGCCGGAGATGGACCGGATCACCGCCGCCGCGAGCGGTGAGTTGCGCAGGATCCCGGGTGTCACCGGCGTGGGCGCGCACGTCGGCCGGGCCGTCTCGTCGGATCAGCTCGTCGGCGTCAACTCCGCCGAGGTGTGGATCACCCTGGGCGGTGGCGCCGACTACGGGCGCAGCAGGAACGCGATCGACACCGTGATGCGCGGCTACCCCGGCCTCAGGGCCACCCTGTTGACCTACCCCAGCGACCGCATCGCCCAGACGGCATCGGGTGCGGACGACGACCTGGTGGTGCGCGTTTACGGGGCCGATCTCACCACGCTGCAGCGCAAGGCGCAGGACGTGCGGGCGATGCTGTCGCACGTCTCCGGGGTGGAGAACCCACACGTGCGCCCAGTCCCGGTGCAACCAGCCGTGGATATCCGGGTCAGGCTCCCGGCCGCGCAGAAGCATGGTCTGCGGCCCGGGGATGTGCGGCGAGAGGCCACGACGCTGACCTCCGGACTGATCGTGGGCAACCTGTATGAACAGGCGAAGATCTTCGACGTGGTCGTCTGGGGCGCGCCAGGAACCCGTAGCGACCTGACCGAGCTCGGGAACCTGCTCATCGGAACGCCGTCCGGGCGGCCGGTTCCGCTCAGGGACGTTGCCGCAGTCAGGGTCGCGCCGGAGCCCGTCGCCGTCGCCCACGACGACGTGCTGCGCGACGTCGAGGTGGTCGCGAAGGTCAGCGGGGATCCCGGCTCGGTGGTCGCGGGGGTGCGGTCCCGGCTGGCAGCGATCCCTATGCCGTATGAGTACCACGCGGAGGTGTTCGGGAACGCCACCGTGCGGCGCGCCGACCTGACCCGGGTGCTGGTCTACGGCGCCGCCGCGCTGATCGGGATCTTCCTGCTGCTGCAGGCCGCGGCGGCGAGCTGGCGGCGGGCGGGCCTGCTGCTGCTCTCCCTGCCGCTGTCGGTGGTGGGTGGCGTGCTCGCGGCACCGCTCGCTGGCGGGGTGTGGAACATCGCCGCCCTGGCCGGCTTGTTCGCCGTGCTGGCGCTGGCGATCCGCAGCGCCGTCCAGCTTGGCGACCGCATCCGCGCCGCGGACGAGGCGGGCGAGGAGACCGCGACCGCCGCCGTGCTCGCGGCCGCCCGTGAACGCGCGGTGCCGCTTGCGCAGTCGGTGCTGCTCACGGCCTCCGTGCTCGTGCCGGCCGCCGTCTGGGGCGGCCAGGCCGGCCTGGAATTCCTGCACCCGCTGGCGGTCACCATGCTCGGCGGGCTGGTGAGCCTGCTCGTGGTCCAGCTGCTGGTCCTGCCCGCGCTGCTCATGACCACCGCCGGCCAGCACCCGGCTGGACGGGGGCCGCGCCCCCGCTCCCGGGAGCCGGTTGACGACACATCGCCTGTGATCGCAAAGGAGGCCCAGTGATGTCCACGAAGAAGTCCGGCACCATCGGTCTCACCGCCGTCGCCATCGCCGTGGTCCTGGCCGGCTGCGGCACCGCCCAGGCCCCGGAAGAGCCGTCCCCGGCGACGGTACGCCCGGTCGCAGGCTCGCCGATCCCGCAGCTCCAGCTGACGGACCAGGCCATCCGCAGGCTCGGCATCGCGACCCAGCCGGTACGGATGGCGACGGTCACGATCGCCAGCCGCCGCGGGCCGGAGAAGGTGATCCCCTACTCCGCCGTCATCTACGACAACGACGGCTCGACCTGGAGCTACGTGAACACCGCCCCGCGGACCTTCACGCGTGAGCGCATCGCCGTCCTCGTCATCCGGGGCAACGTCGCCATCCTCGGCAAGGGCCCCGCGGCCGGGAGCCCGGTGGTGACGGTGGGAGCGCCCGAGCTGCTCGGCACGGAGTACAACATCAGCGGTGAGGAATGAACGACACCGAGCCGCAGACCCTGATGCGCTGGATCATCAGTTCCAGCCTCAGGTTCCGTCACCTGGTGGCGGCGGCCGCCGTGGCCATGATGGCCCTGGGCATCACCGTGGTACCGCGGATGCACGTCGACGTGTTTCCCGAGTTCGCGCCGCCGCGGGTCGTCATCCAGACCGCGTGCGTCGGGCTGTCCACCTCCGACGTCGAACAGCTCGTGACAGTGCCCATCGAAACCGCGCTGAACGGTATCCAGGGCTTGGACGACCTGCGGTCGAAGTCCGTGCCCCAGCTGTCCTCGATCGAGGTGCTCTTCAAACAGGGCACCGACCAGCTCCAGGCCCGCCAGCTGGTCCAGGAACGGCTGGCGACCGTCGCGCCCACCCTGCCGACCTGGGCCGCGCCGCCGGTAATGCTCGCACCGGTGTCGGCGACCGGGCGTGCCCTGCAGATAGGCATGACGTCGAAGACCCGCTCGCTGATCGACATGTCCATGACGGCCTACTGGACGATCCGGGCCCGGCTGCTGCGGGTGCCCGGCGTCGCCAACGTGGCCATCTGGAACGAGCGGCTGCACCTGATGGCGGTGCAGGTGCGGCCGCCGAGGATGCGGGCGGCCGGGGTCTCGCTGAACCAGGTGATGCAGACGACCGCGGACGCGGTCGATTCCGGGCTGCTCAGGTTCTCCACCGGGGCGGTGATCGGCACCGGCGGCGCCATCGAGACGCCCAACCAGCGGATCAGCGTCCGCAACGTGCTGCCGGTGGTGACCCCGGCGGATCTCGCCGAGACGCCGGTGACCAAGCGGAACGGCCGGACCGTGCGACTGAGGGACGTCGCGACGGTGGGCCAGCGGCACCAGCCCCTGATCGGCAGCGCGATCATCGACGGCGGCCCGGGGGTGCTGCTCGTGGTGGAGAAACTCCCCTGGGCCAACAGCCTGCGGATGACCGCCGGGGTGGAGCAGGCGCTCAAGGATCTCCAGCCGGGGCTGCCCGGGATCAGGTTCGACACCAAGGTGTTCCAGCAGGCCGACTTCGTCAAGCTGGCGATCACCAATCTCACCCATGCGCTGGTGCTCGGGTTCATTCTCGTCGTGGTCATCATCGCGCTGTTCCTCTTCGAATGGCGGATGGCGCTGATCTGCCTGCTGACGATCCCGCTCTCGCTGGTGGCCACCATCCTCGTGCTCTACTGGCGCGGGGCGACGATCAACACCATGACGCTGGCCGGGCTGGTCATCGCGCTCGGGGTGTTGGTGGACGACGCGATCATCGGTGTCGAGAACATCACCAGGCGCCTGCGGGAGGAACGCCTCGCCGGCGGCACCCAGTCGACCGCGTCGGTGATCCTACGGGCGTGCCTGGAGGTCCGCAGCCCGATCGTCTACGCCACGTTCATCATCGTGGCGGCGCTGATCCCGGTCTTCCTGCTGACCGGGTTGATCGGGTCGTTCTTCCAGCCGCTGGCCCTGTCGTACACGCTCGCGATCGTGGCCTCGATGGGCGTCGCGCTCACGGTGAGCCCGGCGCTGGCGCTGACGCTGCTGCGCGGCGTCCCGATCGAGCGCCGCTCGTCACCGCTCGTCGCATGGCTGCAGAAGGTCTACAGCGCTGGGCTGTCCCGGGTCATCCGCCGCCCGGTCGCGGCCTATCTGACCTTCGCCCTGGTGACCCTGGCCGGCGTGGCGGTCTACCCCCACCTCGGCCAGTCGCTGTTCCCCGGCTTCAAGGAACGAGATTTTCTCATCCACTGGGTCTCCCCGCCGGGCACCTCCACCGCCGAGATGGAGCGCTCGACTACCAAGATCAGCAACGAGTTGCTCGCGATCCCCGGGGTGCGAAGCACGGGTGCCCACATCGGCCAGGCGCTGCTGGGCGAGGAAGTGGCCGGGGTGAATCTCGGGGAGATCTGGGTCAGCCTCGCACCGGATGCGGACTACACCCGCACCCTGGACCGGATCCATTCCGTCACCAACGGGTACCCGGGCCTGTTCCGGGAGGTGCAGACCTACCTCGACGAGCGGATCGAGGAGGTGCTGACCGGCGGCAAGGAACCCATCATCGTCCGCACCTACGGCGACAACCTGGCGGCCTTGCGGGCTACTTCGGACAAGATCCTCGCGCTGGTGCAATCCGTGCCGGGTGTGGACGCGCACCGGGACATCTCCAGCGATGTCCCGCAGATGAATGTGACCGTCAATCTGGCCAGGGCGGAACGGTACGGCCTGAAGCCGGGCGACGTGCGCCGGGATGCCGCCACGCTGGTGGCGGGCGAGGAGGTCGGCGACATCTTCCGGGCCGGCAAGGCATACGACACCGTGGTGTGGAGCCCCGCATCCGCCCGGCACAGCGTCTCCGACGTGGAGAACCTGCCAATCGGCGTCCCGTCCGGGGGACAGGTACGGCTTGGTGCCGTCGCCAACGTGTCGCTGCAGCCCAACCCGAACGCGATCGAGCGGCAAGGCGACTCGCGGTACCTGGACGTAGGCGCTGCTGTGTCCGGGCGGGACCTGGGGGCGGTGGTCAACGACATCAACAAGAAGCTGGCCGCCGTGCACCTGGGCCGTGGGTATCACTTCGAGCTGCTAGGGGAATACCGTGAGCGGCAGGCGGCGCAAAGCCGGCTGCTTCAGTCGTCGCTCATCGCGGGGGTGGCGATCCTGCTCCTGCTGCAGGCGTCGTTCCGTAGGTGGCGGTTGGCTGCCCTGGCCTTCCTGAGCTTGCCGATGGCGCTGGTCGGGGGCGTGCTCGCGGCCTGGGTTGGCGGGGGGATCATTTCCCTGGGCTCGCTCGTCGGCTTCTTCACAGTGTTCGGCATCGCCGCCCGCAACGGCATCCTGCTGATCAACCACTGGCAGCATCTTGAGGAGCAGGAGGGGATGAGCTTCGGGCCTGCGCTGGTGCTCCGCGGAGCCCGCGAGCGGCTGTCGCCGATCCTGATGACCTCGCTCGCCACCGGGCTGGCCCTGGTCCCGCTCGTCGTCCTGGGCAACCGGCCCGGCCATGAGATCGAGCTTCCGCTGGCCGTGGTCGTGCTCGGCGGGCTGGTGACCTCCACGCTGCTCAACCTCGTCATCCTGCCGTCGCTCTACCTGCGGTGGGGCCGGGGCCGCCGGCAGCACGCGGAAGGGACTACGTGATGTCCGCTTGGCGCCGGGTCCGGTCACTGGTGGTGATCGGCGCCCTCGGTGTGGCCCTGCCGGCGTGCGGCGGGGGCGGGCCGGGCCCGTCCCAGCCTTCGCCTGCGGGGGAGGCAGCCAGCAGCCACGCCGCCGGTGCGGCAGGGACAGCCGGGACGGCGTCCGCCAGCGCGGCCGCGCTGCTCGTGCAGCCGGGCGCGGGACGGCCCCGGTTCCCGGCGCCCACGACGGTGGACAACCCGATGTTCCCGCTGCTCCCGGGGACCCGGTTCAGCTACCGGGGGACGGTCGTCGAAGGCGGGTCCGCGACACCGCACACCGTCGTGTTCACGGTCACCGAACTCACCAAAGTGGTCGGCGGCGTCCGGACCGTGGTCGCCCTGGACCAGGACTTCCTCCGCGGCCGCCTCCAGGAGCAGGAACTCGCCTTCTTCGCCCAGGACGCGAGCGGGAACGTGTGGAACTTCGGCGAGTACCCGGAGGAATACGATCACGGGCGGCTCACCGGCGCGCCCGACACGTGGCTCACCGGGACCGGCGGCGCCCACGGCGGCATCCACATGCTCGGCCGGCCCGCCGTCGGCGTGCGGTACACGGAGGGCCGGGTGCGCGCGATCGAGTTCTACGACGTCTCGCAGGTCGTCAGCGCTCAGCGGGTGACCTGCCTGGGCTCCCGCTGCCTGCGGCGGGTGCTCATGGTGGACGAATGGAGCCCGGGCGACCCGGCCAGCGGCCACCAGATCAAGTACTACGCGTCCGGCATCGGGCTGGTCCGGGTCGGCGCGCGCGGTGGGGACGCCCGCGAGTTCCTCCGCCTCGTAGCGGTCCGGCACCTCAGCCAGCCAGCGCTGGCCCGGGCCCGGGCCGCGGCCCTGACGATGGACCGGCGCGCGTACCGGGTCAGCAAGATCTACCGGGTCACCCGGCCGGCCGCCGCGCCGGCCTCCTGACGCGACACCCTGACCGCCCGGCACCGCCAGGGTCACCGGGCCAGGCCGAGCCGGAACGCGTAGGCGACCAGCTGGGCCCGGTCCCGCATGCCGGTCTTGGCCAGCAGGTGGTTGACATGGGTCTTCACCGTCGTGTCCGAGACGACGAGCTTTGCGGCGATCTCGGCGTTGGACAGCCCTGCCGCGATCTCGCTGAGCACCTCCGCCTCACGCCGGGTGAGGCCGCCGGGTGGCAGGCTGGCCGTCGCCCCGGGGGTGTCGCCGGCGTGGCCACAGGCGCCCTTTGGCCTGGCCGGTCCGGCGAGGTCGTCGCCCCGGGCGATGGCGTCAACCAGCCGGCGCTGGATCGATGGATCGAGCTGTGCCGCGCCCGCGCACACGTCGGACAGGGCCCGGAGGATGTCCGCGGCGCCGGCATCTTTGGTGAGGAATCCGCGCGCTCCCGCCCGCAGCGCCGCGAAGACCGAATCGTCGTCGTCGTAGCTGGTCAGCACCACCACCGGGATACTTGGCCGGGCCGCCGCGAGCCGGCGCGTCGCCTCAACCCCGTCGCAGACCGGCATGTGCAGGTCCATCAGGACCACGTCGGGGGCCAGGGACAGCGCCTGGCTTACGGCGGCCTCCCCGTCGACCGCCGCGCCGACCACCTCGATCCCCGGCAGCAGCGAGAGCAGCAGCAGGAGACCGTCCCGCACCACCCGCTGGTCGTCGGCCACCAGCACCCGGACCGGCCGGCCTTCCCCACTGGCAGCCATCAGGACCACCCGTCCTTCGCCCGGGAGGAACCGGTCTCTGGGGAAAGGGGCAGCCGCAGCTGGACCATGAAGCCGCCCTCCGATGGGCCGGCCTTGAGCTGCCCGCCGTGCAGTGAGGCGCGCTCCGCCATGCTGGTGAGGCCGAAGCCGCCAGGCACCAGCCCGGCGTCCGTGCCGTCTCCGCCGCGGTCGACGACCGACACCTCCAGGCTGCCCGCCCTCCACGTCAGCCGCACATCCACCTGGGCGCCGCGGCCGGCGTGCTTGGCCACGTTCGTCAGCGCCTCCTGCACCGCGCGGTACACGGTAAGGCTGACCTCCGGGCTGAGCGTCTGAGGCGTGCCCGCAACCTGGAGCGTGACCGGGATGCCCAGGGCTGAGGCCGTCTCGGCGGCCAGATAAGGCAGCCTCGCGGGCCCCGGTATCTCGTCCTGGCGCAGCGTCTGCAGCGCGCGCTGGGCGTCCAGCATGCCGCTCTGGGCCAGCCGGCGGGCGGAGCTGATCTGATCGACGAGCCTGGTCTCCGCCGCCGTCGCGATGGCGAGCATCCGTGCCGCCTCCAGTTGCACGGCGAGCCCCGAGAGGCAATGGGCCAGGACATCGTGCAGCTCGCGGGCTAGCCGCGACCGTTCGGCCATGGCCGCCATCTGCTCGCGGACGTCCCGGATGGCGGCTTCCTGGGCTAGCTGGTCCTCTGCGCGATGGTGGGCATCGCGGCTGAACGCGGCGAGGGCGGACGTCCCGAACAGGAAGCCGGCGCCAAGCGCCACGGCCAGGACGGCAGTGGCCGGGTTAGCGGAGTCATGCGCATCGGCGATCGCGACCGCGAACACCACCGGTGCGCCGGCCAGCAGGGCCACCCACCTGGGTGCCCGGAGCGCCAGCCCGGACAGTGCCATGTAGCCGACGACGAAGCCGGGGCCGTCGGTCTGCAGCAGGTCCAGCGCCACACCGCACAGCCCGAGGCCGACCAGTGTCGGCACAAGCACGCGCGGGTCACGTACCCGCCCCGACAGCGCGACGCCCCAGCACGCGCTGGCCGCGACCAGCAACCCCACGGTGGCCAGTCCGGCCATTCCGGCGGGCAGTCCTTCGGCGGCCACGCCGATGCCGACGCCGACCATGGTGAACATCCCCACCTGGGCCAGCCAGGAAGGGACGTCGCGGCGACGAGCCTCGGCCGCGGGTTCGGCGGCCGCCGAACCCGCGGCCACTCCGTGCGCCGCCGCCACGGCCTTGGCCTGGCTCCCCAGCGCCGCCATTGGTGGCCAGGGTTTAGGAATTCCCGACAGAAAGGCGCCGCGGCGGCGCCGTCGGACGGTACCCACGCTCCCCGTACCAGGCCAGGGCGCCTCCTCCGGCTGCCCTGCCTCCCGGGCGACCCCTGCCTTGCCCATCGCTCATACCACCGTCGGCCGAATCCCGGTATCCCATCCGGCTGCCCCACGGCGGTGGCTCCCCGTATTAATAACGACGATACGTCACGGAGCGTTCAATGGACCGTCGGCACCGCAGGTCATCGTGCCGCGGGCGGCAAAGGACTGTCTCTGGCGACCGGCCGGAGACGCCCCGCTCTGGCCCCGGCTGTGCAGTTCGGGCTGGGCAGCGGATGGCGTCATGGCACCAGCGGTGTCCAGCCACCGGACCGCCGCGGTGCTAGGGAGGCCATGGCAAGCCGCGAACCCTAGTGTGCGGTGCAGATTTTATTAGCAGTAATTGGCGATTCCGCTTGAAGCTGTATGTGCGGTATGTTCCGCTATCTCCTGGTGGTCGGAACTTTAGGGGTGGGACCGGGGGAAATCAGCATGCAGCCGCGGAACGGCCAGCCACGACGGCTCCGGAACAAGCCGGGCACTGCCGCCGTGCATGCTGGGTCGCCCCAGAATCAGCAGGTCAGCGCGCTGCTGACGGGGAACGGGCGCGGCCGCGGCTCGCCCACAGCCGCGGCGCAAGGCCCGCCCGCCGCAGACCGGGAGGGGCCCGCAGCCGTCGCCGCCGTGGACGTCACCGCCGACGGCACGGTGAGCGCTCCCGTCCCCGCTGACTCCGGCGTTCCCCGGCCCGGCCGGCCCGGGCTGGCAGAACCGCCGGACCGGCCGAGGCCGCGGGAGCCGCGGGGCAAGCCGCCGCCGGTACAGTCCGAGCTGCCCAAGCGCACGCCGGACGCGTCCAGGCCGTCCGTGCCGTCCAGGTATGCCAAGCGGCCGGTGCCAGCGGGTGGCGCGCGGCCCGCGGAACCATCCAGCGACCCCCGGCCGGCCGAACCCTCCGGCCCTCCGCAGCCGGAACCGCCCGCCCGGCCAGAGCCGGCCGAGACCAGCGCAGCCGGAAACAAGCCCAGCGCGGCCGGAAACAAGCCCAGCGCGGCCGGCAGCAAGCCCAGCGCGGCCGGAAGCAAGCCCAGCGCGGCCGGAAAGCAGGAACCCCCCGGCCAGCCCGAGCCGGCCGGGCAGTCCAGCCCACCCGGGCAGCCGGAACCGCCCGGCGAGCCCCGGCCGCCCGCTTCCCAGAGCTGGCCGCCGGAACCGTCCGACTGGTCCGATGAGCCCGCACCGGCGGCCGTGCCCCGGACCCGGGAGCCGTCCTGGGGCACCGTGCTCATCACCACCCTGCGGCTGTGGACGCGGCGCCGCCTCGGCCGGATACGGCGGTTGTGGCCCGCGCGGGCACGCTGGCGGGTGCTGCTCGTGGCCGCGCTGGTGGCCGTGGTCTTCGTGGCCGGTGCCGCCACGGTGCGGTTGTCCCGGGCCGGCGGGCCGGGCGGCGAAGCAGGCCAGCAGGCCGGGACCTCCGCGCTCGGTGCGGCGGCCGCGGCCCGGCAGCAGGCAGCGGCCTGGGTGGCCCGCCAGGCCGGCGCCGACGCCATCGTGGCCTGCGACCCCGCCATGTGCGCGGCCCTGCAGGCGCACGGCGTGCCCGCCGGCCGGCTGCTGGTGCTGTCCCCTGCCCGGGGCGACCCGCTCGGGTCGGACCTGGTCGTAGCGACCCCCGCGGTGCGCAGCCAGTTCGGGGCCCGCCTGCCGGGCGTGTACGCGCCGGTGACCCTGGCAGCCTTCGGCTCGGGGGCCGCGCGGATCGATGTCCGGGCCATGGCACCCTTGGGTGCCGCTACCTACCGGGCCCAGCTGATCACGGACGTGCGGGCGCGCAAGGCGGCGGGAGCGCTGCTGCTGCGCAACGACCGCATCCACGTCGCGGGCGCCGCCCGGGCGGCCCTGGCCGGCGGCGAGGTCGACTCCAGGCTCCTGGTCACGCTGGCCGCGCTGGCCGCCATCCACCCGCTCGACATCGCCGGCTTCGGCGCGCCCGGCCGCGGTGCCAGTCCCGGAGTACCGCTGCGTTCCGCGGACGTCGCCGACAGCCCGCCCCACCCGGCCTCCCTGCCCAGCCTGATGACGATCCTGCAAGCCCAGCGCTCGCCCTACCTGCCCTCATCACTGGAGATCGTGCGGATCCCGGCACGCGGGTCCGTGCTCAGAATCGAGTACCCCGCCCCGAGCCCGCTTGGGCTCCTCGGGGCCGGCAATTGACCCAAGGAGCTGGCTCATGACGTTGGAGCGGGGAGTTCTTGCGTCCGGCCGTCGCCGGTTCCGCCGCGCCGCGGCGCTGGCGGGCCTGCTGACACTGGCCTCCGGGCTGCTGGCCGCCGCGGCACCGGCCGCGCTGGCCGCGCCGGGCGCGACCTATGCGGCGAAGTCCAGCCAGGTTGGCTGGATCCGGCTCACCCACCTGTCCCCGAACACCCCGCCGGTTGATGTCTACCTGTACTCGTTCGGCGGCCAGAAGGCCATCATGGTGCTCAAGCACGTTGCCTACGGCACGGTTTCCCCGTACGAGAAGCTGGCCGGCGGCGAGTACACCGTGGCCATGCGCGCGGCGGGCGCCAAGCCGAGCTCCCCGCCGGTGCTTTCCACCAGCGTTCGCGTCGCCCCCGGCGCGGCGTATACGGTCGCGGGCCTGGGGCCGGCCAAAGGGCTCCGGCTGGCGGTGCTCCACGACCGGCTGGCCACGCCCAAGGGCAAGTCGCTGGTGCGGGTGATCCAGGCCTCGCTGCGTGACCATCAGGTCACGGTGACCGCAGGGCGGCAGGTACTCGCCCAGCATCTGGCCTTTGGGGACGTGACCGGCTACGGGCCCGCGCGCCCGGGCGACTGGATGGTCCACGTCTCCGGGGCGGCCGGGATGGCCAGCCAGTCGGTCAAGCTCTCCGCGGGCACGATCCACACGCTCGTGGTGCTCGACGGGGCCTCCGGTGGCCTCATGCTCGACAACCTGGAGGACGCCGCGGGCAGCGCGATCCCGCCGCAGGGAGGCGCGTCGACGGGACTGGGCGGCACCGCGCCGGGTCCGGCCCTCTCGCCCGCTCCGTGGGCCGCCGCGGTCGCGGCTGGGCTGGCCTGCTGCGCCGCCGCGGCGTACTGGCTGCGCCGGGTCCGGCACCAGGCCCGTCACGCCCGGTAGCGGCGATGGAGCGTGGCGGGCAGGGCTCGCACACTGGCCGGAAGGCGCGCGCCGGCCAGGGGTCACGCCACGCCGGGCGGGGCCGGCCCTTCCGTCGGCTGGCGCGCCACCCGGTGGCGGCGGCCGTGCTCTGCGCCGGCCTGCTCGCCGTGGCCGGCGGCGTGGGCGGGCTGGTGCTGCTGAAGAGCCATCAGGGGACCACCCCGCGGCCGGTCGCGCACCCGGGCCGCCCGCCGGCCGGGCTGGTGGCCGCACCGCCCCGGCCGGCCGCCAGGACCGCGGTGACCCGGCCGGTGTACCTGTCCATCCCGGTCATCGACGTCCATACCCGCCTGATCAAGCTGGGCCTGACCGCGCAGGGCACCCTGCAGGTGCCGGCGAGCACGGCGGTGGCGGGCTGGTACACCGGCAGCCCACGGCCGGGCCAGGTCGGCTCCGCGATCATCGCCGGCCACATCGACTCCTACCGCGGGCCGGGGGTGTTCTTCCGGCTGCGGCTGCTGCGGCCGGGTGACCGCATCTACGTCCGGCACGCCGACGGCACGCTGGCGGTGTTCCGCGTCTACTCCGAGCACATGTACGCCAAGAACCGCTTTCCCACCGAGCAGGTCTACGGTCCCGCGCCCAGTCCGGAGCTGCGCCTCATCACCTGCGGCGGAACGTTCGACCCGGCGATCCGCTCGTACCTGAGCAACGTCGTCGTCTACGCCACCCAGATCCGCTGACGGCACGGCGGCGCCGGGTGCGCCGTCACCAGCCCCGCTCGCGCCACTCGGCCAGGTGCGGGCGCTCCGCCCCGAGCGTGGTGTCCTTGCCGTGGCCGGGATAGACCCAGGTGCCATCCGGCAGCGTGCCGAACACCCGCTCCTCCAGGTCGTCCATGAGCTGGCCGAACCGCCGTGGGTCGCCCTCGGTGTTCCCCGGGCCGCCGGGGAACAGGGAATCCCCGGTGAACAGGTGCGGGGAGTCCGCGAGTGCGCCGTCGGCGTCGTAGCACAGCGCGATGCTGCCCGGGGTGTGGCCGCGCAGGTGGATGACGGAGACGCTGGTCCCGCCGACCACCACCCGGTCGCCGCCGCGGACCAGGCTAGTGGCCGGGACCGGGAGCTCGCCCGCGTCGTCGGGGTGGGCGATGACCACGGCGCCGGTCGCCGCGGCCACCTCGGCAAGCGCCTGCCAGTGGTCCCAGTGCCGGTGGGTGGTCACGATCGTGCTCACCGGCGTGTCACCGATGAGCTCCAGCAGTCGGCCCGCCTCGTTGGCGGCATCGATCACCACCATCGTCCCGGTCTCGCTGGACCGGAGCAGGTAGGCGTTGTTGTCCATCGGCCCGACCGCCACCTTGGTCACGGTCAGGCCAGGAAGCTCGCGGGTGTCCGGCGCACCGCCAACGGTCACGTCCCCGGTGTAAGCCACGGTCTCTCCTTCGCTCATCCACTTGCCCACGACAGGTCAATTCTGCTGCCTAACGAAAGCGCCGTGGTGCCCGCCTGCCATGGCGCGGCCGGCACAGGTTACCGCCACGGGGGCAGCATCGGCAGGGCGGCGTCGTCACCTAGGACCTGCAGCCGGGCCCCGTCGTCGCGGCCGAGCAGCCACGCCAGCAGGGTGGCGGCCTGCCCGTGCACGCTCACCTGGGGTTCACCGGCCCGCCGCTCCGGGCCGATGCGGAACTCGTGCGGTGCCCCCTCCTCCCAGACCAGGCACGATGGCGCGTCCTGGCGGCCGGCGAAGGAATCGGCGACCCGGGGGAGCGCGTCGGCGACGAAGTCCGCCGGCCAGTCGGCTGGGCGATAGCCCGCCGCGAGGTCCACGTGGTGGATCTCCACCTCCGACAGCCGCCGCTCGAGCACCCCGTAGGCCGGGAACGCCGGCCCCTGGAGCGCCCGGACCTGCGCGGCCCACGCATCCGCCGGCAGGCTGGCCGCCTCCGCCGCGAAGGCCTCGGCGGTCCCTGCCACATCGGCGGCAAGCTCCGCCGCGGGCCGGCCCGCGCCGGCCTCGATGTCGGCGGTGCGCGAGGCGGCGCTGGCGTACATGGGGGTCTCGCGGCCGGTACCTGCCCAGCGCAACAGGTTCGCCAGGCCGTCCGCGTTGCGCGCGATGTGGGTCAGCACGTGGCCGCGGCTCCACACGGGCAGCAGCGACGGCTCGCGCGCCTGGGCGTCGCTCAGCGCGGCCGCGGTCGCCAGCAGCCGGTCCGTCGCCGCACCGACCCGGGCCAGTTGCCTGCTGATTTCGCCATCCATGCGATGCTCCTTCTTCTATCCCGGGCCATCCTCGCGCACGAGATGGCACGCTGGGAGGGGCGGGTGGTTTCCGGCGGGCCACTGGCTGGATGCGACCCCACGGAGGGGGGTGGGGCTGTGGTGGGCCGGTGGTTTCCGGGAATCTGGGAGGGCCCTCGATGGTTGCCGGAAGGGCAGGGATGGCGCCCAGAGAACCGGCCCCGACGGCCCATCGGCATACGCACCGCGTGCCGGATGTTTTGTCAGTGCACCCGGATACGATGACGTGTCCCCTGTCCGCGTAAGAACCTCATGACCCGGAAAGCAGACCGCAGTGGCTGATCGTCTTGTTGTGCGCGGTGCGCGCGAGCACAACCTCAAGGACGTGTCGCTCGACTTGCCCAGGGATTCGCTGATCGTGTTCACCGGGCTGTCCGGGTCGGGCAAGTCCAGCCTGGCCTTTGACACCATCTTCGCCGAAGGGCAGCGTCGCTACGTCGAGTCGCTCTCGGCCTACGCCCGCCAGTTCCTCGGCCAGATGGACAAGCCCGACGTGGATTTCATCGACGGGCTCTCGCCGGCCGTCTCCATCGACCAGAAGGCCGCCAGCCGGAACCCGCGGTCCACGGTCGGGACCATCACCGAGGTCTACGACTACCTGCGGCTGCTGTACGCGCGGGTGGGCAAGCCGCACTGCCCGATGTGCGGCCGCCCGATCGCCCGGCAGACCCCACAGCAGATCGTGGACCGAGTGCTGGAGCTCGACGAGGGCACCAGGTTCCAGGTGCTCGCCCCCGTGGTCCGCGGGCGCAAGGGTGAGTACACCGAGCTGCTGCGCGAACTCCAGATCAAGGGCTACTCGCGGGCGCGGGTGGACGGGATCGTGGTCCGCCTCGATGAGGCGGTGGCCGGCACCCTGCCCGCCCTGAAGAAGTACGAGAAGCACACCATCGAGGTGGTGGTGGACCGGCTCTCGGTGAAGGAGTCCGCGCGCCGTCGGCTCACCGACTCGGTGGAGACCGCCCTCGGCCTGTCCGGTGGGGTCGTGGTGCTCGACTTCGTGGACCTGCCGGAGACCGATCCGCACCGGGAGCGGATGTACTCCGAGCACCTGGCCTGCCTGTACGACGACCTGTCCTTCGAGGAGCTGGAGCCGCGGTCGTTCTCGTTCAACTCGCCGTGGGGCGCCTGCCCGGACTGCACCGGCCTGGGCACCCGGCTGGAGGTGGACCCGGACCTGGTGGTCCCCGACCCCGCCAAGACCCTGGCAGAGGGCGCGATCGGCCCGTGGAGCGGCGGCCATGTCAGCGACTACTTCATGCGGCTGATCGAGGCGCTCGGGTCGGCGCTGGGGTTCAGCATCGACACGCCCTGGTCGCGGCTCCCGGCGGCGGCCCAGCGGGCGCTCCTGTTCGGCTACGGCGACCAGGTGCACGTCCGGTACCGGAACCGGTACGGGCGGGAACGCTCGTACTACACCGACTTCGAGGGCGCGGTCCCCTACATCGAGCGCCGGCACTCCGAGGCGGAGAGCGACTCCAGCCGGGAGCGGTTCGCCGGGTTCATGCGGGAGGTGCCCTGCCCGTCCTGTCACGGCGCGCGGCTCAAGCCGGTCGCGCTCGCCGTCACCGTGGACGGCAGCTCCATCGCGGAGATCTGTGCGCTGCCGATAGGGGAACTCGCCAAGCTGCTGCTCGGCCTCGACCTGTCCGACCGGGACCGGCAGATCGCCGGGCGGATTCTCAAGGAGGTCAATGCCCGCCTGGGCTTCCTGCTCGACGTTGGCCTGGACTACCTCACCCTGGACCGCGCCTCGGCCACGCTGGCGGGTGGGGAGGCACAGCGGATCCGGCTGGCGACCCAGATCGGCTCCGGGCTGGTCGGTGTGCTGTACGTGCTGGACGAGCCGTCGATCGGGCTGCACCAGCGGGACAATCACCGGCTGCTCGAGACGCTGCTGCGGCTGCGCGATCTCGGCAACACCCTGATCGTGGTCGAGCACGACGAGGACACGATCCGCTCGGCGGACTGGGTGGTCGACATCGGCCCGGGGGCCGGCGAGCACGGCGGCCGGATCGTGGTGTCGGGCCCGCTGGCGGACCTGCTCGCCAGCAAGGAGTCGCTGACGGGCGCCTACCTGACCGGGCGGGCGGAGATCCCGCTGCCCGTGACGCGCCGCCAGCGCGTCCGCGGCAAGGAGGTCGTGGTCAAGGGCGCCAGCGAGCACAACCTGCGCTCGGTGGACGTGGCGTTCCCGCTCGGCTGCCTGATCGCGGTCACCGGCGTCTCGGGCTCGGGAAAGTCGACCCTGGTCAACGACATCCTCTACAGCGCCCTGGCCAAGGAACTGCACGGGACCAGGATCGTGCCCGGCCGGCACACCAGGGTGACAGGGACGCACCTCGTGGACAAGGTGGTGCACGTCGACCAGGGCCCCATCGGCCGTACCCCGCGCTCCAACCCGGCGACCTACACCGGGGTGTTCGACCACATCAGGCGGCTGTTCTCGCAGACCACCGAGGCCAAGATCCGCGGCTACCAGCCCGGCCGGTTCTCGTTCAACGTCAAGGGCGGCCGGTGTGAGGCCTGCTCGGGCGACGGCACGATCAAGATCGAGATGCAGTTCCTGCCGGATGTCTATGTACCGTGCGAGGTCTGTCACGGCGCCCGGTACAACACCGACACGCTGGCCGTCCACTACAAGGGCAAGACGATCGCCGACGTGCTGGACATGCCGATCGAGGAAGCGGCAGTCTTCTTCGAGCCGGTCCCACCCATTCACCGGCACCTGAAGACGCTCGTCGACGTCGGCCTCGGCTACGTCCGGCTCGGCCAGCCCGCGCCCACCCTTTCCGGCGGCGAGGCGCAACGGGTGAAGCTCGCCTCGGAGCTGCAGCGGAGATCCACCGGCCGCACGATCTACGTGCTGGACGAGCCCACCACCGGGCTGCACTTCGAGGACATCCGCAAGCTGCTCGGGGTGCTCGGCCGGCTCGTCGACGGCGGCAACACGGTGATCGTGATCGAGCACAACCTGGACGTGATCAAGACCGCGGACTGGGTGATCGACCTGGGGCCCGACGGCGGGTCACGTGGCGGCACCGTGGTGGCGACCGGCACTCCCGAAGAGATCGCCATGGCCGAGGAGAGCTACACCGGCCAGTTCCTCAAGAAGATCGTGAACGTCTAGAGGGGGGGCGGCGTCGCGGCGGGCCCGCTGGCTGGGGCGGCGTCCCGGCGGGCCCGCTGGCTGGCACTGGGCGCTCACTGGTTCCCGCCATCGGCCCGAGGCGCGCCCGTGCCCCAGGTCCGCCGGGCACGCTACGCCTGCGGCTCCCACCGGGACGCCGCTAGCTCACATCGCCCGCCTGCGGCTCCCATCGGGATGCCGCTCGCTCGCTCGCATGGTCCGCTGCGGCTCCTATCGGGGCGCCGCTGGCTCGCATGGTCCGCTGCGGCTCCTATTGGGGCGCCGCTGGCTCGCATGGCCCGCTGTGGCTCCCATCGGGAGGCCGCTCGCTCGGGGGCCTGTGGCGCGCTGGGCGGGCGGGGAGTGAGCGGGGCGGGGGTTACGCTGCGCGGGTGGAGATTGGGACCGGGGAGGGGGTGGCGCGGGTCGAGGTAGGCGGGCCCGCGGCCGGGGAGCGCGCGTTCCTCCTGGTGCTGACGCACGGGGCGGGCGGTGGGCCGGACTCGCCGGACCTGCTCGCGGTCGCCGACGCCGCCTCGCGTCTCGGTGGGGCGGTCGCCCGGGTTACCCAGCCTTACCGGGTCAGGGGCCGCCGGGCCCCCGGCGCGTCGGCCCGGCAGGACGCGGCCTGGGTCGAGGTAGTCGCCGCGCTGCGCGCGAAGGCCGGCGCCGGCCTGCCGCTGATCCAGGGTGGGCGCAGCAACGGGGCGCGGCTCGCCTGCCGCACCGCCCGCGCGGTCGGCGCCCGGGCCGTGATCGCCCTTGCGTTTCCCCTGCATCCACCCGGCAGGCCCGCGCTGTCCCGCGCGGCCGAGCTGGCCGCGGCGGGGACCGACGTGCTGGTGGTGAACGGCGAGCGCGACCCGTTCGGGATCCCGGAGGGCACGGGCAAGACCCGGGTCGTGGTGCTGGCGGGGGAGTCGCACGCCTTGTCCAGGTCCCCCGGTGAGGCTGGGCGTGCCGCCGGGGCCTGGCTCCGGGAAATTCTTGCAGGCAGCGGGGTGGCCAGGTGAAACCGGTCAGGCGGCTGGGGCCGCTGGCTTGTCCGGTGGCGGCGCAGCGGGCTGCTCACGCAGGTCGGTGGGACGGTGCGGGGCGATCGTGCCGCCGCCGGGGAGCAGTTCCCCGGTGTCCTCGAATACGACGATGCCGTTGCAGGGTCTTGGCCGCCTCACGATCCGGCGCGCTCGCGTCCGGACACGGTGGCGTGTGCGGGCACATGGATGTGCCTCCTGGTTACGGTCGAACTGTAGTTGGCTGGGCAGGCAGGCGTAACGGTCCGCCTTCATGGAATTACCCGCTGTGATGAAGATCTTATCTTCACCCAGGAGGGCCTCGCAGGGCTTTTCCCCCTGTGCTCCCATCGTATGGCCGCCTGTAACCAGCAAACGCCAGAAACCTGGCCGACACGCCGCAGTTGGCCGGATCGTTGTACACCGCTCGCAGGTCTGGTGGGCGCGTGCTGGCCGCTCCGGACTCGCGGTGCGGCTGGCGGGTGCCGCCCGGTGCGGTACTGGGAGCGCGGTCAGACGGCGGGCGCGCGGGGAAGGCGGGCGATGCCGGCCAGGCGGTGGCTCTCGCGCAGCGTGAGCAGCCGCTGTGCCTCCATCGTCCAGGCACGCACCGGTGAGGTGGCCGTCGCCTTGCGCCGGTAGATGCGGTCCTCGTAGCCCCGCGGCCCGATCTCGGCGCGTTCGGCCGCGAACGCGGCCCGCATGACCGCCGTGAGGGCCTCGTCGAGACGCTGGCCGAGCAGGCGCAAGTCGGCCGCGGATGCTCCGTCCGCCTGGGCCGAACGCAGCGCATCCTCGGCGGCCCGCGCCTGGGCAAGGAGGTCGTCGAACCGCCCCGCCAGGGCCACGTCGGCGGCGTGCTTGGCGAGCGAGTCCTCGCTCACGGGCTTGCGCTTGGCGATCACGGCGCCAGCCTAGCGTCTCACCGTGCGAAGTAGTGCCAGCCGAGCCACCACCAGCCGAGGAAGATGAGCACCCGGCCGATCCGGGGCCGCATCAGGTACCCGAGCCACTGGCCCACGGTGGGGATCCGGCTGCCCGGCCGGCGCGCGAGGAACTCGAGCGCGAACATGGCCGCGATCACGATGGCGAAGACGGCGATGGTGAGGACGCGAGTCGACATGATGATCACCGCCTTACCAGTGCCCACCCGACCAGCACCCACAGCAGAAACGCCGCGCTCTTGATGGGGTGCGGCCCGAGCACCGGGTTGATCAGGTCGGTCAGTGACGGGTGCCAGGGCAGCGAGTTGTCCTTGTACGCGGAGGCCTCCCACTCGAAAAGGGCCGCGACGCAGATCGCCCAGTAGGACACCCCGGTGATGTCCAGATTGGCGGGCGGTGGGATGCGTTCCGGCGGCCACCAGTAGGCGATCGAGGCGAGGACCACGCCGGGAATCAGCACGAACACCAGAGCGGTCGCCGAGAACGGCGCGGTCG
>WNGD01001971.1_pt1 | contig 21741 bp, 18 predicted proteins | sample 5400671 | NCBI WGS metagenome assembly WNGD01 (sample SAMN13153369, study PRJNA577476) | soil metagenome | isolation source: 40 cm soil or saprolite under grassland replicate 2 | place: USA:California | collected 2016-06-15 | reverse complement strand
CGTACTGGTAGGGCTTGGTCATGATCTGCGCGCTGGACAGCAGCGCCGGGTCGATAGCCCAGGTCAGGTGGGCGCTGGCAGCGTAGGCCCGGCCGGCGGCGAGCAGCCCGGACAGCCTGCCGCCGGTGCCGAGGCGGCCCGCCAGGCTGTTGGTCAGCAGCCCTGGGCAGGGTGATTGCTGTGGGCGGGCGATCAGCGGCCAGATCCAGGCGATGTGCTGGCGTACCGGATTGAGCGTCCGCTTGCCCGGCCAGAACACCAGGAATGTCCGGTTGGTCGCCAGTGCCGTGCCAGTGGCGTCGTCAGCCTCGGCCGCCAGCGGGTAGACGCCGAAGGTGGTCAGGTTTAGCTGGCCCGCCCGCAGGCGTATCGACCACGGGGCGCTCGCATGCGGGGCGAGCGTGCCATGGACGGTCGCCTGCGCGCCGGTCACCGGGGAATCCGCCGCGGTCGTCGTGCCGTCGGCGTAGACCTGGAGCCCGTCCCTGCTGCTGAACGCCGTACGGGAGGACCTGAGCCGCACGGTGATGCCGGTAATCGGGGCGCGGGACGTGTTCGTGACCGATCCGGTGACCGTCACCGGCTTGCCTGGCGTCACGTACCCCGGGCGGATCGACGTGACAGCGAGCGAGACCGGCAGTGCGCCGCCGGCCTGCCGCGCGGCTGCGGCGCCCGCCGCGGCCGGGCCGGCCGCGGCGAGCATGATGGCCGCCGGTGCGATGGCGGCCGCGATGGCGATGGCCGCCGCCTTCCCGGCCGGCCGCCTCACCTGGGCTCCGATCGCGTGCTGGCCCGCGGCCGCGGCGCCAGGACAGGCCTGCCGGGGCGGCCTGCGCGGTCGCCGGGCGGCCTGGCTAGCGCCAGGATCGACCGGGAGCAGGCAGGGCGCGGGCGGGGCACGACGGAAATGCTATTGCCGGCGGCCGGGTTCCCGCGGCCTGTCCGAGCGCGGGCGGCTCCGGCCGGCCGGCCAGTCGCGCTGGCGTGCAGGCAGCATCGTGGCACGCGGGCTGAGAACGTCTTTCGAACGTCCCTCACGGGTTCCTCCGGGCTCCCCGGGTTTCCCAAGCTTACGTGCAAGGACCTACCCTCAATGCCCGTGCCAGATTCCCCATCGCTGCGACCGGAGCAGCGGAAGGCCGCGGCGCGGCTGCTTGCCGCCACGTCGCCTGCCGCGGCCGAGCTCGGCCGTCTTTTTGCCCGGCACGGCCACCAGCTCGCCCTGGTCGGCGGCTCGGTCCGGGACGTCTTCCTCGGCAGGCAGTCTGGCGACCTTGACCTGACCACCGACGCCCGGCCGGAACGGGTGCTGGAACTCACCACGGGCTGGGCGGACAGCACCTGGGCGGCCGGGATGGCATTCGGCACGGTCGGGCTCAGAAAGGGCAGCGTGGTCGTTGAGATAACGACCTACCGGAGCGAGCACTACGTGCCCGAGTCCCGCAAGCCGGCGGTGAGCTACGGCACCTCACTCGAGACGGACCTGGCCCGGCGCGACTTCACCGTCAACGCGATGGCAGCGCGGCTGCCCTCCTACGAGTTCGTGGACATCTTCGGCGGGCTGCGCGACCTGGCGGACCGCCTGCTCAGGACGCCGGGCAGGCCGGCGGACTCGCTCACCGACGATCCACTCCGCATGCTCAGGGCCGCCAGGTTCGCCGCCCAGCTGGGCTTCTCGGTGACGCCCGAGCTGGCCGCGGCCATGACCGAGCTGGCTCTCAGGATCAAGATCGTGTCGGCTGAGCGGATCTCCGCTGAGCTGGCGAAGCTCATGCTGGCGGCCGATCCCGGCGGCCCGGGCCGCGGCATCGCGCTGCTCGTCGACACCGGCGTGGCCGAGCATGTCCTTCCTGAGGTGCCCAGGCTGCGCCTTGAGGCCGACGAGCACTACCGGCATAAGGACGTCTACCGGCACTCGCTGACGGTGCTTGAGCAGGCCATCGGCCTGGAGGAGCGGTATGGCCTGCCGCCGGACCTGGTGCTGCGGCTCGCTGCCCTGCTGCATGACATCGGCAAGCCGAGGACGCGGTCACTGCTGCCGGACGGCCGGGTCGCCTTCCACCATCACGAGGTCGTCGGCGCCCAGCTGGCCAGATCCCGGCTGACCGCGCTGCGGTTCGGCAAGGACGTGGTCACGGACGTCTGCCGGCTGATCGAGCTGCACCTGCGCTTTCACGGCTTCGGGTCGGGCGAGTGGACGGACTCGGCGGTTCGCCGGTATGTCACCGACGCCGGCCCGCTGCTCACCCGCCTGCACGCCCTGACCAGGGCCGACTGCACGACACGGAACAAGGCGAAGGCGCACCGGCTGGCCCGGTCCTACGACGACCTGGAGCGGCGCATCGCCGTACTGGCCAGTCAGGAAGAGCTAGCCCGGCTGCGCCCGGACCTGAACGGTAACGAGATCATGCAGATCCTCGGCATCCGGCCCGGCCCGCTGGTCGGCAAGGCCTATACGCACCTGCTGGAGCTGCGGATGGAGCACGGCCCGCTCGGCCGGGAGCGGGCCACTCAGGAACTGCTGCGCTGGGCGGCGGGCGAGGGGCTGACCGGGCCAGGCGGCCCGGCCGGCTGACGGCTCAGCAGCAGGTAGCCGGCGGCCGCCAGCAGGTAGCCGACCGCCACCACGGCGAGCATCGGGTATGACTTTCCGTTCACCGGCATGAACACCGCGGAGACCGCGGCGCCGAGCACGAAGGTCGCGTTGTAGAGCATGTCGTTGATCGAGAACACCCGGCCGCGGAACTCGTCGTCCACCTCCTGCTGCAGGATCGTCGCCGTGCAGATCGCCACACCCTGGGCGACCAGGCCGAGCGCGAACCCGATGACCAGGAACGGAACCTGCCGGAAGGTCATGCCGAGCAGTCCGGTCACGATTCCGCCGCTGGCCAGCAGGGCGGCGATCCAGGCTGACTTGGCCAGCCGCCTGGTGGCGGCCGGGGTCACCAGCGCCGCGGTGCCGTAGCCGACGGCCGAGGTGATGACCAGGAGGGAGAAGTGGCTGAGCGCCGTATTGCCGTTACCCGACGGGTAGAAGTAGTTGCGGTACAGCAGGATCGACATCAGCAGCAAGATCCCGTACAGGAACCGGTGACTCCCGGTCGCGGCCAGCGCCGCGCCGGCCGGCCGGCGCCGGCCGACATGCCGGATCCCGGCGGCCAGGCCGGCCGCCACCGCCCTGAGTTCATCCGCCACCCCGCCCGGCCCGGCCCCGTCCAGCTCGCGCTGCGGGCCGAGCAGGCCGCGGCGTATCCGCAGCGCGGCCGCTCCCGCGGCCAGGTAGCAGGCTCCCGCCGCCAGCAGGGTGGCCGCCGAGCCGGCCTGGCCACCGCCCAGGATGTAGTGCAGCCCTAGCCCGGCCAGACCGCCGGCGAACGCGACGATCGTGCCCGACGTCGGCGCCACCGAGTTCGCCATCACCAGCTTGTCCGCGGCGACCACGTGCGGCAGCGCGGCGGAAAGCGCGGACAGGAAGAACCTGTTCACCCCGAGCACCGCGAGGGCGCTCAGGTACACCGGCAGCCCCAGCGTGCCGGATCCGATGAAGAACGCCGTGCTGACCACGAAGACCGCGCGGATGACGGCCGACCAGAGCAGGATCTGGCGGCGTTGCCAGCGGTCGATAAAGACTCCGGCAAACGGTCCTGCCAGCGAATACGGCAGATAGAGAACGGCGAATGCCTCGGCAGCGGCGAGCGGGTTGGGGAAGATCTGCGCGGAGAAGAACACGTAGGCCGCGAGGCCGGCGTTGAAGACCCCGTCGCCAGTCTGCGAGATGAGGCGGGTAGCGAACAGCCGCCGGAAGTTTCGCTCGGCGAGCACGACGCGCAGGTCCGTGATGAAAGCTGACCGCACGGCTCATGCCGCCAGTTCGCCGCGGCGGCCTGCCAGGAGGCGCACGCCCTCAGCCTACGGCGGATCCGGCCGGAGGCGGCGCGGGCAGGCCGCGGGCGAGCGGGGCAGGCCGCAGGCGGGCGGGGACGCCGAAGCCGTGCAGGCCGAGAGCCGTGCAGGCCGAGCGGTACAGGCAAATGCCCGGGGCGCCGCGCGTCCCCAGGCATTCCGCCGGACCGGCCCTGGCGCTGCGCGTCAGCGCTCGACCTCGCCCCGGATGAACTTGTCCACCAGATCGCGCGCGGTGTCGTCGCTGTACTGCTCCGGCGGTGACTTCATGAAATACGAGGCCGCCGAAAGCACCGGGCCGCCGATGCCGCGGTCCTTGGCGATCTTCGCCGCCCGGACGGCGTCAATGATGACGCCGGCCGAGTTCGGCGAGTCCCAGACCTCGAGCTTGTATTCCATGCTCAATGGCACGTCGCCAAAGGCGCGTCCCTCTAGCCGGACGTAGGCCCATTTCCTGTCATCGAGCCAGGGCACGTGATCGGAGGGACCGATGTGCACGGCGGCCTTCTCCATCTCGTGCGGGATCTGCGAGGTTACGGACTGGGTCTTGGATACCTTCTTCGACTGCAGCCGCTTGCGCTCCAGCATGTTCATGAAGTCCATGTTGCCGCCGAAGTTCAGCTGGTACGTGCGCAGCAACTCCACGCCGCGGTCCTCGAAGAGCTTGGCCAGCACCCGGTGCGTGATCGTAGCGCCGACCTGCGACTTGATGTCGTCACCGATGATGGGAACGCCGGCCTCGGTGAACTTGGCTGCCCAGTGCGGGTCGGAGGCGATGAAGACGGGCAGCGCGTTGACGAACGCGACGCCCGCGTCCAGCGCGCACTGCGCGTAGTAGCGGTCCGCCTGCTCGGAGCCGACCGGCAGGTATGACACGAGCACGTCGGCCCGTGATTCCCGCAATGCGGCCGCGACGTCGACCGGCTGCTCGTCGGACTCGGTGATGATCTGCAGGTAGTACTCGCCGAGGCCGTCCATGGTGGGGCCGCGCTGAACGGTGACGCCGGTCGGCGGCACGTCGCAGATCTTGATGGTGTTGTTCTCGCTCGCCACGATGGCCTCGGCGATGTCACGGCCGACCTTCTTGGCGTCTACGTCGAACGCCGCGACGAACTCGATGTCGCTGACGTGATACGGGCCGAACTGGACGTGCATCAGTCCAGGCACCCGGCTCGCTGGGTCAGCGTCCTTGTAGTACTCGACGCCCTGGACAAGGGAACTGGCGCAGTTGCCCAGGCCAACGATGGCTACCCGTATCGAACCCATGAGGATTACTCCTTATCTCCTGCCGCGCAGCGGCGCACGCCGCCGGCGCTAGCCAGCGGTGCCCGCCGGGCCGCTTTCTGTATGACCCCCGGGCCGGCCGGCGGACTCATCGTCCGACTGCCGCTCCGAGGCGATCAGCTCGTTAAGCCAGCGGACTTCACGCTCGACCGACTCCAGGCCGTGCCGCTGCAACTCGAGGGTGTAGCTGTCCACGCGCTCGCGCGTCCTCGACAAGCCCGCGCGGAAACTCTCCAGCCGCTCCTCGAGCCTGGAACGCCGGCCCTCGAGAATCCGCAGCCTGATGTCCGCACGGGTCTGGCCGAAGAAGGCGAAATGCACCCCGAACCCGTCGTCCTCCCAGGCTGCGGGGCCCGCCTGGGACAGCAGGTCCTGCAGGCGCTCCTTACCGTCAGCGGTCAGCCGGTACACGATCTTCGACCGTCGGCCGGCCAGCGGTTTCGGAGCGCCGGGAATCGTGTCCTCGGCGATCAGGCCTTGCGCGAGCAGCCCCTTCAGGCAGGGATACAGCGATCCGTACCCGAACGCGCGGAACGCCCCTAGCACGGCATTGAGCCGCTTGCGCAGCTCGTAGCCGTGCATCGGCGTCTCATGCAGCAGCCCTAGCACGGCGAGCTCAAGCACGCCCGACCGCTGACCGCTCATGCTCGCCTCGCTTCCTGCTGCCCGGGGACTAGCATCGACGTGATTTCCATGATCACGATGCTGTAGTGTCTCGCTCCGATGTATCGAACCGATACATCGCAAAGATATGTCCTCCGCTGTGCGGGCGCAACTCTGCGTTCACCGGACGTTTCTGCCGCGCACCGCGGACAGGCCCGGGCCAGGCTGGCCGGCCCGCCGGAAGCCGATCCGGGACTCGGCGTCAGCGCAGTTCCGACGTAACCTGTCGGGCATGAGGCGATCGGTCGTCGATTACGGTCTTGCGCGCCGCGCAACGCTTGCGTCCGTGTTCGCGGGACGCACGACTGTCACCGATGTCTGCGACGCCCATCCGTACCTGCTGCGGGCCGCGAAGTTCCACGGCGAGCCCACCACTACGGCCTGCCCCATCTGCAGGAGGGCCAAGCTGACCCATGTCACCTACGTCTACGGAGACGAACTCGGGCGCTATGAGGGACGCGTGAAGCAAGGGCCGGAATTGGCCGAAATGGCCACGGAATACGCGGAATTCCGGGTCTATGTCGTCGAGGTCTGTCAGAGTTGCTCTTGGAATCATCTCGCGTCGTCGTACGTGCTCGGCACGGGCGAGCAACCGACTAGGCGCAGTCGGCGAGCCCGCGCCGGCGAGTGAGCGAGCTGGCCATAGCCGGGCCGGCCGCTTTCCGCGGCCACGCAAGGCGGTGCGGATGAAGTCGCCATAACGCGCCAGGAGGATGCCAGCCGCCGGGTACGGTGAGTTTCCGGCGGGACCGTTGCTCGCCCGTGACTGCTACCCCGACCAGCGAGGACGCGTGAGTAATCCAGACTTTGCCGAGCCGTACTGGCAGGTGCCGGACGCCGGCCGCGGCCGCCGGCAGGGACCGGATGTCCGTGCCGGGCGCGGCCGCGGTGATCGGCAGCGCGGCAGCGACCGGGCGGTTCCTGGCCGCCGGGACTTCCGGCAGGAGTCTTCCCGCGGCCCGGAGTCTTCCCGCGACGCCGCCGGGCAGGCCGCAGGCGGTGGCACGCGCAGCGGCGCAGGCAACGGGCAGCACCGGGGACGTGGCCCGGCGGACCGCGGCATGACCAACGGGGCCGGCCCAGGCCAGGCCGGGCCGCAATGGCAGGTCGGCCAGGATCCGGAGGGCAGGCAGGGCCGGGCATCCCGCCGGCGCGGCGGCGCACCGAACGTCTCCGGCGAATACGCCGGGCCGGGCGCGGCGAACGCATCCGCCGGGCCGCGCGGCGCCGGCGGCGGCAACGGGTACGCCGGGCCAGGCGGCTCACGGCGCGGCAGCGGCTACCCGGCGCCGGGCGGCCGCGGCGACCCCGGCGGCAGTGCCGGGAACGGCTACGGCCCGGCGGGCCATGGCGAGTCGGCCGGCTATGACGACCCGGCGGGCTATGACGACCCGATCGGCTACCGCGCCCCGGCCGGGTACGCCGCGCCGGGCGGCCGCAGTGCCGCGGGTCTGCGCGAGCGGGCAATCGACCGGACCGGCATCCGGGAGCGGCTAGCCGAGCGGCGCGGTGACTCCGGCTACGGCGGCGGGCCCGGCGGCCCGGGCGGCCCCGGCGGCGACGGGGGCCGGCCTCCCCGGGCCAAGGGCAGCTGGTGGCGCCGCTGGACGTGGCGGAAGGCGCTGGCCGTCCTCGCCGCAGTCTGCGCCGTCGTGATGGTGATGGCCGTGACCGTCGTCGCGGTCGCCTACTCCCGCACCCCATTGCCCACCGAGGCATCCGAGGCAGCCCTGCAGCAGTCGTCGGTCGTGTACTTCGCCAACGGCAAGAACCAGGTGGGCACCTTCAGCACCGGGACGAACCGGCAGATGCTCGCGCCGGGTCAGATCCCGCAGGTGCTCAAGGATGCCGTGATCGCGGCCGAAGACCGGCATTTCTACACCGAGGGCGGGGTCTCGCCCACCGGCATCGTCCGCGCCGCGTACCAGGATCTCACCGGCGGCCAGTTCCAGGGCGGATCCACGATCACCCAGCAGTTCGCCAGGAATTACTACTCCACCATCGGGACCAGCCAGACGCTCAGCCGCAAGCTCAAGGAAATCTTCGTCGCGATCAAGCTCGCGCACAGCGTGTCCAAAGAATCGATCCTGACCCAGTACCTCAACACGATCTACCTCGGCGACAACGCGTACGGCGTCGGCGCGGCCGCGCCGACCTACTTCGGCAAGCCGGCCAGCAAGCTCAATATCGCGCAGTCCGCCATGCTCGCGGCCATGATCAACGAGCCGGGCTTCTTCGACCCCACGCCGCACACTCCTGGGTACGCGCCGCTGGTGGCGCGCTGGAAGTACGTCCTCACCAACATGGTCAGGGACGGCGCCATCACCCAGCAGCAGCTGGTGAAGGCGGGAGCGAAGTTCCCGAAGATCGTCAAGGGCCCGCGGAACAACGGCTGGACCGGCTACCGCGGCTACATCATGCAGGCGGTGGAGACCGAGCTTGAGACCAGGTACCACTACACCTCGCGGCAGATTTTCACCGGCGGGCTGAAGATCGTCACTACCTTCAGCCAGCCGATGATGCGGGCGCTCTATCAGGTGGTGGCGCAGAAGAAGCGGGAGATGGCCGCGGGCGGCCGCGCGCTGCCGCGGTACGCGCACATCGGGGCCGTCCTGCAGCAGCCGCGAACCGGCGCCATCCTGGCCATGTACGCCGGGCCGAACTACGGCCTGAGCGGGCGCCGCTGCAAGAGAATCGACTGCCAGTACAACATGGCGCTGCAGAGCAGGAACCAGGTCGGCTCCTCGTTCAAGCCCTACGTGCTCTCGACGGCGGTCACGCAGGGGATGAACGTGCGGACGAGCGTCCTCGACGGCTTCGCCCCGCTGTGGATCCCGCCGGACAGCACCCAGCCCGAACGCATGACGCTTTCCAGCACGACCCGGCCCCCGAACCCGGTCGGCTGGTACAACCTGCCGGACCCCAGCGAGAACTTCGGGCCCATCACCGTCGCCAAGGCCGCCGCGGTCTCCTCCAACTCCGCCTTCGCCGACCTGGCGCACCGGGTCGGCACCCAGAACGTCGTCAAGATGGCCGGGCTGTTCGGCGTGAACACGAAGCTGTCCGGCCTCAACAACGAGGTCGGCGGCGTCGGCATGGCGCTCGGGCAAGCCTCGCTCACCGTCGCCGAGCAGGCCAACACCTTCTCCACCTTCTCGGCCGGCGGCGTGAACACCACCCAGCATGTGATCAGCAAGATCACGTCACCCAGCGGCCCAGTCCCGCTGAAGATCGTGAAGAACTCCGTGCTGCAGCCCGGCCAGGCCGCCGATGTCGATTACGCGCTCTCCTTCGACACCAAGCCGGGCGGTACCGCTTACCCGAATGCCACCATGAGCGACGGCCGGCCGACCATCGGCAAGACCGGAACCACGAATACCGCGCAGTCCGCCTTCTTCATCGGGGGCATCCCGCAGTACACCCTGGCCGTGGGCATCTTCACCCAGAACCAGTCCGACCGCACCACCCAGACGCTGAACGACCTCGGCGGGCTAAGCCAGGGCGGATTCGGCGGCACCTGGCCCGCGATGATCTGGCGCGCTTTCGCCGACCGCGAATTCGCCCAGCTGCCGATCAAGCAGTTCCCGGTGCCGCCGTTCACCGGCAGCAAGTGGGTCCAGGTTCCGCGTATGCCCCAGCACCACCACAATCACCACCCGGGGCCGACGCCGGTCACGACCCCGACGCCTATCCCGACCCCGAGCTGCAAGTTCTTCGGCAAGAAGAAGGGGTGCCCGACCCCGACGCCGAACCCCACTCCGTCCTTCCCGACCACCCCGAGTCCGAGTCCCTCGACCAGCTGTACCCCCGGCCAGCGAGGGTGCCCGCCCGCCCCCGGCTAGCGCCGGCGGCCGCCCGCAGCCGCGTAGGCTACTGCTCGCCTGCCGGTCAGCCGGCCAGCTGGCCGCGGAGCCAGCGGATGTCCGCGGCCGGATCCTGGGTCTCGCAGATCACCGGGGCGCCGGCCGCCCGCACCACGCCAAGGATGAGCGACGGGTCGATCGTGCCGGACGTCAGGCCCGCGTGCCTGTCCCGCCCCGAGCCGAACTCGTCCCGGGAGTTGTTGCAGTGCACGAGGTCGATGCGGCCGGTGATCGCCTTGACCCGGTCCACGATGTCGGTCAGGTCCTCGCCCGCTGAGTTCGCGTGGCAGGTGTCCAGGCAGAACCCCACCTCGCCGCTGCCGTCGCCGCTGCCCGCGGTGACGGCATCCCACAGCCGGGCGATCGCCTCCAGGCTGCGGGCCATCGCGCCGTCCCCGCCCGCGGTGTTCTCGATCAGCATCGGCACCGGCCGGTCGATCCGCTCGATCGCCTTGCGCCAGCTGTCGTAGCCCTCCTGCGGATCCACCCCCGCGGTGACGTGCCCGCCGTGCACGATCAGCCCCTTCGCGCCGACGGCCGCCGCCGCCTCGAGCTGCTGGGCAAGCAGCTTCCTGCTGGGGATCCGGATCCTGTTGTTCGGCGAGGCGACGTTGATGCCGTAGGGGGAGTGGATGTAGGCGTCCAGGCCGGCCTCGGCGAAGGCCGAGCGCAGCTCGGCCGGGTCGCCGGGAAACGTCGGCGCCTTCCAGCCCTGCGGGTCACCGAGGAAGAACTGGACGGCGTCGGCGCCCATCGCGAGTGCCTCCGCCAGCGGGTCACCGTCATGCAGATGAGCTCCGATACGCACCATTCTCAGAGCCTAATGCGGATCGGCCGTGGCCGCCCCGGCAGGCGTCCGGCCGGGCGTGCGCGCGGTTAGCTGAAGCCGCCGTGCGCGAGGCCGAGACAGACCCCGACGAAGGCAGGCACCACCCCGGCCATCAGGAAGATCCGCTGCGCTCTCGTGGCGGAGATCATCTGTACGTACAGGCCGACCACCATGCTGGCCAGGCCGAGCACGGTGGCGGCCAGGTGCTGCCGCACGATCAGGCCGGCGACGAACGCGATGATGCCGGCCAGCAGGGTAAACGCGGTGAGGCCGAGCTGCACCGGATGCGGCGTGCCTTCGGTGACCGGTGCTTGACCGGACTGTGCCTGCCCGGACTGGGCGGGGCCGGACTGGCGGGCGCTGGCCTTGATCGTCTCGGGCACGGCTGCCACCCCCTCGGAGGGCGTTCTGCTGCTTACCTGTCACCCGGGTGTCTTCCCGCCACCAGGGACCCGGAATCCTGCGGCCGGCCCCCCGGTGGCCCGCAGTTCCCGGTCGGCGTCCCGCGGGGGCCGGGAATCCTGCCGCTGGCCGCGGGCGGGCAGCGGTGCCGGGCCGGAGTTCGCGGCAGTCTCCGTTATAAATGGGCGTCGGGCTGCTTTCGCTGGCAGCCCGCCCGGTGGTCCCTGGTAAGCTGACCCGGCCGCACATGGCCGCCGTCCCGGCGGCACGCGGCTCCTCCTGTCACGGAGAGACCGTGACCGCGTCAGTCCAGAGGAGGCAGGTAACGAGCATGCGCCACTACGAGATGATGATCATCCTCGATCCCTCGCTTGAGGAGCGCACCGTCCAGCCGTCCCTTGAGCAGTTCCTCAAGGTAGTGACCACGGCCGGCGGCAACGTGGACAAGATTGATGTCTGGGGCCGCCGCCGGCTCGCCTACGAGATCGAGAAGAAGTCCGAGGGCATCTACACGGTCATCGACCTGACCGCCGAGCCCGGCACCGTCAAGGAACTGGACCGCCAGCTCAACCTGAACGAGGCGATCCTGCGGACCAAGATCCTGCGCCCCGACGCGCACTGAGCTGTGCACGGCCGGGCCGCTTCCCGGCCGCGCGGCCAGAACCCACCCACCTGAAAGACCGCCCACCCCGAAAGACACGGGAGAACCCCGATGGCAGCAGGCGACACCGCGATCACCATTGTCGGCAACCTCGTCGCCGACCCCGAGCTCCGCTACACCCCGACCGGCCAGGCCGTGGCCACGTTCCGGGTGGCCTCGACCCCGAGGTTCATGGACCGGACCACGAACGAGTGGAAGGACGGCGACTCGCTGTTCCTTTCCTGCAACGTCTGGCGGCAGGCCGCCGAGAACGTCGCTGAGAGCCTGCAGCGCGGCATGCGGGTCATCGTGCAGGGCCGGCTCCGGCAGCGGTCGTACGAGACCAAGGAAGGCGAGAAGCGCACCGTCTACGAGGTCGAGGTCGACGAGGTAGGACCGTCGCTGCGCAATGCATCCGCCAAGGTCACCAAGTCGCAGCGGTCGACCGGCGGGTTCGGTGGCGGTGGCGGTGGCGGGGCCGGCCCTGGCGGCCAGGGCGGGTATGGTGGGGGCGGCGGCCGCCCGGCCGACGACCCGTGGGCATCCGATACCCGCGGCGGGTCAGCGGGCGACGGCGGGTTTACCGACGAGCCGCCGTTCTGACCAGTCACCAACCGGCGGCCCGGCCGCCGATCCGGCCCCGCTGGCGGTCCGGCTCCGGCCGGAGCCTCGGCTCCGGTCCGCGAGCCTAGCGTCCGCTGGCCACCCCCATCCGCCCCGATGAGACGACCATCCCCGCCCAGGCGGGGCTCTGCTAAGGAGCACCACGATGGCCAAGCCACCGATTCGCAAGCCGAAGAAGAAAGTCTGCCTGTTCTGCCAGGAGAAGATCACCCACGTGGACTACAAGGACACTGGGCTGCTGCGCAAGTTCATCTCGGACCGCGGCAAGATCCGGGCACGACGGGTTTCCGGCAACTGCACGCAGCACCAGCGGGACGTCGCGACCGCGATCAAGAACGCCCGCGAGATGGCGCTGCTGCCGTACACGAGCACGGCACGCTGATGCCGAGGGAGGTCGCGGACCGATGAGCGGTACGCCGATGAAGCTCATCCTCACCCAGGAGGTCGATGGCCTGGGTGCCCCCGGCGAAGTGGTCGAGGTCGCGGGCGGCTATGGCCGCAACTACCTTGTCCCGCGCGGGCTGGCGATGCGCTGGACGCGCGGCGCCGAGAAGCAAATCGAGCTGATCAAGCGGGCCAGGTCGGTCCGCGAGATCCGGGGCCTTGACGACGCCAGGGACGCGGCCAGCACGCTCGGGTCGCTGACCGTTCGGCTGGAGCGGCGGGCGGGCGGCGGCGGCAGGCTGTTCGGCTCGATCTCGCCTGCCGACATCGCGGCCGCGGTGCTGGCCGCCGGCGGGCCAGAGCTGGACAAGCGCCGGATCGAGATCAAGAACCCGATCAAGACCGTGGGCGCGCACCAGGTGGCGATCAGGCTGCACTCGGAGGTCAGGGCGACGCTCGACGTCGAGGTCGCAGCAAGCTGACCGCCGCCGGCCGCGCGCTGACGCCCGATCCCGGTCGCGCCTGATCCTGGTCGCGCTGCCCAGTGCCGGTCCGCCGGCTTCGGCCCTTCAAGATCGGCGCGTGCGGTGCTGGTGCTATGTGCTGGTGCCGGTGCGCTGGCTGGAGTCGGGGCCTTGGCTGGAGTCGGGGCCTTGGCTGGAGTCGGGGTGGTAGACGGGGACGCGTCTGGCGAGTTCGGGATCGAGTTCGGCAATCATGGCCCAGATCCTGGCGAGCCGGTCCTCCATGCTTGCGTCCGGCCCGGCGCGGTGCGGCGCCAGGGAGTCGGCTGCCAGCTCGTCGATAGCCCTGCCGATCCGGGCCAGCCGCTCGTCCTTTGTCGAACACATACTCGGACAGTAGGGCCGAGCGGCCGCCCGGCGCCTGCCAATTACTCCGATCCGCATGTCCCGGCCGGCGCGGTGCGGCGCCGTCCTTAGCGGTCGGGCGCCAACCGCCCTCGCGCGGGAAGCCATTGCTGCGGCGACGGCGTTGTCCCGGTGGCAGCGAAGAGCGTTGTGGCTGGAGGACACGTGCCGGTTCGTGCGCTGATCGTGGACCCGTCTGCGCCCGCGGCGGTGCGGTTGGCCGAGATTCCCGATCCGGTGCCCGGCCCGGGCCAGGTACTGCTTGATGTGCGGCACGTCTCGCTGAACCGCGGGGATCTCAACGACGCCCGGTCTGGCCGGGTACCAGCAGGCGCGGTGCTTGGCTCTGACGCGGCCGGGGTGGTGGCCCAGCCGGCCGCCGACGGCACCGGGCCGCCAGCGGGAACGCGAGTAGTGGCGCTGATCCCCGGAGCGTTCGCCGGGCGCGCCGTGGCCGACGCTGGCGCGCTGGCCGCGGTCCCGCCCTCGGTGGACCTGGCCACGGCGGCGGCGTTGCCGGTGGCTGGCGTTGCCGCCCTGCGCGCGCTGCGGGCCGCCGGAGCGGTTGCGGGCAGGCGGGTACTGGTCACCGGCGCCTCTGGTGGCGTCGGCCGGTTCGCCGTCCAGCTGGCCGCACACGCTGGTGCGCACGTGATCGCGGCTGTGGGCTCGGCCGCCCGCGGCGAAGGTCTCGCGCAGGCCGGCGCCGGCGAAGTGGTGACCAGCTTGGCGGGAATCGACGAGCTGGTCGACGTAGTGATCGACAACGTCGGCGGCCCGCACCTGGTCGCGGCATGGCAGCTGCTCGCGCCGGGCGGCAGCCTGCAAAGCGTCGGCTGGGCCTCTGGCGAGCCGGCCGTGTTCCCGCCGTACTCGACAATCGGACCGCCCAAGTCGCTGACCTCGTTCGTCATCGAAGGCCATGTCGACGCGGACCTGGCCGCCCTCCTGCACCTCGTCGCCAGTGGCAGCCTCGCTGTTGAGATCGGCTGGCGCGGGCCGTGGGAAGACGTTACCGGGGCGGCCGAAGCGCTGCGCGGCCGGCGGGTCGATGGCAAGGCAGTGCTGGACGTGACTCCCGCCGCCAGGTGATCTCGCCCTCCGTCATGCGGCCACCACCACACGCAGTCGCCCGGCAGGGCGTCCTGGGGCGCGCCGCGCGGCCTGGTCGTCGGCGGTGGCACCGGGCGGGGCAGCCGGGTGGTCAGGGCTTACATGTAACGTTCGACGTCAAATTCCCTGTGTGGATAACTTCCGGTCGCTGTGGATCGTCATGCCGCGCCTGACTTTTTCTCGCACACAAGTGGTGGATGGCGTAAGCGCAGGCAGAAGCCCTATCACGGCGCAGCGGCAGACCATTTCCACAGTCCTATCCCCAAGCTGCGCACAGCGTCTGCGGCGTGTCTGCACAGGCTGTCCACAGGCATGTGCACAGCACGACTGGACGCCGGAACCGGGTGCCGCGAGACTGTCCGAGCCGTCCGGTAGAACGGGACGTGATCGCCCAAGCGGGCCGTCGCGGGAGTGCTCACCGGCAAGGGGGGAGGTGGCATCTAGTGAGCGTCACAGAGATCGCGCCGCGGGACGGGGAATTCGAGCGGACGCCGCCGCATGACATCGCCGCAGAGCAGTGCGTGCTGGGCGGGATGCTGTTGTCGAAGGACGCGATTTCCGACGTGCTCGAGGTGATCCGGCCGCAAGATCACTACCGGCCCGCCCACCAGCTCGTGCACGAGGTGATACTCGACCTGTACGGCCGCGGGGAGCCCGCCGACGCCGTCACGGTCGCCGCCGAGCTGACCAAGCAGGGGGACATCGGCCGCGTGGGCGGCGCCCCTTACCTGCACACGCTGATCGCCTCTGTGCCAACCGCGGCTAACGCCGGGTACTACGCGAGAATCGTGCGGGAGCGGGCGATCCTGCGCCGTCTGGTGGAGGTGGGTACCAGGATCGTGCAGCTCGGCTACTCCGGCGACGGCGACGCGGACGAACTGCTCGACCGCGCCGAGGCCGAGGTGTACGGGGTCGCCGACCGGCGGGTCAGCGAGGACTACCTGGCCCTGTCCGAGATCATGCCGGGAGCGCTGGACGAGATCGAGGCGATCGGCAGCCGGGGTGGCGCGCTGACCGGCGTGCCGACCGGGTTCACCGATCTCGACGCGCTGACCAACGGGCTGCACCCGGGCCAGATGGTAGTGATCGCAGCAAGACCGGCCCTGGGCAAGGCCCTCGCCCTGGACACGCCGCTGCCGACGCCGACGGGCTGGACGACGATGGGAGAGGTCCAGGTCGGCGACCAGTTGATGGGGGCTGATGGCAGGCCGGTGAAGGTGGTCGCCGCCACAGACGTGATGCGCCAGCGGCCCTGCTATGAGGTCGAGTTCTCCACCGGAGAGGTCATCGTCGCAGACGGGCAGCATCGGTGGCTCACCTGGGATATCCGCACCCGTAAGGCGTATGACCACCAGAGGTATCCGGGCAGTCTTCCCTACCCCGACGACTGGCCGACCTGGGACTCGACACGTAGTTCTGAGCGCAGGTACAGCCCTGAGGCTCGGGCGGAAATGCGCGAACTGCACGCAGCAGGCCTGTCATCGGTTCAGGTCGCTTCGCGAGTCGGCCGCACCCCCGCGGCAGTCCAGCAGCAGTGGAACCGCACGGATAACGCTGACGGGTACGCGGTCAGGGCAGCCTCGCATACCACCGAGCAGATAGCGGCGACGTTGCGAGTACGTGGACGGCACAATCACGCTATTCCAGCGACCAAGCCGCTCGTCCTCCCGGCCGCTGCCCTGCCCATCGAGCCATATGTCCTCGGCTACCTTCTCGGCGATGGCGACATCAGCGGAAGCGGTCGGGTTGCGTGCGATCCACGAGACCGGGCGTGGCTTACCGAGGAGTTTCAGGCCGCTGGATATGAGGTCAGAGATCGTGCCGACCCAGGCCATTTCGGCGTCGGCGGCATCCGGCGGAAGTGGCGCTCGCTTGGCCTCGCATCAGGTAAGCAGATCCCGGATATTTACCTACGAGCATCTTTCGCGCAGCGCCTTGCACTGGCGCAGGGCCTCGTTGACTCGGACGGATGCGTCGACAGCCACGGGGCTTACCGGTTCGCTAACAGCGACAGGCGACTGGTTGAGGACTTCGCAGAACTCGTAGCTAGCCTGGGGTGCGCAGCCTCTGTGTACCACCGTGGCTGCCGTGTCCGAGCCGGGCGACTCTCCCAGGAGTCATGGGAGGTGATCGTGCCAACCGAGCTGCCGCTAGCACGGCTTCCCCGCAAGGCTCTCAGCGCACGGCGTGGGTGGAAGCGCGAGCAGGCCGGCCGCTACATCGTTGACGTGCGCCGGGTGCCATCGCGGCCGGTTCGGTGCGTGCAGGTGGACAGCCAGGATCATCTCTACCTGGCGGGCCACGGCATGATCCCGACGCACAACTCCACCCTGGCGCTGGATCTTGCCCGGGCGGCGTCGGTGCGGCACGGACTGACCTCGGTGATCTTCAGCCTGGAGATGAGCAGGAACGAGATCACCATGCGGTTGCTGTCGGCGGAAGCGCGGGTGCCGCTGCACTCCATGCGAACCGGCCAGATGGGCGACGAGGACTGGACCAGGCTGGCCAGGCGAATGAGCGAGGTCGTGGAGGCCCCGCTGTTCATCGACGACTCGCCGAACATGTCGATGATGGAGATCCGGGCCAAGTGCCGCCGGCTCAAGCAGCGGCACGACCTGCGGCTCGTGATCATCGACTACCTGCAGCTGATGAGCTCGCCAAGGAAGGTGGAGAACCGGCAGCAGGAAGTGTCGGAAATGTCGCGCTCGCTGAAGCTGCTAGCCAAGGAACTCGACGTCCCGGTGGTGGCGGTCGCCCAGCTCAACCGCGGCCCAGAACAGCGCACCGACAAGAAGCCGCTACTAGCTGACCTGAGGGAATCCGGCAGCATCGAGCAAGATAGTGACATGGTGATACTGCTGCACCGCGAGGATGCGTACGAGCGGGAGTCGCCACGGGCGGGCGAGGCGGACTTCATCGTGGCTAAGCACCGCAATGGGCCGACTGCCACGGTTACCGTGGCATTCCAGGGGCATTTCAGCCGGTTCGTGGACATGGCGCCAGGCTGAGCGCCATGGCGGTTGCATCAGCTCAGCGCAGCTCGGTGAAGGCGACGGCAATGACGTCGGCCGGGGCACCCGCGCGACCAGCAGGCGCAGCGCGATCCTGGTCGCGGCCCGCGCGAGCGGGGCGTGCGAGCATGACGCAGGCCACCGCCAGTTCGGCGTAGACTGGCGACACAGCAGCTGCGCTCGTAGCTCAACGGATAGAGCATCTGACTACGGATCAGAAGGTTGGGGGTTCGAGTCCCTCCGAGCGCGCCCAGGTCAAAGGCCCCTCCCGGTGGTGGAAGGGGCCTTTTTTGCTAACGCGTTTGCTAACAGCGGCGCTATCCGGTGTCCGCTACCGCGCGGGCGAAGATGCCGGCGGCCTCGGTGAGCTGGTCGCTGACCACGTGGGCGTACACGCGCAGGGTGATAGACGGGTCCGCGTGGCCGAGCCGGGCGGCGACGACATGGACCGGGACGCCTGCGAGCAGCAGGGTCGTGGCATGGACGTGGCGCATGTCGTGGAGCCGCGCATGAGGCAGCGGATCGTTTGGCCTCTCGCCGTCCCCTGGATCGTTGTGCGCATTGATCAAGACGGTCATGAGCGATGACACGGTGTCGGGATGGATCGGCTCGCCCCAGGCGGTGGTGAACACGTAATCGTCGGTGCCGCGCCACTCGGGGCCGACCCTCAGCCGTTCCTCGGCTTGGCGTTTGCGATGGTCCCTGAGGACCTGCACAGTCTCAGCGTCGATGCTGACGGTACGAGACCGGCCGCTCTTGGTCGTTCCCTCGACGCGCTGTCCGGCAATGACGGCGGCCGAGCCGGTGATGCGGACCTCTCCGAGGTCGAGGTCGATGTCGCGCCAGCGGAGATTGAGCAGCTCGCCGCGACGACCTCAACCGCATGCCAGCTGACCGAGCCGTAGCGGACAGCCGAGGCAGCGTTGGCCCAGGCCAGCGACCGTACGACAACAAAACGAGGCTACCTGTTTAAGGCGCGATGCAGCCACTCGTCGCCAGAGGCCTCGGGTGAGCCAGGCGGCCAGCGCCGACTCGGCCAGGGCGTTGGGCGCTGCGGGTGGTGTCGATCTTGAGGCCGTGCTGCACCTGGCGCACCTTCACGCCAGAGGTGACCCAGGTCCCTGGTTCGGTAGTGCCCCTCGCCATAGGGCCGGTGAGTGCTGGTCGGAGGTGGCCCTCGACGGCGGACCGCTGGGCATGAGGTCAAGCTGACTGTCATACACGATGGCGTTGGCCGGGACTACCGTGGTAGAAACGGTCAGCGGAGGCTGGCCACAGGTACTGTCCGAGCCAAAGAGGCTGCTCCAAGCCGGCCAGCTCGCAGCGCGGACAAGAGCTGAGCGGCTGCGGTGACCAGACGCACGCGACGATGGGGGAGGGGATTGCCGCGCTGGTCAAGATCTGATGGCCAGAGGGCATGGTGTCCGGATGGCACGGGAAGTCTTCCAATACGAGGGCCTGTCCAGGGACCGTTGGTTGGTCCCGTTCGGGACTTCGCTAACCGTATGAGCCCGCGGGAGCATGAATGAGACAGGTAAGCCCAGCGGCGAGCGTGCCGGCGTCAGTGAGCCGGTACTTGCTGCCGCATGAGCGCTCGTGCGTTACGGTCCGCATACATCCGGCGACGCTGGCCGGGCCGCTCATCCTTGTCTCCGGTGGCCTGGTGGCGGCCGGGGAACTGACCAGGCGCTCAGTGCGCCCGAAGATCGTCTGGGGAGCGTACCTGTGCGTCCTGCTGTACTTCCTGCAGCGGGTAGCAGCCCGGCAGGCGACGTACTTCACCGTGACGGATAATCGGATGATCCTGGTCAGCGGGTTCGTGGTCCGCAAGGTGGCGATGATGCCATTGACCAGGGTGACCGACATGAGCTTCCGGCGCTCGGCGCTGGGCCGCTTGCTTGGCTACGGTGAGTTCATCATCGAGTCTGCCGGTCAGGAGCAAGCGCTGCGCACCATTAACTTCCTGCCGTATCCGGAGCAGCTTTACCTGGAGGTCTGCGGCCTTGTCTTCCCGGGCGCGGTGGCCGAGACCCAGCAGGATGAAGACGACTTGCCCGATTGACACTGTTGAGTTGTCAAGTTGCTAGCGCTCAGAGCGTGAGACAAGGACAGAAGCGGCGGATCGCCGCTCAGATCGCGGGATCGGGCAAGCTAAGCGCTGACCACAGTCCTGACCACAACGACATCCGACTTCCTGCCGCTATAAGCGGTCTTGCAGAGCGAATAATGCTAGGTCAGCAGCGTTATGCCGCAACCTGCCTGCTCTTTGCAAACAAGGGGTCAGGGCTGTCGCGCGCGGCGACTGCGGTCTGGGCGTACGATCCTTCCACGTCACCGTGTCCGCTCATCAGATGGCGAGGGAAGCCTAGGGCGGAGTGTCGGAGGCGCGCCATTCGACCGGCACGGTGAAGGAGGTAATTCCTGCCCCTGTGGCTCTGCCGTACCTACCTGCAATAAGGATGTCATTGTAGGTGTTGTGCGTGGGTCGGGCCGAGTCTTCCTCGTAATGCGTAGCTCGAGCACGCAGCCTGACCTGCGTTCCGCCTGATCAGCGGCCTCTGGACCCGCAGCCTTACAGGCGGTTCGATTCCTGTCGCTCGCTCTCTTAGGTTCAGCCCTGCGGCCGCTTCGCGGCGCAGACCCTTGACACTGATCTTCCCCGGCAAGACCTCGGCACCTATCAGGAGGACGGGGATGGACCGTGGCGACGTCAGCGCTTCCTTCAGCTCATCCCGTGAGGATAAGCCAGGTCCGGCCGTCTATTAGCTCGCGTGCCGCGTCCAGGTGCCCGGCGTGACACGCGGTCTCGGTGATCACGTGAAGCATGATCGCCTCCAGATCCTCCAACCGGAAATTACCGAAGAAATCGGGCCACCAGGCCGGGGCAGCGTCCATCGGAGTAGCGGCGATGATTTCGTTCGCGCGTTCTATTTCCCGCCGGTAGCCGTCGAGCACGGCGTCGACTGGAACCTCGGAGCCGACCTGCCAGGCGTTGGTCAGGGTCTCAGCCGAGTCATCGGGCTCGCCGGAGACGACATGGCGGAACCAGAATCGTTCGACGTCGATGGCGAGGTGCTGGACCAGCCCCAGGCACGTCCATCCCGACGGCAGTACTGGACGCCGCAGAGCCTCTTCGGGAAGGCCCTCCAGAATCCCCAGCACGTGAGCGCGCTGTTTGCTAAGGGATGATAGAAGAGCTGTGCCTTCCTTGCTTCCCGGTTGTGGCATGGATCCTCCGGCGCTTGGCGGGTGCTGGCCTTGGTAGTGAGGTACCAGAAAGCAACAGATGGCAGCATCCCACTTGAAGCCTTGCGGAGTCCACGGTTCCGGGCCGGGCTGGCCGTCAACTGCGGCTTGACAGGTCACTGCCCAGGAGCCGGTTTTCTCACAATTTCTCACAGCGCTATGCGATCTTGTGGATCTTGGCCAGCGCGGTGCTACCCCGGGCCAGGTCCTCGTCGCTGGCGTGGACATAGGTCTTCTGGGTGCAGGCGGAGTCGTAGTGACCTGCCCACTTGCTCGCGACGCCAGGCCACGTGCGCGGCGTGGGATGGTGACAGCCAGGGAGGCAGCGACATTAGTCCGGGCGGCGCGGAATGAGAGCGACCGGTCGCGGAGCGCTGCGGCTGCCTGCCGGTGAGGCAAGGGCGGTGAGGTGGGGATAGGTCTCGCGGGCGATATAGCGCTTGAGGCAGCGCAGGATCTGCGGGCCTGCTGTCGGTGGGTAAGGCTACCGTGAGTGGACACAGCAGCCCAGCATGAGTAAGGCGAGACCATGACCACACTCGAGAACCGGCCGAACACCGCACTCCTCGTAATCGACGTGCAGAACGGCGTCGTCGAGGGGGCTCACGAGCGCGGCGCGGTCGTCGCGAATGTCGGCAGCCTGGTCGAGAAGGCTCGGCAGGAACGGGTCCCCGTTGTCTGGGTCCAGCACTCCGACGAGGAGCTTGCGAGGGGGAGCGACGACTGGCGGATCGTCCCCGAGCTGACTCCGGGCGGCGCCGAGCCGCTCGTCGAGAAGAACTACGGCGACTCCTTCGAGGACACCACCCTTGAGGCTGTGCTGTCGGGCCTCGGCATCGGGCGGCTCGTCGTCGTCGGCGCAGAGACCGATGCCTGTATCCGCTCGACGCTCCACGGCGCGTTCGTCAGG
>WNGD01004890.1_pt1 | contig 21744 bp, 21 predicted proteins | sample 5400671 | NCBI WGS metagenome assembly WNGD01 (sample SAMN13153369, study PRJNA577476) | soil metagenome | isolation source: 40 cm soil or saprolite under grassland replicate 2 | place: USA:California | collected 2016-06-15 | reverse complement strand
GGATGCCGAGGAGCTGGTCGCGATGTTCACCGGCCGGGCGCTGATCGAGGCCTGCCTGCTTGTCGAGGAGGGCGTCTGCTCGGTCCGCGACATCGACCTGGGGATGATGGCCGGCGCCGGCCTGGACCCGCGCCGCGGCCTGCTGCCGCCCTTCTGGAAAGCCGACGTCGAGGGGCTTGACGGCGTGCTGGAGCGGATCGAGCGGCTTGAGGAGAAGTACGGCGAGCGCTTCGCGCCGCCCGTGCTGCTGCGCCGCCTCGTCGCCCAGGGCCGCCTCGGGATGAAGTCCGGCCAGGGCTTCTACCCCTACCCGCGGCCCGACGAGGGTGAGCAGGCGGAGACGGTGAAGCTGGAGACGCGGGGCGACATCGCGATCGCCTGGCTCGCCAACGCGCCGATGAACGCCATTTCGCCCGACGTGATCCGCGACCTCGGCATCGTCTGGGAGCGGGTGAAGGAGTCGAGCGAGGTCGGCGCGCTGGTTGTCGCCTCCTCGGTGCCGGTCGTCTTCTCCGCCGGCGCCGACATCAAGGCCTTCACCCAGATGGACGAGGCGACCGGCGAGGAGCTGCTCGACACCGCCCACGCGCTGCTGCGCGACTTGGGCCAGGCGCGGGTGGCGACGATCGCCGCCGTCAACGCGATCGCCTTCGGCGGCGGCTGCGAGCTGGCGATGGCCTGCGACGTGCGGATCGCCGCCGAGGCCGCCGTCTTCGGCCAGCCCGAGATCAAGCTGGGAATTGTCCCCGGCTTCGGCGGCACCCAGCGGCTGCCCCGTTTGGTCGGCCCCAGCAAGGCGCTGGAGATGAACCTGATCGGCGACGCGATCCTCTCCGAGGAGGCGCTCGAGTTCGGCCTCGCCAACCGCGTCGTCCCCGACCACGAGCTGCTGGAGACGGCGCTGACCTGGGCCCGCAAGCTGGCCGCCCAGGCCCCGCTCGCGCGCGAGCAGATCAAGCGTGTCTCCCACAAGGGCGACCTCGACGAGGGCATCGAGGCCGAGAAGCAGGCCTTCGCCACCGCCTTCGCCAGCGAAGACGCCAAGGAGGGCATCGCCGCCTTCCTAGCCAAGCGAACCCCCAAATGGAGCGGCAAGTAGCGAACCCGGCGACTGGCGCGGAGCGGCTTGCCGAACTGATCGGCGAGTCGAGGTGCACGGTGGCGCTGACCGGTGCCGGAGTCTCGGTGCCGTCGGGGATCCCGGACTTCCGCACGCCGGAGACGGGGCTGTGGGCGAATGTCGACCCGATGGAGGTGGCCCACATCGATGTCTTCGGACGCGACCCGGCTCGCTTCTGGTCCTACTACAGGCCGCGCTTTCACTCGCTTGGCGACAAGCGGCCCAACGCCGCGCACGAGGCCCTGGCGGAGCTGGAGCGGCGTGGCCTGCTGGCGGGTGTGATCACCCAGAACGTCGACCGCCTGCACCGTGCCGCCGGCTCCGAGAACGTGGTCGAGGTGCACGGCTCGATCGAAACTTCCACGTGCAGGCGCTGCGATGCTTCCTTCGGGATCGAGGCCGTCGAGGCGCTCTTCAACGCCGACGGCGTCGCCGAGTGCGATGCCTGCGGCGGGCCGGTCAAGCCCGACGTCGTCCTCTTCGGCGAGATGCTGCCCGAAGCGGCGATGCGGCAGGCGCAGGAGCTCGCCGCGCAGGCCGAGCTGATGCTCTGCGTCGGGACCTCGCTCGCGGTTCACCCGGTCGCGGGGCTGCCGGAGACAACGCTGGCCCGCGGCGGACGGTTGGCGATCGTCACCAGGAGCGCCACCCCCTACGACGCCGATGCCGTCCTCAAGCTGGAGGGAGAGATCGACGAGGAGCTGAGCGCTGTACTTGCGGCGTTCCCTGCACCCGATCGCAGATGACGGCCCAGAATCACCCCATACCGCGTCCTCGGTTGCCCGGATAGCGATGGGGGCGAGTTACGACGACGGGGCGCCGCCGGCGCCCGAGGCGGTGATCTTCGACAACGACGGGCTGCTGCTCGACACCGAGTCGGTCTGGACCAGGGCCGAGCGCGACCTCTTCGAACGGCGCGGGATCGAGTTCACCGCCGTGCACAAGCGCGAGCTGGTCGGCACCTCGGCGGAGGTCGCGGGCCGCACCCTGGAACGGCGGCTGGAGGAGCCGGGCCGCGCCGACGCGCTGATCGAGGAGCTGAACGCGCTGGTCGTCGCCGAGCTCGAGCACGGCGTCGAGGCGATGGTCGGCGCGCGGGAGCTCATCCAAGGCCTCAGGGAGCGGGGGACGCCGATCGGCCTCGTCTCCAACTCGCCGCTCGCCTTCGTGCGGCGCTCGCTGGAGATCGTCGGCCTTCACGACCGCTTCGACGTCGTCCTCAGCGCCCATGAGGTGGCGGCGCCGAAGCCCTCGCCCGATCCTTACCTGGAGGCGTGTCGACGATTGGGGATCGAGCCCCGACTCTCGGTCGTCGCCCTCGAGGACTCGCCAACCGGCGTCGCCGCGGCGCGGGCCGCCGGCCTCACCGTGATCGGCGTGCCCTCCCTGGAGGGAATCGCGCTCGACGAAGCCCATCACATCGCCGAGTCGCTGCTCGACGACCTGATCGCCCGCCGGCTTGCCCTCTGACTCGGACTGACACCTCTCAGAGGGCCTGCCGAACGATGGGGTGGCGCTCGGTTAGCCCTGCCCCGTTGCCCCTGCCGTCGCTGGGCCTGGCTTGATCCCCGCCTCGCGGCAGCTCTCGACGATCTTCCGCGCGCGGGGATCGTCGAAGGTCGCGCTGCGGGCGCAGGTCGCTCTCGCCTCCGCCCCGCAGGCGTGGATCAGTTCGCCGCCCACGCGGCCGGCGACCACGGTTTCGATGCAGCCGGGCCCCGGACCCGGCCTGCTGTCGCCCGCGGTGACGAGCAGGATCGCCACCAAGGCGACGACGGTCGCGGCAAGCACCCCGAGCGCCACGTTGCGCTCGCGATGCGTCAACTTGCGCAGCGGGGTCTGCGTCCGCTGCCACTGTCCCTCTAGCGGCATCGCGCGGAGGTTAACGCCTGGTGGGAGGCCGGATCCCGACAATCGGGCGAACCGCGCCCACCGATCTTTGGACACTTGTACGTAGTGGCGGCGCCCCGGCGGCGAAAGGCTTACGGCAAGTCCAAAAGAGGCGCGTCATCCCGGCTGGGGGGCCTGTGCCCCCCGGATGCCGGTAGGCCCGCGAGAAGAAAGGAACATCGAACGATGGAATGGCTGAGCGAAGGCGCCAACTCATGGCAGCTCACCGCCGCGACCCTGGTCGGCCTGATGAGCGTCCCGGGGCTGGTCGTCCTCTACGGCGGCGTGATGCAGAAGCGCTGGTCGGTGAACTCGATGATGATGGCGTTCGTCGCCTTCGCGATAGTGCTCATCCTCTGGTGTCTGTTCGCCTTCAAGATGGCCTTCGGGAACCCGATCCACATCCTGGGGGCGCATAGCGGCTTCTTCGGGAACATGTGGGGCCAGCCAGGCTCGATCCTGAGCAGCTCCAGCCTCCTCGGGCAGGCGCACATCCCGGAGTTCAGCGAATTGGAATTCGCCTTCCCCACCTCGACGCTCGCCTACTTCCAGATCGTCTTCGCCGCGATCACGCCGATCCTGATGCTCGGCTCGGTGCTCGGCCGGATCAACTTCAAGGCGTGGATCCCGTTCGTCGCTCTCTGGACGGTCCTCGTCTACACGATCAACGCCTTCTTGATCTGGGGCGGAGGCTTCTTCGCCCAGCACGGAGCGGTCGACTTCTCCGGCGGCTACGTGATCCATCTCGCGGCCGGCGTCTCGGGCTTCGTCGCGGCATGGGTGGTTGGCCCGCGCCTCCAGCGGGACCGCGAGGTCGACGCGCCGAACAACCTGGCGATGGTCGCGGTGGGGGCTGGCCTGCTCTGGCTGGGCTGGAACGGCTTCAACGGCGGCGACTGGTACGAAGCCAGCGGCATCGCCTCCGCCGCGGTGCTCAACACCAACCTCTGCACCGCCGTCGCCTTCCTGGTCTGGGTCGCGCTCGACTACGCGACGGGCCGCAAGCCGAGCCTGATCGGCAGCGTCAACGGGATGATCGTCGGCCTCGTCGCGATCACGCCCGCGGCCGGCTTCGTCAACGGCTGGGGCGCGATCGCGATCGGCGTGGCCGGCTCCACGCTGGTCTACTTCGCGCTCAACTACCTGAGCCGCGTGGCGCCCTTCCGCAACGTCGACGACACGCTCGGGGTCGTCTACACGCACGGCTTCGCCGGCCTCACCGGCGGCCTGCTGGTCGGCATCTTCGCCAACAGTGCGATGGCGCCAACCGAACTCGCCGGCACGATCTCCGGCGGTGGCCTCCACCTGCTCGGTTGGCAGGCGCTGGCCGCGCTCTGGGTGATCGTGTTCTCCGCGACCGCCACGTTCATCCTGCTCAAGCTGGTCGGCCTCGTCGTGCCGCTGCGGATGACCGAGGACGAAATGGAGGAGGGCGACATCGCCGTCCACGGGCACGAGGTCTACCCATCCGACGTGCCCTCGCTCGGGTTCCCCTCCGGGATTCCGCAGCCGGCGCCCACGCCGGCGCCCGCCGCTGGGGGGGCCACCTAGGTCGGGCTGCTCAGGAGGTCGCCGGGTCGGCGTGCGACCCGGCGACCTCCCGCAGCACGTCGAGCATCGTCGCCACGGCCGGCGTCACGGCGGCGGCGCGCGGGGTCGCGGCGAGCACCTTCCGCACCGGGCTCCGGGGGTGCAGGGCGCGGACTCGGATGTCGGACCGAACCGTGGAGAGGGCGAGCTGGGGGATCAGCGCAACCCCAACCCCGGCGGCGACCAGGCCCTGCACCGTCTGGTAATCGTCGCTCTCGAAGGAGACGCGGGGCTCGAACCCCGCCGCGTGACAGGAGCGCACCACGTGCCTGGCGCAGGGGCTGGAGGCGGAGGTCTGCACCCATGACTCCTCGCGCAGGTCCTCGAGTCCCAGCTCCTCGTGGCCCGCCAGCGGGTGGTCGCCGCGCAGCGCCAGATGCAGGGGGTCGTCGAGCAGCTCGAAGCGCCTAATTCCCGCTCCGAGCCTCTCGCCGACGCCCTCGAACTCGAACAGCAGCGCCAGGTCGAGCTCGCCCCCGCGCAGGCGCGGCGCGATCTCCTCCGGCTCGCCCTCGGCGAGGGTCACGTCGACGCCCGGGTGGGAGGCGCGGAATGCGGCGATCGCCCGCGGCATCAGCGTCGCCCCGGCGGTTGGGAAGGAGGCGGTGCGCAGCCGCCCGCCGCGGCCGCCGGCGATCGCCTCCAGCTCGGTCTCCGCCGCCTCCATCCGCGCCAGGATGCCCTCCGCGTGGCCGACCAGGGCCGCGCCGGCGGCGGTCGGCCTCACCCCGCGCCGGTCGCGCTCGATCAGGGGGGTCCCCACCTCTCCCTCCAGCGTCGCGATCGCCTGCGATACCGCCGACTGCGAGTAGGAGAGGGCGTCGGCGGCGGTTGAGAAAGAGCCCCGCGCCACCACCTCGCGCAGCACGTTGAGACGGCTCGTGTTCAGCATCAGTAAAGCTTATCTAAAAGATAGGTATTAACAGTTGTACTGATGCAAGGAAGGTGTGACCATCGTCTCGAACCTCATCGCGAGACCTTCGACCACATCTTCGACCACATAGGAGACCCCCGATGGCACTACGCATAATCGTTTCCTACGACGACACCGACAACGACCGCGACGCGCTGGCGCTCGGTCGCCTGCTCGCCTTTTCCGGCGCCGAGCTCTCGCTCGCCTATGTCCGCCACTCCCAGCGGGAGGAGCAGGAGCGAGAGGCGCTCGAGGAGCGGCAGGCCGAGGAGCTGCTGGCTCGCGGCGCAGCCTCGATCGGCGCCCCGGACATGCGGCGCCACGTCGTCGTCAATGCCTCGACCAGCGACGGCCTGCTCGAGCTGGCCGAGCGCGAGAACGCCGACGTCATCGTCTTCGGCTCCGACTACCGCATCGCCCCCGGCACCGTCAAGCCCGGGATCGCGGCCCACAAGCTGCTGCTGGGCGGTCCGGCGGCGATCGCCGTCGCGCCGGCCGACCTGCGCTCCCGCCCGTCGGTCAGCGTCAACACGGTCGGCGTCCTCGACGAGGGCGACGAGGCGGCTCGCGAGACCGCTCGCAGCCTCGCGGCGGCGCTTGGCGCCACGGTCGCCGAGCACGGCGACGGTCCCGTCGATCTACTCGTGGTGGGATCGCGGCCCGAGTCGCCCGCGGGTCGGGTCACCCTGAGCGCCGCCAGCGACTACGCGGTCGAGACGGCGACCTACCCGGTGCTGGTGGTTCCCCGCGGCGCCCCGGTCAACTTCGCGGCGCCCCAGGCTCAGACCGCCTGAGGACCAGGATCACGGCCGCGACCGAGGGGTCGCGGCCGTCGATCAACGCCCGCGCCTCCGACCAGGCGATCGGTCGCGCCTCGCGACCGGCGGCCATCTCCTCCAGGGCTTGGGAAGACGAGTCGGCCTCGATCACGAAAGCGTCCGGCTCGTTCGCCCGCGCCGCGTCCGCGGCGGCGTCCAGCACCTGGCGCGTCACGTCGCGGGCGGAGCGCTCCGCGTTCGACCAGCCCTGCCCGAAGGAGAGGTCGGGAGTGTCGAGCCGCGGTCCCTCGAGGATCCGCAGGTCGCTCTTGCGCGACTCCCACTCGCGGTCCCCGAGCTCGACAGCCTGCCCCGCCAGCCACGGCTCGACGATCGCCCGCAGCTCCTCGGCAGTCAGGTTGAAGGCCCGGGCGTGGCGGAGCGAGGAGGACGAGCTGAGCTCCACGTGGAAGGGCATCCAGAAACCATATGCGCCTCAGCCGCGCAGGACGCGGCGGCGGCGCAGGACCCGCTCGCAGACCTCGGTCAACTCGCGGACCGAGCGCTCGTTTGACTCGTCCAGCTCGCCCCGCAGGGCGGCGTCGGCGGCCCCGGCGGCCTCGCGGCGCCGCGAGGCGAGTTCCCGCATGTCGTTCTCGTGCCGTGGGTCGACCAGCGCTCCCTCCAGCTCGATCAGCAGCGCCCCCAGCCCTACCTGCAGTTGCAGCGCGGCCTCGCGCATGCGGCCGGCGTCGAGGTCGGCGCGGGCGCGCAGCAGCAGCGTCTCGCAGGCGTCGATCCGCTCGCGTCCCGCCAGGATCGCCGCGACCCGCTCCTGGGGGCGCAGCTCCTCGGCGCGCCGCCGCCCCCGCGAGGCCCCGGTCGCCCAGACGTCGACGTCGTGGGCCACCCTGAACCTGCCCGCCGCGACCTCCTCGCCGCCGCCGTAGCCGATCCGCACCGCCACCGCCCGCTCCGCGGTCAGCTCGTTGACATAAGGGTCGGCGCCGGCCGTGGCCTGGGCGTGCAGCGCCCGGCTTAGCAGGCCGGTCGCCTCGGCGACCAGCGCGTCGACCATGTCCTCGGCTTCGCTCGCCCCGCCGAGCCAGCGCGCAGCGTCCCCCTCGGAGTCGAAGGGCTCGAAGGCCCGCACGGCGGTGACGCGGGTGAGGGGAAGGGGGGAGGGCTCGACGCCCGGCTCGGCCTCTCTCGCCCGGCGACGCCGCCGGGCGGGCGGCGAGGGCGCCCCCAGCGTCTCCACCACCAGCACGCTCTGCGCCCCGTTCTCATCCCCGTCCCTGGCCAGGTAGCGACCGTCCGCGACGGCGAGCGTCCCGGCGAACTCGAGCTGCACGAATCCGAATAGCTGGGCCAGAGGACCCGATTCTTCTAGATACTCAGTCGCCGCTCTTGGCGCCGCCGGAGCCGCCGCCCCTGTGCTTGCCGCGCCGATCCGGGAGGGCGTAGCGCGAGGGCGCGGTCGGCACCTTCGGGTTGTCGATCTGGCCGAGCCGGTTGGTCAGGCGCTGCCACTGCCGCGGCTTCAGCAGCGCGTTGAACTGCTGGTCGAACGGGCCGCTGAGCGGGTGGTAGCCGACGTGGACGTGGTCGTAGTGGTCGGGGAGCGCGAAGCTGGTTTCCCCCGGCAGGTCCTCGAGCGAGATCACCTGGTGGGGGTGCATCGTCCCCTGAAGTTGCAGCACCGTCCTGATCAGCTCGTCGGTCAGCGTCCCGGGCCCCTGGTGGCCGGTTACCGGCACGCCGTCGATCGTCGCGATGTCGACCGCGTCGCCGGTCGTGTGCTCGGATACGTAGCCCGAGGAGGTGAGGTAGCTGTGGCCGCACTTCAGCGAGGTGATCGTCAGCCTGAACCCCCTGGAGACCAGGTACTCGAGCATCGCCAGCACGCGCCGGTCGATCTGGCCGGTGGCGATGTCGGTGCGCCCGCAGCTGTAGATGTCGAGCGCCCGGTCGGCGAGGACGCGCTTCTGCAGCTCCTCCTTGGAGAGCAGCAGCACGCCGGCGCCGCTGAGCTCGGTCGAAAAGGGGTTCTTGCCCTTGGCGCGGTAGATCGCGGTCGCCTCGAGCAGCTTCCAGCCGTCGAGGATCGGCTTCGGGTCGATCCGCGGCGCGCCCCGCCCAGCCGGGCGGATCGAGAAGTTGATGTGGGGGTCGACGCCGCCCTCGCCGGGAGCGATCCGCGCCAGCACGGTCCCGGCGATCACCTTCGACCCGATCTTGAGGGTTTCGCTGCCGCCGTTCACGGCGGCCCGCTGGACGCTCGCCTTCGCTTCGGCCCGCCGGTGGCCCTCGATGCGGCCAGGGCGGGCGTAGATCCGCGGGCGGTCCTGGAGGACGATGTAGCGACCCAGCCGCTTGGACTCGCCGATCTTCTCGATCACCCCGTCGTTGACGGCGACGACCGGCGCCCCCCCGGCGGCGAAGATGTTGATCCCGCGCCGGGTCGGCGAGGAGGAGACCACCTCGGCGGCATTGCCGTATTCCTGCCGCTTCCCCGGCGTCGCCCGCACCAGCGCTTCGCGGGTGGAGATGTCGTCGGCGTAGCGGGCGTCCGCCGCGACCGGGAAGTGGGCCCCCTCGGTCAGCCCGGTCAAGGAGCCGACGAGGTCGGAGGGGAGCTTTCCGTAGGCGCGCGCGTAGAGCAGCACCTCCTGCACGTACCAGTCGGCGTGGTTGTAGGAGAGGATCGCGTTGTAGAGGTCGCCGGCCCCGCCGCTCGCCTTCAGGTAGTTGGCCGCGGCGCAGATCGCGTCGACAGGGTTGTAGGGGTCCTCGCGGCCGTCGCCGTTGGCGTCGACCCCGTAGGTCTCCCAGGTCGAGGGGAGGAACTGCATCCAGCCGACGGCGCCCGCGGTCGAGACGTTGAGGTTGGTGCCGAAGGCGGTCTCGATCTTGTTGATCGAGGCGAGCACCTCCCAGGGGATCCCGTACTCGGTCCCGCAGGCCTGGTAGATCGGCAGCAGGAAGGGCGGGATCTCGAAGGAGTCGATGACGAAGTTCGGCACGCCGATCGGCGCGGGTCCGAAGGGAGCGATCGTCGCGCTCGGGTTGGCAGCGGTGGGGGAGCCGCCGTTCGTGAACTGCGAGCCGCCGCTCGGCCCTTCCGCCTGGGGCTGGTCGCCGGCGGTGGCGCTGGGGGCCGTTATCGCTCCGGTGCCGCCGGCGGCACCGGAGCCGCCGATGGTCTGGTTGCGGGTCACGCCTTGGGTGCTCGTCGCGGGACCTTCGATCGTCGCCCCTTCGACGGCTCCGCCCGCTCCCGGCACGGAGCCTTCGACCGAGCCACCTTCGGTCGGGGGGGCGCTTTCCTCGCTTTCGCCAGAGGGGGAGGAGCAACCGGAGTCGGCGAGGTCGACTAGGCCGTCGCCGTCGTCGTCCACTCCGTTCGAGCAGGCGGGCGCTTCGCCGCTCGGGGTCGCCGGCGCGATCGAGAGCGGAGCAGGCGGCTTGGCGGGGCCGACGCCGCTCAGCTGCTCGGCGCCGGCGATGCCCACGCCGATCGCGGTCACAGCCGCAAAGCTGGCCAGGGCTGTGGTCAGTGCAAGCTTGTCTCTCATCCGACGGCGCCTCGATACCCGCTGTGGCGGATTGCGCACTTCGTCCGCTCCGTCCCCGCGCAAACGCGCCCCCACGCTACTTGCTCGTACAAGCGTCCGCAACGGCTGACGGGAGCCCCCAACAAGGGCTTAATCAAGGTCGGTCCCATGCCTGGGCGGGCAGGATTTCAGCCCCACCGGATGCGCTTCTCTAAGCTCTCGGCGATGAGCGCGAGGTACGAGAACGGACACGACGAGCACGACGATCAGGACGGTCTGCGAGCGCGCAGCGAGCAGGTGATCGGCGAGCTCGCCCAGGCGCTGCTCGACAGCCATGTGCTGGAGGGCGCGCTGACCGCGGCCTTCGGCGCCCGCGAGAAGGCGGTGGAGGCGCAGCACGCTGCGATGGCGGCGCTCAACGTGCCCTCCGCCGGTGACGTGGAGCGCCTCGAGCGACGCCTGCGCTCGCTCTCCCAGCGCCTCGAAGAGGTCGAGGACCAGGTCGACGAGGTGCTTCGCGACCTCGGCGAGGTGAGGCGCCGGTTCGCGGCGAAGGACCGTGGCGAGCAGGCGCAGTAAGGCAAAGACTAACCCTCAACTTCAGCCTGAAAGTACCCTGGCGGCAGCCCTCCCGGCTCGCTTCGCGCTGTCCTCCAGCGCCGAATCGGAGAGGGCGGCCTCGCCCGCCGCCTCGGCGACGATCAGGACGGCCGCGGCGGCGATTCCGAGCGCGCGCGCCCGCGCCAGCACGGCGACCGTCTGAAGGTCGGCCGCGGCGATCCCGGCCGGGGCCGGCTCGCCGGCCGCCGGCATCGCGTCGAAGCTGGCCACCGCCGCGCGACTAGCCTCACCCGCCAGCTCCTGCTCGAGGCGGTGGGTCAACTCGGGGTCGGGCTCGACGCTCTTCCCGGCAGCGACGCCGAAGGAGGCGGCGCTACCGCCTTCGGCTCTCGCCTCCTCGACCAGCAGCAGATCGCCGGTCCTGCCTTGCGGGGGGAACCCCAGGCAGGTCCCGATCCGCACCGCCCGATGCACCCCGAGCTCGGCCAGGTCGGCGAGCACGATCGCGGCGCTCGGACCGCCCATTCCCGTCGCCTGGACCGTCAGCTCGCCCCCGGGGCCCTCGCCGGAGTAGCCCCACAGCCCGCGCGCGTGGTTGCTCATCTTCGGCTCCTCCAGCAGCGCCTGGGCCAGGAGCAGCGCCCGGCCCGGGTCGCCGACCAGCACCGCGTCGGGCGCCAGCGGAGCTGTGGGGCGAAGTCGTTTGGGCACGGCGGCCGACCATCTTGCCAGCCGCGAGAGGCCCGCTCGTCGTTTGGTCCCCGCTCCCGGTTAGCCTCGACCGTCTGCCATGCCGACCGACGAGCGCATAACCCTCAGCGAGGCGGCTCGCCGCTCCGGCGTGCCCGCGAGCACGCTGAAGCGCTGGGCGGCGGAGAAGATCGTTCCCGTGCGGCGGGGACGCTGGACGGCCGCGGCTGCGGCTCAGGCGCGGGTCGTGGCGCGGATGCGCGAGCGCGGTCACTCCCTGGACGACCTGAAGAAGGCGGGCCGGGAGGGCAGGCTCGCCTTCGGCTTCGCCGAGGACCTCTTCCCCAAGCCCGAGGAGCAGATGACCGTGAAGGACGTGGCCCGCGACACCGGCCTCGAGCCGGAGCTGATCGAGCGGATCCTCGTCATCCTCGGCACGCCGCTCGGCCGCGAGCGGCGCCTCAACCCCCACGATGTGGCGGCGCTTCGCCACTGCGCGCGCGTGCTCGCCGCCGGCTTCCCGCTGGTCGCCTTCCTCCAGCTCGTCCGCGTCTACGCGCAGTCGCTGCGGCGCATCGCCGACGCGGAGGTGCGGCTCTTCCACCTCTACGTCCACGAACCGCTGATCCGCGACGGCGTCCCGGAGCTGGAGATGGCGGAGGAGATCGGCGAGCTCGCCGGCGACATCCTGCCGCTGGCGGCGCCCCTGACCGAGTACCTGCACACCCGCTACCTGCGCTTCTTCCTCGAGCAGGACGTGATCGGGCACATGGAGAGCGAGCTCGACGCCGCGTCGCCCCATCTCGGCCAGGTCCCGGTGACGCTCTGCTTCATCGACCTCACCGGGTTCACCCGCTACACCGAGGAGGAGGGCGACCTCGAGGCGGTCGATGTGGTCGAGAACTTCGTCGAGACGGTCGAGGCGACCCTGCCCCCCGAGGCGATGATCGTGAAGACGATCGGCGACGAGGTGATGGTCGTCTCCCCCGAGCCGGCCTCGCTGACCGAGTGGGCCGTCGGCCTGCTTACCCGGTTTCCGCAGCGCCCGCAGCCGCGGGTCGGCATCCACTACGCAAAGGCCGTCTACCGCGACGGCGACTACTTCGGCACCCACGTCAACCTCGCCCACCGTGTGGTCGGCTGCGCCCAGGCCGGCGAGGTGCTGGTCACCAACCAGGTGGTCGACACGATCGACGGACGCGACGGCCTCGCCTTCGAACCGATCGGCGAGGTCAGCCTCAAGGGCTTCCCGGAGCCCACTCCCCTCTTCCTGGTTCGCGCGAATTAGAGCCGATCCGAGCCCAGGTCACCATATGGTGAGTGGTCACATATGGTGAGCGAGGGCCAAAAAGTCGGCGACGCGATGCTCGAACAGGTGCGGGACGGCGGCCTGCTGCCCGCCGGCACGCCGCTCGTCGCGATGCTCTCCGGGGGTCGCGACTCCGTCTGCCTGCTCGACCTCGCGGTGCGGCTGCTTGGCCCAGACGCCGTGACCGCGCTGCACGTCAACTACGGCCTGCGCGAGGGCTCCGGCGAGGACGAGGCGCACTGCGCGGCGCTCTGCGAGCAGCTGGGGGCCCGGCTGGAGGTCGAGCGTCCAAGCCGTCCCGAGGGTCCCGGCAACCTGCAGGCCTGGGCACGCGACGTCCGCTACGCCGCGGCGGCGCGGTTGGCCCTGCCCAAGGAAGCCGCGATCGCCACCGGCCACACGGCCGACGACCAGGTCGAGACGATCCTCTACCGGCTTGCCTCCTCGCCGAGCCGCCGCGCCCTGCTGGGGATGCGCCGTCGCGACGGCAGCCTGGTGCGGCCGCTGCTCGACTTCACCCGCGAGCAGACCACCGCCTACTGCGAGGAGCGCAGCCTGCGCTGGCGCGACGACCCGACCAACGCCGAGGCGGGCTACGCGCGCAACCGCGTCCGCCACGGGCTGGCGCCGGCGCTGGCGGAGATCCACCCGGCCGCCGCCCGCAACGTGCTGCGAACCGCGGAGCTGCTGCGCGAGGAGGCCGAGGTCCTCGATTCGCTGGTCGCCGCCGAGATCGACGGCTCTGGGGGCACGGCTCGCAGCACGATCTCGCTCGAGCGCCTCGCCGAGCTGCCACCGGCGCTGCGCCGCACCGGCACCGCGATGCTCGACCTCGGCTCTGGCGTGCGCGCCGTCGTCGAACGCGGCGTCCTGCACGCCGAGCGCTGAAGAGGCCCATCCCGGTAGGGGTGGAACGTCTTGTACTTTTTCGTCGCCAACCATCGGGCGCCAGCGGCGAAACGCCCCATCGAAAAAGTTAAGTGGAACCCCTACCGGGATGGGTCCTTAGACTGCCCAGCGTGAGCGAGCCGGCGATCGGCGAGACCCTCGTCTCCAGCGAGGACCTACAGCGGCGCGTCGCTGAGCTGGGGAGGGAGATCAGCCGCGACTACCAGGGCCGCGACCTCTTCATGGTCGGCGTCCTCAAGGGGGCCGTCCTCTTCCTCGCCGACCTGATGCGCAGCATCAACGTGCCCTGCGAGGTCGACTTCATGGCCGTCTCCAGCTACGGCTCGCAGACCGATTCCTCGGGCGTCGTGCGCATCCTCAAGGATCTCGACGCGCCGATCGAGGGCCGCCACGTGCTGGTCGTCGAGGACATCATCAACTCCGGCCTCACCCTCCAGTACCTGATGCGCAACCTGAAGGCGCGCAATCCCTCCTCGCTCGAGGTCTGCGCCCTGCTGACCAAGCCGGAGCGCCTGCGCGTCGATCTCTCGCCCCGCTACGTCGGCTTCGAGATCCCCAACCGCTTCGCGATCGGCTACGGCCTCGACCATGCCCAGCGCTATCGCAACCTTGACTACGTCGCTGCGTTGGACGATTAGGCCCCCGGGGCCCGAAACCGCCCTGGTACGCTGAATTTTCCCTGTGAGGCGTTTCTTCAAAAGCGCGGCTTTCCCGATCCTGCTGGTGGTGATCCTCGCCTTCGTCGCCCAGCGGGTGATCAGCAACCAGCCCGGCACCGAGGCGCCCTCCTACAACGAACTGGTGGCTTCGAAGGCGCATGGCGGCCTGATCGCGTCCGGCAAGGTCAAAGAAGTCACGATCAACACCAAGGACAACTCGCTCGACGTCGAGGAGACGGACGGGACGAAGTTCTCCACCGGCTACCCGCCCAACACCGAGCAGTCCCTGCTCAACCTGATCGACCGCAACCAAGTGAAGACGACGGTGCACGGCACCGGCAGCTCGGGGTGGCTCTCGGCGCTCACCTACATCCTGCCCTTCGTCCTCTTCTTCGGCTTCTGGATCTTCCTGATGAACCAGATGCAGGGTGGCGGCTCACGCGTGATGAACTTCGGCAAATCGAAAGCGAAGCGGATGTCGGTGGATGCGCCGAAGATCACCTTCCGCGACGTGGCCGGAGTCGACGAGGCGGTGCAGGAGCTCCAGGAGATCAAGGAGTTCCTCGAGAACCCGAAGAAATTCCAGTCGCTCGGCGCCCGCATCCCCAAGGGCGTGCTGCTCTACGGCCCCCCCGGCACCGGCAAGACGCTGCTCGCCCGCGCCGTCGCCGGTGAGGCGGGCGTTCCCTTCTTCTCGATCTCCGGCTCGGACTTCGTCGAGATGTTCGTCGGCGTCGGCGCCAGCCGCGTCCGCGACCTCTTCGAGCAGGCCAAGCAGAACTCGCCCTGCATCATCTTCATGGACGAGATCGACGCGGTCGGCCGCCACCGCGGCGCCGGCATGGGCGGCGGCCATGACGAGCGCGAGCAGACGCTGAACCAGCTGCTGGTCGAGATGGACGGCTTCGAGATGAAAGACAACATCATCCTGATCGCCGCCACCAACCGGCCCGACATCCTCGACCCGGCGCTGCTGCGGCCGGGCCGCTTCGACCGCCAGGTCGTCGTCGACCGCCCCGACCGCAAAGGCCGCAAGCAGATCCTCGAAGTCCACACCCGCGGCAAGCCGCTCGCCAAGGAGATCGACCTCGACGCGCTGGCCGGCCAGACGCCCGGCTTCACCGGCGCCGACCTCGCCAACCTGGTCAACGAGGCGGCGCTGCTCACCGCCCGCCAGGGCCGGCGCGAGATCTCGATGCAGGAGCTGGAGGAGGGGATCATGCGGGTGATCGCGGGCCCCGAGAAGAAGACCCGCGTGATGAGCGAGAAGGAGCGGCTGATCACCGCCTACCACGAGCTCGGCCACGCGATCGTCGGCCACCTGCTGCCCAACTGCGACCCGGTCCACAAGATCTCGATCATCAGCCGCGGCCAGGCGCTCGGCTACACGATCAGCCTGCCGACCGAGGACAAATTCCTCACCAGCCGCGCCGAGCTGACCGACACGATGGCGATGACGCTGGGCGGCCGCGCCGCCGAGGAGATCGTCTTCGGCGAGAGCACCACCGGCGCCTCCAACGACCTCGAGAAGGTGACGGAGACGGCGAAGCAGATGGTGATGCGCTTCGGCATGTCCGAGCGGCTCGGCCCGCGCGTCTTCGGCCACGACCGCAGCCAGCCCTTCCTCGGCCGCGAGTTCTCCGCTGAGCCGGACTACTCCGACGAGATCGCCCGCGAGATCGACGACGAGATCCGCCGCATCGTCGAGGCAGCCCACCAGACGGCCAAGGACCTGCTCACCGAGCGGCGCGAGGAGATCGACCGGATCTCCAAGATCCTGCTCGAGCGGGAGACGATCGACGCCGAGCAGTTCCTGGCGCTGCTCGAAGGCAAGCCGGAGGACGAGGTGTTCGTCGACGAGGAGGAGCCGGCGCAGCCGGTCGAGCCGGCGCCGGAGCCCGAACGGGCGCAGCGTGAGGGCGCTCGCCCGATGCCCCGGCCGCGGCCGGGTTACGCCGGCGGCGACGCGAGTTAGGGCCCCAAGCGTTCCTGGCCGCGGGTCCTGTCGCCGGGGTGTGGTGTGACCTCGGCAGCCCTACGCGCTGCTCCGGGCGGAGGGACGGTGCGTGTGCAGGGCCGGGGCCTTGCCCTCCGCAGCCTTCGGGCTGGCGAGTTCACCCCACCCCGACGCCATCCGCGGAAGAGGCGCCTCGGACTTCTGACCCGGTTCCTCCGAGCCGTCCGAGGTCGGCGGTCCTGTGAACAAGTGGGTCCAAGCCTCGCGATACTCCTTTCATGACTCCGAAGCTGATGGGTGTAGTCAACGTCACCCCCGATTCGTTCTCCGACGGGGGTCTTTATCTGGATCCGGATGCGGCCATTGCGCATGGAGAAGAGCTGGCTAGGGATGGAGCCGCGATTCTGGACGTCGGGGGTGAATCGACCCGGCCGGGGGCGGAGGAAGTGAGCGAGGAAGAGGAGTTGCGGCGGGTTTTACCGGTGATCGAAGGACTGGCCGGCGGGGAGGCGGTGGTCTCGATCGATACGTCGAAGTTGGCGGTGGCAGAAGCGGCTCTGGATGCTGGGGCGTCGATCGTCAACGACGTTACGGCGCTGCGGCGGGATCCTGAGATTGGGGGGTTGTGTGCGGAGCGGGGGGCAGGGTTGGTGTTGATGCACATGCCGGGCGATCCGCGCTCTATGCAGGAGAGTCCTGTCTACGAGGACGTGGTGGACGAGGTGAAGGCGTTCCTGGCGGAGCGGATGGAGGTGGCGGTTGCCGCCGGGGTCGAGGAGGAGCGGATCTGGTTGGACCCCGGGATTGGGTTCGGAAAGACGCTGGAGCACAACCTCGAATTGCTACGGCGGCTGGGAGAGCTGCGGGCGCTCGGGCGGCCGCTTATGATCGGAACGTCTCGCAAGAGCTTCATCGGCAAGATCGATGGGTCCGGGGTGGACGAGCGGATCGGGGGCACGATTGCCTCCTCCGTGCTGGCCGCCGCCGAGGGCGCCGACGTGCTGCGCGTCCACGACGTCGCCGAGGTCGGGCAGGCGATGGACGTCGCTTCGGTGATCCTCGGGTAGGTTCACGGCAATGGACGATCCGAACGGCAACGGGATCGAGTCGAGGGTCGAGGTCGAGCTGCGCGGCCTCTCGATCTTCACCCACCACGGGGTCAGCGACGCCGAGCAGGAGATCGGTCAGCGGCTCGAGTTCGACGTCTCCTTCGACGTGCCCGACTGCGACGCGGTCCTCACCGACAGGATCGAGGACACGGTCGACTACGCCGAGGCCTGCGACATCGTCGCCCTCGCCGCGACCGAGCGCAGCTACCGGACGCTGGAGCGCCTGGCCCAGGTCGTCGGCGAGCGGCTGATGGAGCGCTACGGCTGCGACTCGGTCCGCGTGCGGGCGGCGAAGCCCGAGCCGCCCCTGCCCCTCGCGATCCAGGAGGTCGCCGTGGAGGTCGTCCACGAGCGCGACGAAGAGGCCGACGAGGACGAGAACGACGAGGCGTAGGGATCCGCTCAGGCAGGCCCTCCACCGCGCTTTCTGCCGGCGACTGGCAGCGTCGCCTGGCCAAATAGATTGCGCTTGTGAGGCGGATCGGCTACCTGGGGCTGGGCTCGAACGTCGGCGACCGCGAGGAGCACCTACGGGCGGCGATCCGGATGCTGCGCGAGCGGGGGGTGGAGGTGGAGGCGATCTCCTCGGCGTATGAGACCGAGCCGGTGGGGGAGGTGCTCGACCAGCCCGACTTCCTCAACGCGGCGGTCAGGATCCGTACCGACCTGGAGCCGGATGCCCTGCTCGACCTCTGCAAGGAGGTCGAGGCGGAACACGGCCGGGCCTTCGACGCCCCGCGCCACAGCCCCCGCCCACTCGACCTCGACCTGCTGCTGCTCGGTGAGCTGGAACTCTCGACCGACCACCTCACCTTGCCGCACCCAGAGGTCACCAGTCGCCGCTTCGTCCTCGCCCCCCTGCTGGAGCTCGACCCCGAGCTAGCCCTGCCGGACGGCACCCACCTAGCCGATTCGCTCGCCGCGCTCGGCCCCTGCCAGCGTGCCGAACGCGTCGGCCCGCTGAAGGGCCCATCCCGGTAGGGGTGGAACGTCTTGTACTTTTCGTCGCCAGCCATCGTCGGCAGCGACAAACGCAGCTCGAAAAAGTTAAGTGGAACCCCTACCGGGATGGGCCCTACGCCGCGGCCTTCTCTGAGCGCAGGGGCTGCAGCCAGGCCGGCGGAAGAACCGGGGGAGTCTTTGCCGGGGTAGTTGGGGACCACTCGCTTGGCGAGCTGGCCGGCGGGGCGGTTCTCGATCGCGGGGCGGAGGTCTTCGAAGGTCATCGCCAGGCCGATCCCGCGATAATCGCCCGGTGCTCCTCGCCATCGACGTCGGCAACACCCAGACCCACCTCGGCGCCTTCGACGGCGAGCGCCTGGCCGAGCACTGGCGCTTCCAGACCCGCTCCGGGGCGACCGGCGACGAGCTGGCCGAGCGGATCGGCGGCCTGCTCGCCCTCAGCGGCATGGGTCTCGCCGACATCGGCGCCGTCTGCGTCTCCTCGGTGGTGCCGCCTCTGGGCGCCCAGTACGAGCGATTGAGCGAACGCTATCTCGAGGCCGAGTGCCTGGCGATTGGGCCCGGCGTCAAGACCGGGATGCCGATCCGCATCGACAACCCGCTCGAGGTCGGCGCCGATCGCCTGGTCAACTCGATCGCCGCCTACGCGCGCTTCCAGAGCGCCTGCATCGTCGTCGACTTCGGCACCGGGATCAACATCGACGCGGTCTCCGCCGAGGGCGAATACCTCGGCGGCGCGATCGGCCCCGGCCTGGAGATCTCGCTCAGCGCCCTGATCGAGCGCGCCGCCCGCATCACCCGCATCGACCTGGCCGCGCCGGAGACGGCGATCGGCCGCTCCACCCGCGCCGCGATCCAGTCGGGCTTCGTCTTCGGCTTCGCCGGCCTGATCGACGGGGTGGTGCGCAGGATCGAAGACGAGCTGGGTGAGGCGAAGCTGCTCGCCACCGGTGGGCTCGCCCACGTGGTCGTTCCCTTCACCGAGACGATCAACGAGGTCGACGACATGCTTACCCTCAAGGGGCTACGTCTCATCCATGAGCGAAATACGTCAACAGCCCCCGCTGACTGATCCCTTCCGGATCGGCGGCATCGAGATCCCAAACCGCGTCCTATTGGCGCCGCTCGCCGGGATCGGCAACTGGTTCGTGCGCCTCCAAGCCAAGCGCCACGGCGCCGGGCTGGCGGTCTCCGAGATGGTCTCCAGCTTCGGCCTGCATCACCGCAACGAGCGCACCCTGCGCGAGCTGATGCGGATCCACCCCGACGAGCACCCCGTCTCGGTGCAGCTCTTCGGGCACGACGCGGAGGTGATGCGCTCCGGCGCGGCGATCGCCGCCGAGGCGGGGGCCGACCTGATCGACATCAACATGGGCTGCCCGGTGCGCAAGGTCCGTCGCACCGGCGCCGGCGCCGAGCTGCTCGCCGATCCGGAGCTTGCTCTGGCGCTCGCCCGGGGCGCCGCCGAGGGCAGCAGCCTGCCGGTCACCGTGAAGCTTCGCTCCGGCCTTCAGCCCGGCGATCGCTCCGGGCTGGAGCTTGCCGTGCGGCTCGCCGAGGAGGCCGGCGTCGCCGCGATCGCCTTCCACCCCCGCGCCGCCGCGGTCGGCCACAAGGGCAGCCCCGACTACGCGCTGGTCCGCGAGCTGGTGGAGCGGGTAGACGTGCCCGTGATCGTCTCCGGCGGCTTGCAGACCGCCACCACCGCCCGTGCCGCCTACGAGGAGTCCGGCGCCGACGCGGTGATGATCGCCCGCGGCGCGCTCGGCAACCCCTGGGTCTTCGAGGAGCTGACCGGCCGCCGGGTCGAGCCGCCCGGCCGCGCCGAGGTGGCCAGCGAGCTGCTCTGGGTCGTCGACCGCGCCGAGGAGCACCTGGGAGCGGATCGGGCTACTCGCTACCTGCGCAAGTTCTATCCCTGGTACATGGATTCGCTCGCGGCGCCCCCCCAAATCGCGGAGGAGCTTCAGCGGAGCGCCGACCTGCCCCGCGCCAGGGATCTGATCGCCTTCCTCGGGCGGATCGGAGATACGCGGAAAACCTTGATTGCCGGCCTCGGCCCCTCGCTATAATTCCGCGACTTCCGGCCCCGGCATGGCGTGCGACAGCCGTCATGTCTGGGCGTTTTTGGGTCTGGGAGCGGTTGTTCCCCTTTCCGTCAAGCAAAAGCGAGGTCAGGACAAGTGAGCCGCCAGTCCGTAATAACCCCCGAGGGTCTCGAGAAGCTCAAAGAGGAGATCGATCACCTCTCCACCGTGAAGCGGCGCGAGGTCGCGGAGCGGATCAAGGAGGCGCGCGAGTTCGGCGACATCTCAGAGAACGCCGAGTACGACGACGCCAAGAACGAACAGGCGCTGCTCGAGCAGCGGATCGCCCAGCTCGAGGAGCGGCTGCGTCGCGCCGCCGTGATCGACGAGAAGGACCTCGGCACCGACGAGGTCAAGTTCGGCTCGATCGTCCACGTCAAGGACCAGAAGACGGGCGACTCGCAGAAGTTCCAGATCGTCGGCTCGACCGAGGCCGACCCGCTCGAGCAGAAGCTCTCCAACGAGTCGCCGATCGGCAAAGCGCTGGTCGGCCGCAAGCGCAACGACGTGGTCACCGTCGAGGTTCCGCGCGGGCCGAGGAAGAAACTGAAGATCACCAAGATCGAGTCGGCGTAGGGCCTATCCAAGTGGTGGCGTAGAGCCCATCCCGGTAGGGGTTCCACTTAACTTTTTCGGTGGATCGTGGTTGGGTTGGCGCCCACCGCGCTCGACGAAAAAGTACAAGACGTTCCACCCCTACCGGGATGGACTCTTTGGCGCTCGATAGGCTCGCGCGCCAATGAGCGAGAGCGAAGCCTCAGACGTTCTTCGCGATCGGCGGGAGAAGCTCGAGCGACTGCGGGATGCCGGCATCGACCCGTTCCCTCATGTGTTCGAGGAACGTGAGGAGATCGCCGAGGTGCGCGCCGCGCACGAGGGGCTCGAAGCCGGGCTCGAGACCGAGTCGCGCCACCGCGTCGCCGGGCGGATCGTCGCCCGCCGCGGCCACGGCAAGGCCTGCTTCCTCGACCTCCGCGACGGCAGCGGCCAGATCCAGCTCCACGCCCGCGAGGACCTGCTCGGGCCCGAGGCCTACGAGCTGCTGGTCGACCTCGACCTCGGCGATCTGATCGGCGTCGAGGGCACGGCCCTGGCGACTCGGCGGGGCGGTGAGCTCTCGCTCGCGATCGACCACTGGCGCCTGCTCGCCAAGAGCCTGCGGCCGCCGCCCGACAAGTTCCACGGCCTCGAGGACGTTGAGACCCGCTACCGCCAGCGCGAGCTGGACCTGATCGCCAACGAGGAGAGCCGCCGCATCTTCGCGCTTCGCGCCCGCACCGTCAGCGAGGTGCGGCGCTGGCTCGACGAGCGTGGCTTCGTCGAGGTCGAGACTCCAGTGCTCCAGCCCCTCTACGGCGGCGCCCTCGCCCGGCCCTTCGTCACCCACCATAACGCGCTCGACCGCGACCTCTACCTGCGGATCGCCACCGAGCTCTATCTGAAGCGGCTGGTGGTCGGCGGCATCGACCGCGTCTACGAGCTGGGCAAGGATTTCCGCAACGAGGGCGTCTCCCACAAGCACAACCCCGAGTTCACGATGCTCGAGTGGTACGAGGCCTGCTCGGACTACCTCGACACCGCCCACAAGGTGGAGACGATGGTCGCCGAGGTGGCGGAGCGGGTGCTGGGGACGACGGTGGTGCGGCGCGGCGACGCCGAGATCGATCTGACG
>WNGD01001970.1_pt1 | contig 21744 bp, 23 predicted proteins | sample 5400671 | NCBI WGS metagenome assembly WNGD01 (sample SAMN13153369, study PRJNA577476) | soil metagenome | isolation source: 40 cm soil or saprolite under grassland replicate 2 | place: USA:California | collected 2016-06-15 | reverse complement strand
TTTACATCGAACGTGAATGCGTCGGGCGTAGCGGCGCACCAACGCTCCGCCATTCGCAAATCTGGCACGGAATAGAAAGTTGAATTCACTTCGACCATCTCGAAATGCTGGGCGTACCAGCCGAGCCGGTCGCCCGGACACATCCCCTTCGGATACCAATGTTGAACAAAGGCCAGATCAGACCAGCTGGCTGTTCCTACGAGAATTTTCCCGCGTTTCGATTGAACGGAGCTTTTTGGACTCACGTGAGACAGGAATCGCAAGTCGCGCGGAAAGCAACCGCGCTCGAGCCGAAATCAAGCGATAGCGCGCATCGCCGGGCTCGCCGAAGGAAACTTGCCTCGGGAGCGTGAGTGAGCGAAGTGTGTTTGCCGATTTTTCTTGAGCAGTAAGCGATCCAGCGTAGCTCAGTGGTAGAGCGGTCGGCTGTTAACCGATTGGTCGTAGGTTCGAATCCTACCGCTGGAGCCAATTTCGATACCTGGGGAGTGCGGCGACATGTCGCCGCTTTTCGGTTTGCTTTCGCTGCCTTCATTGGCATAAGTAAAGGCGCGGGGTGGAGCAGCCTGGTAGCTCGTCAGGCTCATAACCTGAAGGTCGCTGGTTCAAATCCAGCCCCCGCAACCAACTCCTTTGCTGCATGCCGGCAGCTTATCGCGTTTACGTTCTCCAAAACCGTGAAGGTAGATTCTACATCGGCATCACCGATGATGTCGCGCGAAGAATAGGTCAGCATCATGCCGGCGAGTCGCGTTGGACAAAGGGACGTGGGCCTTGGAGGCTTGCATGGCAGAGCGAGCAGCTGTCTCTGAGTGACGCGAGAAAACTGGAGAACCGGTTAAAACGACAAGGCCGCGGTACGGGTTTTTATTCGATGACAGGTTTGCATTCGGAGGGCTCATAATCCGGCAGCTGCCGGATCGCTGGTTCAAATCCAGCCCCCGCAACCAATTCTTCCGCCTACTCAATCACGCGGATCTCAAACACTGCGCGCGCCCAGCCATTGCAAGGCGAAACGCGCTACTTCTCGCGCATTCTTTAGCCGCAGCTTCTCCTTAATGTGCGCCCGGTGAGTCTCCACCGTTTTGGGACTGAGATGCAACTGCTTCGCGATCTGTCGCACTTCAATCCCTTTCCCGATCAGCTCCAGAATTTCCAGCTCACGATCGCTCAGTCTCTCGACCGAGTCAGTCTCGCCCTCAGACTGGCGATGCGCGAATTTTGTAATCACCTGGGCCGCCATTGCCGGGCTAAGATAAGGACGTCCGCTAAAGACTTCGTGAATTGCCTGGAGGACGTTGGCCATGGCCTCGTGTTTCATCACGTAGCCGTGCGCTCCCGCGCGCAGCGCGCGCAACGCGTAGAGCGATTCATCGTGCATCGAGAGCACCAGAATTGATAGCCTCGGGAATTCGGCGCGAATGTTTTTGATCAGCTCAATTCCGTTGGCACCGGGCAAACTAAGATCGACAATCGCAAGATCGGGATGCAGTTTGCGAATCACCTCCATCGCTTCCGCGGCGTCGCCTGCTTCACCGCAAACCATGAAACCTCCGTCCGAATGGATCAATTGCTCAAGACCTTTTCGAAATAGCGGATGATCATCGACGATTACAATCCGCTTCGCGTTTGGCGAACTGCACATTGTCTGCTTGTCAGTCGATCCAGCGGATTTCATTTGCGCTATAACCGTCCGGTTTGTAACCAAGATTTACGAGACCGATCTTCGCCTGGTGGAATTCCTCCACGGCGTGTCATTGCAGTCCCTTTTTAATCGCCCCCTCTAACGATTCGCCACTCGACGGGTTGCCAGATGCTTGAATTTTATATTCCTGGCCACTGGTGCCTTTGCGGTTTTGGCTAGGCATGGCCTTAGCCGAGGTTCTCTTTCTTGTGTGATTTACTTGGCTGGAGCGCGCCGTCTCGGCAAAGGCAAATAACAGGAAACACGTGTGCCGCCTCGCTTTGGAGAGTCGATTTCCAGACGCCCACCGATCAATCGAGCTCGATACTTCATGATGTGAGCGCCCAGGCCTTGCTTCAATTTCGGCTCATTGGAAAATCCGATGCCGTCATCGATTACGCGCAAAACGATTCTCTCTCGCGATCGCTCCAGTTTGATGACAATTTCGCGCGCTTGCGCATGGTTGTTGGCGTTGATGACCGCTTCACGCGCGATGCGATAAAGCTGCGCCGCAGCGATGTCATCCTCGATGTGAAATGATGGTTTGACTTCCAGCCGGCAGGGTACCTTCCAGATTTCCCGGTCAACTAAGTCTTGCAAAGCATTGACCAGTCCGGCCGCATCGACATCGCTCCGATGTAAAGCGCGGGAAAGGTTGCGCGTGTCGGTCGCAGCATCGTTCACCAGCTCCGCGATTTTTTCGATATCACTTACTTCGATGACGCGATGGTTCTTCAACCGCAACGCCACTGAGCGAGCCATGAATGCGACTGCCGTGAGGTGCTGGCAAATCCCGTCGTGCAACTCCTGGCCTAAGCGCTGTTGCTCCCGGTCACTGATAGAAAGGATTTCTCCTTCCAATCCCTTACGATGCTCGATCTCATTTTTTAACTCGGCATTTGCGATGCGTAATGCCTTGGTGCGCTCTCGCACGAGTCTTCCCAGTAGGTCTTTCGATTTTTGCAGCGCGGCTTCCGCTTTTTTGTGCTGCGTGATGTCATGTACCGTGCCGATGGTATAGAGGGGCTTTCCATTCGCATCGCGCACAATTGAGCGCAGCATTTCAGCCCAAACAATCGCTCGATCTTTTCGGATGTACCGTTTTTCGATTTCATAAAACGGAATCTCGCCCGCGATGAGTTGACGGTGCAGTTTGATGTCGCGCGGATAATCTTCTTTGTGCGTTACATCTTTGATGTTGCGCTGTAACAGTTCGTCTTTGCTGTATCCTAGGAAGCGGCAAAACTCTTCATTGACGCCGACGTATTCGCCGTCGGGTGAAGATTCGACGATCCCAATCGGTGCGCGCTCGTAAGTTGCTTGCAGCCGTTGCTGGCTTTCGCGCAACGCTTGTTCGGCGCGTCTACGCTCTCGCAAATCGATGACGGCCGTTTGATAAAGGCGCGCGCCGTCTTTAGATGTCAATGTTATCGGCGTGCTAGAGAGTTGAGCGGGAATCGGCTCCCCTTTTCTCGACTTCAGGAGCAGCTCGGTTTCAACGCGCTGTTCGGATGTTCGGCAGTAAAGCAAATGGCGCAGAAATGAATCCGAATCGGCGACGTAAAGCGCAAATGGTCTGCCGATTAACAAATCCCGCGGAGATCCCAAAAGCTCGGTCGCCGCCAGATTGGCTTCTTCAATCCGGCCCGCGCGGTCGAAGCTCACATAAGCAATCGGCGCAAAATCGTAAAGATCGACATATCGCTGGATGGCCGCTTCCAGGTCGTTTCTTGGATGACGTAAAAGACTAACATCAGGTGCGCCGTTGCTGTCGCCAGCGCGAGCGCGGTGTCGCACCGGCTTGCGGGTCCTCTCATGTGCGGTCCTTATTTTTTTCATGAGCCCACTAAACTGGCGATCCCAGCGCTGAGCTTAATCGTAAAGCGGCGCTGTTTAAAGGCAAAAAGGTGGAAGCCGTTGTCCTCAACGCGTTGGCACAATAAAATGCGGGCATTGCCGCCCGGCTTTTTCGATCGAATTCAGACCCCGGTCACTTTGAACCGCCAGTTGCGCGATAGCTTCTGCCTGCCGGAGCCGGCGGACGCAGTCCGGCCAGATATTGTGCATCAAACGCCCGCAAGGCTGCTTTGACCGTGGACCCGATCCCAACGATTCCTTCTTCAACACAGGGACCAAGCAGTGCAATCCAAAGTTCGCCGCGAATAAATAGTCGAGGACGGTGCACTGCCGATGGGCTGCCCGGATTTGCGGCGCAATAAACTTCCATTTCTTCCATCGCTGGCCGTGTCTCATCCATGGGACGCCCATCTGAAAATTGACCGTTTCTCTTCATCACCGTTTGAAACGCATGCCTTCGAGGCATTGGATGTGGTTTTTTAGTTGTAGCCGGAATCGGTGATTCCGGCGGACATGGAAGCTTGCTACCGCTTATCTGAGCTGGGATCGTCGATCCCGGCTACAGCACAGCGCAAGCGGCTAAGGTTTTCACCGATATACGAATCCGCCGTGCGGCTGATTGCGTGCCTGACCACTACGCAGGCATATTACGGCTATGGCGCTTGCTTCCGGCGTTCACGTTTCCGATGAGGAAAAGCTGCAGATATTGCGACGGCTCGATCAATTCCGGCACTGGCACTCACTCGACGACAAGCGTTATTGCCTGGTGTGCGGCAAAATTATTACCGGTCATCAGATACAGTTGATGGGCGGCACGCGCGGGAATGGACCATTGCGGATGATTTGTCCGATGGAGGGTTGTCATTCGATACCGATGGATTGGGTGCTGCCAACGGACGAAATCTTGGCGAAGGTGGAGATGATGGCAGGCGAAGAACGCAAGGCTCCTGTATCGAGTTCGGCTGATCGCGGCGGTTCAGGGCACCGGATCGCATCGAGTGCTCAAATTCGCAGTCCATCTCAAGCGAGCTTCTTAAAGGCCTGACTCCCTCCGGGGCGAGCTTCTGCGGGACCGAGCCTGGGCGGCCTCGCAGAGCTCTCCCCCTACTAAAGAAAAACATCCCGTAGGATTTTGCCTGATCACACAATCATCCGCCGCCCCGATTGTGCGTTTTTGCCGATCGATCAAACTATTTCAGCGAGACCGAGGCAGCATGAATGTTCATCTCAAATCCGAAGAGCGACTGTCGATCCTGCGCGCCCAAGACCAATTCAGGTGGTGGAGTTCGCTCGATGATGAGCGCCAGGGTGGCTTTCAAAGATAAAACAGCCGTGATTGACACTCTCGAGAGAGCAGGAGTACTAGCAACCACCGACGAGGCGCTGATGAAAGATATTTCGCACCGGCGTCACGACGCGCTTGCCGAGTTGTATGGCAGGCACGGCAAAAGACTGCGAGCGACGATCGACGGCGTCGTTCATGAAGAGGCTGAAGGGGATGATGTGTTGCAAGAAATTCTTCTCCAAATCTGGAAGGAAGCCGATCATTACTCACCAAAGGCGGGCAGACCTCTTGGCTGGATGGTGACGATCGCGCGCCGGCGCGCCATCGATCGATTGCGCCGGCGCCAGGCTTATTCCCGCGCACGGGAGCGTTACGGGCAAGCGTTGCGGCAACGGCCGCGCAATCCGCGCCGGGAGGCCTACGCTCCTTTTATTCTAAACGATCTGCGTGGCTTTCTGAAGAAATCCATGCGAACGCTGCCGCCGCTTCAGCGCGAGGCGCTGGAGCTGGCTTTTTTCAAGGGGCTAAGCCACAGCGAGATTGCCGCCGCGACGAATGCGCCGCTTGGGACAGTAAAAACGCGTCTTGAACTAGGCCTGCGAAAACTAACGCACGCGCTGCGACCCTTACGCCACAAGGTGTGATTTTGGTACGACGCCGGCTTAGCTTGTCCTGAGGAAGCCCAAAGGAAGCGCGCCGAAAGGTCCATTATCCGTGGATCCCTATCGAAGCAAGATGATAAGCAGTACAATCAGCAGAATGAGACCCAAACCGCCGCTGGGATAATAGCCCCAGCCCCCGCTGTAGGGCCACGTCGGCAGCGCGGCGATCAGCAGCAGGATCAGGATCAAAAGTAAAATGAAGCGCATTTTTTTTCTTTTTAGCTAGTTCGCATCTGATGGGCATGCCGCGCGCACTTTCCGGGACACGGCGGCTAAAATTCAACAGAATGATCCAGGCCGGTAACAGTTTTCAGAAATTGCCGGCGCAACAGCGGAATTCGCACGAGCCAGTTCAATAGCGCCGAGCATATGAGGCGCTTCGTTGCTGTTTCTCCAAGGACGATTCGCGACAACAGTTCGATTTTTTTTCACGACGCCTTTATCCACAGTCTTTCTTAAATCTTCGTAGCGTCGCATTTGGCGGGAAGTAACGAGCCGGCTGAAAATGTTTGCATCTTCCAACCCCAAATTCATTCCGCGCGCGCCGATTGGCGAATGAATATGCGCTGCATCGCCAGCGAAGAAAACGTTGCCCACCTGGAACTGCCGATTGATGCGGTGGGAAATATGGAATGCAGATTTCCAAATGGGCGCGCCAGCGGGTTCGACGTCTGCGATTTCTTCCAAAGTATTTTCCTGCGGGCTTATGACTCGCCAAATCGGATTTTGTTTGGGCGGTTCGGTGATGTCGTCAATGACGCGTATGAAGAAGATGAATCGATTGCCGTCGAGAAAAAGGACGTGACCCAAATCTTCCTCAAATGGCGTTGAGAGCGGCAGGTCGGCCAGATGCCATGGTTTTTCGAAGCTGCTTCCCGGAAAATCGACATTCAATGTCTTTCGCGCTGTGCTATGCGCGCCGTCGGCTGCCAATATCCACGATGCGAATACCGTTTCGCGGGAATTATCGGAGCAATGTCTTAGTTCAGTCAAAACGGTTTTGGCTTCGTTGCGACACCCGATCAGTTCGACCCCGCGCTCGATTTTGCCGCCTGCATTTTCGAAAGCCACGGCGAGCAGTCGTTCGGTTGTTGCCTGCGACAGTCCCAAAATGAATGGATACTTGTGATGCACCTGGCCTTTGAATAAAAGCTCCCGCGCCGGCTTGCCACGTTGCGAGAAACGAACACCGCGGAAGGGCAAGCCCAGCGCCAGCATCTTCTCAGTGACACCAGTTGGTTCAAGGATCTCCAGCGTTCGCGGATTAACGGCCAATGCTCTCGACTCCTGCGACGATTTTTCAGCAACATCAATGATGCGCGTGGCAATGCCGCTTGCGCAAGATAGAGAGCTGCACCAAGGCCGACAGGTCCGGCGCCGGCGATGAGTGGAAGGGTTTGTCCATTAACGAATTCTTTTCCGTCGCTCAGAACTAGTGTGCGTTCCCGAAATGGATCCATGCCGCCATTATCCCGAGCGCGCAGCGGCTGCTCCGACAAGCTCGGGCTCCTTCACCGGCGGCCGCTTGATCTCCATTTCGCGCTCAGGCCGGCGTTGCTTTGGAACAGGCTCAATGCGCTTCAACTGTCCAGTTTTTGCTGATTCGTAAATCGCGTTAATTACCCGCACGTCGGCTAGTCCTTCCTTATCCGAAGGCTCGGGCGCTCGATCATTCAGGATACAATTGGAGAAATAAATTAGCTCCGGAGCGAATTGGTCGCCTGGCTTGAAGATTTTTTCCGTGGTTTTGCCATCGATCGTGGTGACGCATTTCAATTCGCCGAGATATTCGTAAGCGTTCTCCAATCGCAGCCTGCCCTTCGTGCCGATCAGATCGTATTGGGCAACATCGGCAGAGCCGAAACTGCACGTGAACATCGCCAGCCGCTCGTCTGGGAAGCGCAGGAGTGCGCCGGTCATTTCCTCGACTTCGGCAAAACGCTCTTCGCCGTTATTCATTGTGAGGCCGACGACTTCAATCGGTTCGTCGCGGAATAAGTAGCGGGCGGCATTGATGCAGTAGATGCCGATGTCATAAAGCGTCCCGCCGCCGAGATCTTTGCGGACGCGAATGTTACCGGCCTTCACCTGCAATCCAAATAATGAGCCAAAATATCGGAGTTCACCCAGTTCTCCCGATCGCGCGAGTTCCACGGCGCGCAGGTTTGCGTCGTTGAAATGGAGACGATACGCGATCATCAATTTTACGTTATTCTGCTCCGCCGCGCGCATCATGGCCCGGCAATCTTCCTCGGTAGTGGCCATTGGTTTTTCGCAAAGGACGTGGGCACCGGCACGTGCCGTCCGCTCGGTATGTTCCCGGTGGAGAATATTAGGCGTAGCGATATAGACGGCATCGACTTGTTCCGCGTCGAGCGCGTCTTCCAGGTCGTCATAGGTATATGCTTTTACGCCGTAGCGCTCGCTCAGTTCCCGGTCCTTTTCGGGATTTCCGGTCACGAGCGCTGCCAGCTCCGAATTTTCCGCGTGCTCAAATGCAGGCAGCACGGCGGTCTGTGCGATGTGTCCCAGTCCGACAACGGCATAACGAATTTTCTTATTCATGGCATTCCCTCGTTTGTTTCCCTACAAAAGGATTTCGGGCGGGAATCATCGCGCGCGTGCATCGGCGTGTATCGCGAGAGGCAACTGATCCCGCGTCGGCGCGCGAAATATTTATTATGACGAAACTGGAATTCAAAGGCAGTTGGAATGAAGTGAAAGGAAAACTGAAACAGAAATATGCGCGGCTGAGCGATGACGACCTCGCATTTACTGAAGGCAAAGAGGATGAGTTGCTGGGGCGACTTCAGCAAAAACTCGGCAAAACGAAGGAGGATTTGCGAAGAGAAATCGAGAGCCTGTAAAGCAGCGCTTGTAGGGTAGGCGCACCGCGCCCAGGCCGTTTCGGCGTTACAACTTTTGAAGTTGTGGTATATTCCTCGGATGCAAACCCCTGAAATTACCGCCTATCTTAAGACCTATTGTGGCTGGAGCGCCGGCGTGCGCGCCGTTCTCGCGAAATACAATCTGCCTTACACGGAGAAAGACATTATTCAGAATCCGGCGTTTCGCTGGGAGATGGAGACCAAGAGCGGACAGCCGCTTTCGCCATGTGTTGAAATCAACGGGCAAATGCTCGCCGACGTGAGCGGGGAGGAAGTTGAGCAATATTTGATCGAGAACAAGCTTGTTCAGCCGAGCGACGCCGCGACCGAGGTTCCTACCAATGCGCCCTGCGCAACCGAACAGCACGAGGGCGTAGTGAAGCTGAATTTGTAGAATTTGTAGGGGAAAATCTGTAGGGGAAGCTGTCAGCTTCCCCTGTAATCGAACCTGCAGGCGACCCATTGGTCGCATTCGTTTCATCGAAACACATCCGCGCGGGATCGGTTACTTTCGCGCAACGCAATGTGTGGCTAGATTGTCTTGCTTCTGAGCGATGAAACTTTTTGCCCGTCTCCGGTCCGGAAAAAAGAAAAGCGGGCATCCTCTTTTCCGCTACGGCTGGAAGATCACGTTGGCGGCAATTGTCGCGGGCAGCGGCGTGGTGATCTTTCTCTTTTATGGAGCGTGGGCGCAGACGTTCGACATGAAGAAGGTCGGCGAAATGCCGGAGCGGAACACCGTTTATGATGTCGATGGAAAAATCTACAGTCGTCTTGCCGGCGCGAACCGTCTGAAAGTCTCGCTCAGCGAAGTTTCACCGCTGTTCATTGAGGCAGTGCTGACGCGTGAAGACGCGCGCTTCTACGAACACAAAGGGATCGATTGGCGGGGAATTCTCCGGGCCCTCGCCCACGATGTTCTGAGCGGGTCCGCCAGAGAGGGCGCCAGCAGCATCACCCAGCAGCTGGCCCGCAATAGTCTTCCGTTGGGTGGCCGCACCCTCAGTCGAAAGTTGCTCGAAGCAATGGTCGCGTTCCGAATTGAGCATCAATTCACCAAGCAGCAGATTCTCGAACTTTATGTAAATCGAATCTATTTCGGCACCGGCTGTTACGGAGTTGAAACGGCCTCGCAACTTTATTTCGGCAAAAGTGCATCGAAGTTGAATCTCTCCGAGGCTGCGCTCCTCGCCGGATTGATCCGAAGTCCGAATCGGTTTTCGCCGCTAAGAAACCCCGAAGGTGCGGCGATGCAGCGCAACGCGGTGCTGGATCGCATGGTGGCGTTGAAAAGGATTTCGCCGGCGCAGGCCGAGGAGGCGAAAAGAACAAAAATTGCCGCACATCCAAAGCGTTTGCCTTTCATCCAAGAAAATTACGCGATGGACGCGGTGCAACGCGATTTGAACCAGTTGTTGACGCAGGACCAGATCGACAACGGCGGACTCTCGATTTACACAACGCTCGATCCGGCGGTGCAAAACGCCGCGCAGCAGGCGCTGGAGACGCAGCTCACGAAGATCGAGCATCAATCCAATTTTCATCATCCGCTGAAAGCGAATTATCATCCACCCGAGAACGGAGAAGGCGATTCGTCCATGCCGTATTTAGAAGGGGCGGTCGTGGTGATTGACAATGAAAGCGGCGGGATTCGCGCGCTGGTCGGTGGACGGGATTACGCGCAAAGCAAATTCAATCGCGCGCTCGCTCCGACTAATCGGCAGCTGGGCTCGGCCTTTAAGCCATTCGTTTACGCGATCGCGTTTACTCACGGACTCCTCCCCGGAGGTGCCATCAGCGATGGGCCGATTCAACCTGGCGAAATCGACGGCGCCGGGAATTGGTCGCCGGCAAATTCCGATGGCACCTACGGCGGCATCATGCCTTGCTCCTACGGCCTCATCCATTCGCGCAACACCATGAGTGTGCGAGTTGGTCAATTCGCCGGACTCGATTCAGTGCAAGAAGTCGCGACCACGCTCGGGCTTTCGCAAAACGTTCCGCACGGGCCGGCGATTTACATCGGTTCCTTCGAGACAAACCTGAAAGATCTTACTGCGGCTTACTCGGTTTTTCCAAACTCTGGGGTACGCAAACAGACTTACATCATTGAGCGGATCGACGACCAGCTGCACAAACCGATTTATCGCGCCGCGCATATCTCTGCGCCCGCGCTTGATCCGAGCGCGGCTTGGATGACGTCGCAGCTCATGGAGGAAGTCCTCACCCGCGGCACCGCTGCTGGCGCGAGATCATCGTTGGGCTTCAGATTACCTGCTGCTGGAAAGACTGGGACGACCAACGATTACAAAGATGCCTGGTTCCTCGGTTATACGAGTACGCTGACTTCCGGCGTGTGGGTGGGATTCGATCAACCGACAACGATTATTCCACACGGCTACGGCGCCGCGCTCGCCTTACCCGTGTGGACACAGGTAATGAACAAAGCGGCAGACCATTATCCGGCTAAACCGCTCGAACCAACCGTGCCAACCACTCACGCAACGGTCTGTTCCATTTCCAATCAACTCGCTACCACCGGTTGCATGGCGGCCGGAACAGCTTACGACATCGACCTGCCCAGCGACAAAGTCCCAACTACCGCGTGCCAGGTGCATGGCGGCGAGCAATGGCCGTTTGCACAGCAGGTGCCGAATCTTCCGCAGAAAGCATTAACTTTCCCGGGTCGTTTCTTCAAATCATTCCGAAGACTTTTCGGCGGAAGATAGTGCTTGTCATCCTGAGCGACATAGACGGCGAAGGATCTCACATTCAGAGTGCAGAATACCCAGGCGCGGCGGCGTGATCAATCAGCTCGTGTGCGATCCTTCACTTCGTTCAGGATGACTGCGTTTGTTGAGCTTCTTCCAATCGTCCCAACTATCGATATCAAACGCACGGTAGAGCGTGCATCGCGCCTGCAACAAGGCATAGGACTAAAGTCCTATAGACTGCCTGATTACTGTTCGTAGACTTTTCGCCTAATAAAACCCAAGTAACGAAGAGCCGAGTTGCGGCCTCAACGCGAGGCTGTATCCGAATGAAGGAAATTTACCATGTCAGTTGCGACGATTGAGGTCCGGTTCCCAGATAAATTCCTCAAACCCGACGATGTAGAGGAGCGCAGGGTTTTGACCACGCTCGAAGTCATTTATGAGGGCGGCTCGCTTCACGGCAAGACCGCCGATTTCCCCACGCGCGACCCCTCCCAGGTCGTGGTTGGCTTCCACCGGCGTAATTGGCATTTCCTTGAAACATATAAGCGCACGATCTGCATCGATATTCGCACCCGCCGAGTGATCTTTCGCTGCGCCGATGTGACTTTTAAACGCAACAAGAGCAGTTGGTGGGACCGGCTGTTCGCGGTGTTTCGCATGCGCAAACTGAAACCCATCGCAAATTTTTTGCTCACGGGCTGGCATCGCCCCGCAGTTTTACTGATTGGTGTCAGACAAGTCGCTACAACCGCATAGAAACGCTCGTTAAGCCCTTACCCTTACCCCCGGAGCCATCCGAGACATTTCATTGCGGACGCACATCGCGGCGACCGAAAGCGTTTCGTTGTGCGCGCGGGTGAAAAGCTGACTGCGTTTCTGGAACTCGAATCGACGGTGCCATTCAGGAGAAATGTTGGGCAACAACAACAGCACCGCGGAGTGCAGGAACAGGAAGCAACGATCAGTCAACTAAAGTCCACTTCTACGAATCAGGAAGCGACCATCTCGCAGCTCAAATCAACTGAGGCCAAGCAGGAAACTGTGAAACAGCAGGCATCGCAAATCCAAAAGGTGAGCGCACAGCTCGAAGTGAGTAAATCTGCACCGCAAACGGTGCTCAACAGTCAGTAAAGCTCCCGAGTCCAACCAAGCAGCCGTATTTAACAATCAGCCGTCACGCTTTACCGCGTGGCGGCTTTTTGTTTCGCTCCGCGCTCACCATTCTTTGAAATCGCCCGCGTGCCCGTGCTGTTCGATCACATTGCTAGCATCGTCATAAACGCGAATCGCAGCATCATGTGAACGGCTGTAAAACTTGGCGTAGCCGATTGCATCCCTGATTGCGTTTGGCCCGCGATACCACAGCGGACTGTATGGCAGCGCAGCGTTGCTGAACCAAGTTTATGGAAGCCTTTAGGACGCGCCGGGCTCGTTTCGTCAAGTTAACAACGTTTCGTCGTCGCTGCGCCAGTGTTTTCATGAGCGGAGCGAACTATTGGAGGCGGATGATCTTGCTCAAGGCGCACGATTTTTGTCAAAGCTGATTTCGCCCTGCAGCTGTATAAGTTGGACGGTAGAAGCTCACAGTCGCGGCGAATTGTCTTGCCACGCTGACGAGATTCTTTCAAAACTCGCCAGACGGATCTGAATCACGCGGAGGACATTCTCCCCCCACTAGGTTTCTTCGCCAGTTCCGGACCCGCAATTCCAGAATCAACGCAGCGGGAGAAAGAAAGGAAGAACGATATATGAATCTCATCAAATTACGGACATTGGCTGCAGTTTGCTTTACCTGTATCGCCGTAGCCCTATTCTCCGCTTCGCTTCTAGCACTCACGTCCGAACAAAAGAAAGCTCTTAGGCGATGTATGGACGAATACACCGACAATTTAGTTTGGTGTCTCGACGATCACCCTGACTGGGATTTTCGGAAGTGCGACGAACCTGCGCGGTATGGTCTGCAACTCTGCATAAAAGCAGCAGGTCTTCAAAAGGGGACTCGGACGCCAAAATTTTCGAGTCCGACGCCGCCACGCTCGAAAAGGTAGTGGAGCTTTGCCATAACAGTGCCTAAAGCGGACTCACCACTCTTTGAAACCGCCAGTGTAGTCGTGCGTCTCAAATAGCATTGCCAGGCAGATTTGGTGGCCTTCCATCTGCCGGCGCAAACCAGCGCAAAACTTGAACAATCTCTCGCAAATTACGGTGAGCCTTCGGCGTATTGAGAGGGTCAGTAACGGTGGAACTATGAACAGGCTCAAAGAAAATAGTTTTCGAGTCGATCTTCACGATGGGCGTTCCACGGCTTTGTGATGTAGCTTTCCGGCCAAAGATTGTTTACAACATCTGCGCAACCTAATTCGCGCGAGATTAAGTGATCGACTTCGAATTCTGAGTGTCGGCTGTACGGAATACCGTATTCGGCGAAAACCTGTTTTTTCATCGAAAGTGTGACATGCCGTTTGTCTAGTCCCCATTTCGTGTGGCAAATTTGATCTTGGCTGAGGTTTTTGCGATAAACACCCGGCGTGATTTTCAAGTCGGGCAGAACGGGGTCGGCGGCAAACAGCAAATCGGCCAACGCAAATGCAGCGATGAAAAGAAGTACACGCGAAGCCTTGGGTAAAATCATTACGGAAATAATTACCGAAGAATGATCAGGCCATCAATCGGGTTATGATCCGCGCAAAGAAATGGAAGCGTTATCGCTTGACCGCCCAGACAGCTTCTGGTAGCAAGCTACCATGCTTGGTGAGTACGAAAACCAATTCTCCCTCACCCGCGCAGCGCTCAGTACGGCTGGGCGCGCGAAAAGCAAATTCCTGTCGGTATCAGTTGATGCGCCGCCCAGAGGATAGGATATGGCCAAGAAGCATGCAGCTTCAAGAGAAAGGCCCAAGGAACATGGCCAGCCCGGAGCCTCTCCGGCTGAGCTGACCGTCAATCCCGCAACGAACGACCTGACCCTCAACCCAGGCGACACGCTGGACGAAGCAGTCTCCGTAACAGTCCCAAAAGGTCAGAAGTTCAAGAACGTTAATCTCGTTGCCTCGGCGACGATCGCTCTATTTGTCGATTCGATCAATCCTCCTGGAGGCTACGGCCCGATTACCGGCAAGCAGGATCAGACCCTGGTCTTTCGCGTTCGATTCCACGGGATTCCCTGCCGGGCGGAGCCACAGGTGTTCACGGGCACGCTGGACGTCATGGCCGACGGGAAAGTTGTTGCGAAAAAGGATGTCAAGGTCACTGTTCCAGCTTGCCCATCGGGGTTTGTCTACTCGGCAAAATTCATCTGCGGTGAGCAGCCGAATTGCGGTTGCGATTGCGCCCCAGTTCAGCCGGGTAGGTACGCCACCGAGATCAATATCCACAACTACGGGACTAAGGAGGTCGCGATTCAGAAGCGGCTTATTCCCGTCGTGCTGGCCGGCGCGCCTGCTGGGCGCGAACCCAAGGTCGTTGCGGCCCGCGCGGATGACAAGATCGTCCTTCCGCCCCAGACCGCCACGATGGACGACTGCTGTCGGATTGCGGAACTTCTTTTCGGCTGCGAGGCCGCGTCACCCATGCCGATCACGATCGGATTCCTGGAGATCAGCGCGAACGGTCCGATCGCCGTCACGGCTGTGTATACCGCTACCGGGTTAGATTCGTCAGGCGTGTCCATTGAAGTCGAGCAGATAGCGCCGAGACGCGCGTAAGGAGGACCGCGATGTCGCACATCACAGGGACCCTTCAGGTGTTAACCCCGCCCATGACGATCGGGCCGGGCACCACCACATTCAATCCTCCGGCGGCGCCCGGTGGCACGAAGCTGTTGATGCTTCACTTCACCAACCTGAACTTCAAGCCTGGAGATCAGCTTCAGGTGCAGCTCGGCTATAGGGTCGATACTTTCACGGCAGCGGATGGACCGGCGTTCTGGACCCGGCCGATTAACGTCTACGTCTTTCCGGGCGGCGTTCAGATCACCTACGTCAAGGGTGGGGGCGCCAAGGGCAGCGTCGACCTCGACATGTTTGGCAGAGGTGAACGTCATGATGCCGTGCCCTCGGCATTCCACCACGGGAATTCCAATTGCGACCCCTTCTATATTGATCCCGCTTACGTGGAGCCGGACTACGACCCGTTCTGGTTCTGTACGACGCCGCCTCACTGGGACAACGCCGCCAAGGTCACGGATCCAGCCGACGTCCGCGCGAAGGTCATGCGCAGCGTCGGAATGATCGTCACGCAAGACACTCAGGCGGGAGTTCCCGGCCTCTCGACGTGTTCGGTCACCCTTATTGATTCGGACAAGGTCATTACAGCGGGCCATTGCCACACGCCGGAAGAGGCGCTCACCAGTTCGGTCACGTTTGACTACGTCACGGATAAAGACGGCAACCGGCCATCTCCTTATAGCCCGAGGTTCTACAAGGTGAAGGAAGTTCTGTTCCATCACCACGACGGCGTCGGCGACTTCAGCATCCTTCGGCTCGCGGAGCCGGTTGTCGGCGTGCCGATTATTCAGCTTCGTCACGACCTGCCGGGTATCGGGGAACAGGTGTTTGGAATCCATCATCCTAACGGCGCCGTCAAAAAGCTCTCTCCGCCCGTGGGGGAGGGATTCTCAACCGTAAAGAGCAGCGGGCCCGGTGGGATAACGGTGCCATCCGGCTTCCACGTATCGGGCGGCAGCTCCGGCTCGGGGCTGTTTGACATGGCGGGCCGAATTTGCGGTGTTCTTTCGGATGGCGACCCCTGCTGCGTTTTCAGCTGCTCCGATCTTTTCTACTTCCCGACAAAGACTATTCTGGCAGCGATCGTGCCCGCACCACCGCCGCCTACGACGCGCGACGTGATGGTCGCGTTCGACCGATCGGGCAGTATGTCGGAAGATGACGGGACCGGCCGCACGAAGATCGAGGCGGCGCGTGACGCAGCTTCGCTCTTCTACCAGCTCATCAAGACGGGAAGCAATCGGGTCGGACTGGTTTCATTCAGCACAACTCCAGTGGTCGATCAGAGCCGCGCGAACGTGACGAGCGGATTGAAGAATACGCTTATCGGCTCACCGCCGTTCATCACAGGTAAGGTGGGCAACCTGAATCCCGGCGGGCGGACTTCCATCGGCGGCGGTCTGGATTCCGCTAAGAATGAGCTGCATCCCGCGGGCGCGAATCCTAGGGCGATTCTGTTAATGACCGACGGGCTTCAGAATGAGGGGCTTGCGCCTGCCGACGTCGATCTGTCCGGGCTCACCATCCATGCGATCGGATTCGGAACCGAATCCAGCCTGGACGGCAACATGCTGAACACACTGGCGACCGCCCATGGCGGCCGGTACTTGCGCGCGGGCGGCGGGCTGACGCTGGAGAAGTTCTTCTCCGACGCGTTCGGCAATATCTTCGAGAACGGGATCATCCACGACCCGGAAGTCGATCTCCCCGCCAATCAGTCGGGCGCCAAGACGCCGTTCCGGATCTGCGGCGAGGATGCGATCACACTCGTCGCCGGCTGGAGCCGCACGGACGCTTCGCTGCTGCTGGAGGTAACCAGCCCCGGCGGGGCGGTCATCACGAGCGCCACGCCAGGCGTGCAGTCGTCGTCCGGACGAACGTGGACCTTCCTGCGGTTCAAGCTGCCGATCGCCGGCGAACGGGATGGGCTCTGGCACGTGCGCGTCGTGCGCCCCGGCGGAGGTGGCGAGTTCCCGCCTCCCAAGCCGGCGATGCGCTACTTTATTAACATCATCGCCACCGGGGGACCGGTGATGTCCCGCATGCCCGATTCAAAGCGGTATTACACTGGCGACACGATCAACCCGCGGGTGCTGGTTCGCTACAGCAACGGCGGCTGGCCAGAGGAGATGAACATTTCTCTAACGGTGACCCGGCCGGATACGAGCGTGGGCAACGCGCTGAGCGCCGCCGGCCTCAAGCCGCCCGGAATCGTGGACGGAGACAGCATCCCCGCCCGGTACGCAACCCTGAAGTCGATCGAAACTACGACTGGCAATCCGGTCGCGAAGTACGTCGAAACGACAATGGCGCTCTCCGATGAGCCCGGCCTCAACGGGTCGTTCGAATCCGGCGGGCTCTTCGGCCGGCCGTTGCCTGATCTGCTGAATGTGGAAGGCAACTACACATTCCAGGCAAAGGCGCAGTACACGCGGGACTGCATCGGCGCGCGGGAGATCATCTGGTCGATCCACGTGGACGTCGGTATCGATCCGGGCAGGACGACTGTCAGCACAACGCCCTTGGGTGAGGGACCGGATGGGGGCCCGTGCGTGCGGATGACCTTCACGCCCGGGGACAAATACGGCAACATGCTCGGCCCCGGGCGGCTCGATGGGTTCACCGTTGTGGCGCAGCCCGGCAGCACGCCGTCAGGTCCCGTTCACGACCTTGGCAATGGCAGCTACCAAGTCGATGTTTGCTCCGAACCGGATTCACTGGAGCCTCCCTCGATCGGCGTTTCGCAGCCGGGGCGTGATACAGTGGTTCTTACGGCGCCGGAGTTCCGGCGGTTCGTGTACAGCGTGAAGTTCGTCTGCGGCGAGCAGAAAGACGATTGCTGCAGCTGCGCTCCGGTGGTGCCGGGCCGATACTCGACCGAGATCAACATCCTGAACCCGCACGGCAAGGTGTCGGCGGTCGGCAAGAGGGTTATTCCGCTGGTAATGGCTGGTGCGGCGACGGGTAGGGAGCCGAAAGTCGCGCTGCCCGCCTTTAGGGAGATCATCCGGTTGCCGGCCCACTCGGCGACAATGGACGACTGCTGCCGGATTCTGGAGATGGCGCTCGGCGCGCCACCTGCCGGCCCGGTCCCGCTCACCATCGGAATACTGGAGATTATCGCGACGGCCGAGATCGCCGTGACCGCGATCTACACGGCGTCTTTCGGAGAGAACGGCCTGCCATCGATGAAGGTGGAGCAGATCAGGTCGAATGTTCTGACCACTTAGCTGTCTCTGTGCGGCTTGAACGGCCCGTGAAATGAAAAAGAAAAAAGCGGTTCTCCGCGTTCCAACAACGCGAACGTTCGCTCGCTCAATCGACACTTCGCCCCGCGTGGGGATCGAGATGTCTGCAATGAATCATCTGCGCTCCCGGACGTCCACTGGTGCTTGACCGGATCAGCCCGTTCATATGTCACTCTGTCATTTGCTGTGTGGAGAATAAAAGAGCCAGAATCCATCACATGAAGTACTAGGAAATCATCGCTGACAATCTCAGCAAAGCCGGATGGAGTTGGGGCTGTGTCTCAATATGGCAGCGACACGCGATAGCGAGCATCACCGACGACGACTAAGAACGTCATTCTAAAATAGCGCGCTATGCGGAACACACCGAGCCATCGAGCCGGTCTATAGGTGAAAAGCGCTTCGTCAGCCTGGCCGACCAACGGAAGCCAAGACTGTGCGTCGTGATCGGTTTGAAGTATGATCTGCCGGTGATCAAAGTTCTCGTCCGTATGCGCCGGGCGGAATCTCAGCTGACAGGACGAATCACTAATGTTACGAGTTGCCAGAGGATGAACAGTGAGATTTCGAGGCCGCTCCCGTAATCTAGCGTTCGACAAATACACGACTGATCCCGTCCTGTTAGCGAACGTAATCATAATACCGGGATATTGAGTGCCGTTAATGTTCCCTTCGTGACTGGCGAGCTGAATTTCAAGCCCATTAACACTCGCAACCTTTCGCCTCGTCCATAGCCACACTGCAAGCGGCCAAACTATTGCGATCAACAAAAATTGAAGCCAAAACTGAAGCCAGTTACATGACATCGCGCCAGCATGCTCGTGCGTTTCAATCACCTTGCCTCCTGCATCGTCTGGTTAGGCGTGTTCATCGGTCGGCTAGCTCGATAAACGCACCCCGCATGGTGGGAAGTCGGCAGTAGATCCATAAAGCCAAGCGACCGAGACGCTGCAGGTCGGTTTTCTCGGCGGGAAGGTTTGATTCGGTAGTGTGGATCATAGAGGAAATGAGCTCAATAATTTCGTCGTTTCCTTCTTTCTCAAGTTCGGGCCATCGCGACCAATGTTTGAGGAACTCTTGGAGATACGCGCTGGCGTTTTCGACAGAATCTTGAGAACTCGCTGAATCGCCGACGAGATATTCTTGACAATCTGTGGCGATAAAGTTCGCAGCATGTAGGCATCCTTTGATGAGCGTCTCTGGCTGTATTTGCTTTTTCTCGTCGTATGCCAGTGCCGCCGTTACCACAGCGCTCAAACAAAAGATCACATAGCGATACCGCGAATCTGGGAGACTGAACTGCAAAGGAGCGGGTGCATCCTCTGCCCCCGGAATGATGTGCAGGTATAGATTGGTCGCGACCGTGATCGCGGCCTCAACGTATTTCTGCTGTGTTGGTTTCCAACTAAACCACCTCATGGTTTGCTACCACGCTTTGAAATCGCCAGTGTGCTCGTGCGTCTCGATCACGTTGCCCGCTTCATCGACTCGGCTTTGGAAAGAAGTAATTCGGCTTTGGATACAGCAACGCTGGCTTTCTCTTGCAGGACATTAGCCTTGGCAGTGTCCTCGGTTACTCTGGCTTGGAGAGCTGCAACCCTAGCTCTAATAGCGACAGGATCAGGCTCGGCTGGGTTACTGGCTCTGTCCTCAAGCAACCTGAGTTGCCACCTGTCTTTTGCAACTTGAAGCTGTCCCTCTAAGGCGGTAGCCATAGCACAGTCAACCGCGTAGGAATACGCGCGCGCAGCGAACGCGTAGTTATCGCAGTATGCCTTATGAAGGGCCGCGGCTGCAGCATAGAAATTGTCGCCGCTGTTCAGCGCGGCAAACGCAGCCGTGAAGTGATCCAAAGCTGTGGTCAGCGCGTCGATAGCGACGGTATGGGCATGTAGATCGCCCTCTGTGTATGGTTCAAAGTCGGCGGGGTCGCTAAACGCGGCGATCACCGCGTTGTAAGTGGAGACGGCGTCGGCACGGAGATCGTCAGGTGAAATGTTAATTAGGCGCTTGGCGTCTAAGATCGCATGGCGGTGGTTGGCGCGGGTGGTATAAGGTTCAATTGCGCCGAGAGCCGTATCGCAGTCGGCAATCGTGGCGTTCAAAGCTTCGAGGGTGACGGTTTTGGGCTGCTTTTTGAACGGCCACATGTATTTGAGTTCTGGCTGTAGCGTTCAGTTAGAATGCTTCAAGATGGCAAGCTTTCTCAAACCGGTCGAGCGAACTCACCACTCTTTGACATCGCCCGCGTGCTCGTGCGTCTCAATCACGTTACCCGCGTCATCGTAAACCCGGATCACGGCGTGATGTGAGCGGCTGTAAAACTTGGCGTAGTCGATTGCATCCGGGGCTTGTTGATACCACAGGCGACCAATAGGCAGCGCATCGGAAATTAGATCGACGCCGCGATGATCTTTGCGCGGGCGGACTTCGTAAATATGCTGCGAGTTGATCACCGGCACCCGGTTAACCGCGCTGTGTGGTTAGGTGTTTTGGGGCAGGGTTGTCCGCATTCCTCATCTTATCGATAATTCGCCAATTTAGTACAAGCGTGTTCACGTCTGTCCGCTCGTTTCCCCAGTTTCGGTAATAATTTTTAGCCAGATTCAACATTGTTGTCATTATTCCCCGCATAGTTGTGTCTGTGGTGGAAGACGGTGCGTTCACGGAGATGGCTCTTTGTATGCCATCCCGATTAGCGGCTCTGAATTCATCAGACAGCAACAGAGCTAAACTAAACGCCTCAAGTGCCGCTGTTTCTTCAACGTTTATTTTGTTTCCGATTCGATACAGCACTGCTACGAATAGGAACGCCGCCCAACCGGAAATAGCGATTATTGTCATCATTGTAATTTTGTTTCTTAACACCTCGTAGTGAGTTTTAGACGCTTGAAAATCTTTAAGACGATTCGTTGATGCGCTTTCGCCATTTTACTGGATAAGCACTTTTTGAAATCGCCCGCTAGGCGTCATGAGCGGCCATTGTGCTGTCGTAAGACTTTCAGCGTGTCATCAATGGCCCGTAGCAGCAATTGAGGCGTCTCCCTGTCCTTTTCCCAACGAGCGCGCATGTCTTCCAAAATTGGCACTGACGCATAGGAATAATCTTTGAAATGCTGTAACTCATAGACCGCCGCAACCTGTTGGCTCAGCGCCAGCCCCTCATTGGGTCGTTCTCCACGGGCAACGATGGGCCCCATCAGGTCATGAAACATCTTGAATCGCGTCGTGCGTTCTTCTCGTTTGCGTTGATCTAAATATTTGACTAGGCCAACTACGAAAGAGATCGCAGCACCAGCGACGGTGATGAGCGATAAATACTTGAGTATTGTGTCGATCAAGGCAGACACGCATCATAATGAGGGAAAAAGATTCGTCACGCCCAAAAAGGTCGTCACGTAGGAGGCCGCTAGAATCGCCGGAACCCCCTCCGCCGCTGGGGGACCTGACATTCCGGGCTCGCCAGACGCTGCCAGACGGGCGCACAGGCGCGGATTTGGCCGCTCAGAACGATTCTCAGACGCCGACGGCCCGTTCTTACCGGCTTTTCACTGGTAAACTGGCAAAACTGAGAATCGAACGACAAACATGGACGATGTCTGAACTTACGTTCTGACTTTGGGATTAAAGGCGCCGAAAAAGCCTCTTTTTCATAGGTAAATCAGCGGGTGAAGGGAA
>WNGD01001968.1_pt1 | contig 21751 bp, 20 predicted proteins | sample 5400671 | NCBI WGS metagenome assembly WNGD01 (sample SAMN13153369, study PRJNA577476) | soil metagenome | isolation source: 40 cm soil or saprolite under grassland replicate 2 | place: USA:California | collected 2016-06-15 | reverse complement strand
TGGCTGCCGTTCGTGTTCGGGCCGGCGTTGGCCATCGCGAGGGCGCCCCGCTCGACCTTGTGGTCGTTGAACTCGTCCTCGAACGTATATCCGTGGCCGCCCGTGCCGGTGCCGGTCGGATCGCCGCCCTGGATCATGAAGTCCGGGATCACGCGGTGGAAGACGACGCCGTCGTAGAAGCCTTCGCCCGCGAGCTTGCGGAAGTTCTCGACGGTCTTCGGCGCGTCCTCGTCGAAGAGCTCGACCGCGATCGCGCCGTGGTTGGTGTGCAGGGTTGCGTTCGTCATCTCGTCAGTCCTCTCTCGGCCAGCTCGGCGGCTGCCTGGTCGAAGTGGTCGGTCGCAGGTTGGGTCTTGAGCCATTCGGCGAGCTCGGCGAGGCCGTCCTCGAGGGCGACCTGCGCCTCGAAGCCGAGGAGCTCGCGCGCGCGTGAGACATGTGCGAAGCAGTGGCGGATGTCGCCGGCCCGCGAGGTGCCGGGGAGCTCGGGCTCGATGTCCTTCTCCAGCAGGCGCGCGAGCATATGCGCGATCTCGAGGACGTTCGTCGAGCGGCCGCTCCCGATGTTCACCGCCTGCCCGTCGGCGCCGTCTTGCTCGAGGGCAAGCCGGAATGCGCGCGCGATGTCGCTCACATGGACGAAGTCGCGCCGCTGCTCGCCGTCCTCGTAGACGACCGGAGGGCGGTCGTTCAGGAGCCGCGCGGCGAAGATCGCGAGCACACCCGTGTACGGGTTCGAGAGCGCCTGGCGCGGGCCGTAGACGTTGAAGAGGCGCAGCGCCACGGCAGGCACGTCGTACGCGTCGCCGTACAGGAGGCAGAGCCGCTCCTGGTCGTACTTCGTCAACGCGTAGACGGAGGCGAGCTCGGGCTGCTTCGTCTCGGGAGTCGGGACGGGGCGGCCGTTCTCGTAGGCGCCCTCGCCGTAGATGCTCATGCTCGACGCGACGACGAGCTTTCGGACCGGGCGTTCCAGCAGTGCGTCCAGCAGAACGCTCGTCCCGAGCGTGTTCGTGCCCGCGTACTCGGACTGCTCGTACATGCTCTGGCCGACGCCGACGCGCGCGGCGAGGTGGAGAACGGCATCGATGCCCTCGAGCGCGCCGCGGACGACCTCCGCGTTGCGGATCTCGCCCGGGATCAGCTCGACGTCGGGATCGAGGTAGTCCGGCCGCCGCTGGTCGCCGTGGACCTGCTCGACGAGGACGTCGAGCGCGCGGACGTCGTAGCCGGCGCGGAGCAGCTCGTCGGCCACGTGCGAGCCGATGAACCCGGCGCCTCCGGTGATCAGAACCCGTTCTGCGATGCCCGCAGGTTACGGGTCGCCCGACTGGAAGAACGCCGCGATCGCGCCCGCCGAGCCGGCGACGACGATCACGGCCCAGAGCTCGAGCACGACGTCGACGATCCGGCCGCCGGTGGTGAGCGGGTTCTTCAGCTGCGACGAGACCGTGAGCAGCTGCACCGTGGTGAAGAAGAGCGCGTCGCCGAAGGTCTTCACCTCGGTTCCGCGGGCGTGCCGCTCGAGGAAGTAGATCGCCACGCTCCCGACGAGGTCGACGGCGATGGTCGTCTGGATGACGATCGTCAGCCGGGCAAGCAGGCGCCGGTGCCGCGCCTCGTAGGTCATGAGCCGGCGCCACTCGTCGCGAACAGCGGTCACGCAATCCAGTGTGGCAGCGGGTGATTACGGCGCGAATCTCGTCAGGAGCAGCGCGAGGCCGAGGTTCGCGGCGAAGCCGAGCGCGAGGAGCGGCTTGCTCCGGAGCCACGCGGGCCCCTCGCCGATCGCCCAGAAGATCGGGAACGCGTACAGGCTCTGCCGGCCGAAGCTCTGCATCAGGCCTGAGCCGATCAACGCGGCGACGACGACGGTCGCGTACGCGGCCCACGGCCGGTAGCGCGGGCCGAGCCGCCAGAGCACGACGAGCAACGGGAGCACCAGGGCGCAGCGGGCCGCGTCGACGAGGCCGTGCAGGCCGTGCGTCGCGGCCAGGAGCAGCGGCACGAAGCACACGTACGCGAAGGCGGCCGTGACCGGCCAGAAGCCGAAGCGCCGCCAGACCAGCACCGTCGCCGCCGCGCCGCCGAGGAGGAGCAGCCCGACGAGCGCGGTGTGGTTCCCCGCAACGTCCCAGACCTGGTCGGCCCAGTGGCCGAGGCCGCTCGGGCCGTTCCGGCCCCACAGGCGCTGGGCGTGGAAGAACGCGCTGGCCCTTCCGCTCCGCTCCCAGAAGAAGATCTCCACCGCAGCCGCCGCGGCGACGGGCGCCAGGCCCGCGAGCTTGTAGGAGGGCCCTCGGCCCCGTGAGAGCCACAGCAGCGGGAGCGCGATCAGGAGGCCGTTCGGCCGGAGCAGCGCCGCCACCGCTCCGAGCGGAGCTGCGGCCCAAGGCTTGCTCCGCATGAAGAGGGCAGCCGCGCCGGCGGCAGCGCCGAGCGCCAACCCGTCGGGATACGCTAGGAGCAGCGCGAACGATCCAGGCCAGCACGCCAGCGCAATCGCGGCCTCGAGCGGCCGCCCGGCCGGGCTCGCGGCAGCGACGCCGAGGAACGCGAGCGCGCTCCCGGCGACCACGAGCGCCCCGGCGATCTCCCAGTCGGGCAACGAGCCGGAAGCGCGCAGCAGCCACGGCCAGAGCGGGAAGAACGCGTAGCGCCGGTCGGCGACGGCCGCGTAGCCGTGGTGCGCGATTCCGTCGTACCAGCCGTAGTCCCAGGAGAAGAACGGGAACAGCGGCGTCCCCGGCACCGCCCGCGAGCGCATGTAGGCGCCGGCTGCGATCCCGACCGCCACCGTCGCGACAACCGCGCCGGCCCACACGGCCCAGATCGCCGCCACGGCGGCGTACGGCCGCGCTTGGCCCCGCACGGGGCCGAGTCTATGTGGCTACGCCGCCGAAATCTCGCGGTCGTCGCCGAGCTGCTTCTGCCACCACTCGGACTCGCGGCGCTGGAGCTCGGTCTGCGCCTGCGCGACGTACGCGGCGAGCTCCGACTCCTGCTTGCCGAGCCGCTCCTCGAGCTCGGCCAGCTTTGCCTCGCGCTGCTCGAGCTTGTCGGTGCGGATCTCGACGTCCGCCTGCGTCGTGGCCTCGCGGAGCTCGAGAGCGGCCTCGCGCTCGTCCAGTTCCTTCATCCGGTCGTGGATCGCCTCCTCCATCCCCTGGAGGCGCTTCTCGCGGCGGTCGGTGCGCTTCTTCTGCGAGTCGGTCACGGTCTCGTAGCTCGTGAGCTCGTTCTCGCGCTCGGCCAGCGCCTTCTCGCGCTGCTCGAGGCGGGCGGCCAACTCCTCGAGGTCGCGACCGCGGTTGGCGTCGCGCTCCTCGTGGGCGAGGTGCGCCTGGAGCCGGTTCAGCTCCGCCTCGCGCGCGGTCAGGTCGAGCTCGCGCTGGTCGAGGTCCGCGGCCCGTGAGACTGCCTCCTGGGCCAGCCGGCCCTTGTCGGCGAGCTCGCGCTCGAAGCGGTCGGCCTCGGTGCGCAGACGCTCTTGCTTCAGCATCAGCTCGGCCTCGCGCTCGCCGATCACCTCGTCCTTGGCCGCGACGCGCGCGGCCTCCTTTTTCAGATCCGACTCGCGAGCCACCATCTTGCGCTCGCGCTCCTGGAGCTCCTTCTCCCGCACGCGGAAGTCGGTCTCGCGCTTGTCGAGCGAGCGCTCGCGGCCCTGGAGCCGGACGTCGCCGGCCCGCTCGCGCGTGGCGAGCTCGCTCTCCTTCGTCTCGATCCTCTTCACCCGGTCGCCGAGGGCGGACTCCTTCTTCGCCAGCTCGGCGCGCGCCTTCCCGTGGGTGCGGTCGAAGTTGGCCGCCTCGCGCATCTTCGTCTCGGCCTGCTGCAGCTGCTCCGCTGCGAGCTGCTGCTCGGCCGCGAGCTCGGCCTGGAGGTCGGCGACCCGGGCGTGCTCGACCTCGATCGCCTCGCGCTGGTCGCGGACCCGGCGCTCGCGGTCCTCGAGCTCGACCTCGAACTCGGCCAGCTTCGCCTCGCGCTCGTCGAGGGTGGCGGCGCGGCGCATGAGGTCCTTCTCGCTGCTCATGCCGCTGTCGAAGGCCTCAGTGCGCTTCTCGAGCTCCAGCCGAAGCGACGCTTCGCGCCGCTGCGCGGCTTCGAGCTCGGACTTGACCGCGGCCAGATCGGCGCTAAGAACGGTCGACTCCCCCTCAGCGGCGGCCGGTCGCGCGGTCAGCTCGAAGCGAAGCTCGACATTGGTCGGAGCCTGGTCCTGACCTTGCTCATCGCCCTCTTCGTCTCGCCGGCGCTGCAGCTGCGCGCGCAGACCGGTGCCGAATCCCTTCTCGGTTTCTGCTGACTGGTTCTCGGGTTTGTCGGACATCGTCGACCTCCGGTCCGGTTAGAAGACCTTCGAAAGGTTGAGGAACGCCGGCCCGAGAATCACGAGGAACATGGCCGGGAAGATGAACAGCACGGTCGGGAAGAGCATCTTGATCGGCGCCTTCATCGCCTTCTCTTCGGCGGCGGCCTGCCGCTTGTTCCGGCTGTCGGTCGCTTGCACGCGCAGGATCCGGCCGAGCGAGATGCCGAGCTGGTCGGCCTGGATGATCGCGCGCACGAATGAGGAGAGCTCCTGCGTGCTGGTCCGCTCGGCAAGCTTCTTGAGTGCGTCCTGACGCGACTCGCCGATCCGGATCTCGCTCAGCGTGAGCGCGAACTCGTCGGCAAGCGGGCCGTGCATGTACTCGGTCAGCTTCGAGATCGCGCCGTCGAAGCCGAGGCCCGCCTCGACGCTCACGGCCATCAGGTCGAGCGCGTCGGGAAGCTCCGCGCGGATCGAGTCCTTGCGCGACCGGGCCTTGGCGGAGACGGCGAAATCCGGGGCGATGAAGCCGAGCCCGGCCAGCGCGATCGAGCAGAAGAGGACACCGCCGGGGCCTGTCGCGGCTCCGCCGAAGACGGCTCCGAGCGCGAGCCCGCCGATCGCGAAGGCCGACTTCAGGGCCAGGAACGTCGTCGGCGAGAGCGAGCGCCCCAGACCGGCCGCGAGGAGGCGCGTGCTGACCCCGTCGATCGTGGTCTTCGGGTGCAGCTTCAGCGTCCAGCTCGCGAGCCTGTCGCCGAGTGGCATCAGCACCCGAACCTTGAACGGCAGCTGCACGCGCCCGAGCGCGGGCCGGAAGGTGCCGTACCGCGCCGCGCGGCGCATCGAGTTCTGGCGCTCGCGGGCCGGTGCCGTCACGGCGTCTCCGAAGAAGTACGCCGCGGCGGCGAGGAAGAGCAATCCGAGCATCATCACGAGCAGCATCCGTTACCCCCGGAAAGAGACGATCTTCTTGAGAAGGAGCGACCCGAACGCCATCATCCCGAGGCCCATGAAGATCAGCATGTGGCCGGTCGAGCTGTGGTAGAGCGGGTCCATATAGGTCGGGTTGAGCAGCGTGATCGCGAAGGCGATGAAAAACGGCAGGGCGACCAGCACGTAGGCCGATGCGCGCCCCATGGCCGTCAGCGAGCGGATCTTGCGGGCGAATTGCTGCCGCTGCCGGACGGTGTCGGCGACCATGTCGAAGAGGCCGGCAAGGCTGCCGCCGACCTGCCGCTGGATCGCGACCGCGGTGATCACGAACGAGAAGTTCTCGGAGCCGATCCGCTCGGCGGTGTCGGCGAGCGCCTCGTCCATGGGGCGGCCGAGCCGCGTGTCGGTGATGACGCGGCCAAGCTCCTTGCTCGCGGGCTCCTGGCCCTCGTCGACGATCGTCTGGATCCCCTGCTTGAAGCTGTGACCGGCCTTGAGCGAGGCGGCCAGGGTGACGAGCAGGTCCGGCAGCTGGTCCTCGAAGGCCGTCATCCGGCGGCGGGCCTTGAAGGCGACCCAGCCGTACGGGATGAACGCGCCGACGCCGAGTGCGACCAGGATGAACATGGTCGACTGCCCACTCATCGCGGCGAGCATGGCGAGCAGGAAGCCGCATCCGACGATCAGGTAGAGAAACTCGACCGTCCGGAGCGGCACGTCCGCCCGCTCGAGCTTGGTCTGGAGCTTCTTCCAGATCCCGCGGTGGCCGAAGGCCTGCTCGGTCGCGCGGAAGAGGCCGGCAAACGCGGCGAGCCGCGCGCCCTTCGCCTTCTTGTGCCCGCGGCGCGGTCCGCCTTCGACGTGCGGAGCGAGTCGGCCTTTGAGCCACGATCCCGTTGAGCCCTGGAGCGCGAACCCAGCTGCGGTGAGGACGATGAAGCCGACGAGAAAGACCATCACGAGGCCGCCGAGCGGGCTGTAGAACGGAGCCGGGAGGCCGTTCGACGGCGAGGGCGCCTGTAGGTTGCCGGGCACTTTCACGTCGGTCGAGGCCGCGCCTTCGGGGTCGAGCGAGACGCGCAGATGGAGCTTCTCGCCGGGCCTCGCGGCGGTGACGTACTCCAGCCGCCAGGTGCGGCGGAGCTCGGAGGCGATCGACGAGTACACGCCTTTCAGCGAGGCGCTCGTCGCTGCTCCGTGGAACGCGCCGCCCGTGGCGGACGCCATCTCCTGGAGCGGCTTCTGGGTCTTGAGCGAGGCGCCGATCGCGATCGGGTAGACGAGAACGCCGGCCTTGCGGGCGCTGTCAGCAGCGTCGGTGAGCGAGGTGTGGCTCGAGACGTCCTGGCCGTCGGTGAGCAGCACGACGACCTTTGCGCGGTCGCCCTCGTGGCCCAACAGGCGCGTCGAAAGGGCGAGTCCGTCGTAGAGCGCGGTTCCCGCCTTCGAGTCCACCGTCATCGTGCGGAGCGCGTCGTCGGAGTCGATCGTCGAGGTCGAGAAGCCGGTCATCTGGAAGGCCCTCGAGCCGAAGACGACGACCGCGACCCGGTCGGAGCCCGCCTTGGACGCGACGAAGTCGCGCGCGGCGGCGACGGCGTCCGCGAGCTGCTTTCCCGCCATGGAGCGGGAGCGGTCGATGGCGACCACGACGCTCTTGGTCGAGGCGAGGTTCCGGGCGGTGAGGTCGATCACCGAGCGGCCGTTCTCGGTGAGCGTCGGCGCCTGGTCCGAGCTGACTGGCGCGACGAGTGTCGCCCGCACCGTCGGGTACCCGCTCGCGTCGACGCCGCGGAGGGTGACGCCTGCGCTCGCCGCCACCGGGGCCAGAAGCGCGGCGACGGCGAGGAGAAGGAGAATTCGGAGAACCGGACGACGGCTCACTCGAACCCGCCGTAGCTCGCAGCGTAGTTCGGCCGGTACGACGACTCGTTGCCGAAGAAGCTCGGCGGCAGCATGACGCCGTTTGCGGCCATCTTCTCGAGGAAGTGGGGCTTGAGGCCCGTGCACTCGAGCGGCGCCAGCAGCCGAACCGGCTTGCCGGCAGACGACTCCTCTCCTTCCTCCGGCGGTTTCGCGACGAAGACGTCCTGCAGGGTGATCACGTCGGACTCCATCCGCAGCACCTCGGTGATGTGGGTGATGCGGCGGGAGCCGTCGACGAGCCTCGCGATCTGCACGAGCACGTCGAACGCGCTGGCGATCTGCTCGCGGATCGCGCGGTGCGGCAGCTCGACGCCGGCGGTCAGCACCAGCGTCTCGAGCCGCGAGAGCGCGTCGCGCGGAGCGTTCGCATGGATCGTGGTCAGCGAGCCCTCGTGGCCCGTGTTCATCGCCTGGAGCATGTCCAGGGTCTCGGGGCCGCGGACCTCGCCGACGATGATCCGGTCGGGGCGCATGCGCAGGGCATTGCGGACGAGCTCGCGGATGCGGATCTCGCCCTCGCCCTCGATGTTCGGCGGGCGCGACTCGAGCGTGATCACATGGGACTGTTGGAGCTGGAGCTCGGCGGCGTCCTCGATCGTCACGATCCGCTCGTCGTTCGGGACGAAGGCCGACAGCGCGTTCAGCGTCGTCGTCTTACCGGTTCCGGTACCGCCGGAGATCAGCATGTTCAGCTTCCCGCGCACGCATGCGGAGAGGAACTGCGCCGCCTCGGGCGAGACCGTCCCGAAGTCGATCAGGTCGTCGATCGTGTACGGGTCGCGCGAGAACTTCCGGATCGTGAGCGTCGGCCCGCGCAGCGAGAGCGGCGGGATGATCGCGTTCACACGGCTGCCGTCGGGCAGGCGCGCGTCAACCATCGGCGACGCCTCGTCGACGCGACGGCCGACCTGCGAGACGATCTTGTCGATGATCCGGAGCAGGTGGGCGTTGTCGACGAAGGTCGCGTCCGCAGCCTCGATCTTGCCCTTGCGCTCGATGTAGACCCGGTCGTAGTTGTTGACCATGACTTCGGTGATCGAGTCGTCGCGGAGGAGCGGCTCGAGCGGGCCGTAGCCGAGGATGTCGTCGGTGATCTCGCGGGTGACCTGGCGCCGCTCCTCGCGGGTCAGCGGCGTGCGGTCGAGCGCGAGCTGCTCGGTGACGACCCTGAGGACCTTCTCCGCGAGATCCTCCGTGGCGCCGTCCTGCGACTTCCCGGCCGAGAAGAGCTGCGGGCCGAGCTTCGCAATGCACGCGTGGTGGATCCGCGTCTTCAGGTCCGCGTACGGGTCCTGCGGCCGCTCGACGGCCTCGGGCTGCTGCCCGGCGAGGGCGTCGAGGGCGTCGACCGGCTGGCCGTTCGCGCCGTTCTGGCGGTGGAGTCGGTCGTGGAGCCCCATGGCTAGCCCTTGTTCCCCAGGCTCGCGAGGAAGCTCTTCTTCTGCTTCGCGGCTGCCTGCGCGGCCACAAGCTGCTTGGCCATCGCCCGCACGGCGCGGGAGAAGTCGGCCTTTGCATCGGACAGCACCGCCGGGTTGCCCCGGTTGACGGCCAACGGGACGGTCCGGTCACTCGGGACCTCGTAGGCGATCTCACGCTCGAGGGCCGCCTCGACCTCCTTCGGCTTCATGCCGACCTTCGAGTTCGCCCGGTTGAGGACGAGCTTGATGCGGTCGGTCGGGAAGGAGAGCAGCTCCAGCGTCTGCAGGCTGAGGCGGACGTTCTTCAGCGTCGGAACGTCGAGCCCGCAGAGGAGCAGGAGCTCGTCGGTGCGGTCGAGCGTGGCGAGCATCGGCCCGTGGAAGAATGGCGAGGTGTCGACGACGATCACGTCGTACGACTCGCGCGCGACCTCCAGGAGCCGGGCCAGCTTCGCCTCGGTGACCAGCTCGGCGTCCTCGGGGCGCAGTGGCGCCGGCAGGACGTCGAGGCCGGAAGCATGCCGGGTCGTGTAGCCGGCGAGCTTCTCGGAGTCGAGCTCGCCGGGAGCCGTGACGAGGTCGTAGATCGTCTTCTCCGGCTCGATCCCGAGCATGATCGCCGCGTCGCCGAACTGGAGGTCGAGGTCGAGCAGAAGTGCCCGCTTGCCCCAGTGCTTGGCGAGCGACGCGCCGAGGTTCGTGGCGGTGACGGTCTTGCCCGTCCAGCCCTTGGGAGAGAACACCGTCACGAGGCGGCCGTGCCGCTGCTGGGAGCCCGTCAGCCGCTTACCGACATGGCCTGCCTTCCGGACTGCGAAGACGACGTTGTCGGTCAGCTGCGGGAGCAGCAGGACGTCGGCGACGTCGTGCTCGAGCGCCTCTTCCAGCAGGGCTGGAGAGCCGTTCGAGGCCAGCAGGACGATCGGCGCCCGCGTGTGCTCGCGCAGGGCGGCGATCTCGTTCACCGGCAGCGTCGTCGAGCGCGTTGCGTGCAAGACGACCTGCAGGTGCCCGCCGGTCAGGGTCGGCGCCGCCTCGGACACCTGGCCTGCCGAGCCGATGAACTCGACCTCCGGGTGGCTGGCGAGCGAGTCGCGCAGGTCCGGCAACCCGTCGCAGTCGCCCGTGAGGTAGATCCGGGCGCGCTCGCGGGTCGAGGCGTTCTGGTTCTGGTTCCGGTTCTGGGTCTGGGTCTGGGTCTCTTCGAGCATTACTGGCCTCCTCCGAACACACCGCGGTACTTCCTGAGCTGCGCCGGGCTGAGTCCGTCCTTCAGGACGGAGTCGAGCGTGGTCACGCTCTCCGGGCTGTCGTCGGCGTGAACCACCGGGCGGAGCTGGAGCGACCAGCCCGATCCGTTGGCGGACGACGGAATCCCCGTCTGGGTGACCGTGAACAGCAGCTTCTGCGCCTGCTGGTCGGTGACCGCCAGCATCACGGAGAAGTTGGTCTGCAGCCCGCTCGTCAGCTTGGTGCCGACCGCGGGAGTGTCTGGCGCCTTCAGCACCCTGAGGTCGCGGAGGACGACGCGGCTGGCGAAGAAGGTGTCGCCGCCGCCGGACCCGGCACGGTGGTACTTGAACGTCGCCACGACGTCGACGTGGTCGTCGTCATGGAGGGTGCCGGCGAGCGTCTGGTTCGCGTCGCCCTGAACCTGGAACGCGCGCAGGTTGCCCTTGAGGTCAGCCCGAACGCCGTTTTCGGCGACCGGGTTGAACCGCCGGGTCGTGACCTGCTCGCCCTCGAGGATCTTCTGTGTCGCGACGAGGCCCGCGATCTGGTCCGGGCTCGAGATGGCGCCGGGGACCACGCTGCGCCTCGGAACTGATTCCGAGGAGAGCATGTTCGCCGCGTCGCCGCCCGAGGTGCCCGGGTCGATGTCGTGCTTGGCAACGAGCACCGTCACGTGGTCCTCGCTGCGCTGCACATGCCGCTTGTAGCTCGTCACGTAGAAGCTCGTGAGGAGCGCGGCCACAGCGGCGAGCGCGACCGCGATCAGAATGTTCCTAGCTCGATATGCCATTGCTCCTTGTCCTTGGTCGTCGGGGAATCAGTCGACTAGTTCGACTTTCTTTGCACCGAAGTAGGGGTTGCCGCCGGAGGTCGCCGGGACCCCCTGGCCGAGGTACGTCGTGAAGTGGCCGGTCAGCGTCCCGCTGCTGCCGCCGTTGTCGAACGACGTGATGACGAAGCCGACCCAGCCGATGATGTCGTACTTGGCGTTCGATCCAGGGCCGGTCAGAAGGCGGTAGACCGGGAAGAGCACTTCCTTGCCCAGGACGAAGTTGAGGGAGTCGGTGAACTGCGAGTTGTTGAAGTTCGCGGAGGGCGCGGAGTAGTAGGTGCCGGTCGGCAGCTCGTCCGGGTCGCCGTCGTGCAGCCAGTCGGCGAGCGTCCCGGCGCCGACGTTGCCGGTCGGGTCGTTGTAGTTGAGGTTGATCAGGCCGAAGGCGCCCGCCCCGCTGCCGCCGCCCTTCTGATGGAGGTCCTCGAGGTTGAGGGTCGTCTGGGCGCCGAAGGTCGGGTTGCAGGTCGGGTGAGTGGACGGGCCGGTGCAGTTGAGGAGCGGGTGCTTGTAGTGCACCGTGATCGGTGCCACGTACTTCGCCGTGGTAAGAGCTCCCGCGCGCGCCGTCGCGTGCGCACCCGCCGTCACCGACTTGATACCGAAGATCTTCGAGAAGAACCCCGGGGCCGGGCGCTTGACGGTGACGGTGATCGTGTCGTTGGCGACGATCTTCGAGGTGACCGTGACGACGCCCGTGCCGAGGCCGCCGTTCTTGGTGGCGTACTGCTGCGCCAGCGTCCTTGCGCTGGCCGCGTTCTCTGGGAGTGCTTGCGCGCCGGCGAGCGCCGCCGCGTCCGCGGTCGACTGGGCCGCGCGGTCTGCGCGGTACCAGGAGCCGACGTCGAGGACGAGGGCGGCCATTCCGAGAAGCACCGTCAGGAAGACGAGCGTCAGCACGGTCGCCTGACCGTTGTCGTTACGAGTTCTCATTCCACACGCTCCGTTGTCGTGCTTGAGAGACAGCCGCTCTTCACGACCATCCCGAGGAGGCTGATCTTGTAAGGCCAGCGCGCGGTCACCGTTGCGTCCGCGGCCGGCTGCCAGGTCGAGCTCACGCTGACGTCGGCCCCACAGGACGTCGATCCGCCGGCCGAGAAGCCCTTCAAGTTGCAGGAGCTCCCGCTCGGTGAGCAGACGGACGATGCGACGGCCGTCTTGGTGGCGCCCATGGGATCCGTGAGCTGCCGGCCGACGGCCGCCTTGCGCGCGCCGGCGCGCGTCGCATCGGTGAGCGTGAGGTAGTTGTTGAAGACGATCCCGAACTGGATCACTGCGAAGAGCAGCAGGGCGAAGATCGGCAAGGCCAGGGCGAACTCGGTCAGCGACTGGCCTCGCTCCGACCTGAAATCGATTGTGCGGCGGTTGGTTCTGTTCACGGGAGTCTTTCCTGCTGCTTTCGGTTGTCTTGTCAGGGTTTGGGCCCCTTCCGGAGAAGGGGCCCTTCTTGCCGGAGAAACTGGTTCTGCCTACGGCAGGATGTTCGCGACGCTCTCGATCGCGTTGCGGACGTTGTCGGAGAGCAGCGTGCTGGCGCCGATCACGGCGAGGGTGATCACTGCGAGCACCACGCCGTACTCAGCCATCGTCTGCCCCTCCTCGCGCCGGCGCAGCGACTCGGCGGCGACCTGCACGAACGTGAAGAGCTTCAGCATCTGATTCACCTCCCTTCTGCCAAAGACCCGCACGCCAGCGCGTGCGTCCTTCCCACGGGAAAGGTCGGAGGACAAAGTGGAAAAGGCCTGGGGCGGAGCCGATTGATCCTGCGGGCGGTGCGCTTGGTCACGCCGGAAGTAACCTCCGAAGTCGTTCGGCGTGGCCGCGCCGCCAAATGTGGCTCAGTTGCCGCAACATCGGTTGCGCCGGGCTTGGGCGCCTATCCCTCATCCTGGGGATTTCCGAACAACTTCTTCAAAACTTCCCCAAAACGGGGGACGGGCCGAGCGCTCGAACGGCTCGATAGTGCTCTCAGTCCGTAACGCGGCCAGCGGACCTCAATCGAGATCCGCGCCGGAGTGGCGGTCCGCTCGGCGCCCGACCAGGGAGCGAACAGGCAATGCCACGACGGAACACACTGACAGGGCGGCTCCTTCGCCACCTTCTCCTGCTCTCAGTGGCGAGCTGCGTCCTGAACGTCTTCAGCCGTGGCTGGGACGAATGGGACGAGAAGAAGCTGCCGGAGCCCAAGGTCGAACCAGAGCCGGCACCGGATGCCACGCGTGCGCCCAGGCGCAAGCGGCGCCTCGCCGGCACCGTCTCGTTCTGCGTTCTCTTCTTCGCCGGGCTCGCGCTCTCCGCGGGCGCGGGCAACACCGTTCAGGCGCTGATCGACGACGGGACGACCACGAACACGACGACCGCCACCGACACGCCGCTCACGGACACGGTTCCGGTGCAGTCGGTCACGCCGGTCGTCCACGCGACACAGCTTCAGGCCCGCGAGCGGCCGTCGGTGGCTCAGACGCCGGCGACGCTCAGCGTCAAGCCGACGACGAGCCATCGTTTCGCGCAGCCCGTCAAGGCCGCGCCTCGAACGACCGGGACCCGGTCGGCGCTCAAGCAGGCTTCAGGCCGCCGGCTCCATCCGACGAAGTCCACGCAGGCGCACAAGAGCAAGCCCGCAAAGGCGCAGCGGCACTCGAACGCCCCACCGCTCGACGCCGAGGCGAACAGCTCGGGCGCGACCGTCTGGCTCTACCGGGCGGCCGTCGACCCGACGCCTCCGGCCGCGCGGCTCCGCGTGAGCTTCGCGCGGCAGCTAGTTCGCTACTCGCGCCAGGCGCACGTCGACTGGGCGCTGACCCTCGCCATGCTTCGGGCCGACGGCCACAACGGCCGCGTTCCGGCGACGCGCGGGCAGCTCCGCACGCTCACGTTCCGGCTCGCCGGCCTCGGCGGCGCCACGAACCCGTGGGCCGCGGCGCTCTCGTACTCGAGCGAGACCTCGATGGCAGACAGGGTCGTGGCGCTGCGCAACTACTACCGCGCAGTCGGGCTCGCCAGCCTCGTGTACGGCCTGCTCTCGCAGAAGCACGACCTCGAGGACCGCGTCCTGCACGACTCGCGCCTCTCGATCTACACAGGCGGGCGGAACGACATCGCCGCGCACAAGGTCGATGTGCGGGTCCTCGCCGTGATGCTGTACATGGCGCAGACCTTCCATCAGGTGACCGTGTCGTGCCTGATCAGCGGGCACAGGCTGTACGCACGGCCCGGCGTGATCTCGGCGCACATCTACGGCCGCGCGGTCGATATCGCCGCGCTCGGCGGAGTGTCCATCTACGGGCACCAGCAGCCGGGCGGCGTGACGGAGCGGGCCGTGCGCGCGCTGCTCATGCTGCCGGGCGGGATGCTCCCGCAGCAGGTCATCTCCTTGCTCGGGCTCGGCGGGCCTTCCTTCCCGCTTGCCAACCACTACGACCACATCCACGTGGGGTTCTAGGTGAGTCAGTTGCCCCAGATCGCGCTTGCGAATGACGACGGAACCGTCGTCTGCGAGCGGTGTCTCCTCGCGGAGACGCCGCTCGCGCGCATGCGCGGACTGCTCGGCCGGAGTGGCTTGCCGTCCGGCGAGGGCCTGCTGCTCCGGCCGGCAGCTTCCATCCACACCGCGTTCATGCGGTTCACGATCGACGTCGTCTTCCTGAACCGCGCGAACGAGGTCGTGAAGGTGGCTCCGGAGGTCCGGCCGTGGCGTACCACTTCGTGCCGCGGTGCCCGAGCGGCGCTCGAGCTCCCGGCGGGCGAGGCGGCGAAGCAGGGCCTGCGGCCGGGCGTTGCGCTGACGCAGGTCTGGCGCACGGAGCCGCGCCCGCGCCCCCACACTGCGCTCGGCTAGCGGCGGTCCTTTGCGTCCAGCACGTCGGGCGTAGGGGGAGGCGAACTAGTAACAGACTGTTACTTGGAAGGCTCGCTCCGGGGCGGGCTTTGAAGCGCTCTTCCTAAGCGCTAGTAACAGACTGTTACTAGCTGTTTGACTCCGCGGGGCATGGGGCGCAATCGTTCCTGCGTGGATCCAGCCTCGGTCAGCGCCGTTGCGGCGCGGGCGCGGACGGAGAACTTCCCCGTCGCCTCGCTCCTGTTTCCGCGTGCCGTGCGGCCGCATCTACGCGCGATCTACGGCTTCGCCCGGCTCGTCGACATCCTCGGCGATGAATACGAGGGGGACCGGCTCGAGATCCTCGACGAGCTCGAGCGCGAGGTCGACGCCTGTTACACCGGCGAGCCGGCCTGGGCGGTGACGCGGGAGCTGCAGCGCACGATTCGCGCCTGCGACCTGCCGCGAGAGCCGTTCCTGCGCCTGATCGAGGCAAACCGCATGGACCAGCGAATCTCGCAGTATTCGACCTGGGCGGACCTCAAGCAGTACTGCGTGCATTCCGCCGACCCGGTCGGCCGCCTCGTGCTGGGCGTCCTCGACCGCGACGAGCCCGAGCTGATCGCGCTCTCCGATGACGTCTGCACCGGTCTCCAGCTCGTGAACTTCCTGCAGGACGTGCCGCGTGACCTCGCGCTCGGGCGCGTGTACCTCCCCGCGGAGGACCGCGCCTGCTTCGGCGTCGTCAAGCTCGATGAGCCGAACGTCCCGCTCAAGCGGCTGCTGTGGTACGAGGCGAACCGCGCGCGCGGGCTGCTTGCCTCCGGCGAAGAGCTGGGGGGGCGGCTGGGCGGCCGAGTCGGACGCGCGATCGCAGTCTTCGGACGCGGCGGGGTGGCGGCGCTCGACGCCCTCGAGCGCGCCGAGTGGGACATCTTCAACGGCAGGCCGCGGCCCTCGCGAGCGCGGCTGGCGCTGGCGGCGATCAAGTGAAGGTCGAGCAGGCGTACGCGGACGTCGAACGGATTACCCGCCGCGAGGCGCGCAACTTCGCCTACGGGATCATGGTGCTGCCGCGGCCCAAGCGGCGCGCGATCGCGGCGATCTACGCCTTCGCGCGCCGCGTTGACGACATCGCTGACGGCGAGCTGCCGGACGCCGAGAAACGGGCCCGGCTCGAGGAGCTCCACGCGGCGCTCGACGACGGCCCGGCCGGCGATCCGGTCTTCGTCGCGCTTGCGGACGCGCGCGCCCAGTTTCCGATTCCGGCCGCTGCCCTGCACGATCTCGTCGACGGCGGCCTGATGGACACGGAGCGCAACCGCTACGACGACTTCGAGCAGCTGCATGGCTACTGCAAGCACGTCGCCGGCGCCGTCGGCGTCGCCTGCGTCGCCGTCTACGGCTCGGAGGACACGAAGCGCGCCGAGGCGCTCGGCGTCGCGCTGCAGCTGATCAACATCATTCGCGACGTGCGCGAGGACTGGGAGCTCGGCCGCGTCTACCTGCCGCAGGACGAGCTCTCGGCCTACGGCGTGGGCGAAGAGGACATCGAGGCCGGGCGCGTCACGCCGGAGTGGCAGGCACTGCTCCGGTTCCAGGCCTCGCGCGCGCGCGCGTACATGAAGGAGGGGCTCGAGCTGCTGGATTCGCTGGATTCGCGCAGCGCGGCCTGCGTCGGCACCTTCGCGGGGCTCTACCGTGCGACACTTGACCGCATCGAGGCTCGCGGTTACGACGTCTTCGACGGCTCGCTGCGGCTCTCGCCACTGACCAAGCTCCGCATCGTCGGGGCCGGGCTGCTGCGATGAAGGCAGCAGTGGTTGGAGGCGGGCTCGCTGGGTTGAGCGCGGCGCTCGACCTCGTGGACGCGGGTCACGAGGTGACGCTGTACGAGGCGCGGCCGACGCTCGGCGGGGCGGTCCAGACCCTGCCGCGGCGCGAAGGCGATCCCGAGCCCCCGCCCGACAACGGCCAGCACATCGCGCTCGCATGCTTCACCGAGTACGTGCAGTTCCTGTACCGGATCGGCGAGCAGGGCTCGGTCTGGCGCCTGCCGCTCGCGCTTCCGGTGATCGACGAGCGCGGGCGCGCGGCGGTGATCAAGCCCTCCGCGCTCGCGCTGCTGCGCTACCGGCACGTGCCCTTCGGCGACCGCGTCCGGATCCTGACGGCGCTCGCGCGCTGGCGGGAAGTCTCCGCCGTGAGCTTTGCCGATGCGCTCCGTGCGCGCGGGCAGTCGGAGGCGGCGATCGATCGTTTCTGGGACGTCTTCATCCGGCCGGCGCTCAATCTCCGCGCCGAGGAGGCCTCCGCGCAGGCGGGCGACTTCACGGTCGAGACGGCGCTGCTGGCCGGTCGCGACGCCTCCGACCTCTTGCTTCCGACGGCCCCGCTGGGCGCGATGCACGGCGACGCGGCCGGACGGGCGCTCGAGGAAGCCGGCGCCACGGTGCGCACCGGCGTACGCATCGAGGATCTGGGGGAGCTCGAGGCCGACGCGGTTGTCGTCGCGGTTCCGCCGGCCGAGAGCGCGCGCCTGCTCGGCGAGCCGGAGCCGGAGCTCGAGCACTCGCCGATCGTGAGCGTCCATCTGCTCTTCGACCGCCCGCTCATGAAGCAGCCGCTCGTCGCGCTCCTCGGCAGCCCGGCGCACTGGGTCTTCAACCGCGGCGCCCTTACCGGCGGCAGGCAGGGGTACCTCACGGTCGTGTCGTCGGGCGCGCCGGAGCTCGAAGCGCTGCGAGGGCGGGAGCTCGTCGATCTGATCGCCGGCGCCGTGACCGAGCGGCTCGGCGACGCAGAGCTCGTGTGGTCGAGAGTGAGCCGCGAGCCGAACGCGACGATCGCCGTGCGGCCTGGGAGCGAGGCGCATCGGCCCGGCCCGCAGACCTCCCGACCGAACGTCGTGCGCGCCGGCGCCTGGACCGCGACCGGCTGGCCGGCGACGATGGAAGGCGCCGTCCGGAGTGGCCGCGCCGCCGCGTTCGCGCTTTCACGACTGCCCCAGGGAGTGGCAGCGTGACCGTCGCGCCGGAGCGGATCGAGACGCGCCTGGACGCGGCGATCGACGCGGCGACCAAGCGCCTGCTCGAGCTCCAGCACCCGGGCGGCTGGTGGGTCGGCGAGCTCGAGTCGAACGCGACGATGGTCGCGCAGCACCTCTTCTGGCACCACGTCCTCAACCTCCGCACGCCCGAGCTCGACCGGAAGATCGCGAACGAGCTCCTCGCAAGGCAGCGGGAGGACGGCACCTGGTCGATCTGGTTCGACGGCCCCCCGGACCTCTCGACCTCGGTCGAGGCCTACGCGGCGCTCAGGCTCGCCGGAGTCCACCCGGGGCCGAAGGCGCGCGACTACATCCGGTCGCAGGGCGGCGTCCCGCGAACGCGCATCTTCACGAAGTGCTTCCTCGCCCTCCTCGGCCAGTGGCCGTGGAACCGCGTCGTCCCGATCCCGGTCGAGCTGATCCTGCTCCCGCCCGCCGCGCCCGTCTCGATCTACAACTTCTCATGCTGGGCACGCGGCACCTTCGTGCCGCTCTCGGTTTGCCGCGCGCTCAGGCCTGTACGCGGCGCAGATCTCGACCTGCGCGAGATCGGAGCGCAGCCGGGCTGGAGCAGCAGGCCGCACCTCTCGCGGCGGAAGCAGGTCGCGATTCGCGAGGCTGTGCAATGGGTGCGAGAGCACCAGGAGGCGGACGGCTCCTGGGGCGGGATCCAGCCGCCCTGGGTCTGGTCGATTCTGATGCTCACCGCGCTGGGCAATGGCTTCGAGGACGAGACGCTCCGGCGCGGCGTCGAGGGCTGGGAGGGCTTCACGATCGAAGATGGCGATCGCCTGCGCCCCGAAGCGTGCCAGTCGCCCGTGTGGGACACGGGCCTGGCGGTGCTCGCGCTCCGCGACTCCGGCCTCGGCCCGGAGCATCCAGCACTCGTCCGCGCCGCGGATTGGCTGATCCAAGAGGAAGTCAGCGTCAAGGGCGACTGGGCGGTCCGCAAGCCCGATCTCGCCCCGGGCGGCTGGGCCTTCGAGTTCGAGAACGACCTCTACCCGGACGTCGACGACGCCGCCGTCGTCGCGCTCGCGCTCCGCCGCTGCCATCGCGGCCACGCCGCCGTCGAGCGCGGGCTCGCGTGGACGGCCGGGATGCAGTCGCGCAACGGCGGCTGGGGCGCTTTCGACGTCGACAACGAGGCGTTCTGGCTCTACAAGCTGCCGTTCTGCGACTTCGGCAAGGTCACGGACGAGCCGAGCGCCGACGTCACCGCGCACGCGCTCGAAGCGCTGGGCACCGATGACCGCTACGACGCCGCGGTCGCAAGCGGCGTCGACTGGCTGCTGCGCGAGCAGGAGACGGACGGCTCGTGGTTCGGGCGCTGGGGCGTCAACCACCTCTACGGGACGGGCGCGGCGCTGCCGGCGCTCGAGGCGTGCGGTGTTTCCTCCGATCATCCTGCAATGCGCCGCGCCGTCGCCTGGCTCGACTCGGTGCAACAGGAGCACGGCGGCTTCGGCGAGGACATCCGTTCGTATGGCGACGCTGCGTGGCGCGGTCGCGCGTCCTTCTCGACTCCCTCACAAACTGCCTGGGCATTGCTCGGCTACGTGGCCGCAGGAAACGCTGAGGATGGAAACGCGCGAAAGGCGGCAGATTATCTTTGCGCTGTCCAGCGACCTGACGGCGACTGGGACGAGGATCACTTCACCGGCACGGGTTTCCCGCTCGATTTCATGATCCGCTACCACCTCTACCGCATCAGCTTCCCCCTGCTCGCTCTGGGCCGAATGAGAGAGAGGCTTTCTGCATGAAGTTCCCCTTGCAGTCCACCGTCACGATCGGCAAGTACGTCGCGTCCCAGCAGCGGAAAGGCGAGCGGTATCCGCTCGTGCTGATGCTCGAGCCGACGCTCGCATGCAACATCGCGTGCATCGGCTGCGGAAAGATCCGCGAGTACGAGTCCAACCGTGCGCGCCTCTCGGTCGAGGAGTGCATCGACGCGGGCGTCCAGTGCCCCGCGCCGGTCGTCTCGATCTGTGGCGGTGAGCCGCTCGTCTACAAGGGGATCGAAGAGGTCGCCGCGGGGATGCTCGAGAACAACAAGACCGTCGAGCTGTGCACGAACGCCCTTCGCCTCGAGCAGTGCCTCGACTGGTTCGAGCCGTCGCCGCGCATGACGTTCGTCGTCCACCTCGACGGCATGCGGGAGATCCACGACTACGTCTGCGACTACCCGGGCTTGTGGGACATTGCGGTCGACGCGATCAAGACGGCGCGGTCGAGGGGGTTCCGCGTCACGACGAACACGACGATCTTCAAGGAGACGGAGATCGACGACGTCATCGAGATGATGCGCTACCTCACCGACGACGTCGGCATCGACGGGATGCTCGTCGCGCCCGGCTATCAGTACTCCCAGATCGATCCGGCGTTGACGATGACGCGCGCCGAGCACGAGGAGAAGTTCCGTTCGCTCCGCACCGCCGTGCGCAAGCACGGGTACCGCTGGCTCGCAACGCCCATCTACCAGGACTTCCTCACCGGTGATCGCAAGCTGTCCTGCGCACCGTGGGGGTCGATCACGCGCAACCCGTACGGCTGGAAGGGTCCGTGCTACCTGCTGACCGACGGGATCTTCCCGACGTACGAGGCGCTGCTCGAGGGAATGGACTGGGAGGCGTACGGACCCGGCAACGACCCGCGCTGCGAGCACTGCGGCATTCACTCCGGGTTCGAGCCGTCGGCCGCGTTCGAGTCGTCGAAGAGCCTCAGGGAGACCGTGCGGAGCATGGCGTGGACGCTGACGGGCTGACGTTCGCCTGCGCCACCAGCGCCGAGGAGCGCGTGGCAAAGCGGCTCGGCCTGCGGGCGGTGCGCGTCGGCGTGCGGGCGGCGAACGGCGTGCCGGACGCGCGTGTCGTCTCGTTCGGCCTCGCCGGCGCACTGCACGACGGTTTGCGGGTCGGCGAGGTGCTCGACGCCACGCGTGTTGTCGACGAGCACGGGGCGACGCTGTGGGCGGGAAGCCCGCTGGGGGTTCGCGGCGCTCGCGACGCGACCGTGCTCGCGTCGGACGCGCTCGTACACGATGCAGCGGAGCGGCGTCGTCTGCACGAGGCGAGCGGCGCCGACGCCGTCGACATGGAGTCGGGCGCGCTCGCGCGGAGCGGCCGGCTCGTGGGAGTCCTGCGCGTCGTGTCCGACGGCGTGGAGAGCGCGATCGAGGGTGTCGACACGACCGTGCACCCCGACGGGAGCACCGACGTCGTGGGACTGCTCCGTTGGGTCGCGACGAGGCGCACCGACGCCGTTCGCTCGATGAGGGACGCAGTCACCGCCTTGCGAGAGCTCGAGAAGGCGGTCGCATGAGGCGCAACCTGACTTCAGTCGGTCAGGCTGAAACCTGGTTGCGAGGGGTCGACCGATGAGCGGCCGCGTCCTCCTCGCGGCGCCGCGATCGTTCTGCGCGGGCGTCGACCGTGCGATCGAGATCGTCGAGCGGCTGCTCGAGCAGCACGGCGCCCCGGTCTACGTCCGTCACCAGATCGTCCACAACGAGCACGTCGTGCGCCGGCTCGAGCAGCTCGGCGCCGTCTTCGTCGAGGACGAGTCGGAGATCCCCGAAGGGGAGATCTGCGTGCTGTCGGCGCACGGCGTCGCGCCCGCGGTGAAGGACAACGCGCAGAAGCGCGGCCTCAAGCTTGTGGACGCGACCTGCCCGCTCGTGAACAAGGTCCACGCGGAGGCGCGCCGCTACGCCGACAGTGGGCACCTCGTCGCGCTCGTCGGCCACGCGAACCACGTCGAGGTGATCGGGACGCTCGGCGAACGGCCCGACTCGACCGTCGTCATCGAGTCGCCGGAGCAGGCGCGCGCGCTCCAGACCGACAAGCCGGTCGCGGTGATCACGCAGACGACGCTCTCGCTCGACGACGTTGCGCCGATCGTCGACGCGCTCGGCGACAGTCAGGGCGATCTTCGGCGGCCCCACGCGGACGACATCTGCTACGCGACGCAGAACCGCCAGGACGCCGTGAAGGCGATGGTCGCCGAGGGTGCGACGCTCGTCCTCGTCATCGGCTCCCAGACGAGCTCGAACGCGGTACGCCTCGTCGAGGTCGCCCAGGCGGCAGGCGCCGTGGGGACGCTCATCGACGGTGAGTCCCGCCTCGACGAGTCGCTCATCTCCGGCCACGAGACGATCGGGCTCACGGCGGGCGCCTCGACGCCGGAGGAGCTCGTGGAGGCGGTCGCTCGCGAGCTCTCC
>WNGD01001965.1_pt1 | contig 21756 bp, 15 predicted proteins | sample 5400671 | NCBI WGS metagenome assembly WNGD01 (sample SAMN13153369, study PRJNA577476) | soil metagenome | isolation source: 40 cm soil or saprolite under grassland replicate 2 | place: USA:California | collected 2016-06-15 | reverse complement strand
TACTTGCTCGATGCACGTCCATACCTACATAATACGTTCTCATAGGGCTCTCCTTTGGTCTCCAACTTGAAGTCGTAGAACAACTCCAAGCTAACACCTCTGGGGCGCCCTTTCATATATAGAGTAGCGGGTGGGTTCTGGAAACGAATTGAGGCTGCTTGAGCATTAACGCAACGGGACCCACCCGCTACCGCGTGGTGGTACTGACCTCAGCGGGACCGAGCGTTGTTCTATAGGGCAAGCGCTCAGACTGCATCAGTACTTCCCATTTTCCATTCTCATTTTCCATTCTCATTTTCCATTTGTCATTGCGTTGCGGATTGGATCGAGCCGATGAGAATGGGAAATGGGAAATGATATATGGAAGATCTTAGGTAGCACCTGCCGCGACATTCATGAGGCCTTAGAGTGGCTCAACCGATTATGTTTCCCGCGTGAAGATAAGGAAACGGCACATGCTCGGCTTCGCGTCCAGCAGCTCGGAGCACATCGAGCATTCGTTGAGCGCCAACATAGTTTAGTGAGTGGACTATGATCGTTGCGCCTATTTGTCGTTCCGGATGCGTTGCCAGCCACGAGGCGATTGCATAGCCGGTGGCCTCGTCGTCGTGGGCGTCAGAGTAATAATGTTGCTCGGTAAGATCGTGATCCAGGAGTATCGCTTCGTAGTCGCGCGTGCTGAGCCATTCGATGGCCTGCTGAATGTCGCAAGTCAGATCATGATCGCGTTGGGCGAACTGTTGCTGAAACCAATAGCAACGCGTCTCGTCGTCTTCCAGAATTAGAACTCTACCCGCCTGGCCATTCTTCATCTATGTGCGGCCCTATTGCTTTGTGTTGGCGCTAAGCTTCTTTAGCTCTTCCAAAGTGCGCCGGCACTGATCGAGCTTTTGCCCGGCCTCGCCGAGTTTTCCCTGGGCTGTCAGGCGCTGGTATTCGTCGAACTCCTGTATGGCCCGATTGATTAACTGCTGCGTGTTCTGCGATGGAGTTGCTGACGGCGACGGCGTGGGTGATGGTTGGCGCCCTTCTCGATTTGGTTCCCCGACCGCCGGTTTGGCTTCCGGCCGGGCTTTGCCTTCCTCGCCGAAAAGGCTGTTCATTGCCTCGTCGAAGTTCAAGCCGTAGCCCAGACGCTCCTGCGTGGCCAGCACAACCAAACGCAACTCCGGCATGGGACTCCGCTCAGCCTGGAGGTAAACCGCCTCGACGTAAAGCAAAGAACGTCCAATGGGAATCACCAGCAAATGACCGCGGCGTACATGCGAGCCCTGCTGATTCCAGAGTGTGAACTGCGAAGATAGTTGCGCGTTTTGATCGATGCGCGCTTCGATTTGCAAAGGCCCATCGATCAATCGCGACTTGGGGAAGTTGTAAACCAGAAGCGAGCCATAGACGGGTTCATCACAGCGTCCCGCCATCCAGCCGATCATGTTATTGCGACTCGCCGGCGTGAAGGGAAGTATCTCGACAAATTCGGTATTTTGTCTTTCGCCCGGCAGTTGCATCAGGACAAAGTACGGCTCCATGGGCACGGTTGCCTGCTGGTTCTGCTCATTCAATCCCACCTGGCTGGCAACGCTCCAGACGTCTTCGCGCTGGAAGAATACTTTCGGATTCTGCGTGTGATAGAGGCCATAGACTTCGCCCTGGGTTTTAATCAGCGTCTCAGGGTAACGAATGTGGGCGCGCAGATCCGAAGGCATTTCGTTCGCGTCATGGAAGAGCGTGGGAAACGTTGCGCGATACGTCTGAATCAAAGGGTCATTAGGATCGAACACGTAGAACTTCGTCGTGCCATCGTAGGCATCGATGGTGACCTTGACGCTGTTACGAATGTAATTGATGGTTCCCTCTCCGGCCCGGTAGTGACGCGAATACGGATAATTGCCAGCTTCCGTGAAGGCATCCATGATCCAGTAGAGCCGCCCATCATTTGAAACGACGATGTAGGGATCGCTGTCGTAGGTTAGAAAAGGAGCAAGCCCCTCGACGATTTCGCGAATGTTGCGGTGAATCAAGACGCTGCTGTCCGGCGTAACATCATCGGAGAAGGGAAGCTTTGAAACATCGCCCAGGGCCCACGCCAGTATAAAGCGGCGGAAAGCATTACCGATGCGAATGCCGCCGCTGCCCTCGTAAGTCGTATAGTTGTTCGCTTCGCCCTGTGGATAGTTGAATTCTTTTTGTTTCGTCTTGACGTAAACGTCCGTGTCCGTCTTCTGACCAAAATAGATTTCCGGCCTGGTGATTTTAATTTCCGGCGCGGTCGATTCGATGGGCATATTTGAGAGCACGAACTTGGGCATGCCTTCGGCGTCAAAGCCATTCGCGGTATTCATGGTGATGCCGTAGCCGTGGGTGTAGATCAGTTTCTCGTTCACCCAGTTACGCGAAGACGGCGGCAGCTTTTCGGAATCCACCTCGCGAGTTGACAGCATCATCTGGCGCTTTTGCCCGCCGAGGACGTAGCGGTCGACATCCACATCGGTGAAGGTGTAGTAGGTGCGGATTGCCTGAATCTGCGTCAGCGTCTCGTTTAGCGCGCGCCAGTCCCACAAACGAATGTTGTCCAGGGTGGGGCGATTGTTTGCAAGGTCGAACGCCGCCACGGAGTTTTCGGCGTCGAACTCGCGTAACTCGATGCGATCGATACCGTACGCCTGCCGCGTCGCCGTGATGTTGTATCCGATGTATGGCGTCTCGCGGCCCAATTCATTTGGCTTGACGATGAAGTTGGTAACGTAAGCTGGAATGACTACCGTCGCTACCACGTAAACTGCGAAAGGAATCGCCAGCGCCAGAATCAGCAAGCGTAAACGCCGCTTGGTTACGGCATTAAGCGCCACGATTGCCGCTCCCAGTATCAAGCCGCCCACGACGAAAAGCAGGCCTGGAAGAAGGAAGTGCGCCTCCATGTAGGTCACGCCGGAGAATGTCTGGTGATCCTCCCAGAGGTACGGATAGCGCGACAAGAACAAACGCCAGGCGAGCAACAGCAGGTATGCCGCGAGCGGGAACGAGACGGCCGCGATACTTGTGTTGCGCGCCGCCCTGTTCCGAATGGTGGCCGCTGGCTGCTGCATGTTTGCGATAACCGCATAAACAATCGCGCCGCACAGAAGGACGAAAGCCATCAGTAATAGCCACCAGCTAATCAGTTGATGGATGGGAAGCGTAAAAAGATAAAAGCCGGCGGGCTTATTGAAGATGGGATCGGTGATACTGGTCTGCGCCTGGTGAGCGTAGAGGGCAAAGCGCCGCCAATTACCTCGCATGTCGAGGCCAAAGAGCAAACCGAAGAGAAGGGCAACCACCCAGCCTGCGGGACGCAGAAAGCGAGCCGGCGAAATGCTGACCGGCTGATTGTTCACCATGATGGTCCGCCGCTCCAGCGCGTAGGAGCGGAAAGTTCGCTCCAGCAACCAGAAGCCGGCCCGCAGAATTACCACGGTGAGCACGGTGAAGAATACGAACAGGGTTACCTTGAGCCGAAACATGTACCAGTAAACCGGTGCGTATCCCAGTGAGCCAAACCAGAGCGCGGACAGGTAAATTGAAAGAGAACGAGTGGCGACGATCAGAAGCGGAATGATGGCGATGATGACCCATCGTTTCCATCGACGGCGCTGCGGCCGACTTAATGGGCCTACATCAATGACTTCGTCATCGAGATCAGGGGGAATTCGATTGCTCATGGCGCCTAGCATACGCCGTTTGCAATGCATGACCAACGTACTGATGCATTTTGATAGCGGACATGAGATGTGCGTTGAGAGAGACAAGCATTCTTTAGCCGCGTTCAGGCGGCTTTCCCGCAGGGTTATTAGACCGGGCGTTTGACGCCCGGGTCAGCAGGCAATAGAACTCCAAAGCCCGTTTCAACGGGCTTACCCGGTAGGGCTTTAGCCGTGATGTTAGAGTTGGTAAATCCGAAGCACGCTGAAGCGCGCTAAGCATTGCGGGCGTCGCTGACCCCAGCGCTCAAAGTGCTGGTCTAATAACCCTGCGGGAAAGCCGTCTGAAGACGGCTGATCCACGGGAACATCAATCCATTTTCAAACCACACCATATCTTAACGTACTCTAATCTTGGCCGTCGCTATTCGTAAGTGATAGACTCAGGCGACATTTCTTAGATAGAAACGCTAAAAGAGAATCATGCTGGCACCAGAAACAGTTTTGCAGGGACGTTACCGGATCGTGAAGCAGCTTGGTCAGGGTGGCATGGGCGCCGTCTATGAAGCGGTTGACGAGCGTCTCGATACCATCGTGGCGCTGAAGGAAACCTTGTTTGCAGACGAGCGTCTGCGCAAACAATTTGAGCGCGAAGCGCGACTCCTGGCGCGAATGCATCACCCGGCATTGCCGCGCGTTAGTGATCATTTCAACGAGGGCGACGGAGAGTTTCTGATAATGCAGTTCATCGCCGGCGACGATCTTTCAGCAATGCTCGCGCAGCGAAAGGGCCCGTTTCCCCTCGCCGAAGTGCTCAAGTGGGCGGATCAGTTGCTGGACGCGCTGGATTATCTGCACACGCAGGACCCGCAAATAGTTCATCGCGATATCAAGCCCCAGAATCTTAAGTTGACTGCGCGCGGCCAGATTGTCTTATTGGATTTTGGATTAGCCAAGGGCTCTGTGGGTCAAATGTCTGTGGTGACGACCTCGGCAAGCATTTACGGTTACACGCCAAATTATGCGCCGCTGGAACAGGTGCAGGGCCTGGGCACAGACGCGCGCAGCGATCTCTATTCATTGTCGGCCACCATTTATCACCTGACGACGGGCGTGAAGCCACCCGATGCTTTGACTCGTGCGGCGGCGATCGTTAACGGAGAGCTCGATCCTTTGCAGCCGGCGAATGAAGTAGCGTTACAGGTGAATTCTGCTGTGGCGGGCGTTCTGGCAAAAGCGATGGCCCAGAACCGCGAACAGCGTTACGCTTCCGCCAACCAGATGCGCGACGCATTAAGAGTCGCCAGTGACTCGTCTGCGACAGTATCAAACAATGAAGCTGCTACCGTTCTGCTGCCGGGAGCCGTTGTCAGTGCGACCGCGAGAACCATTGCCTCCGAACAAGCGGCTACGCTCGCCGCCGAAAGGCGTACGGCGATGCCTGCGAAGCCGCTGGTCGCGGGCTCAGCCGAGACGGTAACCAGGATTCATGCGTCTGATTCCAGAAGAGGCTCGGGAATTTGGAAACTGGCGGCTGGGGCTGTCGTATTGCTGGCGTGTGCCGGAGCGTTCTATGGCTATCGCGTGATCCGCAACCGGTCTCAGGCTAACGAGGTTCCGGCGGCGGCATCCACGAGTGATTCGAATGCAAAGCCCCAGCCCGGTGCCGAGCCTTCCGCGGCCGCTCCCGCAGTCACGGAATCCGCGACTGAACGAGATAAGAAAACCAATTCCATCTCGCCATCGACTCAGCGAGCAGCGGCCGCAAAAGGAACTACGCCAAAGAACCCGTCAGTCGCGGCACAAAACTCGAATCAGGCGCAGCGTAATGAACCCCCGAATATCCCCGCTGTTCCGAATGTAAATGGGGAACACCCCGGCGCCGCCAATGTCTATCCGGATCCCCGCCAGTTTCCCGTCAATCCAAATGTGCCGGAAGACCGGCCCGGCCGGGGCCGAGCAAGAATGCGAGGAGGCGTGATGATAAGGACTCTTCCTGACGGAACGCAGATAATGACGCAACCTGACGGCACGCGAATCGTGAGGCGTCCCAACGGAGCGACGCGGGTGTTCGGGCCAGGCGAAAAACTAGAACGAAAACCGTTTCGGCCGTGATTAAGTTATTCGCCCCAGCCCTTCGTGACAGCGAGTCCTACCACAACTCTACTTCCATGATTCCAAAATGTTGAGCTTTCAAAAGACGGAGATAGTTTGATGAAGAATGCAACCAGATATTTCGCCGCACTTTCTATGATGGCCCTGGTGGGTTTGTTAAGCGCGCCGGTGCGACCCGCGACTGGCGAGGGCGGAAAGGGCGCGGCGTCGGTAATCAGAGTAACGCCGCCGGCGCCAGTGTTTGATGACGGCAAGCGGCTGGCTGAGCTCGCCGAGCGACGTGCACGCATCGCGCGAACAATTGGTCCCAAAGCGATTCTTGTTCTATTCAGCGCTGAGCCGCGCGTTTATGCCAATGACGTGGATTACGAGTATCGGCAGGAGAACAATCTTTACTACCTGACGAATCTGAAACAGAAGGGGGCCACGCTGTTGCTAATGCCCGGTAATCTGCAAATGCCGGAGGTGCTGTTCCTGCCGCGACGTAACCCTCGTTCGGAAGTGTGGACCGGACATATGTACAGCTCAGCAGAAGCTAGCCAGGCATCCGGAGTCAAAGAGATCTGGGAAGCAAGCGAGTTCGAGCCCTTTATGCGGGCACTGCGGACGCGACAATCTTACCGGGCGACAGCCGAAGGGCTGCTGATGTCGAACGGTGTTTCCCCCACGACGCCGGCAGTGGGAAGCAGCAATGCTGCCGGAGCGAACGGTTTTGAGTCTCTCTTCGCCGCCGTCGGCAAAGCGGAGGCGGAGCTTTATTTGCTGGTGCCGCCTGAGGGAGAGAGCCGCGAGTACCGGCAGGAGCAAAACTTTGCTGCCCAGTGGGCGAAGTCGGCAACCGGTTTCAATGTGCGAAACGCTTCGCCTATCTTTGCAGCAATGCGTCTGCGCAAGTCGCCAATGGAGCTGGAGGTTTTGCAGCACGCAATCGACATTACCATTGAGGCCCACGAGCGGGCGCAGACGATAGCCAACCGCGCCCAATGGGAGTACGAAGTGGATTCCGAGGTTGCGTACACCTACAAGCGTCGCAACGCCGAGCACTGGGGCTATCCTTCAATCGTCGGTTGCGGTCCCAGCGCCACCACGCTTCATTACATTGAATCGCAAGCTCCGGTTAAGTCCGGCGATCTCTTACTGATGGATGTTGGCGCCGAGTATGACCACTACACAGCCGATGTGACGCGTACTTTTCCGGTGAGTGGAAAATTCTCTACGCTCCAGGCTGAGGTCTACCAGATCGTCTACGACGCTCAGGAAGCTGCCGCCAAACAGATTCGGCCCGGCGTGACCATAGACACGGAGCAGAAAGCCGCGACCGAAGTAATCAAGAACGGGCTGCTGAAGTTGGGTCTAATCACGGATCTGAATTCTAACCAGTACCGCATCTGGTACATGCACGGTTCGTCGCACTGGCTGGGCATGAACGTGCACGATGTCGGTGACTACAAAACGCCGCTGGAGCCGGGCATGGTCTTCACCAACGAACCGGGGATTTACGTCCGGCTGGATGCTCTTGAGAATTTGCCGAAGACTGCCGAGAACGAAAAGTTCATCGCCGCTGTGCGGCCGGCCTTCGAGAAATACAAGGGGATCGGAGTCAGAATCGAAGATGACATAGTCGTCACTGCAGATGGCTGCCGTTGGATGACGGGAGCTCTGCCCCGAAGCATTGCGGATATTGAGTCTTTTATTGCGAAGGCCCGGCGGGAACAGCTACATTAATTAGCCGCAGATTCACTCAGATAAATTAGCCGCAGATTCACGAGGATAAACGCGGATAAGACAGCTAAGACAGCTAAGACAGCTAAGACAGAGATACTGCATTACCTTAATGTCTGAATCGTTTCCTTTCCTTTTCTGATCCGCGTTTATCCGCGTTCATCTGTGGCTGATTTCCGTTCTCAGAAGCGTCTGATGACGTTGCGTATGAACCCATGCTTCGGCGGCGGATCGCCAGGTGCGGTTTGTGCTTCGGCTTCCAGGGCGCGAAAAAACTGTGACGCCATCATCTTTGCCGTGGCTTCAATCATCCTTTGGCCCACCCCGGCAATTGGCCCACCGACTTGAATCTCGCCAGTGTATTTGATCACAGTCGCGCCATCGGTCTCTTCCAAATCCAGATTGCCGGAGCCTTTCAGAAATCCGGGACCTCCTTTGCCGTCAACCACGATGCGGTAATGCTCAGGGGGCCGCATGTCTTCGAGCTTGACGTTGCCCTGGAAGACTCCTTTGATCGAACCGACACCGGCACGCAGAGTGGCGGCATAGCTGTCCTCGCCGGTCTTTTCCAGATGCTCGCAGCCGGGAATGCAGCGCTGTAGCGCTTCCGGATCGACGAGCGATTGAAAGACGCGTTTGCGCGAAGCGCGTAAAGTTTGGGTGCCTTGGATTTTCATAAAGGTAGGACAGGCATTCCTGCCTGTCGAATCTTATTTTCGCAGAACGACAGGCAGGAATGCCTGTCCTACTTCGCGCGGCTCGCTGCCGCGGTAATAGCGCGGCGCGTGTAAACCTCGGCCAGATGACGGCGATAGTCCGCGGAAGCAAATAGATCACTGTTCACATCAACCCCATCAGAGGCATGCGCCGCCGCGGCCGCGATAGTCGCCGCATCCAGCGTGCTTCCCGCCAGGGCGTCCTGCACGGCAACCGCGCGATAAGCTCTGGAGCCAACGCCGGTGATTCCGATGCTGGCTGACTGGCAGGTGCTATCAGAGCTGCGCGTGATACTGGCGGCAACCCCTACCACCGCGAATCCCGATGCTGGATGGTGCATCTTGGCGTAAGCCTGGCCGGAAGAATCGCTCGTAATGCCGATGCGAATTTCGCGGAGTATCTCTCCCGAAGCAATCGCGGTGGTAAACAAGTCGGTGAAAAAATCGTCGGCCTTGATGAAGCGTTCGCCTGTGGCACTGACCACAACCATTCTGGCGCCCAAAGCGATGATTGCGGCGGGCCAGTCCGCCGAGGGATCAGCATGGGCCAGGCTACCGCCGATGGTTCCCTTGTTTCGCACTTGAACGTCACCGATGTGCGCAGCGCATTCCGGCAGCAAGGGGCAAATCTCTTTGAGCCGTTCCGATGACTCTATTTGGTAATGTGTAGTCATCGCCCCGATGCGCAGTTGTCCTTCATCTTCGCGAATATAAGAAAGGTCTCTAATGCGACCGATGTCGATCAGCAGCTGCGGCTGGGCCAGCCGCAGTTTCATCGCGGGGATCAAGCTGTGGCCGCCGGCGAGAATCTTCGCATCTTCGGGATGCTGCGTTAGCTGTAGTATGGCCTCATCGAGTGTAGCCGGAACGACGTAATCGAATTGTGCTGGAATCATGATCTCTCCATGTAGGACAGGCATTCCTGCCTGTCACTTCGACAATTTCGACAGACACGAATGTCTGTCCTACTTGCCTATCAAAAAGTGCTAACGAAGCGAGACAGACAAGAATGTCTGTCCTACTTGCCTATCAAAAAGTGCTAACGAAGCGAGACAGACACGAATGTCTGTCCTACTCGCCTATCAAAAAGTGCTAACGAAGCGAGACAGACACGAATGTCTGTCCTACTTCTGAATTAATCTCCAAACGGTTTCCGGCTTCATCGGCATATCGATGTGCCGCACGCCGAAGGGCGACAATGCATCCACTACAGCATTCACGATCGCCGGAGTCGCTCCGATGGTTCCAGCTTCGCCGACACCTTTTACTCCCAGAGGATTCACCGGCGAAGGAGTCTCCGTACGGTCCAATTCAAACCACGGAATCATTGAAGCTCTCGGCACTGCATAGTCCATCAGCGTGCCCGTTACCAGCTGGCCCTGTTCGTCGTAAACAAGTTCTTCATAAAGCGCCTGGCCGATTGATTGCACGATGCCGCCGTGAATCTGGCCGTCCACCAGCATAGGATTGATAACTTTGCCGCAATCGTCCACCGCGACGTAGCGCAGAAACTTTACCTGGCCCGTGTCGGGATCGATCTCGACCACGGCGATATGCGTGCCGAACGGGAAGGTGAAATTCTTGGGCTCGAAGAAGTAAGTCGCGGAAAGGCCTGGCTCCATTTCGGGCGGAAGATCCTTAGCGATGTGCGCGGCGAGGGCAACGTCCTGAATCGTGATGCCCTTGCCATCCGTTTCCGGTTCGGGTAAAGCCCCGGCAGGCGCCTCTCCGTGCGGCATGACCGGCTGAGGCGCTTCGCCGGCAGCCGCTGCTTCAGCCGCGAGCAAAGAGAATCGCGAACCGGCAAAAGCTATATTTGCGGCATCCGTCTTCAACATGTGCGCTGCAATCTTCGTAGCTTTTTCTTTCAACCTTTCAATTGCAATCAGCATCGCCGTGCCGCCCACTGCGGTAGCCCGGCTGCCGAATGTCCCGATGCCGTATTGCACGATCGAAGTGTCGCCGTGAATGACTGTCACATCGTTGAGGTCAACGCCCAACTCGTCGGCGGCAATCTGCGCGAACGAAGTTTCCTGGCCCTGGCCATGCGGCGATGCGCCGGTCATGACTGTGACTTTACCGGTGGGCTCGATGCGCACTGTGGCGCTCTCCCAGCCGCCAGCCGGCATCGCCTGTGATGGACCCAGGGCGCAAATCTCCACGTAGGTGGAAACTCCTATGCCAACAATCTTGCCTTCGGCTCGAGCTTTCTTCTGTTCGTCGCGAAGCTTCGCGTAGTCGGAAATCTCCAGAGCCTTTGCCAGGGCACCCTCGTAGTTACCACTGTCATAAAAAAGCCCGGTAGCAGTTTGAAAAGGGAACTCGTCCGAGCCGGGAAAATTCTTCCGCCGCACTGCCACCGGATCCATTTTCAACTCGGCAGCAACTAAATCGATGGCCCGTTCGACGACGTGGGTAGCCTCAGGCCGGCCGGCGCCGCGATAGGCGTCGGTAGCCATCTTGTTCGTGAACACGCCGGTGATGTTGATTTGAATTGCCGGAATCTTGTAGGCGCCCGACAGCATCAGGCCGGTCAGAGTGGGGATTGCCGGCGTCAAAAGCTGATGGTAAGCGCCCAGGTCGGCGAAAACGTTGTAACGCAGCCCGGTAACTGTGCCATCGTTCTTGCAACCAACCTCGATATATCCCACCTGACCGCGACCGTGAATTGTTGACTGAATGTTTTCCCGCCGCGTCTCGATCCATTTTACGGGCCTGCCTAACTGTATCGAGATCCAGCCCAGCAATGCTTCCTCGGCATAGACATTCAGCTTGGATCCAAAGCCGCCGCCTACTTCGGGGGTAATGACGCGCAGCTTATTTTCCGGCATGCCAATCATCAAAGCGAGCTGCGTGCGCAGGAGGTGGGGAATCTGCGTGGAAGACCAAACCGTCAGTTCTTCTTCGCCGGGAAAGTAACGCGCGAGCACGCCGCGGCCCTCCATCGCAATAGGCGCCAGCCGCTGATGGACCAGGCGCTGCTTAACAACGTGATCGGCGCCGGCCAGGGCTGCGTCGATGTCCCCTTCGCCCGCGGTCAGTTTGTAGGCAATGTTGTCGCCGAAGCTTTCATGGATGACCGTGCCTCCTTTGGCGGCGTCTTCGACGTCAACTACGGCGCCCAGGTCTTCATAATCAACTGCGACCAAATCGACGGCATCACGGGCGGCATACCGATCGGTAGCTACCACAGCGGCGATAGGGTGTCCGAGGAAATAGACTTTATCGCCTGCCAGCACGCGATGATCGGGAACTTTCAAATCGGGCAGAGCGCTGGCGCAGGGAACCGGACCAACTTTGGCGACATCCTTTCCCGTAAACACCGCGACGACTCCCGGTGCTTTGGCGGCTTCGCTAACATCCAGGTTGGTGATGCGCGCGTGCGCATAGATCGAGCGCACGAATGAAACGTGGAGTGTGTCGGGTAGCTTGATGTCGTCAACGTAATGGGCCAGGCCTTTGATCAAACGCGGGTCTTCGGTTCGCTTTATTCTCTGTCCCACGTATTTCTTATTCGACATGAATTCCTCCGGATCCGTCTCGACGCTGAGCTAATGCTCGCGGGTTAGAAGTCTCATGAAGCCATGCAGGAATAAGCCCCCAAGCGCAGCTAGCAGGAAAAGGACTACAAAGGCCACAAACACTCTAGAAATGAGGTGCTGCCAAAAGGGTTCTTTCCTGCTGCTGCTCGTCGGTCCTACCTGATCCCTTGGCGTCATGGCATCAACCACTCGCTGTCTTCTTAGCGGCGTGCTCCACCGCCTCCACGATGTGCTGGTAGCCGGTGCAGCGGCAAAGGTTTCCCTCCAGCCCGTGGCGGATTTGTTCCTGGGACGGATCGGGATTGCGGTCGAGCAGCTGCGCAGCAGTCATGATCATGCCGGGAGTGCAATAGCCGCACTGCAAACCGTGTTTTTCCCAGAATCCTTCCTGCACCGGATGCAGTTCACCGTTCTGCGCCAGTCCTTCAATAGTGGTGACCTCCGCGCCGTCCGCCTGCACGGCAAACATCGTGCATGATTTGACGGCCTGCCCGTCGATCATCACGGTGCAAGCGCCGCAGAGCGAGGTTTCGCAGCCAATGTGTGTACCTGTCAGGTTAAGCACGTCCCGCAGGTAGTGCACCAACAATAGACGCGGCTCGACTTCATGCTGGTAGGCAGCACCATTTACGTTTACGCTGATAGCCCGTTTCATAAGCTACCTCACTTTATTTCTTTTATTCGGAAGGAGAATTGTCGCGGAGTTTCTATGCCAACTACCCACAAAAGTCAACTGATGATAACAGGCTATTGTTGAAGCAAAGATATTGGCAAACCGTTTCGACGGCTTCTTTTTGCGGGATGGTCGGCTTCGGTGACCGCCTTATGCTAAAAGCCATCTTGATATTCGTCGAGCACCCGAAGGTGAACAGGGTTCGCTCCCGGGTAATTCTATTAGTGGTTAGCAAGCCACCCCTGAAGCGCCAAAGGCGCGAAATATAATAGCCTGGGCCACCGGCCCAGGAAAGAATTTCAATAAACGCGTTTAAGCGCTGAAGGCGCGAAATGGAAAGACAAAGAAATGCCTCAATCACTGTCATCAATCCTTATTCACCTGATCTTCAGTACCAAACATAGGGAGCCGTTCATCACGCCAACAATCGAAACGGAATTACACCCATACATGGCCAAAATCTTTCGCGGCCTGAAGTCGCCATCGCTGACGATTGGCGGCGCGAACGACCATGTCCATATATTGTTTTCTCTGGGACGTGTTATCGCGGTTGCTGACCTGGTTGAAGAGGTTAAGACAGAATCTTCGAAGTGGATCAAGACGAAAGGACTAGAGTTCAGAAACTTTCACTGGCAAAACGGCTATGGCGCATTCTCCATCGGCCAGTCATAGGCACCAGCCATGAAGCGTTACATAGCGAGGCAGAAAGAACACCATTACATTTCGCGCCTTCGGCGCTTGGCCCGAATGCTAAACCGTAGCCTTGTGAATCTGCCGCTTTAGGCGATGGATTGTGCGTCGCACTGTCTTGAGTTGGAGGTGGTCGTGCGCCGAAAGCGCCTCGTCGCGCTTTTTCTTTAGTTCTTTGATGCGCGATTTGATTGCCGCCTTGTCAACTCCGACTACCTCGTGATGCTCGTGCTGAATACCAAGGGCTTTTGAAATCGCGACCAGAAGATGTTCTTTATTCAACTGGGTATAACCCTGGACCGCCTCGTGCTCGATCCCTTTAGCGATTTCACGCAACTCGACTACTGTCTTGTGCTTCAACTGTTCGAAAGTGTATTCCATGTAAACGTTCTCCTGACTAAGTAAATATCTGGTCGAGATGATGGTTAAGGTGCGCAACATAGTCACGCATGAAATACTCGAGCGTCGCCGGCTGCTTCTTATCTACCGTCTGCCACGCTATCTCGTCAAGATTATGCACCGCCCGCGGGTTGGCCAGCTTATGAGGCGGAGTTGTCGCCATGACGTGCGCCAGATGCAGATTATAGTGTTTCCACAATTGCACCAGCCGAGGCCAGGGCTCGTCATTGTAGTGCTGTATCTTAACCCACTCTTCCTGCTGATACCCCGGGAAAAACAAGTCGTCGCTAATTTGCGCCCGCACAAATCGCTGATGATTATTCGCTGCCGAGTCGATCAGGTGGCCGATAATTTCCTTCGCGGACCATTTACCTTCGCTCCGGGAAACACCACTTTCCTCTTCCGTGATCGCGAGCAGGCGAGCGGAGGCTACCTCGACCGTCTGCCGGAAGCCGGCAAGAAACTCAACCAGGTCGCTAGCGAGACTTTCCATTTAGCGAGACCTCCCGTCAACCATGCGATCTTAATGAAAGACAACCGATTGCAATCACCGCCAGAACCGAGACAACTTTCTCAACGGCTTTCGTTCTTTTGAGCATGCGCGTAAATCTCCCTCTCCTATCCAGGGACGGCAAGCGGCGCGCCATAAAGAGAAAAGAAAACTTTTAGTTGGGACTCATTCCCAGCGTCCGATGGTTATTTCGTTTGTCGGGCCAGTGCTCCATCACACGCAGCTATTTTCTTCACGACTTGATCAGGGCGGACCGCATCTTCCGCGGCCAAAGCACCCTGCTGCCGCAATTCAACCAGCAGATCCAAACTACGTTGATAGTTGCGCCGCGCATCGCTCCAATGTTCGAGTCGTTGGGAATTCGATGTCTTTGCACTCGTAGCCAGTCTCCAATAGACTTCGCCGGCGTCAAAGTAGGTCGATGCGAGTTGCTGTCGCATGCCATCGTTGCCGGAATTCTGGGCCAGCCCCGCTTCCGCGAGCGTAACTGATTGCCGCAGGTTTTCCACCGCCGCCGTCATGTCGCCCATCTGGCTCACCATTGTCCCGAGTTGATCGTAAGATTTCGCCAGGTAAAGTCGCGCGAACGTGTTGTCCGGTCGCTGCCGGTACCACTCCTCGAGAATCGTGACCGCTTGCTTTTGGCTTCGTAAGGCCCCTTTGAAATCGCGGGCCAGCATCAGCGCCGCGGCAATTCCCATGTAATCCTGGCCGACCCAACGGCTGGCCGATTCATTGTTCGGATCACTAGCCGCAATAGCCTGATTGAGACGCAGCGATTCGCGAAGATGGCGCACGGCGCCTTCTGCATCACGCTGACGCAAATAGATGGCGCCCGCGAGCGTGTGACCTGAGGCCAAATCCTGGCGTGCCTGCATATTCCGCGGATCGAGTGTCAGCATTGCCTGAGCAGACTCCAACGATTGCCGGCAAACTTCCACGGCCTGTTCTAAATCTCCTTTTCTCATCAGCAGACGAGCAAGCGAATCGGTTGCTTCGGTCAGCGCCCTTAGTGCTCGCGAGCTGGTGCGATCCTCGGCTACCAAACTCTGCGCGATCCGGACAGCCTCATGCGCGTGCGGCTCCGCGGAGATAAGATCATGCGCCGTTCCACTGAGAATATTGGCCAGCGACCTATGGCTTTCCTGTACATCGATTCGCAGATCGAAATTGGTGGGATCCTTGATAAGCAGCTCCTCTCTAATAGCGAGCGCCTTGAGATGGTACTCGATGGCGCCTTTGGAATCGCCCAAATTCGCGTTCCGAGGATAGCCTTTGAGATTGCCGACTCGATATAGGAGGTCAGATAGTTTGTGCTGTCGCCCGCCATCCTGGCGCGCCGGCAGGCTTTGCAAGATTTTGATTGCCTGCTGATAATTCTGATCAGCTTGCCTGATATCACCGCTGGTTCTCAAAATGTCGCCGATCCGTTCGTAGCTCTCCGCCAGTTCACTTTGCAGCTCGTCATTCTTTGGCTCTGCATTCACGAGCGCCTGTCTAATCGCCTGCGATTTACGATAGCTGGCCAGCGCTCCACTGGTGTCTCCCAGGTTGGCCATGTTGCTGTTGCCTTGCACATCGCCGATCTTACGATAGGCGGTAGCCAGCTCACGTTGCAAAGTCCGATCGCCTGAGGCCTCATTCGCCAGGCTGTCCAGATATTCCAGGGCATCTTTGACCATTCGTTGCCGGGCAGGCGTCGAGCCGGGCAAATCGGCAATCGCGTCGTGATAATCAAAGACGACCGAGTGGGCCAGTTTGCGCACGTCATTGAAGCGCCGTTCCGCCCGCCGCCGTTGCTGATTTACAGCGAGGATGCCACCAACCAACGTAATCAGGACTATCACAGCCGCCGCGACGCCGATTCTGTTCCGGCGGATGAATTTTCCCGTGCGATAACCGAGGGTGTCGGCACGAGCGGTTACCGGCAGCCCTTTCAGATGCCGGTGGACGTCTTCCGAGAATTGCTGAACTGAAGCGTATCGCCGTTGTGGATCTTTGCGCAGCGCAGTCAAGACAATAGTGTCAAGATCGCCGCGCAAACGTCGCCGCAAACGATCGGGAGTTGTGTTGCGAGTTTTGCTGATTGATTCAGGCGTGCAATTTATGCAAGCGGATGGGTTGACGGCCAGGTTAGCTTCCGTAATCATGACCGCCGTGCTGGGCCGGGTTGGTTCCTTTTCCAAAACGGCTTGCATTACCTCCAGCGGCGCGCGGCTATCGACCCGATAGGGTTTGTGCCCGCTCAACAACTCATGAAGCAATACACCCAGGGAATAAACATCTGTGGCTGTCGTGATTGGTTGGCCCTTGATCTGTTCCGGGCTGGCATACGCAGGCGTCAGCAAACGGATTCCAGTGAGCGTGGCATCGAGCGTCTGAGCCGCCAGCTCCGGAGTCAACAGCTTCGCAATGCCGAAATCAAGCAGCTTCGGTACACCTGCGTTGGTGACCAGAATGTTTGTCGGCTTAATGTCGCGATGAATGACCAGGTGTTGGTGCGCATAGTGAACGGCTGCGCACACCCGGCGAAAAAGTTTCAGCCGTTCGTCGATGTCCAGGGTGCGCTGGTCACAATAAACGTCGATAGGGTCGCCCTCGATATATTCCATAACCAGGTAAGGACGATCATCTTCCGTCGTACCGCCATCAAGTAAACGGGCCACGTTAGGATGATCAAGCGCCGCGAGAATCTGTCTCTCGTTACGAAAGCGGCGCAAGATGAAATCCGTATCCATGCCCCGTTGAATCAGCTTAATCGCCACCTGCCGGCGGTATTGGTCATCATCACGTTCGGCGAGATACACGTAACCCACACCGCCGCGGCCCAGCTCCCGAATAATCTTGTATGGCCCAACCCGGGAGATCGTCGGAACTGCCGGCTGATCGTCCAGGTCATCGATTAATGATCGCGGCAGGTGTTCAGATGTTATGGAGCGGGCAAGACTGATCTTCTCAGAAATCCTGGCCGAATCGATAATGCTATCGCCCGCCTCCTGATGGGCCATCAACGATTCAACTTCCGCTCGCAAATCATCGTCGCCGTTACAGGCCTGATCCAGAAACGACGCACGTTCCGCGGCCGGCCGTTCAAGCACGGTGCCCAATACTGCCTTGATTTGCTTCCAACGGTCAGGAGTCATAGTGGGTGAATGGTCAGTGGTAAATGGTAGCCGCTCTATTCACTACTTACGATTCAGTGGTGTTAATTGTCGACGCAGCCAGAGCCTCGCCGTTCTCCAATCGCGTTTTACCGTTGCCGGCGAAACTCTGAGGGCCGCAGCGGTTTCTTCGATAGACAATCCACCAAAGAAGCGCAGTTCGACGATCCGCGTTTGCTGGGAATCCAGGTGTTCCAATTCTTTGAGTGCTTCATCGAGTGCAATCAAATCTATGTCTCGTTGATTGGAAAAATTAAGGGTCTTATCGAGCGAAAGTTTCTCGGCTCCGCCGCCGCGTTTAGCAGCCGCGTGCGCGAGCGCGTGATTAACAAGGATGCGCCGCATCATTTGCGAGGCAATGCCGAAAAAATGCGCGCGGTTTTGCCAGGACACCGAGTGCTGATCGATCAATCGAAGATAAGCTTCGTGGACAAGCGCGGTCGCCTGGAGTGTGTGGTCAGAACGCTCGCGACGCAGATAAGTGCGAGCCATTTGCCGCAGCTCGTCGTAAACGAGCGGCGTGAGCTGATCGAGAGCCTGCTCGTCGCCGTTGCTCCACTTAACCAGCAGTTGCGTAATCGTCGGGGGCCGAGAATTCATCTATTTCCAGGGCTGACTTAAAAGCGATCTCTTACGAACTCGGGTAGTGACGCAGTTTGAGTGCTTGCCCTTAATACAACGAGCGACCGCACCTATCGCAATTCAGCTGGGCAAACTGCATCAACACCCGAACTCGAGCCGGGGAACCCACAAAGACTGGGGAAATTATCACTCTGAGCCGGGAAAAATGACAGGTTTTTGAGCCGGTTTGCTCCTGCATCCTGCGTGTATAGACAAAGGTATGTATGTATGAAACGGCATTCGCGGAAAGGAATCATGTGCATCGCGGCCGTCGGCCCTGGGTTCGGCGTCCCGCTCGTTGGCGAGTCGAGTTCGCGCGCAACTTTCCGGAATGCGGCGGGAAATGCCGGCGCAACGGCGCGAGATTCTTATATCTGAGGCCGCGCTGAATGCGGTTGACCGGACGAACCTACGTGCTGAAGGAGTCGAAGATGAAAGAAATGATTCTGAATGTACCTGGAAGTTGTCATCGTCGCATCAATAGTCTCCTGCGGTTACTGAACAGCATCGTGGTAGTCGTTTTTGTGACGAGCGCTATCTTTGCGCAAGATGCGGCGGTCAAGCCCAGTCGCACTTCCGCATCGACTACGGTGACGGCGACGGCTTCGGCAGAGCGGGTGCGCTTCACGGCCCCGAGCAATGTGGTGCGCATGCAGTTGCAGGTAATTTCTGAGACTGGACAAGTACTGTTTGAGGTCAGCAGCAAGGGCAATGTGCTTGACTGGTCACTTCAGGATAGCGGCGGCCAACGCTTGCAGGGTTCCTACCTGACGTTGGTGACGGTGAAGGATTTGTCAGGGAGATTGAGTGAAAGGACCGGCACCGTTTCGGTGGCGGAGCAGCAGGTTGAGCTAAAGCCGGCGGACGGGAGCAGTCTGCTGGGCGCACAGCAACAGGCGATGGGACCAGTTGAAGAGAATGGCGGGTTGATCATTGTCAAAGCGGGTGAAGCAGACACTATCACCATAATGGCTAACAACGGCAGCGAGGGACAGATAATTCGTGACCGCGGGGCGCTGTCGTTTCGCCTTGGAGATTTCTTCAGCGGCACGGACAAGGAGCAGATGCGTTTGACTGAGGAAGGGAACCTGGGCATCGGCACTACGAAACCAAAAGTGAAACTGGACGTGGCGGGCGTGATACGGGCGCGCGAAGGCTTTGCCTTCTCGGATGGCAGCAAGTTGAACGTAAACGACAGGGGCGCGCTGATGCTCACCAGCTCGAATGGCAGCATCGCTCCCAACGTCACCGGAACGGGCACGCAGAACAAGTTGGCTAAATGGACCGATAACCTCGGCACGCTGGGAGATTCGGTCGCGCTTGATACCGGTACCGGGTTGCAACTGACGGCTGCACCCAGCATTGCCGTTGATACGAATCTGCTTTATTTGAACTCGACGAACGGGACGACCGGCGTGCTGGCCGGCAGCACGCCATCTTATGGAGCTGCCAACGGGCCGTTCTTTGCGATGCGCGGCAACACCTACACGACGATCGCGAATCAGCGCGGGTTGTTCACGATCGCGGCGGGGAACGTTACAGGTCCGGTGGGGGATGATGGCTCGGTGAAGTTCAATACCGGGAGCGATTTGCTGCGCATGGTGATTCGCCCGAGCGGGAATGTGGGGATTGGCGTCAGCAATCCGGTCGCGCTGCTGGATGTAGGCGGCAACATTAATACCACCACGCAATACAACATCGGCGGAAGTCGTCTGTTGAGCATTCCGGGAACAGGCAACACTTTCGTGGGTTCCACTTCCGGCAACGCCAATACCACCGGGCAAAACAACTCGTTCTTTGGCAATGTGGCTGGCTTCGCTAATACAACGGGAAACTTCAACTCCTTCTTTGGCAAAAGCGCCGGCGCTGCTAACACGACGGGTGTTAACAATGCGTTCTTCGGCGCGACCGCCGGCAACAACAATACACTTGGGTCCAGCAACTCCTTTTTTGGTAGCGACGCCGGGCTGTTTAATACAACGGGCGCCAACAATTCGTTCTTTGGCGAAGACGCCGGCAGAAATAACACGACGGCCGGCAGCAACTCATTCTTCGGCCAGAACGCCGGGCAAGCTAACACGACGGGCGAAGAGAATGACTTCTTCGGCAAAGATGCCGGCGCCGCCAACACGACCGGTGGCGGCAACGCCTTCTTTGGCACCAGCGCCGGGGCCATCAACACAACCGGTTTCAGCAACTCCTTCATCGGCGGTGGCGCGGGCTATAACAACACGACGGGCTTCCAGAACTCCTTCCTGGGTGTGAATGCCGGCTCCGGAAACTCGACGGGCACGCAGAACTCCTTCATCGGGAAAAATGCCGGGTCTGATAACACGACGGGCAGCGATAACACTTTCGTCGGCTACGACACCGGTGAGTCCAACACTATCGAGTCTGACAACACCTTCATCGGCGCGAACTCAGACGGCGCGGCCGGCATCACCAACGCCACTGCCATCGGCGCCAACGCCAGCGTCACGCAGAGTGATTCGGTCGTGCTCGGCAACGGCGCAAAGGTCGGCATTGGCACGTCGGCGCCCAAGAGGAAGCTGCACGTCGCCGGTGATGTGTTCATTAGTTCGGACGGTCATGGTCTGGTTCTGAAGTCACCTAACGGTCTAACGTGCGCCATCATCACCATTGACAATGCCGGCGCGCTCTTAACCTCGGTAGTCGCCTGTCCGTAGCCAACCGATGACCATAAATGGTCTGACGTTTTGAGGAATTCTCTCGTGCAAAGAACAAGAGACACCCGGCTCCCGATCGACCAGGTCACTGATTTACGCACAGCTGGTCATGTTGAAAGGAAACCAAAATGAAAAAACTGATTGCCTACTTGTTTGGGTTCGCCGTGGTCATGATCGCGCTGCCGCCGGCGGATTTATTTGCCGGGCAACGGCGCCGGGTGGTAGTCCGCCGTCCAGTAGTGGTTCGCCATCCCGTGGCTCATACCACACTGGTTGTTAACCCTGGTCATCCCATTCGCCGGGCGCTACCTGGTACGGTCGTTGTCCGGCCGGCGCACACAACAGTGGTGGTAGGAGCGCCGCTGGTTTTCTTGCCTGCCTTGATGTGGACGGCAAGAACCGCGTCGCTGCCGTCCGGCGATCGGCTTGTGTGGCAGGACAGTGAGGAAATCAGGCGCGATGAGGGATGGGTCGATACCAACTTCGGCATTGATAGTTCCGGCAACGCGCTGTTCCTCGATATTAACGGCAAAGCCAAGCTCAACTTCGCCGAAGTCACCTTTGCCAACGGCAACGTGCAGGTCGTCGATTTCAACGAGCGGACACGCGGCAGCGGAATCTACAACCTGCTGGACTTCGCTGACGGCCGGCGCGTTATGACCGTCCGCATTCTGGTTCGATCAGAATCCGACGACACGAAGCTGGCTGTCTATCTCAGCAGATAGTGGGTGGCCTCGGCCGGCCTCTGAGTCCGGCACCTGATTGCAGAACATAGCCGGTGCCGTGAAATGAGGTCGGCACCTGGGTGTGGCAAAAATACGCCCATTAGGGAGGAGAAACTAGCTATGCGGGAAAGTCACTTCAACCTTGCGTGCGACGCGACCGGGCTGGTGGGAACACCGTTTGGTTAGCGGGATCAACTGCCGTGACGTAGGCAGGTTTCTCATGGAAGTAGAGGCATTAGCCATACTTTGGCTTTTGAAAGGAGACAGACGGTGAAAAGAAAACTGACCTTAACACTCGTGCTAACGACGAGCATGCTGTTGTCACTGGCGAGTTTTTCGACGGCGCAGGGGCAAACAAAAAGAAGACCCATCGCTGACAGAGTCTGTGTCAGAACTCGGGCTGTTATAAAGTTCTGACGGTCCGGCTGCGAAGAGACTACGGCCAATGGGTTCAAGTTTGTGAAACTGCGTCAGAAACGATCTGGCCCTGAGCTTCCCCCTCAAACCGGTTGCAGTT
>WNGD01003355.1_pt1 | contig 21760 bp, 19 predicted proteins | sample 5400671 | NCBI WGS metagenome assembly WNGD01 (sample SAMN13153369, study PRJNA577476) | soil metagenome | isolation source: 40 cm soil or saprolite under grassland replicate 2 | place: USA:California | collected 2016-06-15 | reverse complement strand
GTCTCGGTGAGGAGGTCACTGTCCTAAAACAGGCCTTAAACGGCTACTCAGGCTCTCCCGCTGCTCCTAGCAGTATATCTCATAGAGAGTCATACTGTTACCAAATTATTATATGAACGGCTGCCAGCCTTTGTGGAACCCTGGGCACGTGTGACGGTTCGCCTGCGTCAAGCCTTGGAGGCCGTTGGGATAGCAACTTGTGGAGAGGTCGGTACGCGTCTGGGCCAACGGCTTGCCCTGCCGACCTCTCCCACCACTCTTCTTCGCCGTATTATGGCCTTGCCCACCGATGCGGTAGGATTGGTCAAACAGTTGGCAATCGATGACTTTGCCTTACTGCGAGGGAGAAACTACGGAACCGTTCTGGTTGATAGAGTTCGTCACCGGGTGATCGACCTTTTACCGGATCGCAAGGCAGAAACTGCCAAAATCTGGATGCAAGCCCACCCAGAAATTGATCTGGTCAGCCGCGATCGCGGAGGAGATTATGCCAGCGCAGCCAGTCTAGGCGCTCCACAGGCGGCTCAGAGCGCCGACCGTTTTCATTTGGTGAAAAATCTGACAGAAGCAGTACAAAAAGCATTAGTGCATTGCCGTGCAGAACTGCAAAGAGAGCCGAAGAGAGCTGAGCCTGTCGAGCCGCCAGCAGGAGAAGAGTCTGCACTCTCCTTGGTGACCTCTGATGGACAATCTTACTCAGCGCACCAGGCCGAGCGATATGAGCGCTATCAACAGGTGATGGCGTTACGTGAGCAGGGGATGAAGACCAAAGAGATTGCCAAGCGAGTCGGCTTGGGAGTGCGAACCATTCAGCGCTGGCTCACGCAGGGAGCGTATGTGGAAACCAACTACCACCATCAGCATCGAAGTCGTTTTGATGCATACGAAGCGTATGTCATGCAGCGTTGGGATTCTGGGTGTCACAACATCCAACAGCTCTGGCGTGAGATCAAAGCTCAGGGCTATCCTCATTCTGATCGGGCATTGCGCAAGCATCTCGAAGCCCTTTCTGGCAAAGAGCAAACTGATTTTTCCGAAGCCTCTTGCCTCGACCACTTTTCAGCAAAAAAGGCGATGTGGCTTTTCATCCGTCGTTTCAAGGATTTGGATGAAAAAGAGCGAGAGGAACTGGCAACCATTCGTCAAGCAAGTGAGACAGCTGAGACCCTCTATCAATTGGTCCAGCAGTTTTTACAGATGGTTCGCACGTTGGAAGGAGAGCGCCTCGATGCCTGGCTGACCGCTGTGGCGCAAAGCCAGATCGCGGAACTGCAACGTTTTGCCAATGGACTCGAACAGGATAAAGCTGCTGTTCTCATGGGGTTGACACATTCTCCCAACAACGCGCAAGCAGAAGGACAGGTGACCAGAATAAAACTCATTAAGAGAATGATGTATGGACGCGCTGGATTTCCCTTGTTGCGACAACGCGTTTTGCACCGCTTCTAAGAACTGGCGAGGCTCAACAAGCTTCCTTTGCGCGTATGGAGTCCTTCTGAGCCAATCCCCTGTGCTCTTTTTTGGCCGATAGCCAGCCAGTAACACGCAACTGGCTGTTAAGGAGACGCTTTCTGGTTTTGCGGAATGGTGCTCGCGTTGCAGAAGTCGAGGCTCCTGGGGATGTTGTTCTGTTGATGGGCTTTCATCACCAAAAGAGCGGAAGAGTCTGAGTTTTGCGCTTTCGGTACCTAAGTTTTGCGTACTGCTTTTCACCATCTCACTGCTCCAGACCAATCTCACGAAGCGATGCGTGCCAAGCCACGTTTGCTTCTGGCATACGCATAACGCCCGGTGGGAACATCATCCTTAGCCGACGATGTGATGGAAATATCCCTTGTCCATGCAGTGCGATGACTGTTTGTCGTACCTGATCTTGTACTTGCTGTAACCTCTGTTCTTGCCGCTGCTTGTGGTACTCCTGAGCATGTTTGGCGATTAACATACATTCCTGTGGAAAGTGATGAGTTAGGACCCGCTCGCGGCACCCCAAGTGTCTCGCAAGCTGGCGTATCGAGAGCGGTTCCTCCGTACCATCGAGGATGGCATGTATCAATTCCAGGCATGTTTGGCGATCAATACGCTGAGGGGCTGAACGGCGTGGACGAAGAGGTTGTGCTGCTTTTTTGCCTTGAATGAGGTCTCTAAGCGGCTCAAGCTGATTCATCATTACCTGAAGCGGTGTAATTTCGCACGCGTAGCAGCACTCCAAGATGGTTTCGAGCGAGGGAACGTAGGAATGAGAAAGCGTGTGAGAGCGAGGTTTGTTCGGCCATCCTGGCCAGCGATAGAACAAAGAACGGTCAAATCCGGTCAGTTGAGCAAATTTGAGATAGCCTCTTTGTTCTTTCAAGCAGGTCGCAAGATTCACGAAAAACGGTTCCCATTGAAGCAAAGAGGAAGAGAAACTTGCCAGCCGCATCTCTTCCAGCGTGGCAATGACCCAGGTCAGCCAGCACTCCTCCTCGCTCCTTTCCTGATCTGACTGCGTATCCCTCCCTCCCCCAAGCCAGGCAGTACAGTGGGTGCATTCTCCGAGTTGAGATTTGTCAGATGCAATGATAGACTGCATTTTGTAGCACCGAGGGCATCGATTTTCTAATGGTCTATGATGACGTGGACAATGCGTAACCACTCTGAACATCCAGAGTTGTGGTTGGTAGAGAGGGCATCTCGTTCTTTCCATTCAAGGTAACAGAGGGGGCACCAGGCTGGTGTGACTCGAAGATGCCCACGATCAGAGAGATCACCAATCCACCCATGTAAGGTGAGACGAGAGAGATCAGAGCGTCCAGTCAGTCGTTCTAAGAGAACCGACCACTCCAGAGCAAGAGAGCCATTCCCATTGATGACCATGGCTCTTTGCTGACAAAATGTGTTTAGCGCAGTCGGGCGATGATCACGGCTAAGATAGGGGATCATCTCCTGGGCTATCAACCAGCGGGGAGGAACACCATGTTTCCACCCCAGCCGATTCAGATAACTCGTTAAGCTCTCGCTCCACAGACCGTCTCCGCGAGGTGCCATTCCATAGAGCCTACTTCGTGGCGGCAGCGTGTTCTCATCAGAGCAGGTTTGCGCCTCTCGCTGTACGATAGACGGGGAAAGAATTCTGACGGCAATGGCTGTCCGCTCTTGCCTACTCATCCTGCGGCTTGCTCCTCTTTAGACAAGTCTCCGTGTTCCACCGCACCGACTTTCGTCCCGGTCGAATCGCGGCCTGGAGCACGTTTGCCTGGTTTCCGATTGCCTGACAAGGGAGATGAAGGAGGTTTCCCCTGCTCATGTTGATCTTGTTTTGCGGGAGCGGGCGGACGTGAGGAAGGCTTGCGCAGGAGAGCAAGGAGTTGCGCATCGGCGTCTTCGGCTTCGACAAATTCCGCCTCACTCTCCAGCGCATTGCGTAGTGCCAGTTTTACTCGCATATCAGAGGCGGCAGTTTGCCGCAAATGGTCGAGGGTGACGGTGCGTGCCTCTTCTTTCAATGCGCAATGGAGGGCACGGTTCAAATGGAGTTTCATCAAGCCAATGCATCCGATACTGCGTGCATACAAGAACTCCCAATGCTTCTCGGCCAGAAGCGGCTCTTCTTCGACTGGCAGTTGCCGCTGCAACGCCCATAGGATACTTTTGAAGATCAGGCAGTCTTTTTCCTTGCTCATGTCATAGCGTGGGAAATGGACATCGATGCTTCGTAAGGCCAATTGCGGATTGACCTTGCGAAAGGGTCTCATTTCATAGGTGCCTACGAGGATATGGCTCACGCCCGTGGTATTCTCAAAATTTTTGAGGTGATTTAACTGGCTCTGGAGACGGCTCATTCTGGAAGCTTCCGCCAGGTGGTGAGCTTCATCCACAATAATCGCCAGCGGTTTGCGTTCCAGATAGGCTGCCTCGGTGGCTTCCCGCATCTGCCGCGCACGGATGGGATGGGTTGGGCTGTCTACAAAGGGATTGCCCAGTTGGCGCAGCACTGGTCGGTAGAAATCGATCCAATCAAATCGGCCTGACCCTGCTTCTGGAGCCGTAATACTGGCAAAGGGGATGAAGTGCGGGTCAGTTCGCATGCGGGCTGCTGCGTAAGCCAGCAAACGTTCTTCCAACAAGTGGATGAGTGTTGTTTTTCCGACACGAGCAGGCCCGATCACGAGCACCATCGTGCCTGGTCGGCGGGTCAGCACTTCCTCTCCCGGAGCACAAATGGCATCGAGAATGGCGTCAATCGCTTCCAGGAGTCGTGGGTGTTCAATGAGACACTGCTGCCTGGCGGCCTGACAAATTTAATGTCCCTTAAAAAACGATCTCGTTTACGCAACCGCTGAGAGGTCAACCTCGTGACTCTCTCTGATGACTCCCCGAGGGAGAGTGAGCATGGGAAGGGGGTCTGGAGCAGGATCAAGCCAAAAAGGGACAAAGGCTTGCCAACCCCGCGAAGCTTGCTGCCGACGCCACCGCCATCCCAGTTGCATATAGCTCAAACGGCGTTGCCAATGCGGATCCACCCAGCGTCGCTTGTCGGCCTTTTCGACGCTGACCCCAAGACTGGTCAAATACAAGGTGGCAAGGGCTAGGATCAGCAGGAGGCGCTCCAGGGCTTCAGGCTGAGCGAGGTGGCTGAGGTGAATCTGATAGCCGCCCGATTTTTCGTCGCGAAAGCTTTCTTCGATGTCGAAGCGCAAGCCGTACTCGTCGAGCGTCTGTGCAGTGGTGGGTTCATCACTCACCACAAACCAGGGATCATCCGGCTGCTCAAGCTGGCAGGAGAGTGCCAGGTGGACAGGCCCCACGGCAACTCCTAAAATCGACACACCCTGGAAGAAGCGATCCTGTCCAGGAGGGGGACAGAGATCCTTGACGGCTGCAACAGATTGGGCTGAGAGATGGACCAGGGTGTTGCCTGGTAGACGCAAGCGAAAGTGCCACCGCTGCTGATGCAAGTAGTGAAGCAGCCGCTCATGGGCAAAGCCGCGATCGGCAAGCAGCGTGATCACCATGCCAGGCGGGATGATGGCACGCACTTGATCAAGCACGGGCTGGTAGGCTTCAAAACTCACCTGGGTACTCTGATGGCGCAAGGCTCGCCAGGCGAGAGAAATGGCCCGTCCTCGATAGACAAGGGAGGCACGGATCAGTACAAAGGGCAGCAGAGCGGTTGTATCCAAGGCCACGAAGAGACGCTGATCAACAGGCCAATCAATCAGAGCGCTTTGCAATACAGGCCGATACCACTGCATAGGTACAATGCTCCGATGATGAAGCCACCGAGAAAAACGGCGTTCGCGGCTGGCGGCTGACCTGGCGCGGCTCTGAGTCATCTCGGCCCAAGCCGGGAAATGCACCGTCTGTGTCAGGCACAGGCCCACAATGGCCCAGACGAGGGTGTCGAGGCGACGACGATCCTGGTAGATGGTTCGCGGAATGATAGGGAGCAACGCGTTCACAAGATGGTCATACCAACATTGCCTTCTCTTTCCCTTAGTGATAGAGAGAGCCTTGCAGGCCGGTCTAAGAACTCTCCCATTGAGAAAGCTGTCTGTGATAGGCGTCATATAATTATCAAAAAACTATGCCATCGAGTAATCACATTTACACTTTCGGGCGTTTTATGTGTCGTGGATGAGCGCATGAAAGAAGTATTACACGAAACAAGGAGGGCAAGATTTGCGTCGAAAGGCCTATTTTGCGGCCAGCAACTATGTCCAGGTACAATAGGCCAGGCGCTCTCCAATGCCAGCGTTTTCTACCAACATCAGGGCACTTTCCACTGATAGCACCTCATGCTGACCAACAACCCACCAAGCATACTCAGACGGACAACAATTCACACTACCAACCAGAAACCGCCGCAAACAGTCCCTGAGCGACTGATAGCTGACATTCGTGCTTCGATTCCCATTGACGACAGACATCATTCATCACTCCTTTTCTCTCAAAGTAAACAACCGGACATCATTACCAGCGCAAAAAGTCATGGTTCCCACAAAAAAACACTGCCACCACCCGAACCCTGCTAAATTTTCCCCCAACGGGGGGAGCAAAGGGGGAGTTTCTCCCCCACCAACTGTGAAATCACCGCAAAATGACCCATTTGGGAAGCCCCAAGGGCCATTCTTCCCCCAACGGTGGAAAAACGGGGGAAATGCTTCCCCAACCAACCAGCAAAGGGAGAGCCCTGCTGACATCACTCACCAAAGTTACGGGAGCGACCGTTCCCGTAAAAACTACTCAGTATATTCGCCATCAATTACAATATCTGGTATCTGATCCCACCCAACGCTACTCGTTTCTGGCAAGAGAGGAATCTTCCCTGTCTCTAATTGTGGTTCAACCCACTCATCAACCGTTTTATTGTTGCGAAGGACTGTATGGGCCAGGAACTCTTGCTCAAAGGTCACAATCCCTGATTGAGCGGCCTCCAACTTCGCCTTGACGACCATAGAGAGCGCACGCCACAACCGGCGAATTTCCTGCTCTCGTGCAGCTTGCGCCTGCGCCTGGTTGCGCCGAACCTTGCCAGTAAACCGAAAATCACTCACAGGGGGATACGAAAGCTGTATCCGATACTGGCGGCCCTTCATCGTAAAGAAAATAGCCGCCGTCTCCTCCTGCTCACCATACGCGCTATTTGAGGTGTAAATCACTTTTTTCTATGAGGCAAAAATCACACAATTAAATGGGTATACAAGCAAGTAGCTCGGATGGCCTCCGCGTGTGTGCAAGGGCTAATCAGAGAAAGAATGTTTGCCTCATTTAATTATGTGATTTTTGCCTCATAGAAAAAAGTGATTTACATACGTCTGCCCGAATTTGAGGCACCACTGCCGAACGGTTTCATACGTCACGACGATGCCTCGCTGTGCCAGAAGCTCTTCAACATCGCGAAAACTCAGCGAAAAGCGGAAATAGAGCCAGACAGCATGGCTGATGATTTCAGGCGGAAAGCGGTAGCCTTTGTAATTAGGAGTGGTGGTGTTGATTTTCATGTAGCTATTTTAGCACAGTGTTCAGCTCTGTTCCCAAGTTGACAATACCGGTTAGACGAATTGGTGTTCCATCGCGTAGCGAGTGGCAGCGCTGCGCGAGGACACACCGATCTTACTGTAGATCGTGGTCAGGTACCAGTTGACGGTCCGACGACTGAGGACGAGATGTTCGGCGACCTGTGCATCGGTCAATCCCTGAGCTACCAGGCGTAGTACCTCGACCTCCCGTTTCGTCAGTCCATCGGGATAGGTGGGGGAGGACTTCACCGGTGCTGTGAGTGGCTGACTTGCCGGAGCCGCCTTGGGCATCGTCTCCCGTGCCTGCGCAACCAGAGCTTGCTCGGGTGTCATGGTTCGTCCCTCGGCCCAGGCCACTGCGAACGCCGTCTCGTCCAACTGCGCACGAGTGGTACCGACGATGCGGTCATAGTCGGCGCGGTCGATAGGCGGCAGCGGCGCGTGGATGGCCTCGCGCAGAGCCTCTGCAGCCCCTAATAGTCGTGCGGCTCGCTCTGGGTACTTCTGCATCCCATACACTGCAGCCAGGCCTTCCAGACTTTGAGCTATACACAGCTTCTCTCCCAGTTCTCGACTCAGCGCGAGGCTTTCCGTGTGCCGCGCTGCCGATCGTACCAAGTCGCCCTGCCAGCGGGCTAGCAGGCCCAAGATGTTGAGCGTGTTAGCCGTGAGCCGTTTGTCCCCCAGTTCCTCACACACGGACAAGCACTCCTCGAGGTAGGCCATTGCCCGCCGGTGGTCGCCCTGATATCTCGCTACGTCGCCAAGATTGTGCAGCACCAGAGCAATATCCACCTTGGCCTGCAGTTCCCGGCAGAGAGCCAGATTCTCTTCGAACAGCGCTCTGGCCCGCTCATAGTCGCCCTGCCAGGCTTCCCCTACCCCCAAACTGCCGAGCACGATAGCGATGCCCCATTGATCGCCCAGTTCCCGATACAGAGCCAGGCTCTCTTGCAGCAACGCTCTGGCCCGCTCATAGTCGCCCTGATACTGCGCCTGATTCCCCAGGTTATTGAGTGCGAAGGCGATGCCTGGCTTGTCTCCCACTGCTCGATACAGCGCCAGTGCCTGCTGATGCCATCGCTGGGCCTGTTGATAATTGCCCTGAGCCCACGCTATACTTCCTGCCCCAGTGAACGCCTTTGCCTGCAAAGCCGGGGCCGCATCGCTGCTCCTTTCCAGCACCCTCTCCAGCCATCCCCGCCCTACCGTGAAGTAACCCCGCACCATCCAGAACCGCCACAACGCCCCGACCAGCCGCAGTCCGATCTCTCCTTCCCCGTTCTCTACCGCCCAGCTCAACGCCGCGCGAAAATTGTCATGTTCAGCCTCCAGTCGATTAAACCACATCGCTTGCTGTGCACCTCGAAGCTCCGGTTCGGCCTGCTCTGAAAGCTGCAGGTAGTATGTGGCGTGCGCCTGCCGAGTGAGCTCCATCTCCCCGCTGCTAGCCAAGCACTCCAGCCCGTACTCGCGCACGGTCTCCAGCATGAGGAGGCGTGGCTCCTCGCTCTCCCACTCCACCTGGAGCAGCAAACTCTTATCCAACAGAGAGGCGACTCCATCCAGTACCGAAACGCTAGCTGGGTCCGGAGGCTGACCCGCATGTGCCACGGCCTCAGCCGCCTCCAAGGACCAACCTCCCACGAAGACAGAGAGCCAGCGGAAGAGCTGCTGCTCCTGGATATCTAAAAGATCATAGCTCCACTTGAGCGTGTTGCGCAGCGTTTGCTGGCGCTCGGGCAGGGTGCGTGCCCCCCCAGTGAGCACTTGCAACCGCCGCGAGAGCCGGGCCAGGAGGGCCTGAGGTGGCAAGAGGCGAATGCGGGCTGCCGCCAGTTCAATCGCCAGGGGCAGGCCATCGAGCCGCACACAGATCTCCGCTACGTCCTGTGCATTCGCTGGCGTGAGTTGGAAGCGCGGCAGGAGGGCCTGCGCGCGCTGGACGAAGAGAGCCATCGCCGCAGAGTCGGCCAGGTGTTCCTCCCCGGGAAGCCCGGTTGGATTCGGCAGGGCCAGGGGTGGCACCAGGAAGATGTGCTCGGCTCCCAGGTGCAGGAAGGCCCGGCTGGTGACCAGGAGCTTGAGCTGAGGGCATCCCGCCAGCAGCTCCTCGAGCTCTGGAGCCACCGCCACCACCTGCTCAACGTTGTCCAACACCAGGAGCAGGGATCTGGTGCCCACTGCCTCCCGCACCTGCGCGAAGAGCGGCTGCGCTCCACTCTCGCGGATGCCCAGCTCCTGGGCGATGGCCGGCAGCACGAGGCTGGGGTCGCGGATGGGAGCCAGAGGCACGAGGTAGACCCCATCGGCAAAGTGGGTCTGCATCGCTCTGGCCACCTCCAGGCTTAAGCGCGTCTTGCCGATGCCACCGGTGCCCAGGAGGGTCAGCAGGCGAACGTCTGGACGGGCAAGTTGGGCACACACCGCTGCCACCTCCTGCTCCCGCCCAATGAGCGGGGTGAGCAGGATGGGCAAATGAGGGAGGACCCCCTGCCTGGCTTCGACGGCATGGTCTTGGGAGGAAAGCATCTGGATGGTTCGTGCAGAGGGCTCTGCCTTGCTGGCTTCTTCCAGCGCCAGGGCAAAGTCCTGGACCTGCGCGAAGCGGTGCTGGGGGGCTTTAGCCAGCGCTTTCAACACCACGTGCTCCACCACTGAAGGAATGGTGGGAACCTTCTCATGCAACGGTGGGGGTGGAACGAGGAGATGTTGAGCGGCGATCTCAGTGAACGAGCCGGAAAAGGGACGCTCCCCACAGAGCCACTCGTAGACGATGACGCCCAGGGCATACTGATCGCTGGCAGGACTGGGATGCCCTTGAAGCTGCTCAGGCGCCATGTAGGCGATGCTGCCGGCCGTCTCTTGAAGATGCTGATAGGACGAACTCTGGGTAATGATGGCCAGGCCAAAGTCCGAGAGCAAGACCTCGTGATGACGGCCCAAGAGGAGATTCTCCGGCTTGATGTCCCGGTGAATCAGTTTCTCATGGTGGGCATGCTGCAAGGCCTGGGCCACCTGCTTGACGTAGGAGACGACCGTATCGAGGGGGAGCACCGTTCCTTTGGGGTGCCGCTTTCGCAGGCTGCCACCTGGAGCGTAGTCCATGACCAGAAAGGGAGTTGCCTCCTGCACCCCAAAATCGAGCACCCCCACGATATGTGGATGATGGCAGTGGGCAAGGGTGCGTGCCTCGGCACGGAACCCTTCCACGTCAGGGTCCCTCAGCTGGGTCTGCAGCACTTTGATGGCGGCCTGAGTTTGCAGGTGCACATGTTCGCCTAAGTACACCTCAGCGAACTGACCTCGCCCCAGCAGGCGAAGCAGGCGATAGTTGCCCAACTGTTGGCCCTCACGGGGTCCACGATTGGCCATGGCCCTGTCCTTTCTTGCACGTGCAAGGTTTTCGCTGATTGTTCCCTCAAAGGTGTTCTCTCACAGAGAGGACTTTGGCAAAGAGTCAACCCTCAACGGATCTGTCAGAGTCGAATGGCTTTGACGTTGTTTGTCGGCAAAGACTGCCTACGATGCGACCGTTGCGTTAGCGCAGGGGGTATCCGTTGAGATGTAGACTTTGGACCAGTCATCTGGCGGGAAAAGTCCCTGAGCGGTGGTGTGCAAGCCCTGCACACAGGGCTTGACCAGTCGAGACTCAGACAGTTGCTCTGTTGGCAGCCAGGCGACATCGTTGACCAGCTCTTGCTCGATCTTGTTGTACGCCTGCAAACGGGCCTTGGGGTCGGTCATGCTGTCGGCGGCTTGCATTTCTTTCTGCACCGTCTGTTGTGCGGCGGCAGTGGCGCCTTTGTTCTGGCCGTAGTTCATCCCATTCTGTGCTACGCCGGCATCGAACTGGAGCGTGGTCCAGTCCTGGGGGTCCGGGTAGTCGGCAATCCAGGCAGGACCGGTGTAGAACTGCAGGGGATTGTTGGCACCAAGGCTTTCATCAGTGAAGAGGGTATTGAGATCTATATCATTTGTCTTGACCCAGACGCCTAACGCACTCTGCCACATTTGCTGCATTGCTGCGGCTTCGTCTCTTGTGGCTTGCATACCAGCACTCGAATAGGTCAATGTAAGCGGAGGCAATTGAGAAGCGCTGCTATAGCCATCTTCCCGTAAGCCTTGCTGGAACACTTGTTGGGCCAGATGGACATCACCCGCAGTGCCTTTGACACCGGCAGGACCTGTGAGGTTGGGATTGTAGCCATACTGGCCCTGAGGAACAATGTGGTTGGTTGCCAGGTAGGAGCCCTTCCAGATCTTGTTCACCAGCAGATCTTTGTTAATAGCCAGCGCAAACGCCTGGCGAATATGGATGTTGTCGAAGGGCTTCTGATTGTAGTTCATGGTGTAGTAGTTGATCGTCAGGACCAGATGTCTATGGAAGTCTGGGCGAGTCTTGTCCTGATCATAATCTGCCAGGGGGATGGTAGCGTCGTCGAGTCGATTGACCAGATAGTCTTTGCGAATGGTGTCATCTACCTTGTAGAAGGGGAAGACAACTTCTTTCAACTGGGGTTTGGGACCAGAGTAGTGAGGGTTGGGCACCAGGTCAATCTCTTTGTTGTGCATGTAATGGCGCACTTGGAAGGGGCCGTCACCGCCGCCCTCAGTCAGGTGATCGGTCCATTGTGAACCGTACTTCTCGATCAAGCTTTTCTCAACGACAGAAGAGCTCGGGAAGGTCAGCGTCTCCAGGAAGAAGGGAACTGCCTTGCTGGTCACGATCGTCAGCGTGTTGGCATCGGGTGTGAGCAGGCTATCGCCGAGAATCGTCTGAATGGTACCACTGCTGAGCTTGTCGGAGTCTTTGATATAGCGCAGATAGTAGGGAGCGGTGACTGACTGAAGAGAGGGTTGTAAGGCGCGGTCAATGCTATAGGCGACGTCTTTTGAGGTCAGCGGGGTCCCATCGCTAAACTTCAGATCAGGTTTGAGGGTGAACGTCCAGGACAGTTTGTCAGGAGACTGCGTCCAGGAAGAAGCGAGTGCTGGTTTGATATTGAGATCAGCGTCTAAGGTCACCAATCCGGTAAAAACGGTTTCGATGGCAGCTGCGGAGTTAAAATCGGATGCCTTTGCCGGATCAAAGGTATGAATATCTGGCACGCCATATCCGCTGTAGATGCTGACGAGGACCTGCTTCTTCTCTGGTGCTTTTGCATGTGCAGCAGGGTTCGATGGGGTAGAAGGTGACCCACCGCCACATGCAGACACCAGTATGGCCAGCAGGAAGAAGGCTGGCAGGAGAGTCTTCTTTGTACATTTCATACTTCGTTGCACCTCGGCTTAAGTGAGGCCTGGTCATAAATAGGCCCGTTTCCACCATTCACACTAGTAGTCAGTCCTGTTTGATTTTTGAGGAAAGAACATATGTCTGAATGTAGGTTTCAAGCCATATGAGCACTTTTGTACGCCACAAAATTCAAAGTGGACTGACCACTAGAAGGGGCAACATAGTTATATTCTAGTTATATCCACCTGTAAATCAGATAAGAGTCGTAAAAATGGATAGCTCCAACCAGGCGGACCTCCTTCATGCTCAGAGGAAAACGAAAGAGGGGTGCTAAACTGGTATTGACCACCTCTATTCGGCGATGAAAATATACCTTTTGCTGCTTTTCTCTCCATTCACAACAGCGAGCTAGCTATATATAACCGTGTTGCCCCTGGTAGCATAGACGTTGGAAAAGGGCCTATCAGCAAGCATTCGCTACAAGGTTATGTCGACGCAAAATTACGCAGGCGTTAATAGTCAATGGCATCTGCAGCCTCTTGTGATAAAGCTGAATGTACCTCCTTGTTGCATCAATTAGGCTAAACGAGAAGAAACAACTTCTTCATCTAATTATATATTAATATGTATAAAATTTCTATGATGTTTTTGCAAGTTCTCTCTTGAAACTTTGCGTTTATAAAATCATGTTTATTACTGTTTGTTTTTTTTATTATATAAAGCTTATTTGGTTAGTATTATGTAGGCTTGTTTGTTTATTACAATAGGGACGTGTCAGTGTTGTTTATCCGGTTCTGTTGCAAAAAAGGCGCTGCTATGGTAAGCTCTGCTTCTAGTCAAGAAGCAATAGAGGAGTCTCCTTCATGAATCAGCAGAACCCGTTCAAATGGCGTCATTTCGAAGCCGAGATCATTCTCTTGTGTGTCCGTTGGTACCTGCGCTACTCGCTCAGCTACCGCGATCTGGAGGAACTGATGCGGGAACGGGGACTGCAGGCCGATCACACCACGATCTACCGCTGGGTACAACACTATGCCCCCGAACTAGAGAAACGATGCAGGCCGCACCTCAAAGCCACTAATGACTCCTGGCGTGTGGATGAAACCTACATCAAGATCAAAGGGACATGGACGTACCTCTATCGGGCAGTCGATTCTGATGGGGACACGCTCGAGTTCCTCTTGAGCCCGACACGCGACGCCGAGGCGGCCAAGTGCTTCTTCGTCAAAGCACTGCATTCTCCCGCTGGTTCAACCTCTCACGTCCATCCGATCGAAGAACAGGTAGAAGAGCCCACGGTGGCTGATCCGAACACCACTCCGTTGGCTCCTCGTGTGATCAATGTCGATAAGAATGCCGCCTATCCCAGGGCCATTGCAGACCTCAAAGCTATCGGTGCGCTTCCCCGAGCAGTCGAACTGCGGCAGGTCAAATACCTCAACAACATTGTCGAACAAGATCATCGCTTCATCAAACGACGCGTCGATGAAACGGGTTCCCATATCGCCATGACTCCTTTGTACGCCTATGCTCCCAGGGGCAAGCGTGCCGTAGGCCGCGCTCCACGCAACTACGGAGCGAGCATGACCCTGATGGCTTCGTTGTCGCTCTCGGGGATAGGTGCCGCGTTTTTGCTTGATGGAGCGGCTGATGCCACAGCTTTTGAAGTGTATGTTGAACAGCTTCTGGCTCCCAGTTTGCGGACTGGGCAAATTGTGATCCTGGATAATCTCAGTATTCACTTGGGACCCCGTGTCCGAGCTGCCATCCAAGCTCGCGGCTGTCGCCTCCTGTTCCTGCCTGCTTATTCGCCTGATTTCTCCCCCATTGAAGAGGCTTTCTCCAAGCTGAAAACCTTTTTGCGACGGGTAGGTGCTCGGACACGAGAAGCTCTCCAGGAGGCGATTGCCCAGGCTTTGGATCTCATCACGGCGACTGATGCTCTCGGTTGGTTTACTCATTGTGACTATCTGCCCCCTGCTTTTGATGAAAAGGCTCAACAGGTATGAACACCGCTCTAGCGGTAGTTTGTTGATTTAGGAAATCTCGCTCGATTTTCGGATCTGCGTCGAGTATATACTCATCAATTTGAGCTCAGGTTATCGCTTTTGATGTGACTAAAATGAAGCGAATCCCCGAGTCCACAAACTACCGCTAGTGCAGCATGTAGACATGCTATAGTGACCGTCAAAAGCTAGATCCGAATCATTCACGCTCAGCTGTTCAACCAGTTGGGCTAGCTCAGACCACTCTCACTTTCGTTCAGCGTGCGTGAGAGCTACAGCTCAAGCTTCTTCTCACAAACAAGGCTGAGCCAGTCGGGACCAGAGCAAGAGCTTGCCTTGATCCCGGTGTGCTCGTAGGGGTATACGGTGGTTCACGTCGACGTAGATCCAGGTGAGCCACCTCCTTCCCCTTAATTCGCGGTGGAAGGGATCATCCGGCGTGTGCTACTCGTCCTTCGACCGAGCGCCTGCTTTCTCTTCCGCTGCTCCGAAGCCGCGACGCGAGAGCTTGCGGTCCTCCGTCTCGCCCACATGCGGTGGTTGAGTACGAGGTAGCCAGCAGTCACGTGCGAGAGACTGCGTTCGCCGTGCTGCAATATCCACCGATATGGCTCCTGTCCGGGGCGACCGATGATCCTCAATGCCGCATCCGAATTGGCATTATGTGCGGCTCCCGTGAAGGTGGCGGCGTCCCAAACCGCCGGAGATGGCGAGACCTAGAAATTGGTGAGGCAAATCCGACTACTGGCGATTCCGTGCCATTTACCGTTCCCGGGATTACCAGAGCAACGCCGCGCGCAGTTTCAACCTGTAGCGGTCGCAGCTCCGTGCACGAGGCGAACCTGTTCATCAGGCTGCTGGAGGTAGCACAATTGACGAAGGGCGTTGCCTGGTCCTCAACATTATCTAGGTTCTGGGGCGGAATCAGCCAGGCCGGATCGCAGTACTCATCGTAGCGTTTTGGGCCCCGAATCCCAGCCGGACGGCCGTTGCCGTCATCGTCGAAACCGTTGCCGTGACCGAGGAAGAGGTTGTGCCCAAGTTCGTGAGCCAATTCCCTCACAGCTGTCGTCAGACCATCTACGCCGACTAACGTCAGCCGACTCTGGTCGACCATGACCACCATCGATGCACTGACATCATCGGGAGTCAGCCTGACCGGCGAACCGCACAGATCGTCACCCCTGAGGCCGCTACCAGACCTACGACTGTGGACGTACAGGCCCGCAGCGGGTCCTGGCGAGACGCCGAGAGTGTCCCCTGAAAAGACGAACGTGCGCGCATTGACGATCGGAATGCCGACCCGTCCAGGGAAGCGATCCTGCCAGGCCTGGCGGCAGAGATCACGCGCCTCCGCGGCCTCGATGGAAGGCCCTCCAACCTCCAGATCGCCGAGTCGTGCATGGTCCACGGAGGGTGGTGACGGATCCGCGATTACCGGAATCGCATAGTCGGTGGCCGTCGAGAACGCTATTTGTGCCTGCGGATACCAGATCTTGGCGTTAACGTCCTCCAAGGTCTTCAGAAGCTGTCCTGGTAGCACGGTCTGCCCCGGTTTCGCAACGCCGGCGAGTTCGCTGCCCTCCACGGCACACAGCCGAACGGGAACCTGATAGAGCCAACGCTTCTCCGGCCGCAGCACGGTCCCGACCTCCACTGAGAGCGGCGCTAGGAGGTGCAACTGGTAGTCACAGCGACCGATAATCTTAGCGCCCGTGCGGTCCGTACGAACCTCGATGACCACGGTGCCAACGCCGAGGGGGGTATGCAGGAACGTCAGTACGACCGATGAGCTGATTCTCCCCGTGTGCGGCGGCAGCGTAACGGTCCCAATGTCGCGTGCCGGGCCGAAAAACCAACTCTTCGCTAGGCGTACCGTGAACCGCACCGTTGACGAAGTCGTATTGCTAAAGATAGAAGGCCAGGGAATCCCCCCCCCAATGCGCAAGTCAAGTCGGGTCAGGCCCGCTGTGCAAGTAGCCGATGGTAGCGCCTCTGCCGCGGCAGATGCCCGCGTGGCGGGCGGCACTTTCGCTGAGTCGCACGCTGACAGGAACAGGACACAGATGGCAAAGGCGATGATTAGCTGTTTCTTCATGGTGTTTTCCCTTTCGTGCCGGTAATGACACATCGTTTGTATGATGGCCTATTAGGCCCGCCGACAAAATAGACAACGTGAAGCCTCTGTTGGAGCTGAGAAAGCAGCACGAAGAGGCAGAAGATGCAACCTTCGGTTGCGCAAGAGCCGCTCAAGACAGGCAAGAAAAGATGAGGCCTTCTCCTCAACTAGCCTGCAAAGGCGATTGAGAGCCTGGCGTTGTAAATTCCATCGGCGGGCCTAATAGGCCGTTTCCTGCGCTCCACTAGGAAGAGAGCGTACGAGCTGCTCGGCAAAGGTATAGTCCTCATTGGGCTGCTTGGGATTTCTCCCAGCGTGCAGACCAATGCCTAGCGAGTAGCGGACAGCCGGCCAGGGAGAAGAATCTTCGCTGTCGTGTCGATGGAGCCATTCCATCGCGTGTTGGAAGAGGTAGGCCGCGTGCTCGGGTTGCTCGTTTTCTAGAGCGGCGCACATGTTTCGCAGGTAGGCAATGATCGCATCAGGAGCAGGCATGTGTGAACTTCTCTCTTTCCACCCGCACTTGCAGCGGGTGCATGGTGTGTGAGCCAGGAGTGGGAGCCTCTCGGGTGAGCCACCACGCAAAAAAGCGCAAAAGGAGACCATTGCAGAATGGGAGCAAATCGAACGCTTGCCAAAAAGAGCATTTTTCCCCCATTGTTTCTGCACGGCAATGATCCAATTACCAAGCGAGCCGTGTGTCCCCGATCTGCAATGGTCTCCATATCTTATGTGTTGAGAGAGAGGCCGCGTTCTTGTAACTTTTCCCATTTTGTGCCTGGGTTTCTTACCGATGAGGTTGCAAGGAGAACTCGCTTACCCCCCCTGCTTGCAAGTCTTTGCGGACCTGTATGCGAAGCCGTTGTAGGAATGGTAGACTGAGCAGCACACTGATGACAAAGACGAACAGGGTCACATAAATCGCCGTTCCTGGTAGGGCGAACCAGAGGGCTAAACAGATCCAACCGGCAAAGGTGGTCGAGTAAATCAGTCCCGCCGCATTGCGGGTATTAAACAGGCTTGAAGGCCCAGGAGTAAATGGTCCAATAAGATGCATGGCCTTTTCAAGTGTTCTTCCCTGTGCCGTGAGCAAGGCCGAGCGTTTCAAATTTTCCACCTCGTACAAGAAGAGAGCGAGTGTCACCAGGGCCCCTAACAGTCCAAAGGGCAAGACGAGGCGTGCCAGGGGGAGGCTTTTCGTTGGGTCGCCAATCATAGTCGCCACAAAACTGCTTGTGGTTACAAAGGGAAGCAATCCCAACAGCTTTGAGCGGAAATCTGCAATATTCTGGTAACTTGTACAGAGTTCCTGATACACCATGCGGAGTTCCTCATCAGAGGGGTGCGGCTGTGAGTTGGACAAAGGGTATCTTGTTGACATGTCTGACCTCTTCCTTGTACGAGAGAACAAGAGCTGCTATCTGAGGTATCATGAGAGAGTACGTGTAATTTTATAAGCAATACGGATAGGTAGGAACTCACGTTCTTTCCCCCCGTCCAAACCGCTCAGGCGACTTTCACCACAAGCGGCTTTCCAGTACTCGGATCTGCACTGTTTCGTGTCCCTCAGTGTGAGTCGATGGATTAGGTAAAACCTCCACTTAGTCGTTCGTCGTGGTCGCTGCATCATCGTGACCTACTGCTCAGAGTATAGCTGCTGGAAGCTGACAACACATCTGTAAAATAACAGGATTTGCTTCCTGATGGAGAGGTCCTCTTGCGAAGACGACCCTGTAGAATTACAGGGGGATGTGTCAGAACTGAGACTGTATAGCTTTCCGTCATCGTGGCTCTCCCCAACTTTGAAACGCCATGCGCCGTTGGCGCACCACTCCGCATGAAAAAGGGTAGAATCGGAGTGGCAACGTCCCAGAGAGAAGACGACCAACAGAGTACTGCGTCAGAGCGTGTTTTTGAAACTGTACTGAGGTGTCTGGACGAACCACTCCCTGTTGCCTCATCCCCGAAAGACGGAGATGAGAGCACGAAGAAGACACTGAAAAAGAGCAGACACCCGCTGGGGAGTTGCCACAGAAAGGAAAAGGAGCAAGACCCTCAAGCAGAAAGGAGAGGTGGACATGCAGGGGGTAGCTGTTGATTGACAAATAAAATTTCGTTTTTTCAGACGAATATCGGCTCTTGGACACATTCAGTGTGCCTACTTGCTTAAATGGCGCTGTGACCTCATGGTTCGACACCGGAGAACCTTTTGTGGTAGAATACCCACAGTGAAACTCTATCAGTTATCTGGAGGCATTCCCCATCAATCTTTCTTCACTTTTTGGATTCCCATCAACCTTGGATCTGGATAGTATCGAGGTGCATGAGCAGAGAGTTCTCGTCCATCTGCATGCAACATCTCCTACTGCCACATGCTCACAATGTGGAACAGCAGGGTCCCGGGTCCACAGTCGCTATCAGCGCACGATTGCCGATCTCGCGTTTGGCGGGCGAAACCTTGTGCTCAGGCTACTGGTGCGCAAGTGGATCTGTCCAGAGGCATCGTGTTCCCAACACATTTTTGCCGAACGCTTCCCAGAGTTGGTCCAGCGCTACGCCCGGATGACTGACCGGCTGATCAAGGTTCTCCAATCGACCGGAGTGCTCACCAATGGAGCCGATGCCGCGCAGATTGCCACGTCCTTTGGCGTGCCCACGACCGCCAAGACCATCATCCGTCGCGTCTTGCAGCTTCCCCTACCCAGCCCACGAATTGCGCAACGAGAGGTAGCCTGTAGCGAATGGGCGTAAAATGTGCCTCCTTTGTAAGGAAGAAGACAAATTTTTCCTAACAAGGAGGTAGACATGACCAGTATCGCTGATTCTTCGGTGAGTATCCAGACCTCTTCAGAGTCTGTTCCCTCAACCCCCTGTTGGCTGGGGGAAGTTGTGCTGATCGTCGAGCACCTGCGCAAGCAAGGAGTCCTCGCCGCCATCAATGAACGGGTCCGCTTTGCACGGCGGCGCTTTGGGCACTACGAGGTGATCGACTTTTGGGCAGTCCTTTTCGGCTACGCTCTCAGCGGCGAACGCACGCTCGAAGCCTTCTATGAACGACTGATACCCTGGGCGGAGACCTTCATGGCTCTGTTCAACCGGGAGCAGTTGCCCAGCCGCTCGGCACTCAGTCGCTTTCTGGCTAGCTTCACCCCGGTGGCCGTGGAGTCCCTGCGTGCGCTCTTTTTGGAGGATCTACTCGCTCGTCCGTCAAGCCCAGAGCGGCAGAGAGGCGAACTGCGGGATCGGGCAGGAGGACAGTGGGAAGTCTTCGACATCGACGGGACGCGTGAGGCCGCCCGCCAACGCGCCTTGCCGAAGATGGAAGACCTGCCCGAAGCAGGGCGCCGCCTGGATGAGGTCTGTGCCGCAGGCTACACCGGGCGCAAACGTGGAGAAGTCGTGCGTACCCGCACCGTTGTTTCGCAGGCCCATACCTCTCAGTGGCTCGGCAGTTTCGGGAACATGGGCAATGGGGAGTACCGAAAAGAATTGGAGCATGCGCTCGGAGTCATCCGTTGCTATCTCGCCGCACATAGTTTGCCTCAAGCACGTGCCCTGCTCAGGTTGGATGGGCTCTACGGCACAGGGGCGGTCATTGCGGATCTGGCTGACCTCTGCTTCGTGATGCGAGGCAAAGATTACACTGTGTTAGATCACCCAACGGTGCAAGCGCGGCTGCATTTGCCTCCTGATACCCACTTCAGCCGCCCGGAAAGCGGTCTGGTGCGCCAGCTCTACGACTGCCCGGATGTCCCTGTGGGGAAGCAAGGCTGCCGCTGCCGCGTCGTGGTAGCCACCCACCCGGCTGCCTCGAAAAAGAGCCGCATCGGTCAAACCCGCAAGGGCGTCGTCTACGAACTCTTTTTCACCCGGCTTCCGCAAGACGGGTTCACCGCCTCCGATGTGGTCGCACTGTATCTGCATCGTGGTGCCTTTGAACCAGTGCTCTGCGATGAGGACGTCGAGCAAGACCCCGACCGCTGGTGCAGTCACTCGCCTGCTGGACAAGAAGCCTGGCAGGTCGTCTCGCAGTGGGTGTGGAACCTGCGGCTGGAACTGGGTCATGTGCTTGAGCCGACTCCGATACGCACGACTGAGTTTGCTCCGGCCATCCCTCCCGCCACAGAGACCCGAGCGAATCTGGCACCCGCGCAGGGCTATGACACCCCTTCGGTTGCTGCGCCCTGGAAAACAGGTCGTTTCTCTGGGCAGGACTTCGCCCTCCAGCCAGATGGGACAGTGCGCTGTCCGGCTCACCAAGCGCTTGTGGCGCACGAGCAACGCAGAGAAGCCGATGGAAGCCTCCGTGTGGTCTATGCAGCCAGTATCCGCAGTTGCCGCCCCTGCCCTTTGCGTCACCAATGCCAATGGGAGGGGAACGCCACGAAGAAACCGAGGCAGGTGAGCGTGCTGCTCCATCCTCTCCGGGTTGGTCTCGCACCGCTGCTCTGGCGAGATTGGAGCCGCAGAGAGCACCGGCGTGCCTGTATGCAGCTGGTGCGGCACCAACGTATCGAAGTGAGTATGCAGCCTCTCCCCGCAGCTTCATCACGCAAGGCTGACGTGATTCTTTCCCGCGCCCAGCGTGCCCACTCTCGTCTCTCGTGGGCTGAGCGGCTCGCTCGCAATGCGCGTGTCCCAACAGCGAGCCAGGTGACAATCAAACTCTTCGGCGTCCCGGAAGGCTTTGCCGCCTCGCTCGGTTTGGCAATAGCTTAATATCGTCTTGACAGCCGTTGGGTTCCCTCTTCTCGGACATGCTTGTTTCTCCGAGCGGAGACGCGTGCGTCTCTTTTTCTGACTATTCCTCAATTCTTCCCATCTCCTGCCCTTTTTGCTCTCCATCCCGCTGCTTTTGCCATCTCTCACGGGCAAGGTGCCCCGTTCTGCACAACTTTCGCTTATTAGATCAGCATTAGCTCTTCAGCAATCTCGTTGCGCATCTCGTGGGCCCAGCGAGGGCTCGGTGCACAAGGTGGGCATAGACGAGTGGGCGTGGAAGAAAAGCCACCGCTATGGAACTATCCTGGTGGACCTGGAAAAGCGACGAATCGTGCAGTTGTTAGCAGACCGTTCGGTGGAAACGAGTAAAACGTGGTTGTGCAAGCATCCCGAAATTGATCTGGTCTCACGCGATCGCGGCCAAATCTTCCGTGAAGCTGCCACCGAGGGCGCTCCCCAGGCCCAACAGGTGGTCGATCGTTATCACTTACAGAAGAACTTTGCCGAAGCCTTGGAGAAGTTTTTTCGGAAGCAGGAGCAGGTGCTCAAAAAGGCGACGCAACGCAGCACAGGAAAAGTGGTAAATAAGGCGAAGAGTGGTCAGATTTTGAGGCGAAGAGTGATCAATCAGCGCGAAGAGTGATCAACACAATCATTGTCGTTTGAAAAACCGCTT
>WNGD01001964.1_pt1 | contig 21766 bp, 22 predicted proteins | sample 5400671 | NCBI WGS metagenome assembly WNGD01 (sample SAMN13153369, study PRJNA577476) | soil metagenome | isolation source: 40 cm soil or saprolite under grassland replicate 2 | place: USA:California | collected 2016-06-15 | reverse complement strand
CGTGCGGCTCGCACGGCTCGATCACGCCGTCAAGGGCGGCTCGCGACTCGCGCCCGACCTCGAGTTCTAGCGGGCGCTCGTCGAGGTGACGCGGCCGGCCGGAACGACCTAGGAGCGCGGGTCTGTATTCGCGCGTGTCGACCGGTCATTGCAGACGGACGCGCGGCAGAGCCGCGCGGCCTGATGGCGGCGCCGGCAAGCGGCGCCTAGGAGCGGTTGCCCGCGGCGAGCCGAGCGGCCTGAGCCTTCCGCCGTGCGGCCGTGTTCTTGTGGAGCGCTCCGTGCGCCGCGGCCTTGTCGAGCCAGCGCACGAGCTCGGTATGGCGCTCGGCGACCGCTGCGCTGTCGCCCGCGTCTGCGGCCTCGCGAAGGCGACGCATCAGCGTCTTGGCGGTCGAGCGCCAGCGCAAGTTCTCGACCCGCTGGCGCGCCGCCTGGCGGACGCGCTTCTCCTGTTGCTTGATGTTCGGCATAGGCGTGAAAACGCCCGCTGAGCGGGCCGAGCGATGGTAGCAAAGGAACTCTTCCGCAGCGGCTCCTGACCACGGTGCTCCCTATGCTCTCGACGTGGGCGAACGCGACATCGAGCGCGAGCGGGAGCTCAGGCGGCTCGAGCGTGACCGGCGGCGCCGCGAGCGCGGCCGACCGACGTTCTTCGACACGGACACCGACGCCGACGCGGGGACGACGTTCGAGGGCTGGCCCCTCCTGACGGACGCTGCGGAGCAGCCGACCATGATCATCCGGCCGCACCGGCGACCGGCGGCGGACACGGCGCGACCCCAGCCCGCGGGCGCCGAGCCGGCCGCGGGCGAGCCCGCGCCCGCCGAGATCGAGGGTCGCCGCCGGCTCGCCTGGTCGACCGCGATCTTCGCGCTCGCGACGGGGCTCTCGCGCGTGCTCGGACTCGTCCGCGAGGTCGTCGCCGCGTACTACTTCGGCGCCGCCGGAAAGATCAACGCCTTCACGATCGCGTTCCAGGTGCCGAACCTCGTCCGGGCCCTCGTCGCCGACGCGGCGCTCTCGTCGGCGTTCGTGCCGGTCTTCAGCGAGTTGCTCGAGAAGGGCGAGCGGAAGCGCGCCTGGCGGGTCGCATCGAGCCTCTTCTGGCTGATGCTGCTCGGGCTCAGCGCCCTGACCGCGCTCTTCATTCTCGTCGCGCCCTGGATCATCGGCCTCTTCGGCAATCCGGGACATGACCGGATGCTCGCCGTCGGCCTCTCGCGCGTGCTCTTTCCGATCGTGACGCTGCTCGGAGTCTCGGGGATCGTGGTCGGGATCCTGAACAGCTACGACCACTTCACCGTGCCGGCGATCTCGCCGGTCTTCTGGAACCTCGCCATCATCGTCGGGCTCGCGATCGGCGTCCCGCAGGCCAACACGATGAGTACGAAGCTCTACGTGTACGCGGTCTCGATCGTGATCGCGACATTCATCCAGGTCTTGCTCCCGATCCCGTGGCTGCGCGGCCTCGACGGCCGCCTACGGCTCGTCCTCGACTGGCGCGACCCAATGGTCCGGCGCGTGTTTGTGCTGATGGTGCCGGTGACGATCAGCCTCGGCCTGATCAACGTCAACGCCGTGATCGACCAGTTCTTCGCCTCGCGCCTGATCAACGGCGACCTCGCGCCGACCGCGATCCAGAAGGCGTTTCTCGTCTACATGCTTCCGCAGGGAGTGTTCTCGGTCGCAATCGCGACGGTGCTCTTCCCGACGCTCTCGCGGCTCGCCGCGCGCGGCGACGTCGACGGCTTCCGCGCGACCGTCGGCAGAGGCCTGCGCCAGATCGCCTTCATGCTCGCGCCCGCCGCCGTCATGAGCGCCGTGCTCGCCGAGCCGATCGTCCGCATCCTCTTCCAGCGCGGTGCCTTCCACCCGAATCAGACCCCGGTCGTCGCCGGCGCGCTCGCCGCGTTCAGCGCCGGGCTCGTCTTCAACGGGACGATGCTGATGCTGAACCGCGCGTTCTTCAGCCTGCAGTCGAACTGGATCCCGCTCGGGGTCGCGCTCGCGAACCTGTTCGTGAACGCGCTGCTCGACCTCGCCTTCTACCGCTTCGGCACGTGGGGGATCCCGCTCTCGACGTCGATCGTGAACGTGGGGGGAACAGCGGCGCTGCTCGTCCTCCTGCAGCGCCGGCTCGGCGGGATCGAGGGAGGCCGGACGGCGAGCGCGGTCGCCCGGATCGTCCTCGCCTCGGCCGCGGTCGCGGTCGTCTCGTACGCCGTGTGGAAGCCGCTCGACTCGGCGCTCGGCCGCTCGTTCGCGGCGCAGGTGGTCTCGCTCGGCCTCGCGCTCCTGGCCGCACTCGTGGCGTACTTCGCAGCGTGCAGTGTCCTGCGGGTGCGCGAAATGCAGGCGCTACTCTCCTTGGGCGCCCGGTTCCGCCGGGCTTAGATGCCCATGGACCAGAGCAAGATCCGCAACTTCTCGATCATCGCGCACATCGACCACGGCAAGTCGACGCTCGCGGATCGCATCCTCGAGCTGACCGGGGCCGTCTCCGCGCGCGACATGCGCGAGCAGCTGCTCGACACGATGGACCTCGAACGCGAGCGCGGGATCACGATCAAGGCGCAGGCCGTGCGCGTGAGTTGGAAGGGCTACGAGCTGAACCTGATCGACACGCCCGGCCACGTCGACTTCACGTACGAGGTCTCGCGCTCGCTGCAGGCGTGCGAGGGGGCGCTCCTCGTCGTCGACGCCGCGCAGGGGATCGAGGCCCAGACGCTCGCGAATGCGTACCTCGCGATCGAGAACGGGCTCGAGATCGTCCCGGTCGTGAACAAGATCGACCTGCCGGCGGCCGACCCCGACGGCACCGCGGCCGAGGTCGCCGACCTGCTCGGCGACTCGCCCGACCACGTCGTCCGGATCTCCGCGAAGACCGGCCAGGGAGTCGACGAGGTGCTGGACGCGATCGTCGAGCGCGTCCCGCCTCCCGCCGGCGACCCGGACGCGCCGCCGCGCGCGCTGATCTTCGACTCCTCGTACGACCAGTACCGCGGCGTCGTCGCCTTCGTCCGCGTCGTCGACGGCTCGTTCTCCCGCCGCGAGGCGCTGCGCACGATGGCGACGCAGACGCGTTTCGAGCCCGAGGAGCTCGGCTTCTTCTCGCCGACGATGACACCGGTCGAGTCGCTCACTGCGGGCGAGGTCGGCTACGTCATCACCGGCCTCAAGGACGTCTCGCGCCTGCGCGTGGGCGACACGATCACGTCGGAGAAGCGCCCCGCCTCTGCGGGGGTGCCCGGCTACAAGGACGTCAAGCCGATGGTGTTCGCGGGCCTCTTCCCGACCGACTCGGACGCCTACCCGGAGCTCCGGGACGCGCTCGAGCGGTTGAAGCTCAACGACGCGGCGCTCGTCTACGAGCCGGAGACCTCGCGGGCGCTCGGCTTCGGCTTCCGCTGCGGCTTCCTCGGCCTGCTGCACATGGAGATCGTGCGAGAGCGGCTCGAGCGCGAGTTCGACCTCGACCTGCTCGTGACGGCACCGAACGTCGCCTACCGGGTGCTCGAGCGGAACGGCGAGTGGCGCGAGGTGCACAACCCGTCCGAGATGGCCGCCGAGGTCGAGGAGGTCGAGGAGCCGTATGTCAAGGCGTCGATCATCGTGCCCAAGGAGTACGTCGGCGCGGTGATGGAGCTGAACAACGAGCGCCGCGGCCGCTTCGACCACCTGGAGTACCTCTCGCCCGAGCGCGTCCACCTGACCTACGAGCTGCCGCTCGCCGAGATCGTGCTCGACTACTACGACCAGCTCAAGTCGCGGACGCGCGGCTACGCGAGCTTCGACTACGACATGATCGGCTTCCGGCCCGGGAAGCTCGTACGCGTGGACGTGCTCGTGGGGGGCGAGCCGGTCGACGCGCTCTCGCTGATCATCCACCGCGACTTCGCGTACGAGCGGGGGCGCCTGCTCGTCGAGAAGCTGCGCGAGGAGATCCCGCGCCAGATGTTCGACGTCCCGATCCAGGCGGCGATCGGATCGCGCGTGATCGCGCGCGAGACAGTCAAGGCGCGGCGCAAGGACGTGCTCGCGAAGTGCTACGGCGGCGACATCACGCGCAAGCGGAAGCTGCTCGAGAAGCAGAAGGCCGGCAAGAAGCGGATGAAGCAGGTCGGCGCCGTCGAGGTGCCGCAGGAGGCGTTCCTCGCCGTCCTGAACATCGGGCAGGAGGGCCGGCGATGAGGGGCGGCGCGAGCTCGCTCCCGCCGGCCGTCCTTCAGGAGCTCAGGGGCGTCCTCGGCGGCTGCGACGACGTCCTCGCTGCGTACGTCGTCGAGCGGCCCGGAGAGCGCACGAATCTCGTCTTCGAGCTCGTCGCTGTACCCGACGACATCGTCGCCTACCGGGCGCTGATCCACGAGCTCGTCGCCGCCGTCGCTCCGGCGCTCGGGGAATACGCCCAAGCCGTGTCGTTCGGGACGGGGCCGACAGATGCGATCGGCGCGATCACCCAGAACGGTGTCATGGTCTATGCGCGGGGTGAATCGGCGTGACCGGGCACGTTCGCCATCTTTACGTCCACCTGCCGTTCTGCGCGCACCGCTGCGGCTACTGCGATTTCGTCACCGTCACCGGTTGGCCCGCACGCCACGGCGCGTACATGGACGCGTTGCTGCGCGAGCTGGAGCTCGAGCGTGAACTGCTCGCGGACGACATCGAGACGGTCTTCCTCGGCGGCGGGACGCCGACGTTTACGGAGCTACGCGAGCTCGTACGGCTGCTCGAAGCGCTGCCCCGGGCGGATGAGGTTACGGTCGAGGCGAACCCGGAGACGGTTACGCCGGAGCTCGCCCTCGCGCTGCGCGACTCGGGCGTAACCCGCGTGTCGCTCGGGGCGCAGAGCTTCCAGCCGCAGCTGCTCGAGGTGCTCGAGCGGCGGGCGCGGCCTGACGACGTCCGGCGCGCCTTCCATACTCTCCGTGGTGTCTGTTTTGACAACATCTCGCTCGATCTCATCTACGGGATCCCGGGCCAGAGCGCCGCCGATCTCGAAGCCGACCTCGGCGAAGCGCTCGCGCTCGGGCCGGAGCATCTCTCCTGCTACGAGCTCGAGGCCAAGCCGGGGACGCGCTTCACTCATGCCCACGGGTCGGAGCTGGCGCGGCAGGCCGACGCAATGGAGGACTACTTCGAGCGCGTCGTCCGGCGGCTGACCTCCGCCGGCTTCCGGTGGTACGAGACGGCGAACTTCTGCCGCGCGCCCGAGCACGCGGGCGGGCGTGACCTACGCGCGCGGCACAACCTCGCCTACTGGCTCGGCCGCGATTACCTGGGCATCGGCGTGGGTGCGGTCTCGACAATCGAGAAGCGGCGCTGGCGGAATGCGGCGCGGCTGCCGTCCTACCTCGCCGCTCTCGGCAGCGGGCGACGGCCCGAGCGTGAGCTCGAGCCGCTTGACGACGACGTACGCCGACGGGAGCGGGTGATGCTCGGGCTGCGCCTGGACGAGCCGCTCCACCTGGCCGACGGGCTCGCGGGCGCGCTCGACGCGGACGCGCTCGCGCGCATGGAGCGGCTCGGGCTCGCCGTCCGCGGCCCCGGCGGCCGGCCCGCGAGCGCGGAGACGCTGCGGCTGACCGAGCGCGGCCGGTTCCTCGGCGGCGCGGTCACGGCCGAGCTGCTCGCCTGACACGCCGGTTCGCGGGGTAAAATTCCCTGCAAATGGCGTCTGCGACGATCCAGCTCACGCCGCGGCAGCGGGAGATCCTTCGGCGTGCCGTCGAGGCGTACATCTCGACCGGCCACCCCGTGGGCTCGAAAACGCTGCTGGAACGGTCGGCGATAAGCGTGTCGTCGTCGACCGTCCGGAGCGAGCTCGCGGAGCTCGAGGCGCGCGGTCTGCTCACGCACCCGCACACCTCCGCGGGCCGCGTTCCGACCGAGACGGGTTACCGCTACTACGCCGACGAGCTGCTCGACCAGGCGGAGCCGCAGCCGCGCGACTTCCCGCTCGACCTCAGCGCGGCGCGGAGCGAGATCGAGTCGGCCTTGCAGGCCACGACCGAGATGCTCTCGCAGGTCAACCGCCTGCTCGCGCTCGTGTCGGCCCCACCGCTCGAGGCGACGACGGTGAAGCACGTCGAGGTGCTGCTGCTCCAGCCGCAGCTCGTGATGGTGGTCGTGATCACCTCGGCGGGAGGCGTCACGAAGCGGCTCTTCCAGTTCGAGCAGCCTGTCGATCCCGGCCTCGCTGGCTGGGCCGCCGAGTACCTGAACGAGACCGTCGCCGGCCTCCAGCTCGGGACGACGCTGCTGCGCCGGCGCTTCGAGGACTCCGGCCTCTCGCACCGCGAGCGAGCGTTCCTCGAGACGCTCAGGCCTGCGTTCGTCGAGCTGCTCCAGCCCGAGCAGCGCCTGTTCGTCGGCGGCGCGGCCGACCTGCTCGGCGACGTTCGCGCCGACGAGCTGGACTCCTACCGCCGGCTGCTGGAGCTGCTCGAGAAGCGGGCCGCGATGCTGCAGGTGCTCGGCGAGTCGCTCGACCCGCGGCGGCCGTTCGTCCGGGTCGGCACCGACCTGGAGAGCTTCGCGCTCCACAACGTGGCGCTCGTCGGGGCGTGCTACGGCGTGGTCCACCGGACGCTGGGCGCCGTCAGCCTGATCGGACCCGTGCGGATGGACTACGACAAGGCGATCCGCTCGGTGCGCGCCGCCGCGTCCGAGCTCTCGCGCTTCGTCGAGGCCGTCTTCGACGAGGAGTAGCCCGACTCGCCGCTACCCTCTCGGGCGAGCATGTCGACGACCGAGCGCGACTACTACGAGCTTCTCGGCCTCGAGCGCGGCGCGAGCGACGCCGAGGTCAAGCGGGCCTTCCGGCGGCTTGCGCGCGAGCTGCACCCGGACGTCTCCGAGGCGCCCGACGCCGAGGAACGCTTCCGCGAGGTGGTCGAGGCGTACGAGGTACTGTCGAAGCCCGAGACGCGCCAGCTCTACGACCGCTACGGCCACGCAGGCCTGCGCAGCGGCGGCTTCACCCCGGGCAGCGTCGACTTCGGCAGCCTCTCCGACCTCTTCGCCGCGTTCTTCGGCGACGACCTCTTCACCGGCGCGCGTTCCGGAAGCGCCCGCGGCGGCGACCTCGCCGCCCAGGTCGAGATCGAGCTCGTCGAGGCCGCGACCGGCACGGTGCGGACGGTGCCGTTCGAGATCGCGGTCACGTGCGCCCACTGCGGCGGGGACGGCGCGGAGCCGGGCTCGCAGATCAGCACCTGCCCGACCTGCGGAGGAGCGGGCCGGCTCCAGCAGGTCTCGCGGAGCCTCTTCGGGGAGTTCGTCCGGACGCAGACGTGCCCGGCGTGCGCCGGCTCCGGACAGAGAATCGAGGAGCCGTGCCACGATTGCCACGGCTCCAGGCGGGTCCTCGAGGAACGAAGCCTGGAGGTGCAGATCCCGCCCGGGATCCATGACGGCCAGCGGATCCGCCTCTCCGGCGAGGGACACGCGGGCGCTGCCGGCGGGCGCGCCGGTGACGTCTATGTCCAGGTGCGCGTCAGGCCCGACCCGCGCTTCGTGCGTGAGGGCGACGACGTCTTCTCGACCGTGGACCTGACGGTGACGCAGGCGGCGCTCGGCACCACGCTCACGATCCCGACGCTCGAGGGCGAGGCCGAGCTCGCGTTCCCGGCGGGCACGCAGCCAGGCGAGGTGAAGGTGCTCGCCGGCAAGGGAATGCCGGTGCTCCAGGGCTTCGGCCGCGGCGACCATCGGGTGCTCGTCAACGTGCTCGTACCGAGGCACCTGACCGACGAGCAGCGGCAGCTGCTTCAGCAGTTCGAGCGCTCTGCCGGCGACGACACCTACCGCGCCGACGAGGGGTTCTTCGAGAAGCTGAAGAGCGCGTTCCGCTGACCGCACTCCGCCGCGTCTCGGTCGACGTCCCCCGAGCGCGGGCCGAGGAAGCCCGAGCGCGCATGCTCGAGCTCTTCCCGGAGGGCTTCGAGGAGGTCGACCGGCCCGACGGCGTCGAGCTCGTCGCCTACACGGACGCCGGCGGCGAGGAGCGGCTCTGGCACGCGTTCGGCGCGGCCCGCGGGGCCGAGGTCGGCGAGGGCTGGGAGGACGCCTGGCGCAGCTTCCACCGGCCGGTGCGGATCGGCCGCCTCTGGGTCGGCCCGCCGTGGGAGGAGTCCGATCCCGACGCGCTCGCCGTGGTCGTCGATCCCGGCCGCGCCTTCGGAACCGGCGCGCACCCGACGACCCGGCTCTGCCTCGAGCTGCTGGAGGACATTCCGCGCGGCAGCGTCCTCGACGTCGGCTGCGGCTCGGGTGTGCTCTCGATCGCCGCGGCGAAGCTCGGCTTCGCGCCGATCGTCGCCGTCGACGTGGAGGAGGCCGCGGTCGAGGCCGCCACGCGCAACGCAGCCGCGAACGGCGTCGTGCTCGACGTCCGGAGAGTGGACGCGCTCACCGAGCAGCTTCCCCCGGCCGATCTGGCGATCGCGAACATCGCGCTCGCGGCCGTCGAGGCGCTCGGCGCACGCGTGATCGCCGACCGGCTCCTCACGTCTGGCTATCTCCAGGCCGACGAGCCCGACCTCCCCGATTGGAACCGCGTTGACGCCCGCCGGCTGGAGGGGTGGGCGGCCGACCTGTTCGAGCGTCCTGCCTAGGCGGCCACGTCGGCGCCGCCCTCGGCGTGCGCGGGTTCGGAACGTGCGCGGCCGGCGTCACACTTCCGGCGCAATCTCGGCACAGACACGCGCGCAGTTCGCCGGTACGCTGACCGCAGGGGGCGCCGAGCCCCCTTCGGGGCACGTGGAGCGACGGCCGCAGCCCCGCGACCCTGGTTAGGCTTCCGCGCAGCATGGCCACGTTCTCCGTCCGCTTCCTCGGCTGCAAGGTCTCGCACACGGACGCCCACGAGGTGCGCGAGCGCCTGCTCCGCGACGGCCACGTCGAGCGCGCGGGCGACGCCGACGTCGCGATCGTCAACACGTGCTGCGTCACGAACGAGGCCGTCGCCAAGTCCCGGAAGGAGGCCGCCCGCGCCGCCCGCACGCACGGCCGCGTCTACGTCACCGGCTGCGGGGCGAACCTCGCCGGCCGGGCGTTCGCCGGGCTCCCGGACAATGTCGTCGTCGTCGCGCGCCGGAGCGAGGAGACCCCCGAGTTCGTCGCCGGCGACGTCGGCGCGATCGGCTGCGTCCAGGCCGATGCGCGGCTCGACCGCGTCCGAGCGTTCGTCAAGGTGCAGGACGGCTGCAGCTTCTCCTGCAACTTCTGCGTGATCCCACTCGTCCGCGGCCCCTCGCGGAGCCGCGCCGCCGAGGCCGTCCTCGCCGAGATCCGGCGACGCGTGGCGCAGGGCCACCGCGAGGTCGTCCTCACCGGGGTCAACCTCGGCTGCTACCGCGACCGCGCCGCCGGCTACGACCTCCCGCGGCTCGTACGGGAGGCCGGCGCCACGCCCGGCCTCGCGCGGCTCCGCCTCTCGTCGATCGAGGTCAACCACGTCGGCGACGAGCTGATTCGCGCCCTGCGCGAGACGCCGACCGTCTCGCACCACCTGCATGTGCCTCTCCAGTCGGGCGACGACGCGGTGCTGAAGGCGATGGCCCGCCGCTACACGTCGGCCATGTACCTCCGTCGGCTCGAGCCGCTCCGCGCGGAGTTCAACCTGACGAGCGACGTGATCGTCGGCTTCCCGACCGAGGACGAGCGCGCGTTCGAGAACACGCTCCGCGTCGTCGAGCGCGCGGGACTCACGAAGGTGCACGTCTTCCCCTACTCGCCGCGTCCCGGAACGGTCACGGCGAACGAGGACGCCGTCCCGCCACCCGTGAAGAAGGAACGTAGCGCGCGTCTCCGCGCCGCCTCGGACGCCGCCTGCGTCGCGCGTTGGCGCGCGAAGGTCGGCAGCGACGACCTCGTGCTCGTCGACCGCCCCGGCCGCGGCTACGGCGACGACTACTCGCCCTGGCTCGTCTCGCCGGCTGCGACCGTCGGCGAGCTCGTCCGCGTCCGCGCCGCGGCGGTCTCGGAGGAGGGGATCCTCGCTGCCTGACGACGACTGCCTCTTCTGCAAGCTCTTCCGCGAGGGCGACCACGTTGCGAGCACCGAGGGCTTCGTCGCCATCCGCGACATCAATCCGCAGGCGGAGACGCACCTGCTCGTCCTCCCCGAGCGTCACGTCGCGTCGCTCCACGACATCGGCGCGTTCCCGGCCGAGGAGACGAAGCGGATGCTCGAGTTCATCGCCGACACCGCGCGCGACCAGGGCCTCCACGACTACCGCGTCGTCGTCAACGCCGGCCGCGGCGCAGGGCAGACCATCTTCCACCTCCACTGGCATATCCTCAGCGGCGGCCTGACGGGGAGGATGGCATGAGCCTGATCGGACGGATCGAAGACGAGATCAAGGATGCGATGCGTGCCCGCGACGGCGAGCGCCGTGACGCGCTGCGTCTGATCCTGTCCAGCCTCAAGGGCGCCGAGAAGGAGCTGCAGCGGCCCCTCTCCGACGACGAGGAGCTCCAGGTGCTCCAGCGCGAGCGGAAGAAGCGGATCGAGGCGGCGGACGCATTCCGCTCCGGCGGCCGTGAGGAGCAGGCCGCCTCGGAGGAGCGCGAGCTCGCCGTGCTCCAGGAGTTCATGCCCGAGCCGCTCTCCGAGGAAGAGCTCGAGGAGATCGTCGACGACGCGATCGCCGAGAACGGCGCCACCGGCATGAGCGACTTCGGCCGCGTGATGGCGGACGTGATGCCGCAGGTCTCCGGCCGCGCCGACGGCTCGGTGGTCTCGCAGCTAGTGCGCGAGAAGCTCGCGTAGGCGTGGATCCACGCGGTCGCGGAGCGCTCGCGGGCGCTGCGGCGGCGGCGCTGTGGGCGGCAGCGAACCCCGTGTTCAAGCGCGCGTTCGGGACGCCGTACTCCGACTCCGAGCTGCTCTCCGCGTTCGTGACGCGCGGGCCGCTCGAGCCGCTCGTCGGCGTCGTGCTGCACTCGGCAGTCGGCGCCGGGTTCGGCTACGCCTTCGTCCGCTTCGGCGGCCGGGGAGTCAGGCAGGGGATCGCGGCCGCGCTCGCGGAGAACACGCTGCTCTGGCCGACGCTCGCTGTCTTCGACCGCATCCACCCGAGGCGCCGCGACGGGACGTGGCCGCCGCTGGCCACGAATCCGCGCGTATTCGCGCAGGCGACCGCCGGCCACACGCTCTTCGGCGCGCTCCTCGGCGCGCTGACCAGCTAGCGGCCCAGCCGCCGAACGTCTACGGTCGCCGCACGCCGACGAAGTGGCTCGCGTACCAGCTCTCGCCGAGGCTCGAGACCCTGACGACGTCGCCGGTGTGCGGCGCGTGGATGAACTGGTTCCCGCCGATGTAGATGCCGACGTGGGAGAGGCCGTCGAAGAAGACGAGGTCGCCCGGCTGGATGTCGGCGCGGGAAACCGGTGAGCTCGCGTTCCACTGCGCAACGGTGTAGTGCGGCAGCGAGATCCCGATCTGCGCGTAGACGTACGCGACGAGGCCGGAGCAGTCGAAGCCGGCCGGCGAGCCGCCGCCCCAGCGGTAGGGGACGCCGAGGTAGCGGGCGGCGACGGCGGCCGCGTCGGGATGCGCGCCCGGGACGTTCGGCGCAGGAGCGGGGGCGGGCGCAGGGCCGGGAGCAGGAGCGGGCGCCGGCGCGGGAGCAGGGGCGGGCGCCGGCTGCGGAGCCGGAGCGGGCGCCGGGGTCGGTGCGGGCTCCGGAGCCGGCGCAGGAGCCGGAGTCGCCCGCCGGTGCGTCCGGGCGCGGGCAGCACGCGCGCGGGCGGCAGCCAGCAGCCGCTGCTCGCGGGCGATGCGCGCACGCGCCTCGAGCGCAAGCCGCCGCTCGCGGGCGCGCTCCTGCGCCTGCAGCTGCGCGATCTGAGTCCGGATCGAGGCGAGCAGCCGCTGTCGCGTGGCGAGGCCCTGCTGGATCTGCGCGCGCCGCCCCGCGAGCTGGGAGACCGTCGCCTGCTGCCGCATCCGTGCACGCGTCAAGGCCCGCTGGCGAATCGCGTACCGGTGCGCGGCGAGGGCGGTCTGGTCGGCGGCACGGCGGTCCTGCGCGGCGACGTCCTGTACGGCCTGCAGCCGGTCGATCAGGTCCGAGAGGCTCCTGGCGCCGACGAGGACGTCGACGGTCGACGGCTCGCCGTTCTCGTAGATGACCACGAGCCGCTCCGCGAGGCGCTGCTGGGCGAGGTGGAGGTTCCGCCGCGCGAAGCGGAGCGCCGTCCGGTTGCGGCGGACCTGGACATCGAGCGAGGCAAGCCTCAGCTGCGCACCGTCCCAGGCCTGGACGACGTGCTCCATCCGCGAGTCGAGCACCTGGATCTGCGCCAGGACGGCTCGCGCGTGCGCCTGCTGCGCGCGCGCCCCGGGCGTCGGCTTCGCGCCCGCGGCGCCGGCCGCGACGAGCGTGGCGAGGACGGAGACGGATGCAAGAACGAGTCGCGTGCGCACGAGCCGGGGGAGCGCGCGCCGGGGGCGCAGATGGCGAACGAGGATCCGAGCCTATCCATTCGCCGTCCGATCGACCAGCCCTACACTGAGCCCATGCAAGAGACCCTCGACGTCTCGAACGATGTCGCCGCCGAGCTCGCGGGCATCGGTGACGGCGTCCTCGGCGCCCTGCGGGACCGGCTCGACTGCACGATCCGGCTGCGCGGCAACCAGCTGACGATCGAGGGCGACGACGTCAAGGTCGCCGAGGCGCGCGCGGTCGTCGACGAGCTCGTCGAGCTCGTCGAGAGCGGCCAGGAGGTCGGCGCGGGCACCGTCGACGCCGTCCTCAACGCGCTCGACCAGGCCGAGGACATCCGCACGATCTTCGAGGACGTCGTCTGGAGCCACCGCGGCAAGCGGATCACGCCGAAGACGGTCACCCAGAAGCGCTACGTCGACGCGATCCGCGGTTCGACGGTCACGTTCGCGATCGGGCCGGCGGGCACGGGCAAGACCTATCTCGCGATCGCGCTCGCGGTGGCGGCGCTCGACGCGCGCGAGGTCGGCCGGATCATCCTCACCCGGCCGGCGGTCGAGGCCGGTGAGCGGCTCGGCTTTCTGCCGGGCGACGTGCTCGCGAAGGTCGATCCGTACATGCGGCCGCTGTTCGACGCGCTGTACGACATGATCGACCCGGAGAAGCTGAGCGCGTACATCGAGCGGGGGACGATCGAGGTGGCGCCGCTCGCGTTCATGCGCGGCCGAACGCTGAACGACTCCTTCATCATCCTCGACGAGGCGCAGAACACGAGCCCGGAGCAGATGCAGATGTTCCTGACCCGCCTCGGCTTCGGCTCGAAGGTCGTCGTCACCGGCGACGTGACGCAGATCGACCTCCCGCGCGAGCAGGCGTCGGGGCTGATCCAGGTGCAGACCATCCTCGGCTCGATCGACGGCATCGCGTTCATCCGCTTCGGGCATGAAGACGTCGTCCGCCACAAGCTCGTGCAGCGGATCGTCGAGGCGTACAAGCGCCACGCCGAGGAGACCGGAACGCAGCGTCAGAGATAGTGGTCGAGGTCGAGGTCGAGAACCGAAGCGGAGAGGACGTCGACGCCGACGCGGCGGTTGAGCTCGCGCGCTCCGTGCTCGCCGCAGAGGGCGTCGAGGACGGCGAGCTCGGGCTCGCGTTCGTCGGTGCGGACGAGATCCGGGCGCTGAAGCGCGACCACCTCGGCGTCGACGAGGAGACCGACGCGCTCGCGTTCCCGCTCGACGGCCGGGACGAGCTGCCCGCGGGCGTGCCGCGTCAGCTCGGCGACGTCGTCGTCTGCCCCGAGGTCGTCGGCAAAGCGTGGCGCGCGCCGCTCGTGCACGCCGTCCTCCACCTGCTCGGCTACGACCACGGCAACGAGATGGAGGCGAGGGAGGCGCTACACCGGTGAGTGTCCCGCCGCGCGTGCCGTCCCTGCTCGACTCGTTCAACTACGCGTTCGAGGGGATCATCCACGTCCTCCGCACGCAGCGGAACCTGCGCATCCATTTCGCGATCGCCGCCGCGGTGCTGATCGCCGCACTTGCGCTCGACATCTCGAAGCTCGAGCTGATCGCGCTGCTGCTCTCGATCGCGTTCGTCCTGATCGCCGAGATGCTGAACTCGGCGATCGAGGGCATGATCGACATCTCGACGACCTCGTTCGACCCGAACGCGAAGCTCGCGAAGGACGTCGCCGCGGGGGCGGTGCTGATCGCCTCGATCAACGCGGTCGCCGTCGGGTACCTCGTCTTCGCCGGCAAAGCGGCGGACAAGTCGGCGCGGCTGCTCGACAAGCTGCGCGACGCTCCGGCGAAGATCACGCTGATCGCGCTCGTGCTGACGATCTTCGTCGTGATCGGGACGAAGGCATACACGGGGCGGGGGACGCCGCTGCGCGGCGGGCTGCCGTCCGGCCACGCGGCGCTCGCGTTCGCCGGGTGGATGGCCGCGACCTACATCATCGGCGACTCGCACCGCTTCCTGATCTCGACGCTGACGTTCATCATGGCGTTGCTGGTGGCGCAGACGCGGATCGAGTCGGGCATCCATTCCGCGCTCGAGGTGGTCTACGGCGGGGCGCTCGGAGCGCTCGTGACGCTGGTGTGCTTCCAGGTGTTTTCGTGACGGGCGAGGAGCTCTACGAGCGGGCGGTCGCGATCTCGGAGCGGGCCTACGCCCCGTACTCGAACTACCTCGTCGGCGCGGTCGCGCTCGCGCGGGACGGCCGCGTGTTCGAGGGCGTCAACGTCGAGAACGCGGCCTATCCGCTCGGTGTGTGCGCGGAGCGCACCGCGCTGTCGCGTGCCGTCGTGGAGGGCTGCCGTCCCGGGGACATCGAGGCGGTCGGGATCACGGCGTCGCCGTGCGGTGGCTGCCGTCAGTGGCTCTTCGAGTTCGGCGTCGACCGCGTCACGTTCCGCAACGGCGCCGGCGAGCTCGTCACCTACTCGCCGCGGGAGCTTCTGCCGGAGACCTGGGACGAGCTGTGAGATCAGGGTTCGTCGCCGTCGCCGGCCGGCCGAACGTCGGCAAGTCCACGCTCACGAACGCGATCTCCGGCGACAAGGTCGCGATCGTCTCCGACAAGCCGCAGACGACGCGACACAAGATCTTCGGGATCGCGAACGGCGACGACTACCAGCTCGTGCTCGTCGACCTACCCGGCTTCCAGCGGCCGCGCGACGCGCTGACGGAGCGGATGCAGCGGACGGTCGACACCTCGTTCGAGGACGTCGAGGGCGTGCTGTTCGTCCTCTCCGCGCGCGAGCGGATCGGCGCGGGCGACCGCTTCATTGCCTCGCGGGTGTTCGCGCTCGGCGTGCCCGTGGTGATCGCGCTCAACAAGGTCGACCGGCTCAAGCCCGGGCACATCGCGACGCAGATGGCGGCGGCGGCGCGCCTCGGCGACTTCCACGCCCTGCACCCGGTGAGCGCGAAGACGGGCGACGGCATCGGCGAGCTGAAGTCCGAGCTCGTCGGCCTGCTGCCCGAGGGGCCCGCGTACTTCCCGCAGGAGCAGCGGACGAACCTGCCGCTCGAGCTCCAGCTCGCCGAGCTCGTGCGGGAGAAGGCGCTGCAGCTGACGCGCGAGGAGGTGCCGCACGCGATCTCCGTCGAGGTCGACGAGCTGACCGACAAGGTCGTGCGCGCGAACGTGCTCGTCGAGACCGACTCGCAGAAGCAGATCGTGGTCGGGAAGGGCGGCTCGATGATCAAGGAGATCGGCACGCGGGCCCGACCCGAGATCGAGGCGCTGCTCGGTCACCCGGTCTTCCTGGAGCTGCAGGTGAAGGTGCGCCCGCGCTGGCGCCGGGACGATGCGATCCTCGAGCGGCTCGGCATCTAGTGCCCCTTCCAGCAATGAAAGCCCGCTTCTCGTCCGCTATCACGCGGCGCCAGAGTCCACCCTCGACCTTGCGTAGGCTGCCAGCCTGCGCGGCGGCCGAGTGCGGCCTCTGGCTTGGTGCTAGCGACCGAGAAACTGGGCTGCATTACCGGAAGGGGCACTGGCAGGCGCGAGGCGACGCCGACGTGGCCGACTGAGGGACTTCGGGCGTTTCCCCGTAAAGGGCGTGACGACCGCGGCTGCTCGAACGCGGCGGGGTCTAGGTACACGCGTGTAAGTCGGGTCCCGACCCTCCCCCTGCTCACGCGCGAGCGTAACTTCCGGAGCCGCGGCGGCGAAAGTGTCCGTGTGTGACGAAAGTGCAACGAATGCGCGGGCGGACTGCGCGGTCGTCGCCCCCGAGCGTCCGAGAAGACGCGGCAGCCCGGCCCGCCCGTACACTTCCGCCGCCGGTCATGGCCGCCCGCGTCGTCCTTGTCGCCCTCGCCTGGCTCGCCGTCGCCGCGCCCGCGGGCGCGGCGGACTTCTGGGTTGCGCCGGCCGGCAGCGACCGCAATCCCGGCACCGAGGCCGCGCCGTTCGCGACCCTCGCCCGCGCGCAGCTCGCCACCCGGCACGCGCCGGGCCCGGACACGGTCACGCTCCGCGGCGGCACCTACCGACTGACGCGGCCGCTCCGCCTCGATCCCCGCGACTCGGACGTCACGTGGCAGGCGGCGCAGGGCGAGAGCCCGGTCCTCTCGGGCGGCGTCCCGGTGACCGGCTGGTCGCAGCTTCCGAACGGACAGTGGCGCGCGCCGGCGGGGAAGCTGGACGCGCGCCAGCTCTACGTCGGCGGCGTCCGCGCCGCTCGTGCCTCGGGCGTCCCGCCGGCGCTCGTCCGCACGCCGACCGGATACACGACCGCCGACGGCTCGACGCTCGGCTGGCGGAACCCGCAGGACGTCGAGCTCGTGTACGACGTCAAGTGGCGCGAGCTCCGCGGTCACCCGGCCGCCGTCGCCGGCGGCACGATCACGATGCAGCAGCCGTTCTTCGCGAACGCGACTCTCGACCATTGGGCGACGATCGACCTGCCGACAGCGGTCGAGAACGCGTACGAGCTCCTCGACCGGCCGGGCGAGTGGTACCTCGACCGCGCCGCGCACACCTTCTTCTATCTGCCGCGGCCCGGCGAGGAGATGGCGACCGCGGAGGTCATCGTCCCGGTGCTCTCCACGCTCGTCGACGGCCGCGGCACGCTCGACCGGCCGCTGCACGACGTCACATTCGACGGCATCACGTTCGCCGACACGACGTGGCTCCCGAACGCGTCCGACGGCGTGGCCGACGTGCAGGCCGACATGCTTCTCACCGGCCGCAACGCGATCATCGACGGCACCGACGACAAGCTCGTGAAGATGCCGGCCGCCGTGCAGCTGCGCGGGGCGCAGCGGGTCGGGCTGCTGGGCGACCGCTTCGTCCGCCTCGGCGGCGCGGGCGTCGACATCTCCTTCGGAAGCCGCGACGACACGATCCAGGGCTGCGAGCTCACCGACATCTCCGGCAACGGGATCCAGCTCGGCGACGTCTCCGACCACCACCCGACCGACGCGCGCGAGCCCGTGCAGCGGATCAGCGTCGCCGACAACTGGATCCACGGCGTCGCGGCCGAGTACCGCGGCGGGGTCGGCATCTGGGGCGGTTACCTCGACGAGACGACGATCGCGCACAACGAACTCTCCGACCTGCCGTACACGGCGATCTCGCTCGGCTGGGGCTGGGGCACGCGCGACGTTCCACCGACGCCGGCCGGCCAGAACACGGTCGAGGCGAACGACGTCCACGACGTGATGCAGGTGCTCGAGGACGGCGGCGGCATTTACCTCCTCGGCGCGCAACCCGGCTCGGTCGTCCGCGGCAACGTCGTCGCGCACGTCCCCGGCTGGGGCGGAGCGATCTACCTCGACGACGGCAGCATCGACGAGAGCGTCGTCGGCAACGTCGTCATCGATTCGCACCAGTGGCCGTACATGCTCAAGGGAACGCGCCTGACGGTGCGCGACAACGTGTGGGACTCCTGGTCGGGCTGGGGCTACTACAAATTCGAGGGAACCTCCGAGGGCAACCGGGTGATCTACGACCCGGACTGGATCCCGCGCGAGCTCCTCGCCGGCGCCGGCCTCGAGCCGGCCTACCGCTCGCGTCTCCGCGGCGCGTAGTAGCGCTTCAGCCAGAGGGAGAGGCCGTCGAGGCCCGGGAAGAGGACGCGTTCGCTCAGGTTCGCCTGGTCGAGCTTGTCGCGCACCTCCCACTTGAGCTCTGCGGCGACGATGATCCGCCGGACGAGCTCCGGGTGCGCCTCGACCCATTCGTCGAGGCTCGCGTCGGGGCGGGACATGAGCGAGAAGAGCGCGTACTGGTTCACGATCCGGGCGTCGAACGAGGGCGGCTCGACGAACAGCACGAAGTCCTCGCCGGCGAGGCCCGACAGCTCGCGGACCCGAGGTGCAGCCTCGGCGAGCAGCTCCGTCGTGAAGACGTTCGCGCCCTCGCCGCGCAGGAGCTTGCGGAGCCCTTCCGGGAGCAGCTCGTGCGCGCGGACGTAGTCGAGGCACCAGACGACGCCGTCTCGGTCGTACCACTCCGTCCGCTGCGTCGCGAAGTGGAGCGCGACGTACGGGGAGTACGTCCAGTCGAGGAGACGAGTCGGCAGCCCGTGGTGCTGGCCGAGCGCGAGCCAGTCCCAGGGCGTGTCGTGGGGAACCGAGTCGGCGGCTGCGTACTTGCGGAAGGCCCGCATCACCTGGCCCTCGAGCTCGCGCGGGTCGCCGCCGAGCCGCGCGATGCTCGTGCGCAGATCGTCCGCCTCGTCCGGGCGGCCGCGGTAGGCGAAGTTCGAGCGGTAGAGGCCGAGCTCCTCGTTCCACGCGTCCGCGAACAGGAGCTCCTGCAGCTCGATCCAGCTCTCGGGTCGTTGCTCGTCCATCAGTCCTTTCGCAGCAGCGACAGGTCCTGCCGCGGATTGCCTCGTGCTCCCTCGGGATCGAGCTCGAGAAACGTGAAGCCCTCGGCGAGCCGTCCGCGGAGGTACGACTCGGGGTGGAAGGCGCTGCAGAGATTGGTGCCGGCGACGTCCTCCCAGCGGACGACGACCTCGCCGGCCTCGAAGCGCTCGCGTTCCTCCGCGGTGAGCCGATCCGCGTAGGCACGGCCGTGGGTCGTGAGCAGGAGGAGGCCGCCCGGGCGGAGGACGCGGCGGAGCTCGCTCTGCCACTCGAGCTGCAGCTCCTCGGGCAGGTGCGTGAAGACCGAGAGCGCGTAGACGAGGCCGAAGGAGTCGTCCGCGAAGGCGAGCGGCGGGCCGAGCCCGTTCGGCTCGAAGCGCGCGAACGCCAGATTGCGCCGGCACCACGCGACCGCGTCGCTGTTCATGTCGCTGCCGTGGACGCCGTCGAGGCCGGCCCAGCGGCGGGTGACGCGCCCGCACCCGCACCCGAAGTCGAGGAACGGGCCGACGTCCTCGATCGCGGCGCTGTGGCGGGCGAGCGCGGCGCGGATGCTCTCCTCGGCGAGCCGGCCGCTCTCGAGGAACCAGTCGAGGTCGGCCGTTCCCGCGACACGCACCCGCAGCCGCGCGGGCGGAACGGGGAGGCCGTCGCCGGCGGTGCCGCCGCCTCCGCGGCGCAGCGACTGAAGGCGCTCGTACAGGCGGTACGCGGGCCCGAGGAGCCGGGCGTGCTGGAGGATGCGGAGCAGGCGGGCCTTCACGGCGGGCAACGCTAACGTGACGCACGTGGACGAGGCGACGAGGCAGGTGCTCGAGCGGGCGCGCAGCCGGCTCGAGCGGCTCGACTTCTACCCGCGGCCCGTCTCGACGCGGCGCGTGCGCGTGGTCGTCGTTCCGTGGCTGTTCCGGCTGCCCTGGTTCCGCCGCTTCGACGGGTACTCGGCCCACTGGACAATCCTGCTGCGCCGCCGGCTCGAACCCGGGGACGAGGACTTGCTCGTGCACGAGCTCTGCCACGTCTGGCAGATGCAGCACCGGCCTGTGCGGATGCCGCTGTCCTACCTCGTCCGCGGCTACGCGGCGAATCCGTACGAGCTCGAGGCCCGTCGCGCTGTCGAGGGCACCAGGTAAGCCCGGCCGGGTCCGAAACAGCCGTGCCCCGGGGTCTGACCCCGGGACCTGTCCCGAACGGCCGTGCCTCGGGGTCCGACCCTGGGTCGTGTCCGGATTGGACGTGTCCCGGGGTCAGACCCTGGGTCGTGTCTGGATTGGACGTGCCCCGGGGTCTGACCCCGGGTTAGAGCCGCTTCAGCACGGGGCCGGCCCAACCGGCCGGGGCTAGACTCAACGCATGGCCCAGGCGCCTGTACTCCCGCACGGTTTCGAGCTGCCGCTCGAGCCGCGGCTGCCGCGGATCGGATCGGTCGACGCGGTCGCGCTCGAAGAGCGCGCGGCCGGCCTCGCCAAGCGCTCGATCAAGAAGGACGCGAAGATCTTCGGCCTCGAGCTCGCCATCCGGACGATTGACCTGACGACGCTCGAGGGCGGCGACACGCCCGGAAAGGTCGCCACGCTCTGCTCGAAAGCCGTCCGCCCCGACCCGTCCGACCCGCACGTCCCGTCCGTCGCGGCCGTCTGCGTCTATCCCAATCTCGTCCCGACCGCGGTCGAGAAGCTGCGCGGGACGGGCGTCCGTGTCGCCTCGGTCGCCACGGGCTTCCCCTCCGGTCAGTACCCGACCGACATCAAGATCGCCGACGCACGCCGCGCCGTCGAGCTCGGCGCCGACGAGATCGACATGGTGATCGACCGCGGCGCCTTCCTCTCAGGCCGCTACGCGAAGGTCTACGACGAGATCGTCAAGGTGAAGGAGGCCGTCGGCGAGGTGCACCTGAAGGTGATCCTCGAGACCGGCGAGCTCGGCACGTACGACAACGTGCGCCGCGCCTCGCTGCTCGCGATGGCCGCGGGCGCCGACTTCGTCAAGACCTCGACCGGCAAGCTCAGCTCGGCCGCGACGCTACCGGTCGCCCTCTGCATGCTCGAGGCCATCCGCGACGTGCACGAGGAGACGGGCCGCATGGTCGGCTTCAAGCCCGCGGGCGGCGTTCGCCAGGCGAAGCAGGCGATCCAGCACCTGGTGCTCGTCCACGAGACGCTCGGGCCCGACTGGCTGACTCCCGACCTCTACCGCATCGGCGCCTCGTCGCTCCTGAACGACGTGCTCATGCAGCTCCGCAAGGAGCGCAGCGGCGTCTACCAGAGCCCGGACTACTTCACCGTTGACTGAGATCGAGAAGAGCCGCAGCGCAGCGCCGGTCCCGAGCGACTGGACCTACGCGCCCGCGCCCGAGTCGCGGGACATCGTCCGGCTCGAGCAGCGGTACGGCCACTTCGTCGGCGGCGAGTGGCTGGAGCCGCAGGAGACGTACGCGACGATCTCGCCCGCCACGGAGGAGGTGCTCGCGGAAGTCGGGCAGGCGACTCCGGAGGAGGTCGCCGCCGCCGTCCGCGCGGCGCGCGAGGCGTTCGCGAACGGCTGGTCGGAGCTGCCCGGCCCGGAACGCGCGAAGTATCTGTTCCGCATCGCGCGAATCCTGCAGGAGCGCTCCCGCGAGTTCGCCGTGCTCGAGTCGCTGAACGGCGGCAAGCCGATCAAGGAGTCGCGCGACGTCGACCTGCCGCTCGCGGCCGCGCACTTCTTCTACTACGCGGGCTGGGCCGACAAGCTCGAGTACGCGTTCCCGAACCGCCGGCCGAGGCCGGTCGGCGTCGCGGGGCAGATCATCCCGTGGAACTTCCCGCTGCTCATGCTCGCCTGGAAGGTCGCGCCGGCGATCGCGTGCGGAAACACGGTCGTGCTCAAGCCCGCAGAGACGACGCCGCTGACGGCACTCCTCTTCTGCGACGTCCTCCGCCAGGCCGAGCTGCCGCCCGGCGTCGTCAACATCGTCACGGGGGACGGGCGCACCG
>WNGD01003221.1_pt1 | contig 21772 bp, 20 predicted proteins | sample 5400671 | NCBI WGS metagenome assembly WNGD01 (sample SAMN13153369, study PRJNA577476) | soil metagenome | isolation source: 40 cm soil or saprolite under grassland replicate 2 | place: USA:California | collected 2016-06-15 | reverse complement strand
GCCAAAAATCTGTTTGAGATCATTGCCTATCTGCAGCACGCGGAGGGTGTGCGTTTCGAGGTACGATCCACACGCGCCGCTTTGCGTACGAAGCGGCGGCCATTATCTCAGGGAAACGCACGGTTTCTGCGGCCTTGAGTCATTGATCTCGCCCAAGCCCTTGACCTCGTCGGAGGAAGCATCACCGGAGGTGCCAACTCCGTGCGCCAACTCTTCTGGCGGCCGACATCCCGCCTCTGCGAAACCCCGCTGCCAGGGCTGTTTCTCTGCTCTGCGTCAACGCCACCCTGCGGCGGTGTCCACGGAATGTGCGGTTACCACGCGGCGATGCGAGCCTTAGCAAAGATCCACTCCCGTTAACCAACTTCTGACGCCAACTGGAAAGCGAGCTTCACCTTCGAGCGCCCAGCCCCGGATCAAATGACTCTCGACGGCGACATGGACGGCCACACCGTTCATATGCAACTAAACTAAAACTCGTGGACCGGAACCAGTTCCTGCTCGTCAGCCGCGGCTTCCACTGGATTCAGGAGTATCCGCACAACCGGTAAGCAGAATCACGACAGTGGAACGAGACTTGAATAAGCGGAGCGTTGCTTACGCCTGAGCGCATCGCGCCTGCCTCATGACCGTGCGAACCGCCTCAGTAAGTGCTGATCCGCCATTTGGTTGCGCTATCCCCTCGCGGATGAGTTCTTCAGGATCGTCGCCGCGGGCCAGCGCGCGTTTCGCGTACATCCAGTCGCGCTCAGACTGGCTCAAAGGTCGCTGGACATCACGTCGTTGTGAAGGGATCCTCGATTGAGTTTTAGAAAAACGCTGCCGGAGAGATATGGAATCGTTTGCTCAGTTTCTCTATGTGACTTTTGTTGAGATCACGTTTCTTGTGCAAGACTTCGGATACGATGCTTTCAGAGCCAAAAATTGGGACCAGGTCTTTCTGGCGAAGACCATTGGCGTCCATCAGCGTGCGAAGGACTTCCACCGGAGAAGCATCAGGAATGGAATGATACTCTTCTTCGTATGCTTCGATCAGGGTCATCAGGACTTCAGCATACTTCTCTTCTTCGCTCGTTGGATTAGCTTTGCTTGCCAGTTTGTCCAAGACTGACAGGTATTGCTCATGTTGACGCTCAGATTTGATTGGTGTTGGCGAGCTAACTTCGAGCGCGTATTTTTCGGGTACGGCAATCATGATTTTTGCCACTCCTTCTCGTCGTACTCAGGGTGACTCAGAATGCGTCGGATATACACCATTCTCCATCTGTATTTGATGGTAGCAATCAGCCTGCATCTGTTATGGCTTATGTCGAAAACAACGAAACGCCCGACAACATCTGAATTTCTCCAACTATTTCGAACATCAGCAAAGTTTTTCCAATCCGCCTGCTTTGCTATCTTGTACCAAGCGTTCAGAGATGCCCCCCATTCCGTGTGCTTAGCGGTCGCTTCTCTGATTGCCTTCCGGCTAACGATCCGCATGAACAATCTTCGCATTTTGCGAAGTTAATGTCAAGCGACCGGCGACCCTTGACGTCGAGGAGCATCTCACCAGTCCTGGTACGGCTCTTGGCAGCAGATGGCCACGAGGCAGCTGCCGTTCCGCGTAGACACCTCGGGAATGATCTTCCACGCCATTTTGGAACGCCCACCCGTGCCTCCGGTGCGGATCAACCCGGAGGTTCCGCCCAAGCTCGAAGAAATCATCAACAAGGCTCTGGAGAAAGACCGCAACCTGCGCTATCAGCACGCCGTGGATATGCGAACGGATTTGCAGCGTTTGAAGCGTGACTCTGAGTTGGGTCGCCGTAGCGACTAACGGAAATCATTATTGGAACAAACAGCGGAAGCCTACGCATCGCCAAGCCTCGTTATCCGAGGAAGGCCGTTCATCCGACAACGATCCCGAGCCAGGAACAACTTGCGCAACCCTTGGATTGAATCTTGCACCATGGCGCGACCCTAACGGCTCGCTCGGCAGCCTGCAAGCGGCATCCTGCGCTACGGCCACCATTGTCGCTCTATGTCGTGGCCCTAACTCCCGGTAAGCCGACCGGGACCTAGGGCATGCCCGGCGGGAGCGTGCCCGAAGGCACGACAACCTGGCCGTGGCATCGAGCATCGAACGCGGTCATAGATTCTTTGACCCACAAAGACAAGGGAGAGCCCTACGAGGCGAACCACTCACTTGCGCGCAGTCCTGATCGACTGTTCCTTGCCGGCCTTGCTTTGGGCAGGCGGAGGCTGCGGTGGCGCTGGCATGATGACGCCGCCTCCGGTCATGACTCCGGGCTTTACTGCAACTTCGACTCTTGTTGCCACCGCAGGGAAGCCATTCGAAGCTGCTGTATCAAGCAATGGCACTGTCTTCGTCTCGCTGACGGCGGATGGCAGCCCAGGGTCAGCTACTGGCGTGCAAGTATTCTCTCAATCGAACGGCACCCTGCAATCGTCCTGCGTGAACCCTCTTCCCGCCGAGCTTCTGGGCTCTAACACTGCATTCGCGAACCTGAGTTTTTTTCCGAACGGAACGGACCTCGGAGGAGGGATCGGATTTCCAGGCGCAATCTTTTATAACGCTGCGGGTCTCGTTGGTTGCAACGCCGCCGGTTTCGTCGTCGGGTAGGGATCAACCTCCGCGAACAACGCCGGAACGATCGCCGTTGCTGCGACGCCCGATGGGAAATTTGCGTTCGTGGCCAACGAGAGCGGGATGGCACCGGGCGCTGGAACGAACGGGAACATTGGCGTGGTGGCCATTCAGCGAGACAGTGGTGGGAATTTCACCTCGGGCACCACTCTGATCGGACAGATTGCCACGGGTGGAAATGCGATAGCCGGCATGACGCTTTCGCCGGACGGCACGCGTTTGTATGTCACTTCCGAAATCGCCGCTGGCGGGACTGTTGCGGCGGGTGGCGGTAACCCGGTGCTGTCGAAGTCCGGGTGCGAGCAGGGTGGTGTGAGCAGCATCAATGGCTTGCTCACGGTGGTTGACGTGAGCAAGGCCGAGGCGGCGCCTAATGCGGGAGCGATCTTGGCGACGGTGGACGCGGGCTGCTCACCAGTACGATTGTCGGAGACAGCGGACGCCACGACGCTGTGGGTGACTGTGCGCGGTGACGACCGAGTGCTGGCGTTTGATACTGCTAAGCTTGAGTCGGATCCGAACAATGCACTACTCGGGTTTGCCGCCACAGGAGGCACGGCTCCGGTGGGAGTGCGGTTGTTCCATAATGACCAACTGCTCGCAGTGGCGAACTCCAACCGGTTCCTTACGGGGACGGCCAACGCAACGATTTTGAACGTGGTGTCCCCCTCGGCAGCGGGCGTTGTGGCGACTATATCTACCGGAAACTTTCCCCGTGAAATAACTGTGGGCCCGGATGGCACGACGTTATACCTGACAAATTTCGATTCGGATACGCTTCAAGTCATCCAGATAACCTTCCACTGAACTCTGTTGATTCTCTGAACGGCTATCCCTCGCGCGGCGCTCGAAAAAAGAAATTTTTGCTCCCTTTCGCGCGAGAAAGGTCCTGATTTACGTTAGTGTTTTATCGCTGTGACCTGAAGTAGCTGAGATGATTGTCTGCCGAAAGGAGTAATTCATCAGACGTGCTGTCCCATCAGCACTACCCTACGACGCATGGCGTGAAGGTAACGACTCGTCATGGAACCCTCTGACAACGTATCCCACGATCGAAAGATCAGTTACCCGGCGAGGCGCGCACTTGAGAAGGATCTGCGCGTGGGCGCGATGCTCCGGCGCGCGTTCCATAAATCCGTTTGGACGTGGCCGCTGGTGGTTGCGGCGGATGCGGGCTAACGGCGACGTGCTGAGCAAAGCACGCGAAGCGTCTGCCGCGCCAGCGGCTACGTTGGATGCGTTGGATGCGTTGTGTGCCGTTCAAACGGGATACTCGGAAAACTTGGTGCCAGTACCAAGACATCCGCCATGCTGTTGAAATAATTACATAGCTGAAAGGCTTGACCTCCCGAATCATCTATTTATTTTCAGTCAGTTACAGTCAAAATATCGGCATCCTCCCTGCTTAGTCACTTAGGGTGTCCGGGGGTTAGAAATGAACCGATCTTTGAATATTTTTGGTGCTGCACTTTTGTCGGTCGTGTTGGCGATGGGATGCAATCACAGCACGGCCTCGAACGCTGCTGCGGCCTCAAACGCCGACCAGAATGGTTCCAAGAAGGGCCTACTGGGAAGTCTATTTGAGACGAGGAAAGAAATCACGATCCCAGAAAGCTCGCTATTCGAGGTGACCTTGGACGAAACGCTTGCTAGCAACCGCAACCACGCGGGGGATCTCTTTGCGGCAAGCCTCTCGCAACCTATTGTGCTGGACGGAAAGACGATCATCCCAGCGGGTGCACATGTCGCGGGCCGCGTGGTTGATGCGAAAGATGCGGGTCGCCTGCATGTTCCGGCACGCTTGAGTGTCGCACTCAGTTCCGTGGAAGTTGATGGCAAGTCGTATGACATCGATACCGGCACGATCCGGAAGACCGGGCAGAATCACAACAAACGCAACCTTGGTTTCATCGGCGGTGGCGCCGCGGGCGGCGCACTGATTGGCGGCCTGGCTGGTGGGGGCAAGGGAGCTTTGATCGGCAGCGCGATCGGCGCAGGGGCAGGCACCGCAGGAGCCGCAGCTACAGGCAAGAAAGAGATATCGCTGCCTGCCGAGACGCGTTTGAAGTTTTATCTGTTAAGGTCCGTGACCGTCAGCGTAAAGGGTTGACATTCGAAAATCCTTTGCAATACAGCCTAGAAAATCGCTCCCGATGTATATCCTTTGAAGGGCAAAAATCCCGTGGCCATCTCGTACAACACGACTCCGAACGAAAATAGATCCGTGCGCGCATCCAGTGTCTTCCCCAGCACCTGCTCGGGCGACATGTAGGCGACCGTCCCTACGACACTGTCGGGGCTTGTGAGTTGGTCTGCGTTCAGTTCCGTTGTCGCAAGCGTTGTCGCGTCACCCACTTCGTTCTTGGTACTCACCTTAGCAAGGCCAAAGTCCAGAAGCTTACGATGAAAGACTGGCTGTCATGCTTACCGATCTCGTAGATAGTGCAAATGTTCGGATGATTCAGCGCGGAGGCGGCCCGAGCCTCTCGGCGGAAGCGTTCGAGGGCCTGCGGGTCTCTGTTCAGTTCGTTAGGTAGGAATTTCAGCGCAACGAAACGGCTAAGTTCGGTGTCTTCGGCCTTGTAGACGACACCCATCCCGCCGCCACCCAGCTTCTCAAGAATGTGGTAATGGGAGACGGTCTGCCCGATGAGAGTGTCGGCGTCCGCCACGGTGCCGTAATCTTAGGTTGCGAAAGTCACGCAAGTCAACGAAACAGCGCCGCTCCATAAGACCAGAAGCCGACAGATTACTTCAAGTGTTCCTGAATGCGATAAGCACATCGTCGGTCACCGGCGACAATGTGTTCCACCCGCTCGACTGTGACGTTTTCACCCAAAACAGCCCGAAATAGGTCCTGCTCGGTCGTGCAGAATCCTCTGCACACTTTGGCAGCCGCGCAGATCGGGCAATGGTTTTCGACCAAAAGAAAGGTATCTCCCTTTTCGGGCACCAGTTCCGCCATGTAACCCTCGGCGATGCGGATTCGCACGAGGCGTCTGAGTTTTTCCTTCAGAGGAAGGTTGGGTGCAATCTGCTGGAGGTAGGTCGCGACCTGGTTCTTGTACCGGGCAGCGATGACCTTCTGCACTCCGCTCTCGCCAAAGGCTCGATCGACGGCATCGATGAGCGAGAGGCTGAGTTCAGCGTAGGCCTGAGGAAATAAACGATCGGCCTTCGCTGTCAGTTTCCAATATTTTGCGGGTCTTCCCAGGGGAACGGGTCGTTCCTCGGCTACTACAAACTTCTGGTCTTCGAGTTCATACAGGTGTTGACGCACTGCCATCGCGGTCAAACGCAAATGACCCGCAAGCGTAGCCGCATCGGCCGGTCCCTCGGTCTTCAAGAACTTCAGGATCGCGTGCCGGGTGTTATTCCCGGCTTCGGCGCTCTGCCCTTCACGTGGCATGAATTTACTTTCTAAACTGTATCCTTTCAAAAGTCAAGGCATCCAACTGGACAGAGTAAGTAAAGACATTCCTTTATAAAGTCGGAGGCAGAAACATGAAAACTGGAACATTGGAGACAGGCACCGGCTCGGACGTTACGTCACACGATGGTTTTTTTGGCCAGCTTAGGATTGCCATCACCGGTGGCACCTCAGGCCTCGGGCTGGCCTTAGTTCGAGAATTCAGCGCCCGCGGAGCGCGCGTGGCGTTTCTCGCTCGCCATGCCGAACCCGTGGCAAAAGTCGAGCGCGAAAACAAGAACACGCACGGCATTGTCGCAGATGTCTCCGATAAAGACGCAATCTATCCGGCAGCCCTCCAGATCCTAGGCGAACTGGGCGGCCTGGAGATCTTGATCAACAATGCCTCTGATCTCGGCGCTGTACCGCTCGCCCTCCTTGCCGATACCAACTGTGAGGACCTGGAAAAGGCAGTTGCCACGAACGTTCTGGGGCCGTTCCGCCTGACCAAGGCTCTGCTAGGGGCGTTGTCAGCGTCGGTTCGCGAGGGTCGAGCAGCCCTGGTGATCAATATCTCCAGCGATGCGGCAGTGACGCCTTATCCAAAATGGGGAGCCTACGGCGCCAGCAAGGCCGCCCTCCGCCACCTGACAGGAATTTGGAATCAGGAATTATCGGTCGAGGGCGTACGGTTTCTCTCTTTTGATCCAGGTGACATGGATACCCCGATGCACGCGCTCGCTGTTCCGGATGCGGATCGGACGACACTCAAAACAGCGGAAGCCGCCGCACGCGAGTTGATAACCGCAATCGAGACTGCGCTGACAGGCCCGCACAGCTCGAAATAAAACCATGGAGGAATAGAGAGTATGATCGCCGCCACTGCTCCGGTCCAGCGCTCACCGCGCGCGAAGGTTATGGTCGTCGACCCAAGCGGCCAAATTCGACACTTGCCGCGCCCCGCATTGATTGAGCTAATCCAGCCTGGGGACCTAGTCGTTGCCAATGATGCCGCAACCATCCCAGCGAGCCTTAGCGGCGTACATTTGCCGAGCGACCGGCCTATTGAGGTTCGGCTGGCCGGTGTTCCGTCACTTGACCCACACAATCGCGAGTTTTCAGCTGTCGTCTTTGGCGAAGGAGATTTTCACACGCGCACTGAAGATCGGCCTCGGCCCCCTTCGCTCGCTGCGGGTGATCAACTTCAGATGGGACCACTGTCGGCAAAGATCCTGCACTTGCTCGACCATCCCCGCCTCATTTTGCTCGAGTTCGATCACTCTCGAGACGAGCTTTGGGCTGGCTTGGCTCATCACGGCCGACCTATCCAGTACTCGCATGTTCCGGTTCCTCTTGCCCTTTGGGATGTGTGGACACCCATCGCGGGGCCGCCCGTTGCCTTCGAGCCGCCGTCCGCCGGCTTCGCGCTGAGCTGGCAACTTGTCACAGAGATGCGCGTCGCAGGCGCGCAATTTAAAACGATCACGCATGCTGCAGGATTGTCTTCAACCGGTGATCCCGAACTCGACAAGCGCTTGCCCTTTGATGAACCCTACCGCGTTCCCCGAGCGACCGCAGATGCCATCAATCAGGCGAAATCTAGCGGTAAACGAATTATCGCTGTTGGCACTACCGTCGTGAGAGCCCTTGAGCACGCGGTACATGAAGGCAAGATCGCGGCGGGAGAAAATCTGGCCACCGAGCGCATTGGCGTGAGAACGCGACTGCAGGTTGTAGATGCACTGTTGTCAGGCACGCATGAACCCGGCACCAGCCACTACGAATTGCTGCGTGCGTTCTTAACAGATGCCGAACTGGAACGACTCACGACCGAACTCAACATGCGCGAATACCACACGCACGAATTTGGCGATTCTGTGCTGGTTTCGCGCACGTTTAACAAGCTGGCAGAGGATAAACCAAGATGTCGGATACCGATGTCAGACTCTTGAACAATCCTTCATTAGTGGATTTGAACCACCCGACCTCCTGGTCCCGAACCGTAGTTTCGAAACCCTAAGTCGTTTCGGTGGTGTCGAGTACGGGACCAAGACCGCTTTTCTCCAGACCGCTCAGTCGAACCTAACTTGAGCCTAACCCACCACGCCTTTCAGCGGAACGCCGGACCGACGAAACGTGTTTGGATCGAGCCGAATTTACAACCCCAGGAGCGAGTCGATACTACCGAATGGGCCGGCAGTCGTTCACCGGCGTTCATCAGCCGGAAGCAGCCCGTGTCGTAGGTGTTTTTGAATTCGCCGGGCTGGGAGCATGCCTGGCCTACCAAGGCAGGCCTGTTGGTCGCCGAGAATTCCGGCGATGGAAACGCCCGCGGTCGCCGAGAGCGAGGCTCCGCCGTACACCTCGCTGCTCGAGCGCACTTGCGGAAGCACGGGTCGAAGAACCTCAAATGCCGCAAGCAACTTTTCGTCTCAATCCAGTGTTTTTAGGCTTAGGAGCTGGGTACGGCTGGCATTCGTTACGTCCGTGACGTGCACGCCGCCCTTCGCTCCGCCGTTAAGGTTCGAGAGGAGGAAGGTATCGACATTTCCGAAAAGTAAATCGCCGGAAGCCGTTTTTTCCCTCGCGCCGGAAATGTTCTGCAACAGCCAGCGTAGTTTTAGGCCGCTGAAGTAAGTGCTGAGTGGCAAGCCAGTTTGCGGGCGGAAGCGGTCCTGACCGCCAGTCGTGGAGAATCGACGCACGTCGTCCGAGACTCGCGTGTCTTGCCAGACGATGGCATTGGCAATTGGCTTCCCGGGTTTGCGCTCCCAAACGATCGTGGTCTCGCATTTGATTAGTAATTCCAATGGCAGCGAGATCGGAAGCGCGTAAACCGCCATGGGCAAGGGCCTCGGCAATAACTTCTTCGGTCCGGCGCAGGATTTCCAGCAGGTCGTGCTCGACCCAGCCTGTTGCGGATAGATTTGTCGGTGTTCTTTCTGAGCGACGGCAACCACGCGCGCGTCATGGTCAAACACATGAAGCGCGTGCAGGTTGTGCCTTGATCGATGGCTCCGACGTAATTTTTCAAGGAATTCAATTGCCGCGTCGCAGGATACTACGCAATGGGCGCAACTGGAGAATGGAAATCGTCGATTAAAACGAGGCTCGCGGTAAAGAGAAAGAAACCATTGCTTGCCGTAGCCTTGAAGTCTTACCACGCATCTAACTGTTGGAGGAAGAAAAGGAGAAGCGAGTATGAGCAGGAGAATAAGAATTGGATCGTTGATATTTCTAAGCGGAGCACTGGCGTTCGCTCTGGCGCTGTCGCCAGCGATTGCCGCCGCGGAGACCGAGAGTGTCACACTCACAGTGACGGCGGTCGCCAAGAAGGATGTCAACCCACCCGCAGTAAGTCGAAATGATGTGCAGTTCTTCCAGAACAAGGAGCGTACACAGATTGCCGATTGGCGGCACGGAGAGAGGCTTTATCTGGCCGTTCTGATTGACGACTCGCTGAATTCTACGGTGGCAAACCAGTGGCGCGACCTGAAGGACTTTTTCAACGCCCAGCCGCCGACAACCTATATTTCCGTTTTCTACGCGCGCAACGGCTCGGCCATGCTGGCGCAGGATTTCACTAACGATCACGCACTCGCGGCGAAAGCGCTTCGCTTGCCTATCGGTCCGGGCGCACTCACCAGCCCGTATTTCGCGGTTCAAGACTTGACGAAGCGGCTTCCTGGCACTCCCCGCGACCGACGCTCTGTCCTTCTGATTTCTTCGGGCATTGACTACTTCCACGGGAATTTCCCGACGAGCCCCGATCTGGATACAACCATTGAGCAGGCACAAAAACGGAACATCAATGTCTGGTCTATCTATTATCCGGACACAAGCGGCCGCTCACGCAGGTTCTTTCTTGCTACTCGGGCGCAGTCAGACCTGACTCGGCTGGCCGAGGGAACCGGCGCGGAATCCTACTATCTGGGGACCACGGCGCCTGTCACGTTCAAGCCTTACCTGGACAAACTTGCCACGCACCTCCGCAACCAGTATTTGCTGACGTTCAAAAGCAGCGGCGGTGCGAAGGGCCGCTTCGCGCGTCTTAAGGTCGCGGCGGAATTACCTAATAGCAAGTTTATGTCCGCTTCGGAGGCTTACCTGCCCGCAGCGAATTGAGCGGGAACAGCAACCAATTCAGCACCACGAAGGCGCGGTCGAGCAGGCCGCGTCTTTTGTCTGTTGATGGGGGGAAATCAGTCTCCGTGTCGTGCTGTGCTCTGCGATGGAGAGACTTTTTGCGCGACAAAGAGTCATTAATCCGTCCAGATTCGATGCCAAGCGCGAAAATCACTTACTACAAGCCGACTGTTCCCGGCAACGGATGTTCGGGCCTTACGCAAATCGGTCACGAGGTGCGCAGGCACTCAGTAGATCCCGCATTGGTCAAGAAACTCGTCCCGGTCGCCCCCGAGCAAGAACTCATTGCTCAGTTGAAGATAAAGCAGGCCCGGAAGGTCTTTTGTCAGGGGAGATTCCCGGCATCCTAATATATGCGATATATGTGCTGCGAGCCCATCGCTCGCTGTCCCGTCGACTTTTATGCTGCTTCCCTCTCGTAGTACTTCAGCAGGCCCCCCAGTCGTTCTCGACACCGCACTGCTCCCATGTTCCTTCTTGCCTCCGACCCCGAAGGAAACAAGATCCGATTGTCTTTGCCCTGGTGGTTGCGCTCCTCGTGGTACGAGTCGACAACGCAACACCCATAACATAATATTGAATCGCGAGAAGTCCATTACCCTTGGCACCCTTGGCACTCTCGCACTGTGGCGGTCCACGAAGCTTTCACCAGGAATGGGCGAGCTGTGTGCCGATGCGGCGCCGATGAGAACCCAGGAATTCGGCTCCTGGAGATCCCGCAATGGATGTTTGATTCGGTGGCCTGCTGCCGTATGCGCTTGGCGGCGGTGCCCACGGTCAGCTGCGGTGCATTGCTGGATTTGAAGGCGCTGCTTCGCTGCGCGTTGTTTCCTGACAGTGCTGTTGTGCTACAAGGTCAGCATCGTTCCTTGCTATCTCCAGGAGGTGCTGATGCGAGAATCACTAAGCCGACAGAGAGTCGCTCAATTCAAACTATTCCATCCGCCCCAGAGGCGCCCGTCTTGGCAGGCGCTGCCTCCGGAAACCAGACGGAAAACAGTACGGTTGCTGGCGCGACTGCTGCGCCAGCACATCGGAAGAGGCCGCGCCTCCGGCAACAGAAAGGAGGCAAGCGATGAGTGACAAGATAAGGCCACACCACCTGGAGCGAAAGGCGATCCGAATTTGTCATGACGGTGGTTTCGAGAAGCTGGCGCAGGGACGCTTCATGGATCATCCTGCGCAAGCGATTCCGATATCTTCTGAGTGGCTTGGGATCATGTTTCTCATGTGGTTCGTTGGGACCGGCGTGCTTGTGGCGTTTCTACCCTTCGCACCCGTATTGCGGGAGAACTCTCTCGGATCGAAAGCACCAAGGTGATTTGGTGATTCACTTCGTGCAGCCAATGGGACAGCAATCCGACTCCAACGGCAACACGACCTCAAAGCCTGACAGCACGGGCGCCGTGCAATACGCTTGGGATTTCGAGAACCGGCTGATCGATGTTACATTGCCAGGCAATGGCGGGACCGTGAGCTTCGCCTACGATCCGTTTGGCCGTCGCATCAAGAAGAGCTAGGGGACGATTTCAGAACCTTTGCAACCGTAGGATCGGCCGCTCTTTGTTTTCAACAAGTTCGCATATAGGAAAATTCCGGCGCACCCGAGCCCCTTGTGATCTATAGCTTCGTGAAAGCGAGATTGTAGGTGATGTTTCTGGGTCGGAAAAGCCCATTCGAAAAGGGAGCTGTGCAAAATCCTAAGTCACGCTATTTCAAGCCGTTCGAGTTTTTTGACCACACGGTTAATCGTGTATTTAGATTGCCCCCGCAATGATTAGGGACAGGATACTCTTTTACCCCAGCGAAGGCCCTTTTTGACAGGGGTTTCGATGACCTTCTGGCGTCTGATGGTTTATGCCTTTTATGTCTTTGTTGGTCTGGTGGTCGTTTTCCTTGTGCTGCCAAAGGTTCTTGGGCTGATCTATCGAGTTCTTCGCAAGCTGGGCTACGCGATTGGCGGATTCGCGGCGCCCATCCTCCTCCTGGCAGCCATCGGCGCAACCTATGAAGCAATCGAAAGTTCCCGAGAGGAGCGCGAGCCTCCACCCGGGCGACTCGTGGATGTTGGCGGTCACAAAATGCATCTCGATTGCGAGGGCCAAGGCACACCAACTGTGGTCCTTGAATCCGGATTGTGGGACGATTCGATTGTCTGGCACAACGTACAACCCGAAATTGCTAAGTTGACGCGGGTCTGCTCTTACGACCGGGCGGGCTTGGGCTACAGTGACCCGCGACCAGATCAGGTACCGGACAGCCGCAACATCGCGCGGAATCTGCATATGCTTCTAGCCAAAGCGGGAGTGAGCCCGCCCTACGTTCTGGTAGGACACTCGCTCGGCGGAATTCACATTCGCGTCTACGAGAATCTCTATCCGTCCGATGTCGTAGGGATGGTTCTAGTGGATTCTGGGCATCCCGATCAGGAGGATCGGCTGCCGCCTGAAATGAATAAGATTCAATCTCGTCTCTACTTGAAGTCGAAGCTCTGGGGACTGGCCGTTCCGCTCGGTATTCCGCGCCTACTGGGTGCCTGTGGAGTCACAGTCGAATGCCACTGGCAAACAGTCAAAGCCAGGGAAGCGGAGGTGCACGCGATCGGTGCCTCCGCGGACGAGGCGCGGCACACTGGGTCTCTTGATTCGATGCCGCTTCTTGTTGTATCGCGTGATCCGGAGAAGGGAGCGGCGCCGGGGTTAATTCCCCTAGAAGTGAGCCATCGATTCGAAGAGCAATGGGTGCAGATGCAAGAAGAACTCGCTCGCCTCTCGACGAATGGCAGCCGGGTGGTTGCAATCGGAAGCACGCACTACGTGCAGATCGACCGTGGAGATGTGGTGATCGCCGCAATTCGGAGAGTTTTAGACGCGGCCCGATCGACTTCAAAGTGAAAGATTAGATTCAACCCTCAGCACGTGTGGCTGGCGAATTATTATTTTGCCCATGATTCCTCGGGGTTCCCCGTCCTGCTACGATTCTCCGGTGCGCAATCTTGTGGTTAATTGAACGGAATCAGCAAGTTGGCGCAAATTCCGCAGCCTACTTTCTCCTTCCTTTGCTGCCGTTTGCCGCATTTTTGCCGCCGCCTCCAAGGTAAGAACCGTGTGCGTTAAACGCGCCAGCACGGGTCTGTGCGGGGGGTGCCGAGCAATCGGCATCCCTACCGCGACCGAAACTGGAACACGGGATACGGCCAAAGAAAGCCTACAGTTCACCGGGTCTCCTCTACTCGGAGAGACCCCCGCGCGTTCGCTCCTTTCCAGGGATTCACCCGACTAGAATCTAAGGGACAATCTGATCCTTAAAGACGGTTCTCGCCGGATTGACCTCCTTCTACTTACTTACCATGCTGGCTTATCTCGGCTCGCACCAAGTTGAAGGAATAAGGCTCTGCTCTACCGTAGTTGACTCGCTAAGGGAGGAAGATTGGGAGTGAAATATGATGCTGAAGGACTTTGTTCCGAGAAAGAACGACAGACCTTCACGGACACTGCAATGGTGATTTACCTTGGGGAAGTATCGAGGACCAGATAATGCCCACCAGGGAACCCAACTGGCGTTCCGTGGCACACGGGCAGACAACAACCTGTCCGGTGGCAAAGAATCTGCGCCGGAGTGAGCGAATCCTTCTCAATCTAGCGATTTGCGTGTCCGGAAAGGCTGAAAAAAACCAAGACTTTTCCAAAGAAGGACTCACACTAGGTGTCGGTCGCTACGGCGCAAGGATCGCGGTGGATTTGGAGCTTCGCACCGGCCAAAACATCGTGATTCAACGCGTTGGAATTGATGAACGGGCAGAGGCCCAAGTAGTGGGGAAAATCGAGGATCGACCCCAAGGCCGTGTTTACGGCATCAAGCTCCTGGAACCCGCTGTCACTTTGTGGGACATCACGTTTCCGCCGTTTGTTGAATCACAGCAGGCGGTCGTACGCGTCGTGCTCCGGTGCGTTGCATGTCGGCGACTCGAAGTGGCGTACTTGAACGACTTCGAAACAAAGGGCTTTCTGGCCCATCATTGTCTTGCACGTCTGTGCTTCAAATGCGGCGTGTGGACCACCTGGAATCGGCCCTATGGCGAGATGCTTACCGCGCCGAGTTTTCCACTCAGATCGGACAGTCAAGGGCAGAATTCGGAGCCCGTGTCGGCGCTCGGAGATCACGACAAACATTCCCACGGGCGGATTCGGCTGGAAGCGGTTGGGTGCATTCGCCATCCACCTCTTGGCGACGAAATTGTGCTCGTCGTGGACCTTGCGCCCGGAGGCCTCAGATTCTGCAGCGCCAACAACTACTCGGAAGGTTCACATGTTGAAGTAGCTGCACCCTACTCCTCTAAGGCGCCGAATATCTTTGCACCTGCACGCATCGTCAGCTACAGAAAGTGCCCCGAGAACGCTCATACAGAATACGGGATGACATACATTGTATGAAGACCTGACATGCAATCAACATCAGACTACCGCTCCTTGAGGACTTTCGAAGATTTCAGCGCGGGTGCAGTGCTATCTGTTCCTCATAGTCGTCTGTGGTGCTTGCAAGTTGCCTGAGTCACAGGCTGATGGCCTGCTCTGCTGCGCTAATTTTACTTTTCAGCAGTTCGGGACGCGTTTTAACCATTGCCTCTAGCGGTTGTGGCTGGCGAATTGCTGTTTTGCTTCGGTGGACAATGTGACATTGCGTTGAACCTTGACACCGTACCAATTCGCCAGGGACAGGTCGCTAATTCCTGAATCTCTCTAGTTGCTATTGAAAATTTTACTGGTGACCCCGAGGACATCCTCATTGACGCGGAAATACGAATGAGCGGTGAGATCTCTAAAGGCGCGGGTGACACGCTACAAAACCTAAAGAAACACTACCTGGATGAGCCCTTAGCCTAAACCGTTGGGCTGGCCCGGGGATACGGAACAGGGAGTCCTACCTGCGGGGGGCTTTACTGGACAAAGCAATGACCGATCCTGTAGATCCGCCAAGCTACGGCGACCGTCAGGGGGAGCGACGCGCGCGGGAAGACCGCCGCAAGGAAGTTGATCGGCGTCATAATTATCCGGGCCGCGGACGGATGTCACGCCGCATTGAGCGCGCCACCTGGACGATTTTGCTCGTGGGCATACTCGTGGGCTTGGCGATCGGGGCGCTGTTCTTTTTCGGCGCGGCTTGGCTGCCTTTCTTTCATCGCTAAGGATGGAGTAAAACCCATTGCTCCAGGCCGCGCGCCCATGTATGGCCCCCTTCGTATAATCGCGGCTTAATCTTGCCCTGACCTAATCCTGCGTCCGCCGTGAAAAGCGCGCCCACGGAAATCCCGGGTGAGTAGGCCGGCGGAATTGCACCGCCGGCCTCTCGCAGAACCGGACGTGAACCTCTCGGCTCATCCGGCTCCCATCAAGCAAACAGGCCAGTCGAACGGCTTGTCTGTCTGTCGCACGCATCGAAGTCCTCCTGTTTCCAGTTGCCTCGGTCATGCGACCGCTTGACCCGACCCCTTCGCTCCAGCCCCATTACGAGCCTTCCTCGCTCCTACGAGTCGGTCCGCCCCAGTGCTCCGCATCGGTACGCTCGCCTCGCGGTTTTGGCCGTTTGGGCTTCTCCCTTCGCGTCAGAACGACTGGTTCCTGCAGTTCCACGTGACAGCCTGCATCCGCTTCTCGCCCCCTCTACGCCGATCGCCGTCCGCGCAGTCATCAGGCACCCCGCGGACTTGTCCCAGGAGAACCAGACGCTCCTGGTTTCGACGACTCTTGAGTTTTTTAACGACGCGTCTTCGAAGGGTTCACTCTCGTTCGTCTCTCGGATGCTCACCTGCACGAGTTAACTCGCGCTTTTCCTCCAACGCACACCACCACGGCTCTTTACCGCAGCGGCTTGGAGGCGGTTTGAGGCCTGCTCCTGAAAGCCGATCCCGAGGGACCTTCCCTCATCTATCGCGCAGCTTAACCTATTCACACGGTTGGTTAGTTCATAATGAACTCCTTCTCCGTGCGCTTCTGCAGCACACTCTCGTCAAAAAACTCGTCCCGGTCGCCCCCGAGCAGGAACTCTTTGCTCATTGCTCAGCGCCCTTTGAAGATAAAGCAGGCCCTGGAGGTCCTTTGCCAGGGGAGATTCCCGGCATCCTTAATATATGCGATGGATATGCGATGGATATGCGATATATGTGCTGCGAGCCCATCGTCCGCTGTCCCGTCGACTTTTGATAACCAGCAGGAGGGTCTTACTGCCGACGAACTCGCGTAAGAGCCGCGCACGCGAAGAGCACTTCAGACATCCGACTCTCCGCGTGCGCAGATTTGCCGCACGGCACGAGCAACCCAGTTCTTACTGATCGTTGCGGAAGAAGAAGTAGTCCGCGCTATAAGGCACGAGTACTTGGTGACCCACGTCGGTAGCGGCTAAGCAACCGGTAGCAGGATTAGCCGGAGCAGATCCACCCTTTGTGTTCAGGCGCTGAATAAACGTGGTCTTCGTTAGCGACTTGCCGCCCGTAGGTCCCTCGTCCGAGCCGATCACCTGCAGCAAAAGGCAGTCAATCGCTCCGCCATTCGGGCAACTTGCGTCGGTGCCGGCGGTAATGAAATCCTTCTTTTGCGCCCATACCCGGCTGCTATCGAAGGAGCTCTGCCACGTTACGTCGCCGAAACGCGGCGGTTTTGGCCCGATGTCATTTGGATTTACGACCGGGCTGAGGAAATGAGTGATGATCTGCACTGCTTCCCCGAAAAGATGCGTGAAAAGAGTAGCCTCAGGACGCGCATTGTTGACGGTCCAGGAAACGCCGCCAGTGGGGCTAGGCAGGCAAACATAGCCCTGCGTGCCGACTCCATTGCCTAACAGGAATGCAGAAGTTCCCGTGGGAGGCGTAATTCTTTCCGGTGTCGTCGGGCTCGGGATCGAGCTGCTGAAGTTGCTTTCTTCCCTTTTGACTTGGCCCCTCTCTCGAGCGTAGAGAATGCCGGAAACGGTCAGCACTGCAAACGCGACTGCTATTGTTCCACGAGCGATGCGAGCGGCTGCGCCGCCCTGGAATTTCTTGCTGTAATTGTTGTTCACTTCTTTCTCCTTCTTCCTTTGACTTAGATTGTGCAAGCGCACGGTACTTCGAAGGCCCCCGCCCCGTAATTCAGCGCAGCGCTCGACGCAGGGAATCGTGGCGTCGGCGTGAGACTGGATCTACTGGTCCCTACTTGAGATATCGGAAATGGAAGGGAAAAGACGACAAGGACTTGAGGGGGGTTGAAAGAGTGTTGCGAATGAGTTCTTAATTCGGCCAACTACTGGGCAGCGCGGGCGTGGAATAACCCCGGCCTAAGGCCGCTGCCGACTCAGAAGTTGTCGATCGTCCACACATTTGCCTCTGAACTCGTGCCCAAGATCGCGAGATGACGTCCGTCAGGCGACGGAAACCCCCAGGTGTCTGTCGCCTGAGACTGCTGCCAGACGGGCTGGGTATCGCCATTGAGGTCAACATGCAGCAAGTTAGCCCCTCCTGGTTCCAAAGTTGATACAAACATACTTTGGGAATCATTTGCCCAGCTCAGATCTATGAGGTCGGAATGGCCCTTCGGCGTTATCGTTCTCGTTGGACCTCCACCCAGTGGCACTAAGAGAATCTGATTCCCGTGCCCCTTCACGATGCCAATCTGCGAACCATCGGGAGAGAGTTGCCACGAGTAATCGAATCCAATGTCGGCGCTACTGCCCGGTTCGCAAGGAATCCGCACCAGTTCCCTCCCCGGACCGCCGCGCGGGTTAAACGCCGCAACCACAAGTTCGTTATTGCCTGCAGACGGCCGCCCGAACACGCAAAGGTTGGCGGCTCTGTTTGTGCACCAAAACTGGACAAACCCCTCGGTGTTAAATAATAGCTGAGGAACGCCACCCCTTAGACCAACGCGATAAAGTCCAATTTTGTGCGAGCCGATCGCCCGCCCCTCCAGAAGTATCCAGGCGCCATCCGGACTCAACCGAGCCACCAAGAAATTCGTGTCGCCGGAGGGCGTAATGAGTTGAGGGGCACTGCCCGGATTTAGCGGTTGCCGATAAATCAGCCAGTTTGACGCTCGCTGTGATGAATAAATCACCTCGCGAGAGTCTGGCGTCCATGCCAGGAGGAGATTGTAGTTGTCGTCGAGCGTCAGCCGGCGGGAATTGACGAGACGGCTTCCTTTGTCGGCGAGGTCCCCGACAAAAACCGAAGCGTGGTCATTGCCTCTCAGAAAAGCCAGTTGCTTTCCATCGGCGGTCGCGCTGAAGCTATCGACCGAAAATCCCGACCAATCTGTCAGCTGGCGTGCTTTGCCTTGCGGCGCTCCGCTCTTGCTGTCAACTCTCAATTCCCACAAATTGTCGGACTCAGCCGAGCCGACTTCCGTATTTCGCGAATAGACGAATCGTCCCGACGAGAGCCAGGTGAACGCGCTCAAATGATTGTCTTGAAGGATAGTCGTTTTATCCGCACCACCGAGGTCACAACTTTGAACCATAATCTCTGTGTGGTTACCACCTTTATTACGTCTATATGTTGTGAAAGCAAGCCGGCTTCCTGTCGGCGACCAGGCGATACCCTTAAATATGGCCTGGTTTTCGGATGTCAGTATCTTGTGAGGGGACTCCCCGTGCGAACCCATCACCCAAATTTCGCGCGCTCCAATGGCCCTACGCAGCCTTTGGTAGGCAATGTGGGAACCGTCAGGTGAAACGCTCCCTCCTCCGAACATATCCTCAACTTCAGCAAGTTTCTGCGCCTCGCCCCCCAGTATCGGAATCGACCACACAGTGGATGGCTTTCCGGGGACGCTGGCAGACGCTAGGAATCGTGTGGAGTCAGGGAACCAACTCCCAAATGCCCAGGAAGCTTTCCCTGGTTGGATGCCGGCAGGCAGCCTCAAACTTTGGACCACGCTAGTCGCGACAAGCTGCAGATGAATGCCTTGCTGGTCGGCGTAACCTAAATACTTGCCATCCGGAGAAATCGCAGCGTTGAGCACCGGCGAATCCTGAGCGTTTGCCGTGAGCTTTCGCTGGTTGAACTGCCGCAGAAGTTCGCTGCGACCGGGAAAGAACCAAGTAAAGATGGTCGTGCCGATCAGCGCCAGCGTTACCACCAGCGCCGCGACTACCGGGCTCTGATGTCGGCGAATGAACTTGCCGGCGCGATAGGCGATCGCGTCCGGTCGAGCACTAATAGGCTCGTACTTCAAGGACCGCTGCAGATCGTCAACAAACGCCTTTATCGAGGCGTAGCGCTCCTGCGGATTCTTCTTCAGCGCCTTCGCCACAATCGTGTCGAGATCGCCGCGCAACAACCGGCTCAGCTTGTCGGGCGTCGTGGCGCGTTTCCCGGCATTCGCGACTGCGGTCTGTTCATTTGTTTGTGTTAGAGCCACAATATCCGAAGGTCGAGGAGGCTCGGTGTCCAAGATCGCCTTCACCAGACCGGCGGGCGTACGCGGTCCGGCACCGGTTGGATGCTGCCCCGTCAGCAGTACATACAGCAGCACCCCTGAGGCATAGACATCCGTGGCCGCTGTCACGGCTTCGCCTTTCAGTTGCTCGGGAGCAGCATATTCGGGTGTCAGCGCCCTCCCACCTTCGAGAGTGAGCGGTGCCTCCGCGCTCTGCCCATCGCATTCAAGTAGTTTGGCAATTCCAAAGTCAAGAAGCTTTGCCTGACCATCCGTTCGCACCAGGATATTCGAAGGCTTCAGATCACGATGAACAATAAGGTTGGCGTGTGCTTGTGCCACGGCCCGCAATGCGTCGAGAAACAACCGGACGCGCGCTCTGACATCGAGCTTGTTCTGGTCGCAGTAGCGATCAATGTGGTCGCCCTCAACGTATTCGAGAACAAGAAACGGCTGGCCGGTTAGTGACACTCCCGCGTCAATCAGTTCCGCGATGTGAGGATGTGTCAGACGACCCAGAATGCGGCCTTCGCGCTTGAACCGCTCTTCGCCGCCCTTCCCCATCAGCGCAATATTGAGAACCTTCACCGCTACGCGCCGTTCAAACCTTCCGTCGCTTCGTTCCGCCAGCCAGACCGTGCCCATTCCCCCATAGCCAATTTGCGAAACCAGCGTGTAGACACCCAGAGTTTGACCTGCCAGACCAGGCCCTCCCGGTAATTCCATTGCACTTGCTTCGAGAAAGCCTTCCTCCGACAGCTCGCGGTGCTCACGAAGCAGTATTTCCAGTTGATATGCCAGAGTTGGGTTCTCGCTCTGGAGGGAGGACAGCCAGGACGAGCGCTCATCATCTGTCATTTCCAGCGCTTCGTCGAGGCGTGGACTAAGGGCCTGCCATTGATCGGGGCTGAGCTTGGACATCAATACTTAGACCGGCAAATCCGCGCGAATATTCCGATGGAGGTAGATGCGCGCCTTTTCCCACCTTCGCTGTACGGTACGTTCCGACAAGTTCTCCAGGGCAGCGATCTCGGCGAACGAAAACCCGCAGAAAAATTTCATGTCGACCAGTTCAGCAAGCTTAGGCTCAACCTTCGCCAGTTGATCCAGCGCATCGCTGATTGCCGAGAGTTCTTTGCCGTCAACTGGATTTTCGCCTACGTCGGTCTTCAGCGAAGTAATTTCGAATTCACCGCCGCGCTTGATCGCGTTGCGACTGCGGGCGTGATCGATAATCAGTCCGCGCATCACACGCGCGGCATACCCCATGAAGCGCGGGCGGTCTGGAAAGCGGTTGCCTTCACGCGCGGCGATATCGAGATAGGCCTCGTGCAGCAGCGTTGTGACGCTGAGGCTTGCTGGAGAACCCCGTCGTGCCAGCTCTCGTTTTGCGAGCCGGTGCAGCTCGGAGTACAGAGTGCTGAAAAGTGTATCCGCAGCCGCGCTATCGCCGCTTTCAACCGCGTCGATAAGCGAGGAAATTGTCGACTCCACGCGGCACTCTCCTGCCGGCGAATCGCCTTGACTTACCTTAAGTGTCGCACATTTACTAGTGATATAGCATCAAACTAGTGCCCTTCGATCGACTCCGTCCCGAATTTCCGGGCTTCAAATTTCCAACCACAACCCAACCCACAAACTGCAATGTCTTGCACGACTTGCGTGGAGTTTGGCAGTCCCTGCGGTCTTGCAAGTTGTTGTAAAACCTAATCACGCAGCGCTGTCACGGCAGCGGCCTAACAGGTTGTGTGAATCAGTAACGCGCCAGCCGTGACCAACAAATCGCTGGAGGGAAGCCGCCTTCCCGTTACCAATGTGGCCAACTTCTTCGAACCCGTGTGGTCAAAAATCTCGTAACAGTTCAGGGGTCAGATCCGCCGTCGGAGCAGAGAGGGTGAAGCAGTCCGGCGACGATGGCATTGTACCGCTTCCCTGAGATAGCCCAGCGCGTGACGCTGCTGCCGCTTGCAGGTTTGGGTGACCGTGAGTAAGCGGGCCGTGGCGATTTCTCCACTGCGACTGCGATTGCCGAAACAGATCTTGCGCCATTGCACCGCCGTCCGCAGCGCCCGTTCCGCCCCATTGTTGGTAGGCTCTACGCCTTTCACTTCGAGAAAGGTAAACCATCGCTCGCAGTGAACATAGAGCGCGGTGGCCAGA
>WNGD01001993.1_pt1 | contig 21776 bp, 16 predicted proteins | sample 5400671 | NCBI WGS metagenome assembly WNGD01 (sample SAMN13153369, study PRJNA577476) | soil metagenome | isolation source: 40 cm soil or saprolite under grassland replicate 2 | place: USA:California | collected 2016-06-15 | reverse complement strand
TCCTTACCTGCACCTTCGGGTCCTTCTTGTGCAGTACCTGCGTGATCGCTGCCGTCAAAGTCGTCTTGCCGTGATCCACATGCCCGATCGTCCCCACATTCACGTGCGGCTTGCTTCGATCAAATTTCTCCTTCGCCATGAAGACCCTCCCAGCTCCTTTCTAGTTGCTGACGAGCTTTCCGCGCACTTTGGCCACGACTTCCTCACTGATAGCCTTGGGTGCTTCCTCATAATGTGAAAAGTGCATTGTATAGGTGGCACGCCCCTGGGTCATGGACCGCATGTCGGTGGAATAGCCGAACATCTCTGAAAGGGGAACCTTGCATTGGATAATGGCCGAGCCCAGACGGGACTCCGTGGACTCGACGCGTCCCCGGCGCGAGTGCAGGTCGCCTGTTACCGCGCCCATGTATTCTTCCGGCACCACAATTTCCACGCGCATTACCGGCTCGAGCAAGACCGGACGGGCGCGCCTGGCAGCCTCTTTGAGGGCCATCGATCCGGCGATCTTGAAGGCGATTTCGGACGAGTCCACCTCGTGATACGACCCGTCCAGGAGGGTCACTTTCACGTCCACGACCTCGTATCCGGCCAGTACGCCCGATTCGAGCGCCTCTCGAACACCCTCCTCTACGGGTTTGATGTACTCCTTGGGAATGGATCCCCCTACGATCTCATTCTCGAACTCGATGCCCGTGCCGGGCTCCACTGGCTCCAGCGCGATCTTGACGTGACCATACTGGCCGCGGCCGCCCGTCTGGCGGATAAACTTTCCTTCCGCTTCTGCGCGCTGCCGTATGGTCTCGCGATACGCCACCTGGGGCTTTCCTATATTTGCGGCCACTCCGAATTCACGCACCATCCGATCCACCAGGATTTCCAGATGTAGCTCGCCCATACCCGAAATGATGGTCTGTCCGGTATCCTCGTCGGTGTGCATCTTGAACGTGGGATCTTCCCGCAGAAGTTTGTCGAGGGCTGTGCCCAGTTTGTCCTGGTCCGACTTTGTCTTGGGCTCGATCGCCACGGAGATCACCGGAGCGGGAAAGTCGATCGCCTCCAGCACAATCGGGTGCTGCTTGTCGCAAATCGTATCTCCCGTACTCACGTTTCGAAGTCCGACAGCCGCGGCAATGTCTCCGGAGTAGACCTCCTTGATGTCTTCTCTCTTATTCGCATGCATCTTCAGAAGCCGGCCAATCCGCTCTGCAGTATCCTTGGTCGAGTTGTAGACCGAGGATCCCGACTTGAGCTGGCCGGAGTAGACACGGAAGAACGCCAGCTGGCCCACGAAGGGATCGGTCATGATCTTGAAGACCAGGGCGGAAAAGGGTTCGTCGTCCTTGGCGTGGCGAATGGGAGGCTCGCCCCCATTTGTGCTCGCGCCTTTCACGGGAGGAATGTCGAGAGGGGATGGAAGGTAGCTGACGATGGCATCCAGGAGTGGCTGGATGCCCTTGTTCTTGAAAGCGGACCCACAGAGAACGGGCACGAATTTGAGGGCAATCGTGCCCTTACGCATTGCCGCCATGATCTCCTGGTTCGAGACCTGTCCCCCGTGGACATATTTCTCGAGGAGCCGATCGTCGACATCGGCGATGGTCTCCAGCAGTTGTTCGCGATACTTCTCCGCCTCTTTCCGGTATTCCTGAGGGATGTCCTCGACCTCATACTTGGCGCCGAGTGTTTCGTCCCCGTAGGCGATGGCTTTCATATTGATGAGATCGATGACTCCCCGGAAGTAGTCTTCCTTTCCGAGAGGAAGCTGGACCGCCACCGGCGTTGTGTGCAGCCGATTCCGCATCATCTCGAGGACTCTGGGAAAATCAGCGCCCGGCCGGTCCATCTTGTTCACGAAACCGATGCGCGGCACGCGGTACTTGTCCGCCTGCCGCCAGACCGTCTCCGATTGGGGCTCCACGCCCTCCACCGCGCCAAAGAGCGCCACGGCGCCATCGAGGACGCGCAAGCTCCGTTCCACTTCGGCCGTAAAATCCACGTGCCCCGGAGTATCAATGATATTGATACGGTGGTCGTCCCAGAAACACGTCGTGGCGGCGGAGGTGATGGTTATCCCGCGCTCCTGTTCCTGCTCCATCCAATCCATGGTAGCGGTGCCTTCATGCACCTCTCCCAGCTTGTGCGTAATGCCGGTGTAATACAGAATGCGTTCCGTCGCCGTGGTCTTACCCGCGTCGATGTGCGCCATGATCCCGATATTCCGGGTTTTCTCCAACGAAACTAAGCGTGACACCGTCTTATAACTCCGTAGGCGCGAAAAAATCGTCGTGCCGTAGGGGAGCAGCATCGCGTGGCCGCCCGCCCCTGCCGTTACTGGCGCGCGGGCGACCGGGCCGCCCTACGCAAGCCCAATCTTTTCACACGTTCTCCGTTACCATCGGTAGTGAGCGAAAGCCTTGTTGGCCTCCGCCATTCTGTGAGTGTCTTCCTTCTTCTTTACGGCGCCGCCCCGATTATTGGCGGCGTCCAGCAACTCCGCCGCGAGCTTCTCCCGCATGGTTTTTTCACCTCGAGCGCGGGCGCTGGCAATGATCCAGCGGATCGCGAGGGAGGTTCTCCGATCGTTCGGGACTTCGATCGGCACCTGGTAGGTGGCGCCGCCGACACGCCGCGACTTTACTTCCAGGACCGGCTTTGCCTGGTCGAGCGCCTTCTTGAAGATCTTGACCGGATCTTCCTTGGCGCGCTCCTTGACTGCGTCCAGAGCTCTGTAAAAAATATGCTCCGAGACGTTCTTCTTGCCCGAATGCATCATGCAGTTTATGAACCTGGTGATCAACGTGCTGCTGTATAAGGGATCGGGCAGCGTGTCCCGCCTTGGTACTTCCCTGCGCCTCGGCATACTGAAATGTCTCCTGCTGCATCGAAGGGTGCGTACAATGCATCGCTGGGGACAAGAAGTGTGGAGCGAACGCCCGATTCCGGATATTGCCATCCGGATCTGGGATCGCGTGGGTATGAACCCGTCACCCTCGCGCGGTTATCTCGCGCGGTTATATTGAAGGAGTGGTCAGCTTTTGGGTCGCTTGGCACCGTACTTGGAGCGGGAATTCTTGCGATCCTGGACGCCCACCGAGTCCAGCGTGCCCCGCACCACATGATAGCGAACCCCAGGGAGGTCCTTGACGCGCCCACCGCGAATCAACACGATGGAATGTTCCTGCAGATTGTGCCCGATCCCCGGAATGTAAGTCGTCACTTCGATTCCGTTGGTGAGGCGGACACGCGCTACTTTGCGCAGAGCGGAGTTTGGTTTCTTGGGTGTCGAGGTATACACCCGCGTACATACACCCCTCCGTTGAGGACATCCCTGTAAAGCCGGACTCTTCGTCTTATAACGAATCTTCTTTCGCCCAGATCGAACCAGCTGACTGAAGGTCGGCAAACTCTCTTTCTCCTTTTTCTAACCCAGTCGGACGGCCTGAAACTTGAGGCTCCCCACGGCCGCGATCTTCTCCCAGCGAAAAACCCGGCGAATATAACAAAATAGAGTAACTTGTGTCAAGAAAGTCTATTGCCATAATGTTTATTGTTTTGGCACAAGTTTGCGCCTTCGCGTCTTTGTGGTGAAGGCAGGGTGCGCCGCATTCACCGCTAAGACGCAAAGACGCGAAGAGTCACGAAGAAGATTTTGGGTTGCCGCTCGGCTCCGCCAGGACTTTCGCGGCCAAGTCGCGCGACCGAGGAGGCATACATTGAGCCAAGGAGAAACCAGATTGAAGGGAATGCTGACCCTTGAACAACTGGCCGACCTGGCCGCAAGGGAGGAGATCGAGACGGTGATCGTGGGTTTTACAGATCACTACGGACGTCTGGCCGGCAAGCGTTTCGCGGCCGAGATGTTTTTGGACGAGACTGCCAGCCTCGGCGCTCACGGATGCGACTATCTGCTCACCACCGATATGGAAATGGAGCCGGTTGCCGGCTATCGCTTTGCCAATTGGGAGATGGGTTATGGCGATTTCCATCTGGTGCCCGACATGAGCACGCTCCGAGTGGCGGCCTGGTTGGAGAAGACGGCGCTGGTTCTGTGCGACGTAAAAGACGAAAAGACAGGGGACTATGTCAGCGTGGCGCCGCGCTCAATCCTGCGCAGGCAGGTTCAGGCGGCGCGAAGCCTGGGCTTCACGGGCTTTGCCGCTTCCGAGCTGGAGTACTACCTCTTCCGCAATAGCTACCGCGCGGCTGCCGAGCAAGGTTATCGCAGCATGGAGCCCGCCGGCTGGTATCTGGAGGACTATCACATCCTGCAAGGCACGCGCACCGAAGCCTACACAGGCGCCGTGCGTCACCATCTGAAACACTCCGGCGTGCCCGTCGAAAACTCCAAGGGGGAATGGGGACTCGGGCAGCACGAGCTGAACGTGCGCTACGCCGAGGCGCTGGAGATGGCGGACCGGCATGTGGTCTACAAGCAGTGTCTGAAGGAAGTGGCGGAACAGATGGGCTTGAGCGTGACGTTCATGGCGAAGTTCGCTTCGGACCGGGCGGGATCGAGCTGTCACCTTCATTTCAGTTTGTGGCGGGACGGTCATAGCGTTTTTCCGGGCGATACAGCTCTTGGTCCCGTGAACTGCTCGGATGTGTTCCGCCACTTCCTGGGCGGCTGGATCGCTCACGCGCCCGATGTGATGGTCTTTTACGCGCCGACGGTAAACTCGTACAAGCGTTATGTGGATGCTTCATGGGCGCCCACGCGGCTGGCCTGGAGCTACGACAATCGCACCGCCGGTTTTCGCGTGGTGGGACACGCGCAGAGCCTGCGCATCGAATGCCGCATTCCAGGCGCGGACTGCAATCCTTATCTCGCGTTTGCCGCGGCACTGGCCTCGGGCCTGGACGGACTCGCCAACAGGACCGAACCGCCGGAGTGTTTCATCGGCGACATTTACGCCGCGCGGCACCTTCCACGCGTGCCCTACACACTGGCCGAAGCCACCGAGAAGTTCGCCGCCAGCGAATTCGCCAAGCGCGCCTTCGGCGAAGATGCGGTCGAGCACTACACGCACTTCTTCCGCACGGAACAGGCCGCCTTTAATGTGGCAGTTACGGATTGGGAGCGCCGCCGATACTTCGAAAGAATCTGACTTTAAGCGTTTCGTGATTCTTCGCGTCTTCGTGGTGGATGGGACGCAGTTTTTACCACGAAGACGCGAAGAATCGCTAAGTTTTTTTGGTTACCGTACGTGCGAGGGAGACGCTGATGGCGAAGGAGTCGGAGAAGCAGCACATCCAGCAAGACATCGCGGACCTGGGGCGGTTCGGTTACGCGCAGGAACTGTTCCGCACGATGGGCGGGTTCTCGAACTTCGCCATCTCGTTTTCGATCATCTCGATCCTGACGGGCGCCGTTACGCTCTACGATTACGGCCTCTCCATGGGAGGCCCTGCCGAGATGGCCTTCGGCTGGCCGCTGGTGTCTTTGTTTACCATGACCGTCACGCTCAGCATGGGAGAGCTAGCGGCGTCCTACCCGACCTCCGGAGGCATGTATCACTGGTCGGCGATACTGGGCGGACGCACGTGGGGATGGTTCTCGGCCTGGTTCAACATCATCGGGCTGATCGCAGCGATCGCGGGCATCGATTACGGTTGCGCGCAGTTTACGACCCCGTTGCTGGGTCTGCCGTCCAGCACCGGCACGATCCTTCTGGTTTATGCGGCTATCTTGGTGACGCACGGGTTCATCAACCACTATGGCATCCGGCTCGTGGCGTGGTTGAACGACTTCAGCGTCACCATCCATATCCTGGGAGTGCTGATTATTGTGGGCGCTATCCTGTTCCTTGCTCCCAGGCAACCGCTTTCCTTTTTTGCGCAAACTGCGACGTCCACCGGCAAACCTTACTGGTGGGCGTTCATCCTCGGCCTGCTGCAAGCCCAGTGGACGATGACAGGCTACGATGCGTCCGCGCACGTCTCGGAAGAAACGGTCGACCCGCGGCGCCGCGTGCCCTGGGGGATGGTTATGGCCGTGGCAGTCTCGGCCGTGGTGGGCTATCTGCTGCTCTTCGCGCTGACGCTCGCCATCCGGGACATCCCCTCGGCGTTGAACGCAAAGGACCGTGACGGGAATCACGTCCCCGCGGTGGTTGCGATTCTGGAGCAAAGCCTGGGGAACACCGCGGGCACCTTGATGACCGCGCTGGCTGCCGTTGCCATGTGGTTCTGCGGCCTGTCCACGGTGACTTCCAATTCACGCACTGTCTACGCCTTTTGCCGCGACGAAGGCATGCCTTTTTCCAGCCTCTGGAAAAAGGTAAGCGCAAGACACCTGACGCCTGCTCCGGCGATCTGGTTCTCAGTCGTCACCGCGTTTCTGGCCCTGGTTTACAGCGGCGCTTATTCGGTGGTTGCGTCGATCAGTACGATCGGTCTCTATATTTCCTACACGATCCCCATCTATCTGAAGCTGCGCGTCCGCAGTTCCGGCGTCTGGCAGCCGTTTCCGGGCTGGAACCTGGGAAGATACAGTTACGCGGTGAATTTGCTGGCCATTGCCTGGACCGTATTTATGTGCCTGATCCTTGTCATGCCGCCCAACGAACTTTCAGGCAAGACGATCCTGGGAGTGGCCGCTGCGCTGACGTCCTGGTACTGGCTTTCGGAGCGCCACCGATATCGCGGACCCAACCTGGCCGAGGAGAAACTCCTGGCCGTCAAGGGCGTAGACATCCCTTGAGGGGAATCCAGAAGGAAAAGCGAATCAAAGGAATTAAAGGAATCAAAGGAATTCGAGGAATCCAAGGAATGCCGAATGACCGGTGAAGAACCTCCGCATGCGGGTGCAAAACTCTCCTTCTGAATTCCTCGAATTCCTTGGATTCCTTTGATTCCTTCGCTTTCAGAACTCGAGCCGCAGGGAGAACTGGATGGTTCGAGGCCCCGCACCCTCGGCTGTCTGCAGGCTGCTGATTACGCCGATGCTGCTGGTACGCACCCGATTCCCGGGCAAGCCAAAATTCGGGTGGTTGAAAAGATTCTGGAATGTGCTCAAGAAGCGCAGCTTCGTCCCCTCCCGGATATCGAACGCCTTGCCTACACCGAGGTGATAAACTGCGGTGCCAGGCCCGATCAATATTCCCACGCCGGCATTTCCGTAACGGCCAATATTGCTCGGCGGATCCACAAATGCACCGGTGTCAAACCACTGGTTGATCGTGCGCTGGTCTTCGGGAAGATTGCCATCGCCCACGCGATCGGGCCTGTGGGATACGCGGTTCTGCTGGTTGGTGCCTGAGGGATCCCTGCCGCTTCCCAGTCGCGGCGTGAAATACGGTCCCGTCTGCAGGATCACGATCCCGCTCATCTGCCACCCTCCCAGAACGCCATTGACCACGGGATTAACTCCGGCCATATGCGCGCGGCCTTTCCCCACGGGAACGTCCCAGATGCACGTCGTCAGCCAACGATGCCGGCGGGTATAACTCACATCGCCATAATCGAGCCGCAGGAACCGGGAATCGACGATCCGATTGCCGTTTTCCGCGACGTTAGAATCCGGAAGGGGCCCTTCGGCATCGGAGAGGTTCTTGGACCAATACCAGCTGCTGTCGAACATCAGTCCCCGTGACATGCGCCGCCTCACATTCACCGTGAGCGCGTTGTACCAGGATATTCCCCCATTGTCGCGGCTGAAGATAATGTTCCAGTTGGGGAACGGTTTCTTCGACGGGTCGTACGGCGCCGCCTGCGGCAGGGTGGCGTTCAAGTCCGGGCTCACGCTGAGCTTCAGCGTTTTCGATCCCACGTAAGAAACCTGCACCGCGGTGTCCCTCGCGAACTCATGCTCGCCTGTCAGGCTCCACTGCATGGAATACGGATCCCTGTAGAAGATATCGTTGGCGGTCCGGAAATCCGCCGTTCCCACGGTCGGAATGAACTCGGCCCCTGCCTTGACGTCCGGCCACTGGAACAGCGGCCTGCCGGCGGCAAACCCGTTGGTGAACGCCCGGACATCCGCCGTGTGGATTCCGATGAGCGAGTACAGGACGCTCCCCAGGATCGTCACCGTGTAGACTCCAAATCCGCCGCGAATCACCGTCTTGTTGTTATTGAAGGGACGGTACGCAAAGCCGAAGCGCGGCGCAAAATTGTTTTTGTCCGCAAAACGCAACGTCTCCGGAATTCCGGCTTCCGCGGCGGTCAGGATCTTGGTGTCGCCTATCGACGCGACGAACCCGGGGACCGCGAGTTTCCTGGACGCTTCGTTGGGCACGATGACGTTGCCAGTGCGGCGATCGAAATTCGTGATCTGCAAGGTGCGGTCGTGGAAGGGCGGATGGTATTCATACCTCAGGCCGAAGTTGATCGTAAGCTTGGGCGAGACCTTCCAGTCATCCTGCCAGAAAAACCCGTAGTGGCGTACCGCCGAGTCAAAATCAGGCCCGGTGTCCGCAATGGTTGAGTAGACTGGAATACCCAGCAAAAAGTCTCCCCAGGGCTGCCCGGTGAACGTGCCGTCAAAGGAGTAGTCTCCGAAATCGTCCCCGCCGGTGAAAATTGCAGAATCCTGAATGGACATGTGGCGGACGTCCGCGCCCCACTTCATGATGTGCTTGCCGCGGCTCCATGTCATGTTGTCGGCAAACTGGATCCGGAGCTCGCGGAGCGATTCGTCACGCGAATGGCCGGGTGCGTCGTAACCGCCGATCGAAATGTTCGGCATACCGCCGCCGGAGGGGAGTTGCTCCGGCAATCCCCGCAGACCAAGCTCCTTTACCAATTCCTGGCCGTTGATGTTGAGCCCGAAGAACTGGCTGGATCGGGTGACGCCAAAACGAAACTCATTCAGGAGGCGCGGTGTGATGGACCAGTTGTCGGAAAAAGTCAGGCCTCGGGTCTTGTTCGTATTGGGATCGTTACCCAGGGCCGGAAAGGAATTTGCAGGCCGGGGATCGAGGTTCTTGAAGGTGAACCGTCCAAATAAGGAATGGCTGGAAGACAGCACATAATCCCCTCTCACGTCGAACTGGTTCGAGTCATTGGTCTGCTGCAATGGCCTGCGAAAGTTATCGGCCGCCCCAGGAGTGTTCGGCAGCGGATAGAACTTGTCGATGATCTTCTGGCTGACCGGGTTGATCCGGCCCGCAGGAATCTGATTATTGGCAAAGGCTGCCTGCGTCAACGGGTCAAAGACAGGGGTCGACCCGAAGTTTCCCGAACGCAGTTCGTTTGTCGGAACCGTGAGCACGGCCGAAGAGGCGTTCTGGAACCTCACCCCTTCGAAATCACCGAAGAAGAAAGCCCGGTTCTTGAGGATAGGGCCGCCCGCGCTGGCCCCAAAATTGTTGCCCAGGAGGAAAGGCTTCTTGCCGGTAACGGGGTCGACAGGCACAAAGTAATTCTCCGCGTTGAGCGACTTGTTCTGGTGGTACCAGAAGAGTGACCCATGGAGGCTGTTGGTGCCGCCTTTCGAGGTTGTCGTAACGTCCCCCTGTTGCGCGAACTCCGCGTTGTTGTTGGTCGAGGTGACCTTGATCTCGCTGATTCCCTCGACCGAAGGGAAAAGTTCTCTGAGAGGGCCGTTGGAGCGCACGGAGGTTGAAGAAATGCCGTCGATGGTGAATTCGTTCTGGGCGATCTTGTTGCCGGCCAGCGTTATCCGGTTTCCCTGATCCACCTGCACCCCCGGCACCAGGGAAACCATGTTTATGGGGCTGGAGTTGCCGCCGCGGAAGTTCAGCGGCAGATCCTTCAGCTCGACGTTCGTCTTGCTGCCGCTTATCGTCGGCGTTTCACTGTTTACGACAGAAGCCTCGCCCGTAACGACGACCTGATCGGACACGCTGCCGACCTGGAGGGAGAAGTCCACACGGACTACCTCTCGGGGGCCCACGGGCACGTCGGAGTTAACCAGCTTCTTGAACCCCGTAATCTCGGCGCTGGCTTCGTAGCGCCCCGGAGGAAGGTTCTGGAACTCGTAATTCCCGCTCTCGTCGCTGATCGTTGTCCGGGAAAAGTTCCCATCCACATTGAGAGCGGTCACCGTCGCGCCGGGGACGACGGCCTGGGACTGATCGCGGATCGTTCCGCGCAGAGTGCCATAGGTCGATTGAGCCAGACTCGGCGGCACGAGTGTAAAAAGCATTGCAAAGACGCAATAACAGAACATCAGCCACCGCCCGGCTGTACGTGTCCTCAGGGCTGTGTACATCATCGGTTTTCCTCCGTTCCGAAGGGAGCAGGTTACGGTCTTCCCCAATGCCAGGATTTGCGGAAGCCTAGCAGACGAAAACAGCGTTTGCATTAACATTTGGCTTAAAAAAGGTTAATAAACGTTTGGAGTTCGTGGCCTTTCGTTTGGAGTTCAGGCTTTAGCCTGCTCCGGTTCAGTGCAGCCTGAAGGCTGTACTCCATACCTCGATCTCGTGGTTTGGAGTTCAGGCTTTAGCCTGCTCCGGCTCAGTGCAGCCTGAAGGCTGTACTCCATGCCTCTGTTCGTGGCCTCTTGTTCGGAGTTCAGGCTTTAGGTATAAATTGTCATCTTGAGGGCTGACACTTTATGATCGAACATCTCGTGCTGTTTAAGGTGAAGAGCGAAGCTTCGCCCGCGGACGCGGAGAAAATGGTGCTGGCACTGAGAAGCCTGGCGGGACGCGTGCCTTCGATCCGGGAACTCCACTGCGGAACAAACTTCAGCAATCGAAACCAGGGCTTTACCCATGGGCTGCTGGTAACATTTCGCTCCAGGGCCGATCTGGACGCGTATAGCGATCATCCGGAACACCAGCGCGTCGTCGCCGAGTGCGTGCGCCCGATCGTGGAGAGCATTGTCGTCGTCGATTTCGAATCTTCGTAAACAAAGTCTTTACCACGAAGACGCAAGAAGAGCTGCGTAGGTCCAATCACAACCCAGGAGGCTTATGGCAACCAAGTCTAAAGCTCGCGTTGCTTTGCTCATTGCAACACGCAAAGGCGCTTTCATGCTGAGCAGTGACAGTTTGCGCCGGGATTGGAAGCTTTCGGCCCCAATAATGCTGGGCAACATCGTCCACCACATTGTCCTCGATCCGCGAGATAGGCGAACCATTTTGATGGCCGCCCGAACCGGCCACCTGGGTCCGACGGTTTTCCGTTCCGCCGATTTCGGCAAGAAGTGGAAGGAGGCCGAAAAACCTCCCGCTTTTCCCAAGGCGGAGGAAGGCCAGAAAGGCCTCGTACTGGACCACGTTTTCTGGCTCGCTCCCGCACATGCGAGCGAAGCGGGAGCGTGGTATGCCGGTTCCTCCCCGCAGGGATTGTTCCGCTCCGAAGACGAAGGCACGAGTTGGGAAGGCGTGGCGGGGTTCAATCAGAATCCGATGCGGGAGACCTGGACTGGCGGAGAGAGGGACGGCACGCCGGACGGGCCGAAGATGCACTCGATTCTGATCGACCCGCGAGATCCCAACCACATGTATATCGGGATGTCCAGCGGGGGCGTTTTCGAGAGCAGGAACAAAGGAGTCAGCTGGAAGCCTTTAAACCAGGGGTGCGCCGCCGATTTCATTCCGATTCCCGACCCGGAATACGGACATGATCCGCACTGCGTCCGGCTTCACCCCCTGATGCCCGACCGCCTGTATCAGCAGAACCACTGCGGCATCTACCGCATGGAACGGGCGGAAGGCCGCTGGATCCGCATCGGAAAGAATATGCCGAAGAAGGTCGGCGATATCGGCTTTCCTCTCGCCCTGCACCCGCGCGACCCGGATACGGTCTGGGTCTTCCCGATGGATGGAACCGCCGTCTGGCCACGGACGAGTCCGGAGGGCAAACCTGCTGCGTACGTCACGAGAAACGCGGGCAAAACGTGGAAGCGCCAGGACAACGGACTGCCGAGCAGCCAGGCATGGTGGACCGTCAAGCGGCAGGCCATGACGGCCGACACGCGCGATCCGGTCGGAATATATTTCGCGACCACGAGCGGGGAGGTTTGGGGCACCCGCAACGAAGGCGAGCGCTGGACGTGCCTTGCGCGGCACCTGCCTCACGTTTATTCGGTCGAGGTCGCAGAATTCTGATCAGACTTCAGACCTCAGACCTAATCCTCCTCAGGTCTGTAGTATGAGGTCGGAGGTCTGAGGTCTGAAGTCTTAGACAAAGAGGCTCAAATTCATGAAGGTATTTGTACCTACACCGCTGAGGTCGTACACGCGAGAGGAGAGCGTGGTCGAGGGATCGGGTTCGAGTCTGGCGGAATTGCTGGCCGATATGGATCGCCGCTATCCCGGATTTCGCTTTCGCATTATTGACGAGCAGGACGGAATCCGGCAGCACATCAAGATCTTTGTAAATCAGGAGCAGGCAGGGACGTTGAAAGCCCCTCTAAGGTCGAGCGACGAGATTCATATCATCTGCGCGCTGAGCGGCGGGTCAGACTTCAGACCTCAGACTTCAGACCTCAGACTAATCCTCCTTGGGTCTGACTTCGTGAACGCTGTTCTCGGGGGGTGCAATTACAAGTGGGAGCCTTTAACTCTCTGGAGAGTTTTTAATAATCGTGAAAACCGCCGCGAATTGCACGAATTTCACGAAAGGATCACCTCAAGGTAGCGCCGAAAAAATTTGACTCCCACTTGCCTAATCCTCCTCGGGTCTGAGGTCTGAAGTCGGAGGTCTGCCGTCCGTCAGACGTTGTAGAGGTTCTGACTGATTTCCAGAATTTTGGTCTGCTTCACGGCCTCATCGGCCTTCAGAATCGCGGTTGCGGCCTTCAAGCCTTCTTCTCCGTCGCACAGGTTGGGTTCGCCGTTTCGAATGGTCCGGGCGAAGCCTTCGAGCTCCAGTCTATAAGCGCTTACGGCGCTCAAGCCTGATCCCGTTCCGCTGACGGAGTTCCCCGCCGCGTCTCTCCCGCGGCTCTCCGACGCTTCCATCACCGGTCCGCCCTTGTCCGCCTTGACCTCCAGTTCCGAGGCTTTTCCCCGGTCCCCTTCCATGAACAGGAGCGCTTCCGTCTCGCCACCGAGGATGATGGTCCCCTTCGTCCCCATGAATTCCTCGTAGTAGTGGTCGTAGGCGTTGGACTGGATCGACGAATAGGTCACTGTCAGATTGTTGGGGTACTGGAAGATGGCATAAAGGTGATCGAACACTTCGCGGCCGTCTTTGTACCGGTATACTCCGCCCGTGCCGACCACGCTCTGCGGAACATTTCCCGCGAACCAGTTGATCGCATGAATCTGGTGGCTGCACAGCTCCGACATCAGCCCGTGGGAGTACTTGTTATAGAGCCGCCAGTTGACCAGCTGCTCGATGCTGTCGTAGCCCCACGGGCGGGGATCGAACTTTGGGTCCTCGATTTTCCGCCGCCAATCTCCATTCCGGTGCCACAGGGCGCGAACGTGGTAGATCTCGCCGATCGTTCCGTTTTTGATAAGCTCGTGGGCCTGGTGGTACAGGGGATTGTACGCGCGCTGATGGCCGATCTGCAGGTTCTTACGGGCCGATCTTGCCGCCTGGATCATCTTCTTGCAGTCGTCGACCGTGTAGGCCATGGTCTTTTCGCAGAACACGTGTTTGCCGGCCTGCAGAGCATCAACGGCCATCTGCGAATGCATCCACAGCGGCGCTGCGATCAAGACTGCTTCGATATCTTTGCGCTCGAGAAGCTTTCGGTAATCCGAATGCCCTTCGGCATTCGGATCGTGGTTTCTCTTGGCAATGTCCAGCCCTCTCAGCAGATTGGGCGGGAAGATATCGCATACGGCCACGAGCTTGATGAAATTGGGATTGCAATTTTCCATCAGCACCCGGCCCTGCCCTCCCGGCCCGATGATTCCGGCAGTGACCGGTCGTAGCGAAGCCGCCTTCCACAACAGGGCTCCTGCGGCCGGCAGGGTGGCGACCGCTTTTATGAAGTTTCTGCGGCCAAGCTGTCTTTCTTGTTCCGTCATGGGAAACATCCTCTACAGAGCTGGGTTAAGTACACCAATCCGAAAATACGATGATGTATTAGCCGGGTCCTCTTCCCTCTTCGGTCACAACGCAACCGGTTGCACCAACACCAAAAAGCGCGGCCACGAATTACACGAATTCCACGAAAGAAATTCGTGGAATTCGTGGCGAATTTTCTGCGAACTAAACTTCCTTGACCGCTGGCGCCGGCATCGCAATGTTCTCGCCGGGCTTATGTTTTCGAAATCTTATAAGCATGTCCAATCCGGAGATCTTTCCCGTATCGAACGACAGACTCACGGCAAGAGCCAGGATCTCTATCAGCACCTGGTTTACGTAAAGCTCATTACCGTTGATGGTGGGGACGCCGAATCCGTGAACCGGAAACGGCGGATGCGCCAGATAAAAGAGCAGCAGCAGGGCGATTGCGCCCAGTGAAGCCGCGCGAGTGAACAGCCCGACCATTAAAAGCACGCCGAGAATCATCAGCCCCCAGATTGTGGCCTGATCCGCAACAGAGAGCCAGGCGCGATTTTCGGTCATTCTTTGGAAGAGCGCGGCCAGGGGACCGTCGGCCGATTTGAGGTAAGGCTCCGCCGACCAGCGGGCCGCCCGCAGCTTTCCCATGCCTTGGTAAAACAGGTGCCAGCCGACGCAAAACCGAAATAGAACCAGCATGAATTGCTGCCAGCCGGTGAGAGAGTTTGCTGAGCTCAACTCCAGGCCTCCGGACGCCGGGGTCTGACCCTGAAAATACAATTTTCAATTTTCAGGGTCAGACCCCGTTTTCAGAGAGAGTCCCCAGACAAGGACTGCTGCGTTTTCATGCGCGGCAACCAGTATACTACCAACTTCCGGATGCGAGTCACAATAGGCCCGAACCGCCTCAGGCGTCATGACAAAGAAAGCTGTCGAAAGCGCTTCCGCCTGAGCGGCGCCGGGAGCCGTCACGGAACAAAGAGAATTGTGCGTGCTCGGCCAACCTGTCCTTGGATCCAGGAGGTGTCCGAATTTGCGCCCGTCCACGACGAAGTATTGTTGCCCCGTACCTGACGTGGACATGCCCTCATCAACAAGGCGAATTGTGCCCAGGCTCGCACCCGGCGCGTGGGGGGCGCGGATGCTTACCTCCCAGCCGGGACCGAGGTTCGAGTTTCCCGACGCATAGATGCTGCTGTGGCCCGCGTGAATCATGAAGTCATTGAGACCGGCACTCCGAAGGAGCTCTGCTGCGCGATCCAGGGCGTACCCTTTTCCGATGCTCCCCAAGTTCAGCTCCACGCCGGATCTTAGAAAACGCACGGAATGATTTCCGTCATCAAACAGAACCTTATCCCAGCCGGTAACCGCACGGGCGGAATCCAATTCTTCCTCGCCGGGTATCCTCCCCTTGCGCTCAAGAAATCCCCAGCAACGGATCAGCGGACCGGCCGTGATGTCAAAGGCTCCTTGAGTCTGACGGCCAATTTCGTGTGCCCGGCGCAAAAGACCGTACAGACGCTCCTCGACGGGCACCGGGCAGGCAAAGGCCGTACGGTTCAGGAGGCAGATCTCACTGTCATCACGGTACACCGTCATTTGGCGCTCCAGCCGGTCTATCTCATTGAGCGCCTCATGAACCGCCGGCACAAATGAGCCATCCCGGGGCCGCAGAAAGATCTGAAACTGACACGCCATCGCTTGACGGCCGAGAACGAGGTAATAACCGGGCGATGCCTCACGCTCCGCCAGCGCCGCGGCGAAGGCGCTTCGCACAATGCCGCCCATGCCCCTTCGGTCCAGCATGCGTCTCGCTCGCCGGCCTTTATTGCTTCCTCTCCTCATTTGCTTTGGGAATCATCCTGATGGGGCGCAGCCATTCGGCCACAACCACAGTCTTCTTCGCGGTTCTTCGCGTCTTTGCGTCTTCGTGGTGAATATGTTCGCTTTCACACGAGCTTGACGTGGCAAAAGTGCAGCTTGCCACAGCGAAGAACGAATTCGGAGAGCTCCGAGGGGACAGTTGCCGTCGCTTCTGTAATCTTTTTTCCATCCAGAGTCACCGCACCGGATTTGACCAGACGCCGCGCCTCAGTCTTGGAAGTGGACAGGCCGGCCTTCACGAGAACATCCACCAGACTCGCCGGGCCATTCCCGCGATGGAACAGGAGCTCCGGCATTTCCTCGGGAACTTCGCCCCGCTGATGCACGCGGGCAAAGTGTTCTTCGGCGCCCCGGGCCGCCTCGACTCCGTGCAGGTCCTCAACAAGCCGGAATGCCAGCTGCGCCTTCACCTTCATCGGGTGCAGCTCCCCCGACTCAATCCCTTTCTTCATCCTGTCGATCTCGGCCTCAGGCACCTGCGTGAGAAGCTCATAATAGCGGAACAACAACGAGTCAGAGATCGACATGATCTTTCCGTAAATGTCCTCGGGCGGTTCGGTGACGCCGATGTAGTTGCCGAGAGACTTGCTCATCTTCTCCACGCCGTCGGTCCCCTCGAGGAGGGGCGTGGTGAGGATCACCTGAGGCTCGAGACCGTATTCACGCATGATGTCCCGGCCTACAAGGAGGTTGAACTTCTGGTCGGTCCCCCCCAGCTCGAAATCCGCTTTCAGGAAAACGGAGTCGTAGGCCTGAGACAGCGGATAGAGAAGCTCGTGAATGCCGACGGGCTGGCCGGCCTTCATCCGCTTCGCAAATTCGTCCCGCTCCAGCATGCGCGCCACCGTGTAGCGGGAACACAGACGCACCCAGTCTGCCGACGCGATGGCGCCTAACCAGCGGCTGTTGAAATCCAACACGGTCTTTTCAGGATCCAGGATCTTGAACACTTGAGATTTGTATGTCTCCGCGTTCGCTGCGATCTGTTTCGGCGTCAGCGCAGGGCGGGTCCTGGATCTCCCGGTAGGATCGCCGATCAGTCCCGTGAAGTCGCCGACCAGGAAGATCACCCGGTGCCCCAGATCTTGAAAGTGTTTCATCTTCCGGAGCAAAACCGCGTGCCCCAGGTGCAGATCCGGTGCCGTGGGATCGAAGCCCACTTTGACGGTGAGCGGCGTCTTTGTGTGGAAGGACCGTTCCAGCTTCCGAAGAGCCTCCTCCTCGGTGATGATCTCCACAGATCCTCTACGCAGATACTCCAGTTGCTCCTGCGGGCTCTTCATACTGCTTTTTTTTACCACAAAGACGCGAAGATGCGAAGAATCGCCAGGGTTGAAGTCACCGCGGGCGAGCGATAATGCGGCGTCCCTCACGTTGGATATTACCATCAAGCACCAGGGCAATGGCCCGCCAATAAATCTGGTGTTCTTGCTCCAGAATCCGAGTGGAGAGGGACTCTTCCGTGTCTTCGTCCCGGACATCGACCGCTTTCTGAAGCAGGATCGGCCCCGTATCCACTCCTTCATCCACCAGGTGAACGGTGCACCCGGAAATCTTGACTCCGTATTCCAGGGCCTGCCGTTGTGCGTGCAGGCCAGGAAACGCGGGGAGCAGGGCAGGGTGAATGTTGACGATTCTTCCCTTGTACTCCCTGACAAACTCCGGCGTGAGAATCCTCATGAAGCCCGCCAGGCAAATTACAGCGGGGTGGTAAGGCCGCAGGGTTTCCAGCAGAAGGCGATCGTATTCGATGCGGCCGGCCCCGTTTGAAGGGAGAAACAACGCATTGAGACCGAGCGCGCGTGCTCGCGCGAGGCCCGGGGCGTGCTCGATATTGCTGATCACACAGCATATCGATGCATTGAGGTCTCCCCGCTTGACAGCTTCATGAATGGCCAGAAAGTTCGACCCTCTCCCGGACAGTAGTATCGCCAGATTCCGGTTTTCCTTCATACGACCGATACGGCCGCACCTTGAAAAAAAGCCGGCCACGAATTACGCGAAACGGGGCTAGCGCATGATGGGCCGATGGGGACGCCGGCAGCAACACAGGTCAGGTTTGGAGGGTGATCGTGTTCCATGTCCAGGAATCCGAGGAATTGAGGAAGCTGGCACCTCTTCATTCTTGGATTCCTCGGATTCCTTGGATTCTTCACTCGTCACTCGTCATTCAAACGAAAAGCTCTTTCTGTCTCTCCTTGTGCGTTACATCCGTGGGATAGCGGTCCGTAAAACAGGCCGAGCAGAAGCGCCCCCTGTCATCGACGGCTTTAAGGAGCGCCTCCAGGCTGAGATATCCCAAGGAATCTGCGCCGATGAACTGCCGGATCTCCTCGACGGATTTGTTCGCGCCGATCAGTTCGCGTTTCGTCGGCGTGTCGATGCCGTAGTAGCAGGGTCCGACAATAGGAGGGGACGTAATGCGCACGTGGATTTCCCTGGCCCCGGCGGCGCGAATGATGTGAACGATTTTCTTGCTGGTGGTCCCGCGCACGATGGAATCGTCGACGAGAACGATGCGCTTGTCCTTGAGAATTTCGCGCACAGGGTTGAGCTTTACTTTGACGCCAAAATTGCGAATCGATTGCCTGGGCTCGATAAAGGTCCGTCCGACGTAGTGATTGCGTATCAAACCGAACTCCAGACGTATCCCGCTCTCGTCCGCGTAACCAATGGCCGCGGAGACCCCTGAATCCGGAACCGGCACCACGACGTCGGCCTCGACGGGATACTCTTGTGCCAGATACTGTCCCAGCAGACGCCGGCTGGTGTTCACGGTCCGGCCAAACACCAGGCTGTCCGGGCGGCTGAAATACACATGCTCGAAGACACAAAAAGCGGAGCTTTCCTTTGGCAGCGGGAAGCTGGACTCCAGGGTATCGTCCTCGACCAGCAGGACCTCTCCGGGTTCGACATCGCGAACGTATTCGGCGTCGATCAAGTCAAAGGCGCATGTTTCCGAAGCGAAAACGTAGCTGCCGTCAACCCTGCCGATGCAGAGCGGCCGAAACCCATGAGGGTCGCGCGCGACGAGGAGAAACCGCGGCGTCTGGATCACCAGGGAGTAAGCGCCTTGAATCAGGCGCAAGGCGTCCACAAAAGCCTCCGGCAAGGATCTCCTTTTAGACCGTGAGATCAGGTGAAGGATGACTTCGCTGTCGCTCGTCGAGTGAAATATGGCGCCGTCTCGCTCGAGCTCGCGGCGAAGCTGAGCGGCATTGACCAGATTCCCGTTGTGCGCCAGCGCCAGCTGTCCCCGCCAGCAATCGATAAGGAGCGGCTGGGCGTTCGCGAGCGCACTTTCTCCAGCGGTGGAGTAACGGACGTGCCCGATGGCCGAGTGACCCGGCAGGTGCTCCAGCCGGGTTTCGCTGAACACGTCCGCCACGTGTCCCATCCCCTGCTGGAGGTGGAGCCGGACGCCGTCAGAACTCGCTATGCCAGCCGACTCCTGCCCCCGGTGCTGCAAGGCATAGATTCCGAGGTAGGCCAACCGAGCGGCCTCTGTGTGCGAGACGATCGCAAAAATGCCGCACTCTTCTTTCAACTTGTCCCAGGGCAACATTTTCCTCTGCCTAAACTCCAAAAAATTCACCCCGAAGGCGCGAAGACGCGAAGAATCGCCAAAGTGCCTGCGAAGGATTTTTGGCTGTAGTATCCGTGTTCATCTGTGTTCATCTGTGGTTTCATTCATGCGCGCGGCCTGTAGCCAAGTTTCCAGAGCCCTGTCCCAGGTCTCGAAAATCGCAGCAACCTGCACGGACAGAATGTCCGCGTCATTATACACAACCCGAACCTCCTTTAGTGAGGTAACACGGCCGCAGGGACGCAGAAGCACGCCCATTTCTCGCGCCCGGTCCAACAGCTTTTGCAGATTTTGCTCCGGCGCACTGAGCACCACGCGGGAAGGACCTTCTCCAAAGAGCGCCTGGTGCGGCATCAAGGGGCTTGAAATCCTCAGTTCGATTCCCAGGCGGGGGTAGGCGAGCAAGGCGCTCTCCAGCGCTGTCACGAGCAGGCCCCCTTCGGAGCAGTCATGCGCCGATCGTACCCACCCTTCGCGGACCGCGTTTCCGAGGAAAGACTCGATTCTTTTCTCGAGCTCCAGGCTGACAGGCACCGGAACACCTTCCACACGATTATGGAAGACTTCCAGATATTCGGATCCAGCGAGACTGACTTCCTCCGGGCCGAGCAGCAGAACGACATCTCCTGCTTCGCGGAAAGCCGCGGGTGTGATGTGGGATTCCCGTTCCACTATTCCGACCATTCCTATCACAGGAGTGGGGTAAACGCCGATGCCGTTAGTTTCATTGTAGAAGCTGACGTTTCCTCCTGTAATGGGCGTGCCGAGAGCCTGGCAGGCCTCGCGAATGCCGTCCACCGTTTGTGAGAACTGCCACATCGTCTCGGGATTTTCGGGACTGGCGAAGTTGAGGCAGTTTGTAGCCGCCAGGGGGGTTCCCCCCGAGCAGACGATGTTGCGGCACGCCTCGGCCACGGCGGCGCGCGCTCCCGCCGCCGGATCCAGATAGCAGTAGCGCGGATTGCAATCGGTGGATATTGCCAGGAGCCTCTCCTTCCCTTTAAGCCGCAGAATGGAAGCATCGGCGCCGGGGCCCACGAGGGTGTTGGTTCGGACCATGTGATCGTATTGCTCCCATATCCAGCGCTTCCGGCACAGGTTGGGCGAGGACATCATGCGTATGACCGCCTGTTCCCAATCGCGGGGCGGCGCCACCAGGTCGGCGCCAAACGCGCGCGCCTCGTCCAGATATGCGGGGCGCTTCATGGGCCGGTTGTACACAGGCGCGCCGTCTGCAAGCGGCCGGTTCGGGACCTCGGCTACTATCGTTCCACTCTGCAGGACGCGCAGCATTCCGTCGCCGGTGACCCGTCCGATCGTGGCTGCGTCCAAACCCCAACGAGTGAAAATTTCCAGGACCTTTGGTTCGTTTTCCTCCCGGGTGACCAGCAGCATCCGCTCCTGCGATTCCGACAGCATGATCTCGTAAGCCGTCATGCCGGCTTCACGCTGCGGCACCCGATCGAGCTCGATCTCCACGCCTGTTCCCGCACGGCTCCCCATCTCGCAGGTGGAACACGTCAGTCCCGCCGCGCCCATGTCCTGTATGCCCACAACCAGGCCGGAGTGCATGGCCTCCAAGCAAGCGTCAAGCAGAAGCTTCTCGAGGAAGGGATCGCCCACCTGGACGGTGGGCCTCTTTTCCTCCGATCGTTCGTCGAATTCCTCGCTGGCCATCGTGGCGCCGTGTATACCGTCCCGGCCCGTCCTGGCTCCCACGTAAATCACCGGATTGCCGACTCCCGTGGCCCGGCCGTAAAAAATTTGGTCGCGCCGCGCTATTCCCAGGCAAAAAACGTTGACCAGAGGGTTATTGGCATAATGTCGTGAAAAGACCGTCTGCCCGCCCACCGTGGGAATACCTATGCAGTTGCCGTACCCTCCCACACCCGCAACCACACCCTCGAGAATCATGCGATTCTTCGGGTCATCGATGAAGCCGAAGTGGAGCGCATCCATAAGGGCAATGGGGCGCGCCCCCATTGTGAAAATATCGCGAATGATTCCCCCTTGGAGCTTTTGTAGCTGCAGTGCTCGGACCACATCACGGAGAATATGCCGAGCTCCGTAAAGGTCGGCTGGCGGCCCAGGATCTCGCAGATACGCTGGTATTCCTCGGGCGTGAGCCCGTGCTGGGAAATCGTCTCTGACGAAATGTCAGTCGTGGTAGGGCGCATGAAGGAGTATTGTGATTTGATCGTTCGTTTAAGGAATTAAAGGAATCCAAGGAATTCGAGGAATCCAAGGAATCCAGAAGGAAAGACCGGTCTATATCGGCGCTCAGTTTTCACCACGGAGACACAAGAGAGCACAGAGGCTTCACTGAGAGATCTTGTTTCCTCAGTCTCTCCGTGGTGAGAGAGGCGCCCGGGTTTCATCCTCAGTTCTTGCATTCCTTTGATTCCTTGCATTCCTTACATTCCTT
>WNGD01002581.1_pt1 | contig 21777 bp, 24 predicted proteins | sample 5400671 | NCBI WGS metagenome assembly WNGD01 (sample SAMN13153369, study PRJNA577476) | soil metagenome | isolation source: 40 cm soil or saprolite under grassland replicate 2 | place: USA:California | collected 2016-06-15 | reverse complement strand
TGCGCATCGAGGAGCTGCAGGATCCCGAGCCAGATCGTGGGCACGCCGGCCGTCCAGGTGACGCCCTGCTGGACGAAGTCGTCGAGCAGGCTTTCCGGGTCGAGGTGCGGGCCCGGGAAGACCTGGTTCGCGCCCAGCATCGCGGCGACGTACGGATAGCCCCACGCGTTTGCGTGGAACATCGGCACGACCGGAAGGATCGTGTCCTGCTCGGAGACGCCGACGCCGAGCGGCGTCGCGGCGGCAACCCCGAGCGTGTGCAGAAGCGTCGAGCGGTGGGAGTACACGACGCCCTTCGGCATGCCGGTGGTGCCGCTCGTGTAACACATCGCCGCCGCTTCGCTCTCCTCGAGATCCGGCGCAATCCATCCGTCCGGGTCGGCCGAGGCGAGCAGTTCCTCGTACGACTCTTCGACGACGAACACGTGCTGGATCTCCGTCTGGTCCAGGAACTGTTGGACGAGCGGCGTGAGGCTTGCATCCACGATGAGCGCGCGGTCACCTGCGTGCGCGGCGATGTACCCGATGTCGTTCGGATGGAGGCGCAGATTGAGCGTATGGAGGACGAACCCGCCGCACGGGATGCCGAAGTACGCCTCGAGATGCTGGTAGTGGTTCCAGCAGAGCGTCGCGACGCGGTCACCACGCTCGAGGCCCACCCCTCGGAGCGCACCTGCAAGCTGCTTCGAGCGGCGCGCCATGTCGGAATAGGTGTAGCGGTGGAACGACCTGTCAGGCAGGCGCGTGACGACCTCCTTCGCACCGAAGTACGTCTCCGCGCGACGCAGGATGGTCGGAAGCGTCAGCGGGAAGTCCATCATCAGGCCGTCCATCGGTCCTCCTTTTAGCGCAACAGAACTCGTTCGTACACCCGGTCGCGCAGCCGATCCGGAAGTCTCTCGACTCCCGACCTCACTTTCGCATCGACGCCGACGAGCTTCCGGGTGCGCGGCCGCTCCATCGTGAGCGTTTCTTCGACCACCCGAGCGACGCTCTCTGGGGATGCTCCCTTCGCGCCACGCCTCCGCGCGACCTCGCGGAACGCCGCCATCCGTTCCCCGTACAAGCCGGGGAGCTCGGCCGGCGCGCCGTTCGCCAAGGCATCGGCAACCGCCGCGGACTTGGCCCAGATCGGCGTCTTGATCGTTCCCGGCTGGACCAGCGAAACGTCGACGTCGAACGGCCGCAACTCAAGGCGCAGCGTGTCGGCTATCGCCTCCAACGCGTGTTTCGAGGCTGCATACGGGCCGAGGAACGGGAGCGCGCTGCGTCCCGCGATCGAGCCGACGAAGACGATCCGGCCGCGCGTGCGACGCAGCTGCGGGAGGAACGCCTGCGTGACCGCGACCTGTCCGATCACGTTCACCTCGAGTTGTCGGCGGAGCTCGCCGAGCGGGATGAACTCGAGCGGCATGGCCAGTGCGATGCCCGCGTTGTTGACGAGGCCATGTAGCTCCTCGATGCGCTCGGCGGCCGCTCGTACGTGGTCCTCGTTGGTCACGTCGAGCAAGATCTCCTCCGTGCCCGCCGGGGCGTCCCCTGCGCGCCGGACGCCGGCGAAGACGCGCCAGCCCGCCCCGGTGAGCCGCGCAGCGCAGGCCGCGCCGATTCCCGACGACGCTCCCGTGACGAGGGCTGCCCGCCTCATCCGTCGAGGAGCCAGGCGGCGACCTTCGCGCGCAGCTCGCGCGGATAGCCGCCGCGGGCCTGGATCCAGAGCGCCCGCTTGTAGTAGCGGTGAAGCACGTGCTCCCAGGTGAAGCCGATGCCGCCGAGCACCTGGATCGCCCGCTCGCACGCGCTGACGGCGACGTCACCAGAGAAGCTCTTCGCCGCCGCAGCGGCGATCGGCGCCTCCTCGTCGTCCTCCGCGACGCACCAGGCCGCCCAGTACGCGATCGAACGTGCGAGCTCCGTGTCGATGTAGGTATCGGCGAGTGGATGGGACACGGCCTGGTAGACGCCGATCGGCCGGCCGAACTGCTCGCGCGTCTTCGCGTGCTCGACGCCGAGCTCGAGCGCGCGACGGGCGATTCCTGCCGCCTCCAGTGCAAGCGCGGCGAGCTGCTCGTTCTCGGGCGCCGCCGAGTCGAAGAATTCCTCGCCACGATTCGCGCGACCTGCCTCTTCGAAGAGCACCGCACGGTCGAGGAAACCGAGCTCGCCCAGCTCCTCTCGGCCCCAGCCGCCGTTCGCGAGCACCTCACGAGCCTCGCGTCGCAGCAGTTCCTGTTCTGCCGTGAAGGCGAACTGCATCAGCGCGACCTCGGAAGGCCGAGCACGCGCTCGGCGATGATGTTGCGCAGGATCTCGCTCGTCCCTGCTTCGATCGTGTTCCCGCGGCTGCGCAGCTGCTGGTAGCCCCAGTAGCCGTCGTCCTCTCCGCCGAGGATCTCCATCGCCAGCTTCGTCAGGCGCTGGTTCTGCTCCGACCAGTGCAGCTTCGAGCCCGAGCCCTCCGGCCCGGGAATGCCGGTCTGGATCAGCGCAGTGAGTGAGCGGTAATTCGTCAGCTTCAAGGCCTGCAGCTCGATCCACTCCTGCGCGACGCGGTCGCGGATGATCGGATCGTCGGCCGCGCGCTCCTTCGTGAGGGCGATCAGCTTCTTGACCTGCGCGTCGAGCGTTCCTGTGAGGGCGAAGCCCAGCGTGCCGCGCTCGTGCAGCAGCGTCGTCATCGCAACCTGCCAGCCGCCGCCGATCTCGCCAAGCAGGTTCGTGCGCGGAACTTCGACGTCCGTGAAGAAGATCTCGTTGAACTCGGCCTCACCCGTGATCTGGCGAAGCGGCCGCACCTCGACGCCCGGTGCGTGCATGTCGACGATCACATAGGTCAGGCCGGCGTGGCCATGAGATTCGGGATCGCTGCGTCCGAGGAGGATGCAGAAGGCCGCCTCGTGCGCGAGCGACGACCACACCTTCTGTCCGTTGACCAGGAAATCCCGAGCGCGATCACGTTCGTGTGGTTCGGCGCTTCCGCATGTGCGAACTCCTCCAGCACGATCGCCTGATGGCTGTAGGGCGCGCCGCGGCCGCCGTACTCCTCGGGCCAGGTCAAGCCCGCGTAGCCGGCGTCGAACATCTTCCGGCTCCACTGCCGACCCGGCTCGGCCGGGAGGTTGTCCGCCAGCCAAGCGCGGACCTGCGCTCGGAAAGTGACCTCGTCGGGACTGTCGCGAAGGTTCACACGCGGAATCTAGAACAGAATCACCGAACGGATCACGTCGCCCGCCTCGAGATCCTCGAATGCCTGGGCCACGTCCTCGAGCTCGATGCGCTTCGTGACCATGCCCGAGAGATCGAGCTTGCCCTCGTGAGCCCACTGAAAGAGCTGTGGGAAGTCGAGCGCGGGCAAGTGGTCGCCGCCGTGCGAGACGACGACTCGTAGCCGCCGGTCGAACAGCTGCTGCAGATCGATCGCGGCGGACGCGCCAGGCCGGGGGAGCCCGATGTAGACGAGCGTGCCCGCGTGGCCGAGCATCTCGAGGCCCTGCGCGACGGTCTCCGGCAGCCCGACGACGTCGAACACGAAGTCGAGCTTCGCGCCTGGCCCGCGATGTGTCGCCCCGAATCGCTCTGCCGCGGCGAGCTTCCGTTCCTCGAGATCGAGCGCGTAGATCTCCGACGCGCCTGCGATGCGTGCGCCCTGGACTACCGAGAGACCGACCGCGCCGCAGCCGATGACGGCGACGCGCGCTCCCTCCCAGACACCCGCCGTGTTCAGCACCGAACCGACGCCGGTGGCGACGCTGCAGCCGATCAGGCACGCCTGCTCCGGCGGCAGCCGGTCCGGGCTGGAAATCGCCGCCCCCGCATGGACGACGGTGCGTGTTGCGAACGTCCCCAGCTGCAACATTTGCGCCAGGGAGCGTCCGTCGGCGAGGTGCAGGCGATCGCGCACCCCCGGCGGAGTGCGGCAACGTCGGCTGTCGCCGCGCCTGCACCAGCGACACGTACCGCAGGGCGAGCGCCAGCCGAGCACGACGCGATCTCCCGGCGCGAGCGTGGTGATGCCGCTGCCGATCTCCTCGACGACACCGGCTCCTTCGTGGCCCAGGAGCACGGGCAGAGGATGCGCCCATCCGGTCTCGACGACATGAAGATCGCTGTGGCAGACACCGCTCGCTTCGATCCTGACGAGCACCTCGCCTTCGCCCGGGGCGTCGACCTCGATCTCTTCGAGGTCGAAGCGTCCGACCTCGCTCAGGACGACGCCGCGATCCATGACCGACCGTCGAAATGCATACGCAGTCCGGACGGTCATATCATCCCGCGTCCCATGGCGCTTCTTGCGATCGAGGACGTCACACGACGTTTTGGCGGGATCGTTGCGCTCGCCGATGTCTCGCTCGCCTTGGAGCAGGGACAGATCGTCGGGTTGATCGGGCCGAACGGCGCCGGGAAGACGACGCTCTTCAATCTCGTCACCCGCCTGTATCGGCCGAACAACGGCAGAATCATCTTCGACGGCAAGGACTTGACGCGAACGCCTGCTCACAGGATCGCGCGGCTCGGAATCGCCCGCACCTTTCAGAACGTCGTGCTCTTCCAGCACATGACGGTGCTCGAGAACGTCCTCGTCGGTGCGCACGCTCGGCTTCGTCCCTTCTCCGAGCGTCGCGGCCGCAAACAGGCGCAGTACATCCTCGAGTATCTCGACCTCGGCGAATTCGGCCAGCGGCTTCCCGGCGGACTCCCCTTCGGCATGCTCAAGCGAGTCGAGCTCGCACGCGCGCTCGCCGCCAAGCCGACCCTGCTCTTGCTCGACGAGCCTGCCGGTGGGCTCAACCACGAGGAGGTCGGTGAGCTCGCCGAGGTGATCCGCGGACTTCAACGCGATCTGGAGTTGACGGTCCTGCTCGTCGAGCACCACATGAACCTGGTCATGTCGGTCTCCGACCGTGTGCACGTCCTCAACTTCGGTCGCAAGATCGCGGAGGGCACGCCCGCCGAGGTGCAGGCGGATCCCGCCGTGATCGAGGCATATCTCGGAGCGGAAACTGTCGACGCTGCTTGAGCTTCACAGCGTCGAGGCGCGCTACGGGCCGATCAAAGCGCTGCACGGCGTCTCGCTGACGGTCGCAGACGGCGAGATCGTCGCGATGCTCGGGGCAAACGGGGCGGGGAAGACGACAACGTTACGCGCGGTCTCGGGAACCGTTCGTCACACCGGTGAGATCGTCTTCGAGGGCAAGCAGATCGCGCGCGGCAAGCCGGACGCGGTGGCGCGCGCCGGCATCGCCCACGTTCCCGAAGGGCGTGGACTATTCACGCAGCTCAGCGTCTGGGAGAACCTGCGGATGGGTGCCTACGTCCGCGGCGAGAGGCGCACGCTGCGCGCCGAGGCTCCCCGGGTCTTCAAGTACTTCCCCTGGATGGAGCGCCGCCGCGACCAGCAGGCCGGCACGCTCAGCGGCGGCGAGCAGCAGATGCTCGCGCTCGCGCGTGCGCTCGTGGGCCGGCCGCGGCTGTTGATGCTCGACGAGCCTTCGCTCGGCCTCGCGCCGACGGTGGTCCAGGAGATCTTCCGCATCGTCAAGGAACTGAATGCCGACGACGGGCTGACCGTTCTCGTCGTCGAGCAGAACGCCAACGTTGCTCTCGATGCCGCGGCCCGCGCGTACGTGTTGGAGGTGGGCCAGGTGGCGATCGAGGGTGAGAGCGCCGAGCTTCGCCGGCATGAAGGCGTCCGCAAGTCCTACCTCGGGTATTAGTGGCACTTCCGCTCGCATTCACGTGGACCGAGTTTGCGCAGCAGGTGACGAGCGGCCTCGCGGCAGGGGCGATCTACGCCAGCCTCGCGCTTGCTCTCGTGCTGATCTACCAGACCACGAACGTCGTCAACTTCGCGCAAGGCGAGATGGCCACGTTCACCACCTACATCGCCTGGACGCTGATGCACCACGGTCTCGCGTACTGGCCGGCGTTCGTCCTGACGCTGCTGATCGCATTCGGCGGCGGCGTGTCAGTCGAGCGCGTGCTCATCCGACCGGTCGAGCACCGCCCGGAGATCGTGATCGTGATCCTGACAATCGGGATGTTCATCGCGATCAACGGGCTCGACGGCTGGATCTTCGGGCCCGAGGTCAAGGCTTTCGACAGCCCGTTCCCCAACCGTTCGGTGGTCGTCGGGGGCGTGTCGATCTCCATCCAGGACATCGGCACCTTCGGAGTCTGCCTCGGCACGGTCGTCGCCCTCTGGCTCTTCTTCCGGCTCACAACGTTGGGACTTGCGATGCGCGCCGTCGCGTTCAACCCCAACGCGAGCCGGCTGATGGGAGTCCGGGTCGGCTGGATGCTCGCCCTCGGCTGGGGCTTCGCGGCCGTCCTCGGGGGGATCGCGGGGATGATGGCCGCGCCGACCGTCTTCCTCGACCCGGACATGATGCTCGTCGTCCTGGTCTACGCGTTCGCGGCTGCGGTGCTCGGCGGGATCGACAGTCCGGTCGGCGCAGTCGTCGGTGGTCTGCTGATCGGGGTCGTGATCAATCTGCTGGGCGCCTATGTCAACTTCGTGGGACAGGAGCTCAGGCTGCCCACGGCGCTGGCCGTTCTGTTGCTCGTGCTCGTGATCAGGCCGTCGGGTCTCTTCGGTCGCGTCGTGGTGCGAAAGGTCTGATGCGGCGCTGGCTCACACCGGTGCTGCAAGGTCTCCTGCTCGCCGGCGCGATCCTGCTGATCGTGTTGCTGCCGCGATTCACGAGCGAGTTCCGGCTGGGGCAGTTCACGTACGTCGGGATCTACTTCGTCGCGCTGCTCGGTCTGAACATCCTCACGGGCTACAGCGGACAGATCACCCTCGGCCATGCCGCGTTCATGGCGATCGGTGGCTACACGGCCGCGCTGCTCATCCTCGGCCGCCACGGCTTCGAGCTCCTCGGGCACCAGCCGTCGCACATCCTGCCCCAGCACGGAATGCGCGCGATCTTCACCATTCCGATCGCCGGTCTCGTCACCGGAGTGATCGGCTGCCTGTTCGGGATCCCCGCCCTGCGCCTTGCTGGTGTCTCACTCGCGTTGGCCACCCTCGCCGTGGCGGTGTCGCTGCCGGCCATTGCGAAGCGATTCGAGCATCTGACCGGGGGTGGGGGAGGGTTGTCGCTGCCGCTTCCGCACGCGCCCTTCGGCTGGCACGTCTCGACTCCGCACTGGCTCTACTACGAGGCGTGGTTCTGTGCCGGGATCCTGTTCGTCGTCGCCTGGCTGCTCGTGCGCGGTCGTGTCGGACGCGCCTGGCGCGCAATCCGTGACGGCGAGATCGCCGCGGTCTCGTCAGGAGTGAGCCCGGCCGTCTACAAGACGCTGGCCTTCGGCATTTCGGCGACGTACGCCGGCGTCGCGGGCGCGCTCTTCGCGATCCAGGTCTCGTACATCAATCCGGACACCTTCCCAGTGACGCTGTCCCTGCTCCTGCTCGCCAGCGCGGTCATCGGCGGTCTCGCGTCGCTGTCGGGCGTGATCGTCGGAGCGCTCGTCCTCGAGTTCCTGCCGATCTATGCCCAGTCGCCTCCCCTCCTGCACCTGCACTTCGCGAAGCAGGCCGGTCCGGTCGTCTTCGGCGTCACGCTCATGCTGATCGTGCTCCTCATCCCCGGCGGCGCGGCCAGTCTCCTGCGGCGCGTCACTGGACCGGTCAGGGCGTGGGCGAATCGAAGCTGAGCCCTTCGATCCTCGCCAATCGAAACCCCAATCCCTCGAAGACACGACGAACCTGTGCTTCGCCCGGGTGTCACTCCCGGAAGAGAACGCTGATGCTCTCGCGTCGATGGATACGGCCGATCGCCTCGGCGAACAGTGGGGCGACCGAGACCAATGTCACCTTTTCCGACAGCTCGACGGGCTGGGTCTCGATCGAGTCCGTCACGATCAAACGCTCAATCGGGCTGCGATCAAGACGCTCCATCGATCCCTCCGCGAAGACGCCGTGCGTGACCACGGCCGTAACGGAACGTGCACCGCGCGCAACGAGTTGTTCGGCGGCCTCCACGAGCGTACCGGCGCTGATGGTGAAGTCGTCCACGACAACGGCGTCGCGATCAGCGACCTCGCCGATGATCTCCACCAGTTCGGCAGTCTCACCGTGACCTTTGCGGACCTTGTCTGCGATTGCGAGCGGCGCACCGAGGTGCTGCGCGAATCTGCGCGCGCGCTTGGCGAAGCCGGCGTCGGGTGAGACGACGACGGGATCTCGCAGGTCCGCACGCTCGATCGCTGCGCAGAGATAGGGCATCGCGTAGAGGTCGTCCACCGGTATTCGGAAGAACCCCTGGATCTGCGGGGCGTGCAGATCGAGCGTCACCACTCGGTCTGCCCCGGCTGCCTCAATCGCATCGGCGCAGACTCGCGCGCGGATCGAGACTCGCGGCTCGTCCTTCTTGTCGCCCTTCGCGTAACTGAAGTAAGGGACGACCACCGTGACAGAGTCAGCGCTCGCACGCGAAAACGCGTCGATCCAGAAGAGCAACTCCATGAAATTCGCATTGGTCGGAAAAACGGTCGACTGCACGAGGTAGACGCTTCGGCCGCGAACGTTTTCGAGCACGCGCACGAACAGGGTTCCCTCGGAGAAGCGGATAACCTCGCTTGCGCCTAGCTCGACCTCCAGCTCGCGGCAGACCGCCGCTGTGAGGCGAGGGCTCGCACTTCCGGCGAAGATCAACGGATCCTCATCATCAGGCCGATGGCGTCGGCGCGGGAAACCTCGAGGGCGGCGAAGGACGCTCATCCCGACCGCCGATGTCTAACACACGAGGGACGTTCACGCCTCAGCACTGCCGCACATTGAGTGGACACTGCGCGTCATGGGAGCCCCCGCCCGTCGGCTCGCAAGGTCTGTGGTTGACTAGGCGCAATGGCGGTGGCTACGCGGTGTGCGGTTGTGACGGGGGCGGCAATCGGCATTGGACGTGCAACCGCGCTCGCTTTCGCAAGAGATGGATACGCGGTCGCCCTTGTCGGTCGTCGGGTCGAGCCGCTCCAAGAGCTTGCGGCACCGAGCTTCGTGAGAGCGGGGGAGACGCGATCGCCGCTCCTGCGGAGGTCGGCGTGCCCGAGCAGGGTGCCGGGGCGGTCAACGCTGCGGTCGAGCGGTTCGGCGGCATCGATGCGCTCGTCAACAACGCCGGCGTGGGGGCAGCGCGCCTCTGCTCAAGGAGTCGCTCGAGCACTGGAAGGAGACGCTTCGGATCAACCTGACCGGAGCGTTCCTGATTACCCAGCTAGCACTGCCACGGCTGATCGAGCGTCGCGGCGCCGTCGTCAACGTCGCCTCCGTCAACGGAGTTCTCGCCGGGCCGGGCTGGACGTCTTACTGCCTCTCGAAGGCGGGGCTGATCATGCTCGCGAAGTGTGTCGCGAACGACTACGGCCGTCAGGGCGTACGCGCGAACTCGGTCTGCCCCGGCTGGGTGCGGACGCCGATGGGTGACCATGACATGGACGAGGTGGCGACGTCTCGCGGCACCGATCGTGAGGGCGCCTACGCCTTGGCGCATGAAAAGCACCCGCTTGGTCGCCCTGCGCAGCCGGACGAGATTGCGGACGTGATCGCGTTCCTCGCTTCGCCCGGCGCCGCCTACGTCACCGGCGCCACAGTCATGGTCGACGGCGGGACGACCGTCGTCGATCCGACTGCATCGACCTATCCTCTGTAAGAGAGATGGAAAGCTCAGCCCTCAGCGGCAAGTGGGCGCGACACGTCACAGGGATTCTGCTGAGCGTCGTGGCCGTCGCCCTCGTGACCGGAGGCGTCTTCGCGCTGCGCCCCGTTGCTCCGGTGCTCAGCCTGGGCGTCCTCTACGTCGTCGCCGTCGTCGCCGTCGCCGTCTTCTACGGCTTGGCCTACGCGATCCCGGTTTCGGTTGCGTCGATGCTGACGTTCAACTTCCTGTTCTTGCCGCCGGTGCACACGCTCGCCCTCCATGACTCGGCAAACTGGGTCGCGCTCGCGGTCTACATCGCCGTCGCCGTCGTCGTCAGCGAGCTCGCGACGCGCTCGCGCCGCCTCGCGCGTGAAGCCGTGGAGGCCGAGACGCTGCGGCAGAGCGACGCCGTCAAGACTGCGGTCCTTCGCAGCGTGAGTCACGACCTGCGCTCGCCCTTGACTGCCATTCGAACGTCGAGCGAGGGACTGGACAATCCGGCATTCGAGCTGAGCAGGGAAGAACGCAGCGGCCTCTTCGAGACGATTCGGATTGAAGTCGGCCGGCTCGAGCGACTCGTCGACAACCTGCTCGACCTCTCGCGGCTCGAGGCAGGTCCCGCAACGCGGAGGCCCGAGCTGTGGACGATCGACACGCTGCTCGCCCGGGCTTTCGAGCAACTCGGCGCGGACGCCGATCGTATCGAGGTGCTAGCGGCGCCGGATCTGGGGCCGATCCGCGTCGACGCCGCACATGTCGAGAGGGTGCTCGTGAACCTGCTCGAGAACGCGCTGAAATTCTCCTCACCGACGGATCCAGTCGAGGTCTCGGCCGCTGCCGAGCCGGGACGCATCGTCGTACGTGTGCGCGACCGGGGCCCCGGGGTAGCCGAAGCCGATCGCGAACGGATCTTCGACGCGTTCGAGCGCGGGAGCGGCGCTGCCCGCGGCAGCGGTCTCGGTCTCGCAATCGCGCGGGGGTTCGCCGAGGCGAACGGTGGTCGGGTCTGGGTCGAGCCCGCAGCCGCGAGCAACGGCGGAGCGACATTCGTTCTCGCACTGCCTGCTGTGGTGGAGGGCGCCGTGCTACCGCGATGAGCGGTGCTCGCATTCTCGTCGTCGACGACGAGTCGCAGATCCTGCGTGCCCTGCAAACGAGCCTGCAGGGCGCCGGCTACGAGGTCGAGGTCGCCGCGACGGCAGAAGAAGCACTGACGAGTGCGGCGGCCCACCCGCCGGACGCGGTCATCCTCGATTTGATGTTGCCCGACGGGAGTGGCATCGACGTCTGCCGTGACTTTCGACGCTGGACGAATGTGCCGATCGTCGTTCTCTCCGCGGTCGGCGACGAGCACGAGAAGGTGGCCGCCCTCGATGCGGGCGCCGACGACTACGTGACGAAGCCGTTCGGGATCGACGAGCTCCTCGCGCGTCTTCGGGCTGCTTTGAGAAGGGTGGACGCGGTGACAGGGCCGGTGGTTGAGCTCGGCGACCTCGTCGTCGACCTCGAGCGTCGTCTGGTGACGCTTCGAGGCGAGCCCGTCTCCCTGACACCGACGGAGTTCGAGCTCTTGCGCCTGTTCGTCCGGAACGAGGGCAAGTTACTGACCCATCCGACGATCCTGCGTGAGGTGTGGGGGCCTAGATACGGCGACGAGTCGCACTACCTGCATGTGTACGTCTCGCAGCTTCGCCGCAAGATCGAGCCGGACCCGGCGCGTCCTCGCATCCTCTTGACCGAGCCGGGAGCGGGGTACCGGCTGGTGCGGCCGTCTTGAGAGCATCTTGAGGCGCGGCGGGTCGATTTTGAGGCGGCGTTGACCTAGCTCGACCTACCGTGGTGCGGTGGTGCGATTCGGCCGCTTCTTCTCTCGACACCGGCTCCAGCTGGGTCACCGGCGTCTCCGCAGAACGGCTCGCGGCCTCGCCGGCCGGCACCGCATGGTCATCGTTCCGCTGCTCGACGAGGAGCACACCGGCCATGCACTGGACCTCGCCTGCCGGCTTGCCGCCGACCGTGGCTCGCGCGTCCTCCTGCTGGCGCCGCTCTTCGTCGACTGGGAGCTGCCCCTCGATGCTCACTTCCACCTTGAGGAAAGGACACTGCGTAACGAGCTCGGCCGCGAGCGGGCGCTCGCCGAGAGCTACGGGATCGGCGCGCATGGACAGATCGTGCGCGCCCGGCCGGGCGAGCTTGGACGCGCCGTCGCCGACGCCGCCGAAGACGTACGCGCCTCTCTCGTCGTGGTCGGAGCGGCCATCGAGTCTCAACGGGGTTTCCGCCATCCCTTCTCGCGCGATGTGTGGTCGGTGCTTCACGATGCGCCGTGCCCGGTGATGATCGCCGCCACGTCGCCCGCCGCGGCTACGCGCGCGGCGAAGTGAGTCGCGCGCTACCGGGCGCGGGGCCGGTCCGGCCGTTCAAGCGGGCGATAGTCGGGCGGCCGATGGCGAGCGGCGAGCTCGAGGAGACGCTGCTGCCGAAGTCGTTGGCGTTACCGATCTTCGCTTCCGATCCTCTCTCCTCGGTCGCATACGCAACGGAAGCCGCGCTCGTCGTGCTCGTCGCGGCCTCGGCGGCCTCGGCCCATCTCGTCTTCCCGATCTCTATTGGGATCGCGGCGTTGCTCGCGATCGTCGTCGCCTCCTACCGGCAGACCGTCCGCGCATATGAGGCGAGCGGCGGTGCGTACATCGTCGCGAAGGACAATCTAGGCACGCTTCCCAGCCTGGTCGGAGCCGCAGCTCTGCTCGTCGACTACGTGCTGACTGTCGCAGTTTCGATTGCGGCCGGGATCTTCGCGGTCACCTCCTTGGCGCCTTCCCTGTCTTCGCACAAGGTCGCACTCTCGCTCGCCTGCCTGGCCGTCATCGTGCTCGTCAACCTGCGTGGGGTCCGTGAGTCGGGGCTGACCTTTGCTCTCCCGACCTACGCTTTCGTGACGGCGATGTTCGTTCTCGTCGGCGCCGGCCTGGCGAAGACGCTCTTCGGCTCGACGCCTCACGCGCACGTTCCGGATCCGATCGCAACCGGCGCCGGCGGCATCACGATCTTCGTCCTGCTGCGCGCCTTCTCCTCCGGCTCGACGGCACTCACCGGGGTCGAGGCGATCGCGAACGGCGTCAATGCGTTTCGGCGGCCTCATGGCGAGAATGCCGCAAAGACGCTCGGGATCCTCGGCGGCATTGCGATCGTCCTGTTCGTCGGCGTCTCCTACCTCGCCGTGCAGGAGCACGCTCGCCCGAGTGGGACCGCGTCGGTCCTGTCGCAGATCGCCCGTGCAACCTTCCCTCATGGGTCCGCCGCCGGCTTCATGTACTACACCGTGCAGGTCCTCACACTCGGCGTGCTCGTCCTCGCCGCGAACACGTCCTTCCAGGGTTTCCCGCGACTTGCTGCCCTGCTGGCCCGAGACGGCTTCGCGCCACGTCAGTTCACGAACCTCGGTGACCGGCTCGTGTTCTCGAACGGGATGCTCGTGCTCGCTTCGCTGGCGGCGCTGCTCCTGTGGGTCTACAGCGCGAACGTCGACTCGCTGATCCACCTCTACGTGATCGGCGTCTTCACTGCCTTCACGCTCTCGCAGGCCGGCATGGTGCGGTATTGGAGACGAGTTCGGGGGCCGCGCTGGCACTACCGTGCACTCGTCAACGGCGTCGGCGCAACCGCGACGGGAGTCGTCGCGGCGGTGGTGATCGTGACGAAGTTCGCTGCCGGCGCCTGGCTCGTGATCGTCGCGATCCCCCTGCTCGTGCTCATCTCCTACGGCGTGCGTCGGCACTACCGCGGCATCGAGCGGCGGCTCAGCGCCGGCACGGCGGCCGTCGTCGCAGCTCCACCTCCGACCAACACGACCCTCCTGGTGGTGGAGTCGATCGACGAAGCAACAGCGGATGCGCTCTGGTTCGCACGGACGACCGGCGGCGGCAAGTTCCGGGCGCTACACATCCCCGTGCGCGGAACCGATCCCGGAATCAAACCGCGGTGGTTTCGGTTCACGGACGAGCAGTCCCACCTCGAGGTCCTCGATCGCCCGCTCGGCTTCAACCAGGCGGTCCTCGACCAGGTGTGGCGCCTGCCGCGCGGCGAATCGAGCTTCGTCACCGTCGTGATCCCCGAGCTCTTCCGGCGGGCCTCCTTGGTGGAGACGATCCGGCGCCCACGTGCGCTGCTCCTCAAGCTACGACTCCTATCCGAGCCCGGGGTGGTCGTCGCGGACGTGCCGGCGCTCGCAGCAGCAAACGAGGCGCCGCCGGAACGGGCTGTCGTCCGCGTCCTCGTCGCGAGTGTCAATGCGACGTCGATGCGGGCCGTCAACTACGCGCGGACGTTGGGAGTCACCGACACGCGGGCCGTCAGCTTCGCTTTCAGCGCCGAGGAAGGCGAGGCGCTACGGCAAGAATGGCTCGCACAGGGCGCTCAGATCCCGCTGGAGATCGATGACGCGCCGTATCGAGACATCGGAGCGCCTCTCCTTTCTTACCTGCGTGAGCTCACCGACGACGGGAGTGCGGAGGTGATCGTCGTGATGCCGGAGCTCGTCGTCCGCGGGGCTCGACGCGTGCTTCACAACCAACGAGCTCTGTATCTCAAGCGGTTGCTTCTGTTCGAGCCGCATGTGATCCTCGTATCGGTGCCGTACCAGCTGATTCGCTAAGTCGGCCCAGCCAGGTCGGCCAGCTGACACTCTTGGCCGAGCCTTGGGACGCCTTCGCTCGCCACACGACCGGGAGATCCTCCGCCTGGCGCTTCCGGCACTCGGCGCGCTGGCCGCGGAGCCCCTGTACGTCCTCGTCGACACGGCGATCGTCGGACACCTCGGCCGGCCGCAGCTGGCGGCGTTGGGGCTCGCAGGGACGGTCCTTGCCGGGGCGTTCACGATCTTCAATTTCCTCACGTACGGCACGACGGCCGTCGTCGCGCGTGCTTCCGGGGCAGGCGAGCAAGAGCGCGCGGCGCGGCTCGCGGCGCAGGCGCTCTGGGTCTCGCTGGGGATCGGCGTGCTTCTGCTTGCAGCCTGCGAGGTATTTGCCGGTCCACTCCTGCGCGCCCTGGGGGCGCACGGGAGATCGGGCGACTACGCGGCGACCTACTTTCGCATTGCCGCGATCGGGCTCCCGGCCGCTCTCGTGGCTCTCGGCGGACAGGGCTACCTGCGGGGTGTGTCGAACCTGCGGCGCCCGCTCGAGATCGTCGTCGTGGCGAACGCCGTCAACGCAGTTCTCGAGGTGTTGTTCGTCTACGGCTTCCACTGGGGGATCGCCGGCTCCGCCGCAGGGACGGCCGTCGCGCAGACAGGCATGGGTATCGCGTTTGCCGTCGAGTTGCTGCGACCTCACGCCGACTCCAAACGCCCGAGCCTTCAGGCGATGCGCCCGATGCTGCGAGTCGGCCGGCAGATCTTCGTACGGACCGCTGCGCTGTATGCGTCGTTCCTGGTTGCGGCATCGGTTTGCGCGCGCATGGGCGATCCGCAGCTGGCCGCCCATCAGATCGCGGCGCAGCTCTTCTTCTTTCTCGCACTGATCCTCGACTCGGTTGCAATCGCAGGGCAGGTGATCGTCGGCCGCATGCTCGGCGCAGGAGATCGCGAGAGCGCCTATGCGTCGGCTCTGCGGATGATCGGGTGGTCGGTCGTCGTGGGCGTCGCGTTTGCGATCGTGCTGTTGCCGCTCGCGCACGTCGTCCCGCGCGCCTTCTCGAACGATCCCGCTGTGTTGCACGAAGCCGCGGCGCTGTGGCCGTATTTCGTTCTGATGCAGCCGCTCGCGGGTGCAGCGTTCGCGCTCGATGGAATCCTGATCGGTGCGGGAGACACCTCGTATCTCATGTGGTCGATGATCGCTGCCAGCGCGCTCTTCATCACGCTCGCTTCGCTGGCTCTAGCGCGGGAGTGGGGCATCGTCGGAGTCTGGATTGCCCTCGACGTGCTGATCGCAGCGCGGCTCGCTCTGCTCTCGATCCGCTTTGCCGGTCGGCGTTGGGCCGTCGTCGGGTGGACCTGAGCCGGGGTCAGGTCTCCAGGACGACGTTCGGCCCGTGCTTGTCATCGAACCGGTCGAGAACCCCGGACTCGACGAGCCGCCCTCGCGCTTCCTCGGCGTCCTCCACCGATGCGAACTCGAGGAAGATGAAGACGTGGTTCGGATCGTCCACGTTGCGGAAGATTCGCTCAACGCTCGCCTTCTCCCGCGCCCGCGGCCAGTCCTGCTCGAACATCGGCCTCCATGTGTCGTAGTCGCCGACGTGGATCCGGGTGATGATGAACGCGGACATTGGTCGCTCCTCTCGCTGGACGTCGCGACCGTAACAATCGTGGTCGGAGGTTGGGGGCAGGCCCCCTTGCTTGGGAAAGTGCGGATCAGGAGCCGAGAGTCTGAGCGAGCTCCAGTAGCGCTCCGGGTGCATCGAGGCTCCCGATCCGCAGGGAAGTCGCGCCCCTCCGGCCGATGTGAATCTCGCCGCGTCGGTATTCGACGCCGGTGATGTCATCGAGGGGGACGGCCAACCTCCTCACTCCGTTGCCGGAGAGGAGGGCATGCAGGCGCGCGATCTCGAATTTGCCCACCTGTCGCGGGCCCTGGCCGTCGTCCCACCACACTGCGTAGCTGCTTCGGCCCATGTCCAGAGGGTGCGCTCATTTCGTATTCGCGTCATCAGCACACGGTCGCAGAGGCCCTGCGGCAAACCCGCAGATCATTTGAGTCTTCAACCGGATGGCGATCGAGCCGCGCGCGCCGACACTGAGCCAACATTCAAAACGAAGGAGGAGTCATGCAGCGAAAGCAGACAATTCGTGGCGCGGCGCTCGCACTCGCAGCGCTGGCCGCTCTCACGGTCACATCGGCGGCGCCTGCGGGTAGCACGGCGACGATCGCGATCAGGCATCAGATGCGCGGTTGCCATTCCTGGTCGTTCAACTCCGGGCCCTTCAAGGCGTCGCTTGCCGTCACTGTGCGCGCCGGCACGGTCCTGAAGTTCACGAACAACGACGTCATGCCGCACAGGCTGATTCAGGTGGCCGGTCCCGAGATCCGACTCACTCATCCGAACATGAGCAAGGTCGCGTCGTCGGCCACAGTGAAGCTGACGCAGCAGGGTGTCTATCGCTTCACGACAAAGGCGGGGGAGGACTATTCCTGGGCCGGGTCGATGAAGACCGTCGGCGAGGACCATGTGCTCCAACTAACGGTGCGCGTGAAGTAGGTTCGCCCAGTGCACGCATTCGAAGTCGCAGCCGTCAAGGAGCGGCTCCGGGAGGCCGGCGGTGGGTACGAGATCGTCCACGAGTCCGCCGGCCTCGAAATCGGCGTGTACAGCCTGGTAGCGCCGGAGCCCGACCGCCAGCAACCGCACCCAGACGACGAGCTGTACATCGTCCTCGAGGGGACCGGCGTCCTCGACGTCAGCGGCGAACAGGTTCCGGTGAAGGAAGGTAGGGCAGTCTTCGTCGAAGCCGGGGCCGAGCATCGCTTCACCGCGTACGAACATCTCAGTGTGCTCGTCATCTTCGAGCGCAAGCCTGCGGAAAACCCGTAACGGAGTTCGCGGTCAGCCCGGATGCCAGAGAGCTTCCGGGAGGTCAGCCTTTCGTGAACCCGAGACGAAGGAGGCAACCATGAACCGCTTGCTGATCGTCGCCCGCTTGCGGGAAGGCGCGCACGAGGAAGCCGAGGCGCTGATCGCCGCCGGCCCGCCGTTCGATCCCGACGAGCTCGGGCTCCACCGGCACAGCGCATACCTGACTGCAGGAGAGGTCGTCTTCATTTTCGAAGCTCCGGAGGTCGAGTGGATCGTCAACGACATCGTCGACGATCCGGTTATATCGGCCGCTTTCGGGCCCTGGCACAGGCTCGTCGACTCGGCACCCCGCCTGGCCCACGAGCGCTATTACTGGTCTCGCCAGTCGGCGAAGCTCGGAGTCGGCCTGGGCGTCTAGGAGGCGTCCTCGGCCAGCAGCCCGTGTGACAGCGCGTACCGAACGAGCTCGGCGCGCGTCGCGAGCCGCAGTTTCTGCATGATGTGCGCGCGGTGCGATTCCGCCGTGCGCACCGAGATGTAGAGCTGTTGCGCGATTTCCTGGTTCGTGTGACCCAAAGCAAGCAGCCTCAGCACCTCACGCTCGCGTTCCGAAAGAGGATCGGCTTCAGCAGCGGCTCGTTCTTCCGCGTCGGCTGCCACCATGCGTGCTCCGAGAGTGGGATGAACGTACCGTCCTCCTTGCGCGATCTCGCGCACCGCCGAAACAACCTCTTCGTCGGCAGCTTCCTTGAGGACGTAGCCGTGTGCGCCCGCCGCAAAGGCCTCTCTCACGTAGCTCGGGTCGTCCTGCATCGAGAGAACGAGAACCTTTGTCTCCGGTGATTCCGTGAGTAGCCTTGGCAGCACCTCGATGCCGCTCTCGCCCGGCATGACGACGTCGAGCAGGATGACGTCCGGCTTGAATGCCCGAGCGCGAAAGAGCGCGTCTTTGGCATTGCCGGCCTCCCCAACCACCTCGATGTCCTCCTGTCCGTCCAGGAGCAAGCGAATGCCCGAGCGAACGACTGCGTGGTCGTCCACGAGCACCACGCTGATCACAGTGGCACCTCCGCAACGAGTGTGGCGCCCGCACCGGGCGTCGACTCCACCGTCAGTCGCCCTTCGTGCAACTCGACTCGCTCGCGCATGCCGACGATCCCCATGCGTTCCTCCCGCAGGTCGGCGGGGTCGAAGCCTTGCCCGTCGTCCTCGATCACCACTGTGGCGGTGCCGCTGCGGCGGACGAGCAGGATGCTGACCCGGGACGCGCCCGCGTGCTTGACGATGTTCGTCAGCGCTTCTTGGACGATGCGATAGAGCGTCGTCTCTACTTCGGCGGGGAGCCGCTCCTCGCCGAGTTGAGCCTCGAGATCGACGCGGATCGCCGAGGCTTCCGAGAACGTCTGCGCGAGGCGCTCGACCGCGGCAACCAGCCCGAAGTCATCGAGCGCTTTCGGCCTCAGCTGCACGGCGAGACGTCGGACGTCCTGGAGCGTCCCTACGACGAGGTCGCGAAGGTTTGCCGCCGCCGCACTCATGTCCTGCTCGCTGCCCGCCTCCTCGACGGCGCGTAATCCCAGCAGGATCGAAGTCAGGGCCTGCCCGGTCTCGTCGTGCAGCTCGCGTGCAAGCCGGCGCCGTTCGAGCTCCTGCCCGGAGACGACGCGTCGAAGCGCATCTCTTGCGACCCGGCGTGAGAGGTCGACTGCGATCGCCGCACGATTGGCGAACTGCTCGGCAAGCCTCAGGTCTGCGCTCGTGAAGCGGGGATCCGGACCCATCTTGTCGTGCGCGACCAGGACGCCGATCGGTTGTTCGCGCGCAAGGAGCGGCACGTAGAGGCCAGTCGAGGCGCCGAGACGTCGAGCCACGTCCTGGTTCACCTCCGGATCCTCGAGGAGCGAGTCGATCCGCTCGCTCCGACCCCGCTCCAGCACATGTCCCGTCTTCGAGTCCCGTTCGAGGGAGCTGACCTCTGCAAGGTCGGCTCCGCCATCGCTGTCGGCAGCGGCGATTCGCAGTTGATCTCCGGCCGGAAGCGCGATGGTTACGACGCGGGCCCCGATCAGCTCACGCAACCGGCTCACGACCAGGTCGAGCAGAGGGCCGAGCTCGAGCTCGCCGACGAGCGCTCCACCGATCTCGTTCAAGGATTCGAGCTGCCGCGACCAGGAGGTGGCCGATTCGTAGAGGCGCGCGTTCTCGACCGCGACTGCGGCCTGGGCCGCAAGCAGCGAGACGAACTCTTCGTCATCCTCTGTGAAGTCGTCGCCGCCATCTTTCTCGGTGAGATAGAGATTTCCGTAGGCCACTCCGCGCAGCAGGATCGGGACGCCGAGAAACGTGTGCATCGGTGGGTGGCCGGGAGGAAAACCCACCGAACGGGGGTGCTCTGACAGATCGTGGAGTCGAAGATTTCGAGCATCCCGGATCAGCACGCCCAGAATTCCGCGTCCGTGCGGCGGATCGCCGATCTGCTTCTCCACTTCATCGGTCATCCCGTAGGTCACGAAACGCTCGAGCCCGGTTCCCGCTAGATCGATCACGCCCAGAGCTGCGTACTGGGCATCGGTGACGCGCGCCGCCGCCTCGACGATCCGCTCGAGGACCCCGTCGAGCGAGAGCTCGGAGTTGATGGCAATACCGGTCTCCACCAGCACCCTGAGCCGGTCGGTGCCTTCTCGGGCGCTCATGCCGTCATCGTCTCAGATGCTCGGTAGTAAGCCGCAGCAAGCTCGCGGGTGTCCCTCAGAGAATGGTGGGACGACCCCGGATGGCGTCTCGTCTCCGGGCCGCTTGACTTCGAAGCGACCCCGGAACCACCACCAAGGATCGGAGGCACGAGATGAGCACCATCACAGCTGACAGCCGAGTAACAGAGGTAGTCCGCACGAGGGGCAACCTCCTTCGGAAGCTTTTCGAGTGGGGCGGATTCGGCGCAGGCGCGATCCTGATTGCGTTCGGAGTCGTGGCGATCGTCATGGGCTTCAGCGGCCGCGCTACCGTTGCCGACAGCCTCAAGCAGGAGAAGATCGTCGGCGGCGCCGACATGACTCCCGCGCTGATCGCCAAGGAAGCGAAGGAGGCAGGCCTGACGAACGTCGCCAACATGCCGACCGTTGCCGTCGCCGGCAAGGCGATCAACACCGGCCCGAGAGCGCGTGCTTTCGCGAGCTACATGCGGATTCACGCACTGGAGGCGAGCGGTGGCTTCACGTACGCCCAGATGGGCCGCTTCATGGCCAAGCCCGATGCGCCGAAGGCACAGCTGGCAGTGGGCGGCGGCACCGACAACCCGCAGTTCGCCCTGATCGACACGGCGACCAAGCAGCCGGTTGCAAACGGAGCCCGCAACCTCTGGGTGACCGAGACCGCGCTGACGACCGCGCTGAACACGTCCTACATGGCCGACCGCCTGGGACTGTTCGGAATCGTCGTCGGTATCGCGCTCTTGCTCAGCGGGATCGGCTTCATCGTTCTGGCCTTCGCGGCACTCCACCGCCCGAAGACCGCCGCGTGGCAGAGCTAACGCGGCGCAAGACGGGCCGGCGCCCGGTCGTTTCGAGGACAGGCGCCGGTCCACCTTCCCCAAGGACTGGTCCTGCCTCCGCAGGAGCAGTCCTTTCATGTTTTGCGTGGTCGTTCATAGAAGACCGCATCGCGATTCGGTCCTGGCGCGGATGCCGGCCGACGCCGGGCGTCGGAAACTGACGCCATGAGCCAGATCGGACCGCATTGCACGCTTCACCTGGCGCAGGGCGTTGTCGAGTCGTGCACAGGCGAGCGGTGTGCCTTCTGGGAGCCCGGCGGAGCCGTCGCCCCTGGAGGTTGTCTCATCGAACGCCTCGGCGTCGACGTGCGGCGCGCCGATGTGGCGGCGTACCTGCTGGAGACGCGCGAGCGCCTCGAGCAGGCGCGGGATGTGTCCGAGGCCGAAGCGGCGCACCGCGAGTTCTCGCGCCGCATCGGACTCGAGCTCTGACGAATGAGGTCGCTATGAGCACGCGGGCGACGGTCCCATTGTCACCGGCAAGATCGCGCTCGCGCACCTGAACGAGTTCCCCGACTACTACACCCGCCTCGATCGGATAGAAGCGGAGGCGAAGCGCGCCAACTGAACATTAGGCGGACAGAGTCTGTGCTCGATCAGCTCGAATGTCGTTGCGACGTGAGACCGACCGGGGCCAGCAACTCCAGCCGGGCTCTGGATTGCGAGATTTCTTCAGTCTCAAATCACCCTTTGGAGTGACCGCAACCAGCCCATATGGCCCGATTTCGGTCTGGTGGACTGCGGCGCGGATCCCGCGACCACCGCTGCGGCGGGGGACGTCGAGGCTCGGGAGATCGAGCGGCGTTACCGCACGCTCGTCGAGCAGTTGCCGCTCGTGGTCTACGTCGACGCTCTCGACGAAGGCAGCTCGAACATCTTTACGAGTGGCCAGATCGAACCGCTGCTCGGGTACACGGTCGAGGAGTGGCGCGACGACGCGGACCTGTTCGTCCGCACGCTGCATCCGGACGATCGCGAGCGCGTCCTCGGTGCACATGCCCGCACGCATCGAACACGCGAGCCGCTGAGTCTCGAGTATCGCCTCGTCGCTCGCGACGGCCGGGT
>WNGD01005689.1_pt1 | contig 21778 bp, 26 predicted proteins | sample 5400671 | NCBI WGS metagenome assembly WNGD01 (sample SAMN13153369, study PRJNA577476) | soil metagenome | isolation source: 40 cm soil or saprolite under grassland replicate 2 | place: USA:California | collected 2016-06-15 | reverse complement strand
GCGTTCTCGACCGCCTTCTGGATTGCCAGCGGCACCTCGCGCGCCTTTCCGTACCCGATCCCGACCACGGAGCCCTCATCGCCGACGGCGACCAGGGCGGTGAACGAGAAGCGCCGGCCGCCCTTGACGACCTTGGCGACGCGATTGATCTCGATCACCCGCTCCTGCAGGTCGAGGCCCTGCGGGCTGACTGTCTCGATCTCGTGATTCATGCGGGGAATCAAGGTAGCGGGTTAGAAGCTCAGCCCGCCCTCGCGAGCACCCTCGGCGAGGGCCCGGACGCGTCCGTGGTAACGGTAGCCGCCGCGGTCGAAGACGCAGGTCTCGATGCCTGCCTGCTTGGCACGCTCGGCGAGCAGCTCGCCCGCCCGCTTCGCCTGCCCGATCGACTCCAGTCCGCGCAGCTCGGTCTCCGTCCAGGCCACGGCGACCAGGGTGCGGGCCTCGTTGTCGTCGATCAGCTGCGCGAACACGCCGCGGTTGGAGCGGAAGACCGACAGCCGGGGACGCTCGGCGGTTCCCTGGACCTTGGCCCGGACCCGCCGGCGGCGACGCAGCCTCTGCTGCGGCTTGGTGAGGACCGCCATTGGTTACGCTCGCTTTCCAACCTTGCGGCGCACGTGCTCGCCCGCGTACCGGATGCCCTTGCCCTTGTACGGCTCAGGCGGGCGGGAGCGGCGGATGCGCGCAGCGATCTCACCGACCAGCTGCTTGTCGATGCCCCTTACCACGACCTGGGTCGGAGCTGGCACCTCGAACTCGATGCCCTCGGGAGCGGTCACCGAAACCGGGTGTGAGTAGCCTACGTTCAGCTCGAGCGCCTTGCCCTGAAGGCGCGCCCGGTAGCCGACTCCCTGGATCTCGAGCCGCTTCTCGAAGCCCTCGGTGACGCCCTGGACCATGTTCGCGATCAGGCTGCGAGTCAGACCGTGCAGGGCGCGGTGCTCGCCGCGATCGCTCGGCCGCTCGACCGTCAGCGTGGCACCGGGGGCTTCGCTCCCCTCGGCCCCGTCTCCGGTGGAGCGTTCATCCCGCGTGATCTTCATCTCCCGGCTCACGGTCTGGCTCAGCTCCCCCTTCGGCCCCTTGACCGAGACGAGGTTGGCCTCGACCTCGACCGTGACGCCATCGGGGACCGCGATTGGCTTTCGTCCGATGCGGCTCATCGGATCACCAAATGTAGGCCACGACCTCGCCGCCGACGCCACGCTGCCTCGCCTCGTGGCCCGTCATCACGCCAACCGAGGTCGACAGGATCGCCGTGCCCATCCCCCCCATTACGCGCGGGATCTCCTCGTGCGTGACGTAGCGACGCCGCCCTGGACGCGACACCCGCTTCAGCCCCGTGATCACCGTCCCGCGCCCGTCCGTGTACTTGAGCTTGATCCGGATTGCCTCGCCCACCGGGGTCGGCTCGACCACGTAGTCGCTGATATAGCCCTGCTCGGCGAGGATCCGGGTCATCTCCTTCTTGAGGCGCGACGCCGGCACCTCGACCTCCGCGTGCTGCGCGGCGATCGCGTTGCGAACGCGAGTCAGGTAGTCGGATATCGGGTCGGTCACCATCGGCGTGGTCCAGGCCTGATCACCAGCTGGACTTGGTCATCCCGGGGATGTACCCCTTGTGCGCGAGCTCCCGCAGGCACAGTCGGCAGAGGCCGAACTTGCGATAGTAGGCACGCGACCGCCCGCAACGGCGGCAGCGGCTGTAGCCCCGGCTCTTGTACTTCGGCTTGCGCCGCTGTCGTACGACTTGTGAGGTCTTGGCCATTATCTATTCCTCGGAAGACTCGGCTTCGCCTTCGACTTCCTCGGACTTCCCGTCCTCGGAAGGGCCTGGTTCGCCCTCTTCGCCTTCTTCCTCCTCTTCCTCTCTGACGCGCTTCTTGTACGCCTCGGGGTTCTCTTCCTTGAGCTGCTCGAGAGCGGCCGCCTCGGCCTCGGCGCGCCTGCGCGCCGCCTCTCTGCGCCGCTCCTCCTCCTCGGCCTCGTGGTCGACCTCGCCCGGCCGCCCCTCCGCCGAGAAGGGGAATCCGAGAGCGAGCAGCATCTCGAAGGCTTCCTCGTCGCTCGAGGCGGTGGTCGTGATCGTCACGTCAAGTCCCCGGACCTCGTCGATCGAGTCGTAGTCGATCTCGGGAAAGATCAGCTGCTCACGGATCCCCAGCGAATAGTTCCCGCGCCCGTCGAACGAGCGTGGGTTGAGCCCACGGAAGTCCCGGAGGCGTGGAATCGCGATCGAGATCAGCCGGTCGACGAACTCCCACATCCGCGCCCCCCGCAGCGTCACGGCGACGCCAACCGGCATCCCGGCGCGAACCTTGAACGAGGCGATCGACTTGCGGGCGCGCCGCACGTTCGGGCGCTGTCCGGAGATCACGCCGAGCTGCTCGGTCGCTGCCTCGAGCACCGAGGTCGTTTGCTTGGCGTCGCCGATGCCCATGTTGACCGTGACCTTCTCGAGGCGTGGGACCTCCATGCGATTGCGGTAGCCGAACTTGGCCGTCAGCCGCTCGACCGCCTCGCTCTCGAAACGATCGCGCAACCTCGGCGGCGGGGCCGCGCGCTGGGCTTCTGTCGTAGTCGCTTCCATCGATCCGTACCTACTCGATCGCGTTGCCGGTGCGCTTCGCGTAGCGTTCGCGTTTGCCGTCCTGGGTGGCGCGGAGGCCGACGCGGGTCGGCTTGTTGTCGGTGGGATTGAGCAGCATTACGTTGGACACGTGGATCGGGCCCTCCTTCTCGATGATGCCGCCGGCCTGGGCGCTCTTCTGGGTGTCCTTGATCGAGCGCGGGCGCTGATGGCGCTTGATCATGTTTAGTCCCTCGACGTACACGCGCCGCTTGGAGGGATCGGTGCGGAGCACCCGGCCCGTCTTGCCGCGGTCCTTGCCGCCTGTGACGACCACGCTGTCGTCCTTGCGGATCTTCATCGACTTGGCCATCGCTAGCAGTGCCTGCTTCGGCTGAGGTGTGCTGTCGTGGGAGGAGTCACCGCTAAAGCACCTCTGGGGCGAGGGAGACGATCTTCATGAAGTTGCGGTCCCGCAGCTCCCGGGCCACGGGGCCGAAGATGCGGGTTCCGCGCGGGTTGCGCTGCGGATCGATTAGCACGGCAGCGTTCTCGTCAAAGGCGATGTAGGTTCCGTCGGGACGCCCGAGCTGCTTCTTCGTACGCACGATCACAGCCTGCACGACCTCGCCCTTGCGCACGCCGCCGTGGGGCGCCGCCTGCTTGACCGTCGCCGTGATCACGTCGCCGACGCTGGCGTAGCGCCGGTGGTGCCCACCCTTGACGCGGATGCAGAGGATCTCCCGGGCGCCCGAGTTGTCCGCCACCCTGAGCTTCGTCTCCTGCTGGATCATCGGGGCGCTCGCTCCAGGACCTCGAGCAGCCGCCAGCGCTTCGTGCGCGAAAGCGGGCGTGACTCGACGACGCGGACGACGTCGCCCTGCTGCGCCTGATTGGCGTCGTCGTGGGCGTGAAGCTTGCTGGTCCGGCGGACGACCTTCTCATAGGTCGGGTGGCGCCTGACGACCGCGATCTCGACCGTGATCGTCTTGTCGCCGTCAGCCGAGACCACGGTGCCCTGGCGGACCTTCTTTGCACCCGGCTCGCGCGGTGCCGCGGGGGTTCCGCTGCCCGGCTCGCCGCGCTTACTCCGACGGGTGGCTCGGTAGCGGCGACGACGCTCCTTGGAAGCGCGGCGCTCTACGGCCCGCTCCATCGCCCGCTGCTCGGGCGTGCGGGCAGGACGCGGCGGGCCAGAGGCGCGTGAGCGCTCTAGCCTGCGCCGCTCTTTGGGATCCTCGGAAACCTCGGCTCCGCCTTCGGATTCCTCGGAGGGCTCTGCCTGAGGCGCCGCGTCTTGCTCGGCAGCCGGCTCCGGTTCCCCGGCGGGCTCTTCGGCGGCGGACTGCTCGGCGGCAGCCTCCGGCTCGGCCGCCTCTTCGGCAGCCTCTGGGGCCTCGGCCTCGTCGCCGGCCTCGGGCTCCTGAGCCTCCTTTTGCTCCCGCTTCTTGTCCTCGGCTGTCACCGGAGTTCCTTTTGAAGGTCGATACCACGCTGGTGCGCCACCGTCAGCAGGCGGGCGACGTCGCGGCGGGCCCCGCGCAGGCCCGCCGTATTCTCGAGCTCGCCGGTGGCGTGGCGGAAGCGCAGGCTGAACGCCTCCTCGCGTGCCTGCTTGAGCCGCTCGACGAGGTCGTGGTCGTTGAGCGCGTGCACATCCGATCCCTTCACTCCGCCACCCCCTCGCGCTTCACGAACTTCGTCTTTATGGGCAACTTGTGTCCAGCGAGCCGGATCGCCTCCCGCGCAAGCTCCTCGGGCACACCGGCAAGCTCGAACATCACCCGGCCGGGCTTGACCACCGCGACCCAGCCTTCGGGATTGCCCTTGCCCGAGCCCATCCGCGTCTCGGCCGGCTTCTTCGTGTAGGGCTTGTCCGGGAAGACGTTGATCCAGACCTTCCCGCCACGCTTGATCTTCCGGGTCATGGCGACGCGCGCGGCCTCGATCTGGCGGTTGGTGATCCAGCCGCGATCGAGCGCCTTCAGCCCGTACTCGCCAAAGGTCACCTGATGGCCGCCCTTGGAGTTGCCGCGCATGCGCCCGCGATGGACCTTGCGATGCTTGACGCGCTTCGGCATCAACACTATTCCTCGCCCTCCTCGGTCTTGGGCTCGCCGCCGGTCGCGGGCTCAGCCGCCTCGGAGCGCTCAGGTTCGACTGCCGCGCCGTCGCCGCTGGTCGCCGTCGCCCCAGGTGTCGCTTCAGGCACCGCTTCCTGTGCGGGGGCCGGCTCGGGCGCGGGACGTGCGGCGGGTGCCTCGGTCTCCTGCCGAGGCCGGGGCTCGGGAGGCTGTGGCGGCTGCGAAGGCGTACGTTGCGCCGGCGCCGACGCGGGGCGGGCGGGACCCCCGGTCGCAGCTCCCGCGGGGGCAGGGGCGCGGCGCTGCGGACGGCCCGGGCGCTGGCGCGCGGAGCGCGGCGTCAGCGCGTCGGCACCCTCATCTCCCGGGCTGGGACCGTAGCCCTCGGGCATCACCTCGCCCTTGTTGATCCAGCACTTGACGCCGATGCGACCGGTCGTGGTGCGGGCCTCGACGAACCCGTAGTCGATGTCGGCGCGCAGCGTGTGAAGCGGAACCCGGCCGTCGGAGTAGCCCTCGGTGCGGGCCATCTCGGCGCCGCCGAGTCGGCCGGAGACCTGGACCTTGACGCCCTTGGCGCCCGAACGCATCGCGGAGGTCAGGGCGCGTTTCATCGCGCGCCGGAACGCGACCCGGTTCTGGAGCTGCTCGGCAATCGACTGGGCGACCAGCTTGGCGTCCAGCTCGGGGCGTTTGATCTCGCGGATGTTGACCTTGACCGGCTTGTTCATGAGCTTGTGCAGGTCACGGCGCAATGCGTCCACCTCGGAGCCCGACTTGCCGATCACGATCCCCGGTCGCGCCGTGTGGATATCGACTGTGACCTCACCGCGCTGCTTGACGATTCTGATGTCGGAGAGCCCGGCGTGCGCAAGCTTGCGCTGGATGTGGTCGCGGATCGCGATGTCCTCGAACAGGTAGTCCGCGAATTCGCGCTCGTTGAACCAGGTCGACTTCCAATCGTGGATGTAGCCGACCCTGAAACCCTCGGGATGAATCTTCTGTCCCATCGTCCCTCTCCCCCTAGTCGGTCGGCGTCAACGCGACGCTCACATGGCTCGTTCGCTTTTCGATCCTGGTCGCGCGGCCTCGCGCACGAGCTCGCCAGCGCTTCAGAGTCGGGCCCTCGTCGACGTGGATGTCGGCGATCCGCAGGTCCTCGGCCACAAGCTCGTGGTTGTTCTCGGCGTTGGCGGCTGCGGAGGCGATCAGCTTCGCGATCTCGCGCGACGCGCCGCGGGCCGAGAACTCGAGCAAGGTGCGCGCCTGGGGCACGGTGAGGCCGCGCACCTGGTCGGCCACCAGCCGCGCCTTTCGCGGTGCGACCCGGACGTAGCGCGCGCTCGCGCGCACCACGGGCCCGTCGGACTCGCTTCCGTTGCGCTCGGCCATCTACCGCTCCGCCTTGGACCCGGAATGAGCCCGGAAGGTGCGAGTGGGGGCGAACTCGCCCAGCTTGTGCCCCACCATCGACTCGGAGACGAACACCGGGACGTGCTTTCGCCCGTCGTGAACGGCGATCGTGTGGCCGACCATGTCCGGGAAGATCGTCGAGCCCCTCGACCAGGTCTTGATCATCTGCTTGGAGCCGCTCTCGTTCATCTGCTGGATCCGCCTCAGCAGGCGTTCCTCGACGAACGGGCCCTTCTTGGTCGAGCGTCCCATTAGCGCAACTACCTCTTCTTCTTCCCTCGCCGCCGGCCACGGACGATCATCGCGTCGGAGCTCTTGCCCTTCTTGCGCGTCCGATAGCCCAGCGTGGGCTTGCCCCAGGGGGTCTCCGGATGGCCGCCGGGCGTGTGATGCGCCTCGCCGCCGCCGTGCGGGTGGTCGACGGGGTTCATCGCCACGCCCCGAGTCTGCGGGCGGCGCCCCTTATGGCGGGCGCGGCCCGCCTTGCCCAGCGTGATGTTCTGGTGCTCGGCGTTCGAGAGCGTGCCGACGGTGGCGCGGCAGTCCGCTTGCACCATCCGCATCTCCGATGACGGGAGGCGCAGGGTTACCCTCCGGCCCTCCTTGGCGGCCACCTGGATCCCCGAGCCCGCCGCGCGTCCGAGGCGCCCTCCCTGGCCCGGAACCAGCTCCACGTTATGCACGATGGTCCCGGTGGGGATCGAGCGTAACGGCAGCGCGTTGCCGGGCCGGATGTCGGCGCGTTCGCCCGACTCCACCCGGTTGCCGGGCTGGAGCCCCTGCGGAGCGAGGATGTACCGCTTCTCGCCGTCCGCGTACTCCACCAGGGCGATGTAGCACGTCCGGTTCGGGTCGTACTCGATCGTCGCCACCCTCGCCGGCACGCCATCCTTGCGGCGCTTGAAGTCGATTCGGCGGTAGCGGCGCTTGGCGCCGCCGCCGCGGTGTCGCGACGTGATCCGGCCGCCGGAGTTGCGTCCGCCGCTCTTCGACTTGCCCTTCGTGAGCGGCTTGTGAGGCCGCTCCGCACTCAGCTCGTCGCGAAGCTGGAAGGTCGCGAAGCGTCTCCCGGGGCTGGTTGGCTTTGATTTTCGGATCGGCATGGATCAGTCTGCTCGTCGCTCGTCGCTCGTCATTCGGCCACCGCGGCGCCCTCGAACAGCTCGATCCGATCCCCGGGCGCCAGCTGGACGACTGCCTTCTTCCACGAGCGGGTGCGGCCGCTGTGCAGGCCGCGGCGCTTTGGCTTCGAGCGCACCTTGGCGGTGCGCACGGCCTTCACGCGCACCTCGAAGATCTCCTCGACCGCACGGGCGATCTGGGTCTTGTGCGCTCGCTCGTCGACCCGGAACGTGTACTTGCTGTCCGCCATGAGCGCGTAGCTCTTCTCCGAGACGACCGGTTCGATGATCACCTGGCGGGCCTCCATCTCTACTCGCTTCCCTCCGATTCGGAGGGGGAACTGCCGCGGGACAGATCGCCTGCCCGCGCCGTCAACACGTCCAGAGCCTTCCGGGAGATGACCAGGGAGGCGTGGCCGATGATGTCCGCGACGCCGGCCGCGGTCGCCTCGAGCACCGTGACGCCGGGGATGTTGCGGAAGCTCTTCAGCGCCGCCACCTCCTCGGCGTCCAGGATCACCAGCGTAAGACGCCTCGGGCCCCACTTGTCGAGCGCCTCCGCGGCCTGCTTGGTGGCCGGGTGGTCGAAGCTCTCGCCATCGAGCACTGCGACGCTGCCGCGGGCGCCATGCACCGACAGCGCCGCCCGGAGCGCTCGGCGACGAGCCTTGCGGTTCACCTTCACCGCGTAGCCGCGCGGCGTTGGGCCGAAGGCGGCGCCTCCGCCACGGCGGTGAGGGGCGCTCAGTGCGCCAACCCGCGCGCGCCCAGTGCCCTTCTGGCGCCAGGCCTTGGCGGTGGTCATCGAGACCTCGCCCCGACCGAGCGCAGACGCCGTGCCGCGGCGCCGTGATGCGAGGTCGGCACGGGCCGTCTCATGGACGAGCGACTCGTGGAACTCCTCGCCGAACACCGCCGCCGGGAGGTCCGCCTTGGTGGTCTTGCCCAGCACAGGGGCCTTGACGACCGCCATCACTCGCTTCTCACCTCGACGGTGCCGTTGCGGGGCCCGGGCACCGCGCCCTTGACGAGCAGCAGGTTGCGCTTCGAGTCAACCTCCACCACCTCGAGGCGTCGCTGGGTGACGCGCTTGCCGCCCATGCGACCTGGCATCCCGATGCCCTTGAAGACCCGTGCCGGGTCGGCGCTGGCCCCGATCGAGCCCGGAGCGCGAACGTTATGCGAGCCGTGCGTCACGGGTCCGCGGCTGAAGTTGTGGCGACGGACTGTGCCCGCAAACCCCTTGCCGATCGCGACCCCGGAGACCTTGACCTGCTGCCCTGGCTCGAACTGGTCGACCGTCAGGAGCTCGCCGACCTGATGATCTGGGATGTCGCGGAACTCGACCAGTGCCCTGGCGGGCGCAGCGCCCGCCTTCTTCAGGTGTCCGAGCTCCGCCTTGCTGAGCTTGCGCTCCGGCACCTCTCCGAAGGCGAGCTGCACGGCAGCGTAGCCGTCTCGGTCGGCGTCGCGGACGGCGGTGACCGGACACGGGCCGGCCTCGATCACCGTGACGGGGACCCGGGTGCCGTCCTCCGCGAACACCTGCGTCATCCCGAGCTTCTTGCCGATGATCGCCGCCATCAGATGATCTAAGTCTTGATCTCGATGTCCACTCCGGCCGGGAGCGCATCCAGACGCTGGAGGGAATCGATCGTCTTCGGCGTCGGCTGGTGGATGTCGATCAGCCGCTTGTGGGTGCGGATCTCGAAATGCTCGCGCGAGTCCTTGTCCTTGAAGGGCGAGCGAATCACGCAGTACACGTTCTTGTCGGTGGGCAAGGGCACGGGCCCGGCGACGCGCGCGCCGGTGCGTTGGGCCGTCTCCACGATCTCCCGCGCCGCCCGGTCGATGGCGTCGTGGTCGTACGCCTTCAGGCGGATGCGGATCTTGTTCGCTGTTATCGCTGACATCTGTCCTATCGCGCAGATGGGGCGCCGCCCCGATCTTGGGGCGCCGCCCCGGTCGTATGTCCTTCCACTTCTCCCGCAGCTCGGCCGCGGGCCCAATAAGCGGGCCGGCCACCGGGCCGGCCCCTCAGCCATTACTCGAGGATCTCGGTGACCACCCCCGAGCCTACAGTGCGACCCCCTTCGCGGATCGCGAACCGAAGGCCCTTGTCCATGGCGATCGGCTGGATCAGCTCGATCGTCATCTCGACGTTGTCTCCCGGCATCACCATCTCAGTGCCCTCGGGGAGGTTCGCCACCCCGGTCACGTCGGTGGTCCTGAAATAGAACTGGGGCCGGTATCCGGAGAAGAAGGGAGTGTGACGGCCGCCCTCCTCCTTCTTGAGGCAGTAGACCTCGGACTTGAACCTCGTGTGCGGGGTGATCGAGCCGGGCTTGCACAGCACCTGGCCGCGCTCGATGTCCTCGCGCTTCGTCCCCCGAAGCAGGCAGCCGACGTTGTCGCCGGCCTGCCCCTGATCCAGGATCTTGCGGAACATCTCGACCCCGGTGACCACGGTCTTCTGGGTCGGCTTGATGCCAACGATCTCGACCTCGTCGCCGGTGTTGACGATTCCCTGCTCGATCCGGCCAGTGGCGACCGTGCCGCGACCGGTGATCGAGAAGATGTCCTCGATCGGCATCAGGAATGGCTTGTCGAGGTCGCGCTCGGGCTCGGGGATGTAGGTGTCGAGCGCCTCGGCGAGCTCAAGGATGGCTTGCTTGGCCTCCTCGTCCCCCTCCAGCGCCTTCAGCGCCGAGCCCTTGATCACCGGGGTGTCGTCGCCCGGGAACTCGTACTCCTTGAGCAAGTCGCGGACCTCCTCCTCGACCAGCTCGAGGATCTCCGGGTCGTCGACCATGTCGACCTTGTTCAGGAAGACGACAACGTAGGGCACGTTCACCTGGCGGGCAAGCAGGATGTGCTCGCGCGTCTGCGGCATGGGGCCGTCATCCGCGCCCACCACCAGGATCGCGCCGTCCATCTGCGCGGCGCCCGTGATCATGTTCTTCACATAGTCCTGGTGCCCCGGGCAGTCGACGTGCGCGTAGTGGCGCTTCTCGGTCTCGTACTCGACGTGGGCGGTCGCGATCGTGATCCCGCGCTCCTTCTCCTCGGGGGCGTTGTCGATCGACTCGAACGAACGCACCTCGGTGTCGGAGCCCTGCTCGGCGAGCACCTTGGTGATCGCCGCGGTCAGCGTCGTTTTGCCGTGATCGATGTGACCGATCGTGCCGACGTTGACATGCGGCTTATCGCGCTCGAACTTCTCCTTGGCCATCTCGCTCCTTTTAGTGGTGCTCGCGGGTTTCTCTCGAAGTCTGTCTGTTCAAAGCCTCGGCTCGCCCGTCGGGCGAACCCGGGAAATATAGGAAAACCAGGCCCCCATAGGAAAACTACGCCGCAGCCACGGGTTCGGGGCTGCGGTGCTCCACGATCTGCTCTGCGATGTTCGCCGGAACCTCCTCGTAGCGCTCGAACTGCATCGTGTAGGTGGCGCGGCCCTGGGTCGAGGAGCGCAGGTCGGTCGCGTATCCGAACATCTCGCCGAGGGGGACGAATGCCTGGATGGCCACCGCGTTGCCGCGCGGCTCCTGGCCCTGGACCTTGCCGCGCCGCCGTGAGAGGTCGCCGATCACGTCGCCGAGGAACTCCTCGGGGGTGACGACCTCGACCGCCATCACGGGCTCGAGCAGGACGGGGTCGGCGCGGCGGGCGGCCTCCTGAACGGCCATCGAGCCGGCGATCTTGAAGGCCATCTCCGAGGAGTCGACGTCGTGATAGGACCCGTCGATCAGCTCGACCCGCACGTCGACCATCGGGTAGCCGGCGCGGATCCCGCTTACCAGCGCCTCTTCGATGCCCTGCTCGACCGCCGGAATGAACTCGCTGGGGATCGCCCCGCCCTTGATCTTGTTGACGAAGTCGAACCCCTCACCGGGAGCGGGCTCGAGGTTGAGGACCACGTGGCCGTACTGGCCCCGGCCGCCGGTCTGGCGGACGAAGCGGCCCTCGACCTTCTGTGCGGGACGCCGGATCGTCTCCCGGTAGGCGACCTGGGGGCGGCCGACGTTGGCGTCGACGCTGAACTCGCGCAGCAGGCGGTCCACGATCACCTCGAGGTGCAGCTCGCCCATGCCGTGGATCAGGGTCTGGCCGGTCTCATCGTCCGATTCCACTTGGAACGTGGGGTCCTCCTCGGTCAGTCGCGCAAGGCTGGCCGAGAGCTTCTCCTGATCGGCCTTCGTCTTCGGCTCGATCGCCACCGCGATCACTGGCTCGGGGAACTCGATCGTCTCCAGCACGATCGGGACGTCGGGCGCACAGAGGGTGTCCCCGGTGCCGGTCTGCTTGAGGCCGACGCCAGCGCAGATGTCGCCCGCGAAGCACTCCTGGATCTCCTCCCGGTGGTTGGCGTGCATCATCAACAGTCGGCCGATCCGTTCCGTGCGGCCGTTGGAGGCGTTCAGTACCCGGCTGCCGGCGCTCAGCTTGCCCGAGTAGACGCGGAAGTAGGTGAGCTTGCCGACATAGGGGTCGGCCATCACCTTGAACGCGAGCGCCGCGAATGGCGCGTCCTCGTCGGCGGGCCGCTCGGCTTCGCGACCGTGGCCGTCCTCTCCTTTTCGGGGCGGCTCGATCCCCCGCACCGGCGGCACCTCCAGCGGCGACGGCAGCAGCTCGACGATCGCGTCGAGCAGCGGCTGGACGCCCTTGTTCTTGAACGACGATCCGCACAGCACCGGGGTCACCTTGGTGTCCAGTGTTGCCCGGTGCAGCGAGGTGGCGATCCGCTCGTGGGGGATCTCCTCGTCCCCGAGATCGGCCTCCATCAGCTCGTCGTCGTAGTCGGCCGTCGTAGTCGGCGCACGCCTCGATCAGGTGCGTTCGCGCCTCGTGAGCCCGCTTGACCATCTGCTCCGGGATCTCCCGGTAGGAGAACTCGACCCCGAGCTCATCGGTCCACACCAGGGCCTTGTTCTCGATCAGGTCGACCACGCCCTCGAATGAGCTCTCGGTGCCGATCGGCAGCTGGATCGGGAGCGGGTTTGCCCCCAGCCGATCGCGCATCGTTTCGACCGCATTGTCGAAGTCGGCGCCGGTCCGATCCATCTTGTTGACGTAGGCGATCCGGGGGACGCGGTACTTATCGGCCTGGCGCCAGACGGTCTCCGACTGCGGCTCAACGCCGGCGACGGCGTCGAAGATCGCGATCGCACCGTCCAGCACGCGGAGCGAGCGCTCGACCTCGACCGTGAAGTCCACGTGGCCGGGCGTGTCGATGATGTTGATCCGGTGGGCCTTCCACTCGCAGGCGGTGGCAGCCGAGGTGATCGTGATGCCGCGCTCCTGCTCCTGCTCCATCCAGTCCATGACCGCGGCGCCCTCGTGGACCTCACCCATCTTGTGGGTGCGACCGGTGTAGAAGAGGATGCGCTCGGTGGTCGTCGTCTTGCCGGCGTCGATATGCGCCATGATCCCGATGTTGCGCGTCTTTTCTAGGGGAAAGGTGCGTGCCATTTGTGCGTAAAGTGTCCTGGTCGATGCTCTAGCGAACCGGCGCCTTGGCGCCGCCCTTTAGGAGGAGACGTAGGGCGTCAAAATCAGTATTCGCGCACAAAAAAGGCCCACACGGGCCTGGGCGCGATGCCAGCTCAGCCCGAAACGCCTATATCGTGCGGCTCTCCATGGAATGGATTCCCGCTCCCACGCCGCGCTCCGCTTGCGTGCGAGCGACGCCTGAATATACCAGAGGCATGACGCCACTCAGGAGGCCCCGATGAGGCTTCGACGCCGGCAAGGCCGGCGCCCGTCGGGGGTCCCCGAACGGGCCCCAGGACGGCCCAACGACTCGCTTGCGAGAGCGCCCGAGGGGCTCGCTCGCACCGCGCTCTCCGCGGTCACGCCGGCGCGCGGCCTCGCCGTGGCCGCGCTTGCGGCGACGATTGCCCTCGGCGCCTCCCAGTTCACCGACTACCGCGCGGTCGAGATCGGCGCTCCCCAATACAGGGCGGTGGAGAACGTGGCGTCCGCCCCCGAGGTGGACCCACGGTCGCCACGGTCCGCCCACGGCGTCGCGGTGCTCGCGATCGCGGTCGCGGGGCTGTTCGTGACCGCCTTCGCGGTCGGTCGGAACTGGCGCCTCGCGCGCCTGCTGACCGTCCTGGGCATGGCGGCGATCCTGATCAGTCTGCTGGTGGACGCTCCCCAGGGCTTGCGCGAGGGCAGGTTCGCGATCGACTACGCGGGCGCCAAGGCGATCCTACTGGCGGGGTTCTGGGCCCAGCTGTGGTCCGCCGTCACGCTCGCGGTGGTCGGCCCTCTGCTCGCGGCTCAGCTGCGAAGCGAGCGCGCCGCGCGCCACCCGCACCAGGCGGGACGGCTCGAAAGGTCGGGCGTCGCAAGCACGTTCCCGGCGTCACAGCGCGGCTCGGGCGTGGAGGGTGCGGCCACGTGAGCCCCGACCGCCCGCCGCTTCGGACTCGCTTGCAGCGCCCGGAGCGCCTGCTCCCCTTCGCGTGCATCGCCGCGGCCGCCGCCCTGTTCGCTTCGGAGCTGATGACCACCTTCCAGTTCGTCCCCCCGGGCGGTGGGCCGCCCTGCACCCAACAGGCCGCCGACCGTCACCACTTCGCGATCGCCGTGCTCGCCGTCTTCGCCGTTGGCGCGGTGATCGTGGCGGTGCTCGGCGCCTCGAAGCCGGCGGCGATATCGGTCGCGGTCGCTGGCTTGCTCGCGCTGCTTCTGTTCCTGATTGTCGATCTGCCCGACGCCAACAAGACCGGCACGCTCGGCGACTCGTGCACGTCGATCCCCGGCCAGCCGTTCTTCGACGCCAAGGCGATGCCCCAGGCCGGCTTTTGGCTGGAGATGGTGGGGGCCCTTGCCCTCGCCCTCAGCGGCGCCGCGCTCGCCGCGCTGACCTCGGACCAGCTCGCCACGCTGCGCCCACGCCGGCTCGGCGGTCCGAACGATACGGTCGGCCCGAAGCCCCCCACCGCGGCCACGACCCCGCTTCGGGACCCGGACTCGACGCAGGTGGGGCCCAGCAGCGCCGCCCCCGACGACCATGCCGACGCGCGGGCCGACCGGCCCGCGCGCCCCCGCGACGCCCCGCGGGGTTAGGCGGAGGAGAGACTTCTGCCAGCGGGCTAATAAGAAGTTGGCCGGGATGCCAGGCCGCGAAAACCGAGCAGTTCAAGCACGCAGGCCGAGCGACGAAGCGAGCGTAGTCGAACCCTACGTGAGCGAGACGCGAGGCCGAGGACGCCGAAATGCGAAGTTTGCAGCGGCCTGGCGCCCGGCTACCAGCGGTAGTGGGCGAAGGCCTTGTTGGCCTGGGCCATCCGGTAGATGTCGTCCTTGCGCTTCCAGGCGCCGCCCTGCTGCTGCGTGGCGTCGAGGACCTCGTTGGCGAGTCGTTCGGCCATCGACTTCTCGCGCCGCCCGCGGGCGAACTGGACCAGCCAGCGGACGGCCAGGGTGCGGGCGCGGCGGGCCTGGACCTCGACCGGCACTTGGTAGGTGGCCCCGCCGACGCGGCGAGAGCGGACCTCGAGCACCGGGGTCAGCTCCTTGATCGCCTCGTCGAGCACCTCGACCGGAGGGCGGTTCGTTCGCTCGCCGACGATCGCGAGCGAGTCGTAGACGCTCTGCTCGGCGATCGACTTCTTGCCGTCGCTCATCACCTTGTTGATGACCTGCTGCACCAGCCGGCTCCGATGCATGGCATCGGGCTCGATCGGGCGGATGGCTGCGCGGGCGCGGCGCGGCATCAGCGCACTTACCGCTTGACCCCGTACTGCGAGCGGGACTGTCGGCGGTCGGAGACGCCGGAAGCATCGAGCGTGCCCCGAACGACCTTGTAGCGGACGCCCGGCAGGTCTTTGACTCGGCCGCCTCGCACGAGGACCACCGAATGCTCCTGAAGGTTGTGTCCTTCGCCCGGGATGTAGCAGGTGACCTCCATGCCGTTCGTCAATCGCACACGGGCGACCTTTCGCAGCGCGGAGTTCGGCTTCTTCGGCGTCGCCGTGTAGACCCGCGTGCAGACGCCGCGCCGCTGCGGCGCTGCAATGCGCCGCTTGCGCCCCTGGCCGGACTTCAGGCCGGGCGTCGCGGTCTTCTTTAAGGGGCGCGTGCGGCCCTTTCTGATCAACTGACTCGTCGTCGGCACGGCGACGGAATATAGCGACGGCCCCTCCGCCCCGCGTGCGGGTGACTCGTCTGTAGTCCAGGGGCGCCTGTCCTCTACGCTGACGACATGGACGATGCGCAGCCGATCCTCGCCCTGGACGTCGACGGCGTTATCAGCCTGTTCGGCTTCGAGGGCCCCCTGGCCGAGGTGCCCGGCCGCTTCCACCTGATCGACGGGATGGCCCACTGCATTCCCGACGGCATCGGCGAGCGGATCGGCCGCCTAGCGGACCACTACGACATGGTCTGGGCAACCGGCTGGGAGGACCGGGCCAACGATCGCCTGCTCGAGATTCTCGGGCTTCCCGGAGAACTCCCCTTCCTGACCTTCGACGGCAACGCGCGCTTCGGCTCGGCCCATTGGAAGATCGCGGCCATCGACCGCTACGCCGGAGAGCGCCCGCTCGCCTGGGTGGACGACTGCATCGACGAGACCTGTCAGGCATGGGCCGTCCAGCGCTCCGCGCCCACCCTGCTCGTATCCACCGAGCCAGATCGGGGCCTCACCGATTCACACGTCGATGCTCTGCTCAGCTGGGTGCGGGCGGGCTACACTGCGTGAAGCAGTGGAGGGGTTCTGGCCGATCTTCTTCCTCGCGGTGATCTTGAAGATCCCGGTCGCTGGCTTGCTCTACCTCGTCTGGTGGGCGGTCCATCAGACCCCCGAGATCGAGGAGGCGCCGCCAGGGGCCGACGATCATGAGTTCAGGCGCTGGCGCCGCTCACCGCCGCGCCCGCGCGATCCGCGCCGCGGTCCTCACGCGCCCGACGCGCAGCCGCTCCCCGATTGCCCGCCCGGCAGCCGCTTCCGGGTGCTGACCCCGCCAGCCCCGGCACGGGCCGACGTCGCCCACGCCCGCGGCTCCGCGGAGCCGGATCGCCAGTCAAACTAGCCCCGCTTCCGCACGGGTCGTGTCTCCGTAACGCCCGAAACAGCGTGCGTTTCGGGGGCAAGTAGGGCGGCCGCCGCGGACGTGGTCCACTTTATTCATCTATGTGATGAAGGAAAGCAGCCACGTCCCAAGTCCCTTTCGTCGTCGCCGCGCGGCTGCTGTGGCGCCCGGCCGGCTAGTCCGAGTCGCTGTCGGAGGTCTCGATTTCCTGGGCGAGCTCCTCGAGCTCGTCGGCGAACGACGGGCCGAAGCCCTCCAGCTCGGTGACCTCGTCGCCGTCCTCCGAGAGGCCGAGCTCGGCGGCGAGCTCCTCCTCGTCGAGGAGGTCCTCCTCGGGCCGATGAGCCGGCTCCACCGGCTCGATCTCGAGGGACCGGTAGCGCCGCAGCCCGGTCGCCGCCGGGATCAGCTTGCCGATGATCACGTTCTCCTTCAGGCCTACGAGGCGGTCGCGCTTGCCCTCGAGCGCCGCGTCGGTGAGCACCTTGGTCGTCTCCTGGAATGAGGCCGCGGAGAGGAAGGACTCGGTTGCCAGCGACGCCTTCGTGATCCCGAGGATGACCTCCTCGGCCTTCGCCGGCGTGCCCTTGCCGTCCTTCACCTCCTTGTTGATCCGCTTCAGGCGATGGCGATCCTCGAGCGCGCCCGGCAGCAGGGTCGTCGAGCCCTTCGACTCGATCCGGACCTTCTTCATCATCTGGCGGACGATCAGCTCGATGTGCTTGTCGTTGATGTCGACGCCCTGAACCTTGTAGACCTTCTGGACCTCGTCCAGCAGGTAGAGCTCGGTGTCGGTGCGGCCGCGGATCGCGAGCAGCTCGGTGGGATAGAGCGAGCCCTCGTTGAGCTGCGTGCCCGCCTCGATCCGATCGCCGTGCTCGACGTTGAGGCGGGTCCGCGGCGGGAACGTGTAGGACTCGTCCTCCCCCTTCGAGTCGGTGATGATCACCTTGACCGCCTTGTCGGACTCCTCGATGGCGACCTTGCCGGCGACCGTCGCCATCTGCGCCAGGCCCTTCGGCTTCCGCGCCTCGAACAGCTCGACGACACGCGGCAGGCCCTGCGTGATGTCGTGGCCGGCGACGCCGCCGGTGTGGAAGGTGCGCATCGTCAGCTGCGTGCCCGGCTCGCCGATCGACTGCGCGGCGATGATCCCGACCGCGTCGCCCAGCTCGACCGTGGAGCCGGTCGCCATCCCGCGCCCGTAGCAGGCGCGACACACACCGGACTCGAGCTCGCACTTGAGCACGGAGCGGATCGGGATCGTCACGTCCTCGTCCTCATAGGACTCGGCGATCTGCTCGAGCTCCGGCAGATCGATTTCCTGGCCGCGCTTCAACAGCTCGCGGCCGCGTTTGGTGGCGAACTTCTTCGCCGCGATGCGCCCGATCAGGTTCTGGTTCAGGTTGCCGCCGTCGGCGCGGAGTGGCATCTCGATGAACTCCTTGGCCTTGCAGTCCTCGGCGCGGACGATCACGTCCTGGGCGACGTCGACCAGGCGCCGGGTCAGGTAGCCGGAGTCGGCGGTCCGCAGCGCGGTGTCGGCGAGGCCCTTCCGGGCGCCGTGCGTGGAGATGAAGTACTCGAGCACCGACAGGCCCTCCATGAAGTTGGCCTTGATCGGCCGCTCGATGATCTCGCCCTTCGGATTGGCCATCAGGCCGCGCATCCCGGCGAGCTGTCGAATCTGCTTGAACGACCCACGGGCGCCCGAGTTGGCCATCATGAAGATGGGGTTCAGCTCGTGAAGGTTGTCCTCCATCGCTTGGGCGACCTCCTCCGTGGCCTTGTCCCAGCGCTCGGTGACCGCCTCGTGGCGCTCCTCGGCCGTGATGTAGCCCTCCTCGTACTGGCCCTGAATCTCCTGCGCCTGCGCCTCGTAGCGGTCGAGGATCTTCTCCTTGTTGGGGGGCGAGACGATGTCGTTCTTGGAGATCGTGATCCCCGCTTGGGTGGCGTAGTGGAAGCCGAGGTCCTTGAACGCGTCGAGCACCTGGGCGACCGCCGGGGCGCCGTACCCCTCGACCAGGTCGGAGACCATCTCGTTGACGTCCTTCTTCTTCAGCGAGTGGTTGACGAAGTCGAACTTCTCGGGGTCGTACTCGTCCGCGAGCGCCTCGGAGAGGGCTCGCTCGACCCTGTCGTTGAAGATGATTCGCCCCACCGTGGTCAGGAAGTGCTCGTGGCCCGGACGCCGGTACTCGGCCCAGTCGTGGAGCTTGACGATCCTGTTCTCGTAGGACAGCTCGGCCTCCTGGGCGGTCCGGAACCGGTGCGGCTTGGGATCGAGCTTCTTGGCGTCGACCTCATCGATCGGAGCGTCCGCGTAGGTCAGGTAGTAGAGCCCCAGGACCATGTCCTGGGTCGGCGTGGCCAGCGGAGCGCCGTGCGCCGGCGAGAGGATGTTGTTCGAGGACAGCATCAGGATCCGCGCCTCGGCCTGGGCCTCGGCCGACAGCGGCACGTGAACCGCCATCTGGTCGCCGTCGAAGTCGGCGTTGAAGGCGTGGCAGACCAGCGGGTGGATCTGGATTGCCTTGCCCTCGACCAGCACCGGCTCGAACGCCTGGATGCCGAGGCGGTGCAGGGTCGGGGCACGGTTGAGCAGCACGGGGTGCTCGGATATGACCTCCTCGAGCACGTCCCAGACCTCGGGGATCATCGAGTCCACCATCTTCTTCGCCGCCTTGATGTTCTGGACGGCCTTGCGCTCGACGAGGCGAGCCATGATGAACGGCTTGAAGAGCTCGAGCGCCATCAGCTTCGGCAGGCCGCACTGGTGGAGCTTCAGGCTGGGCCCGGAGACGATCACCGAGCGGCCCGAGTAGTCGACGCGCTTGCCGAGCAGGTTCTGGCGGAATCGGCCCTGCTTGCCCTTCAGCATGTCGGAGAGGGACTTAAGCGCCCGGTTGCCGGGGCCGGTCACCGGACGCCCGCGCCGGCCGTTGTCGAACAGCGCGTCTACGGCCTCCTGAAGCATCCGCTTCTCGTTGTTGACGATGATTTCGGGCGCGCCAAGATCGAGCAGCCGCTTGAGCCGGTTGTTGCGGTTGATCACCCGCCGGTACAGGTCGTTGAGGTCTGAGGTGGCGAACCGCCCGCCGTCGAGCTGGACCATCGGGCGCAGCTCCGGCGGGATCACCGGGACGCAGTCGAGGATCATCCATTCCGGCCGGTTGCTCGAGTTGAGGAACGCCGAAGCGACCTTGAGGCGCTTCACGGCACGGGCCTGCTTCTGGCCCTTGGACGTGTTGATCGTCTGTTCCAGCTCCTCGCACTCGGCCTCCAGGTCGACCTGCTCGAGCAGGTCGCGGACCGACTCCGCGCCCATGCCACCCCGGAAGTACTCACCCCAGCCGAATGGCGATCCGAAGCGATCGTTGAGCTCGCGGAAGACGGCCTCGTCGTTGATCACGTCCTTGATCTTCATCTCCTGGAAGGTCTTCCAGACCTCCTCCATGCGCTCAGACGCATCGTCGAGGTAGGCCTCGGTGTCGGAGATCTCCGCCTCGAGCGACTTGCGGGTGTCCTTGACGAGCTTCGAGCGCTCGGAACCCTCGAGCTTCTTCGGGTTGACGCCGAGGGCATCGGCCCACAGCTCGTCCTCCTCGTCGAACTTGTCCTTGGTGCCCTCGTCCTCCAGCCAGGCGATCCGGCGCTCCAGCGACTCGCGGAGCTGCTGGGTGCGCTGCTCGCGCTCGGCAGCGTAGGCGTCGAGGATCTTCTTGACCTCCTTCTCGAGCTTGGGGAGGTCCTTCTCGCGCGCCTCCGCGTCGATCCAGGTGACGATCGAAGCGGCGAAGTAGAGGACCTTCTCGAGCTCCTTTGGAGGCATGTCGATCAGGTAGCCGATCCGGCTCGGCACGCCCTTGAAGAACCAGATGTGGGAGACGGGCGCCGCGAGGTCGATGTGACCCATGCGCTCACGCCGCACCTTGGAGCGCGTCACCTCGACGCCGCAGCGCTCGCAGACGATCCCCTTGTAACGGACCCGCTTGTACTTGCCGCAGTAGCACTCCCAGTCCTTGGTTGGACCGAAGATGCGCTCGCAGAACAGCCCGTCCTTCTCGGGCTTCAGGGTCCGGTAGTTGATCGTCTCCGGCTTGGTGACCTCACCATGGCTCCAGCTGCGGATCTTCTTGGAGGAAGCGAGGCCGATCTCTATCGCGTCGAAGTTGTTGATGTCGATCAGTCCTTTGGGTGGTCGCTCGTCAGTGGGTTACTCCTCAACCTTCGTCTCCTCCTCGGCGCCGGCGCCATTCGTGCTGCCGCCCTCTCCCTCGGCGACCACCTGCTCCTCGCGCTCGTCGGCCGCCCCGGCGCCGTCGCCGCCCTCCGCGCGCACGCCGGAGAGGTCGATGCCGAGCTCCTCGGCCGCGCGCAGAAGCTCGTCGTCCTCCTCGCCCATGTCCACGGCCCCTTCCTCGGCGACCAGGTTGACGTCGAGGCCGAGGCTCTGGATCTCCTTCAGCAGGACCTTGAACGACTCGGGAACGGAGGGCTCCGGGATGTTCTCCGACTTGACGATCGCCTCGTAGGCCTTCACCCGGCCGACAGTGTCGTCGGACTTCACGGTGAGCATCTCTTGGAGCGTGTACGCCGCTCCGTAGGCCTCCAGCGCCCAGACTTCCATCTCGCCGAAGCGCTGGCCGCCGAATTGCGCCTTGCCGCCGAGCGGCTGCTGAGTGACCAGCGAGTACGGCCCGGTCGAGCGCGCGTGGATCTTGTCGTCGACCAGGTGGAGCAGCTTCAGGATGTACATGTAGCCGACGGTCACCTTCTGCTCGTACGGCTCGCCCGTCTTGCCGTTGAAGAGCCGCACCTTCCCGGAGGTCTTCCGGCCGGCCGGCCGCTTCTTGTCCACGGCGAACTTCACCGGCGAGTCCGGGTTCTGCTCCGCCCAGCGCGTGAGCGCATCGTCGACCTCGGCCTCGGTCGCACCGTCGAAGACAGGGGTCGCGACGGGAGTCGGGTTCGGCAGCTTGAGCAGCTGGTTCTCGCCCGGCCCGTCGCCGTTCCCTTCGGCGAAGACGCCGTGGGCGGCCGCCCAGCCGAGGTGCGTCTCGAGGATCTGGCCGATGTTCATCCGGCTCGGCACGCCGAGCGGGTTCAGCACGACGTCGACCGGCCGTCCGTCCTCCAGGAAAGGCATGTCCTCCTCGGCCACGATGCGGGCGATGACGCCCTTGTTGCCGTGGCGGCCGGCGAGCTTGTCGCCCTCGGCGATCTTGCGCTTCTTCGCCACGTAGACGCGGACGAGCTCGTTCACGCCCGGCGACAGGTCGTCGCCCGCGTCGCGCGAGAACGTCTTCACGTCGATGACCTTGCCGCCCTCGCCGTGCGGGACCTTGAGCGACGTGTCGCGGACCTCGCGTGCCTTCTCCTTGAAGATCGCGCGGATCAGCTTCTCCTCCGCGGTCAGCTCGGTCTCGCCCTTGGGCGTCACCTTGCCGACCAGCAGGTCGCCCGAGCCGACCTCCGCGCCGATGCGGACGATGCCGCGGTCGTCGAGGTCCTTCAGCGACTCCTCGGAGCGGTTCGGGATGT
>WNGD01002470.1_pt1 | contig 21781 bp, 16 predicted proteins | sample 5400671 | NCBI WGS metagenome assembly WNGD01 (sample SAMN13153369, study PRJNA577476) | soil metagenome | isolation source: 40 cm soil or saprolite under grassland replicate 2 | place: USA:California | collected 2016-06-15 | reverse complement strand
CCCCGGTTGCGCCTGGTCGGCGCCGAGCCCGACGTCGGGTGTGATCGGGCCGCCGAACGTGACGTCCTCGGCCTGGGTACGTGTCTGGAGCAGCCGGCCGAAACCGTCGGAGTACTCCACGGTTTCGATCGTGTCATCTCGCTCTGGTAAGGGGACGTCAGTTTCGGTGACGTGATGGACGCGGCGGATGGTGCGCACGGAGACGGGTTGCGCGCGGTCGATGAAGGCGCGGAAGTCGTAGACCAACCGGAGCCCTGGCGTCGCGAGGGTGTCGCCCTCATTCTGGCCGGTCTTGCCCATGGTCGCGGTGCTGTCGAGCAGTCCCAAAGGCGTGAAGGTGAACGCTGTGCGATTGCCGTTGGGCTCGGTGACTTGGGCGGGTTGCATTACCCGGTAATCGTAGTCCGCGACGCTCGTGAGGCCGACGGGGCGTATCGCATCCTTGGGCAGCGTTACAGAGACTGGAAGTAGGGCATACGAATCGTACGTGATGCTCGTCGCGTGGCCGAGCGGATCCCGCTTTGCCGTGACGAGCCCGTACGTTCGGCCGCCCAAACCCGCTTGAAAGTCGTAAGCGCGCTGTTCCGTCGCCGCGTAGAATCCGGGCGTGCAGACTGGGTCTACGCCGTCGTGAGCGACGTAGCCCGCGAGCGGGGGCAGCCGGTCGCGGAACTCCTGCGGGTAGTCAGCGGTCCACGCAGGCGGACCGGGCTGAACCAGGTATGGCGGTGCTTGGCCGCCGTACGCTCTCGCGATGATCGTGTCGGTGAGGACGAGAGTCTCGGTGCGCGCCAGCGCGCCGTAGTCGCCCAGCGTGCCCAGCGGGAGGAGGCCTTCGAACGCGACGCCGTCATAGAAGCTGAGGGTCTGCGCGAAGACCTCGGCCTGGACCGTCCCCGCGGCAATGCCGTCGCGCAAAGTCATAAGAGCGGATCGGCCGTCCGTGCCGCGACGCTGTCTGTCGGCCGGAGCGACCTCGTAGGTCGTCGTGCGCGCGAGGCGATCCACGATGTAGCGCTGGTCGTCCCGCTGGGCGAATGACGTCACCACGTGCGTAGCGAGGAACGGCTCCTTGGGCGCGTCCGCCGAGCGGAAGTCGTAGCCCCGCGGCGCGGCAATGCTGATCTGCCTACGCGGCCGGCCGTAGCGGTCGTACTCATCGGTGAACTTGAATTGCGTGAGCGGGTCGGTGCCCCGTTCCCACTGCGTGGTACGTTCGGCTAATACATGTGGGAAAAAGACACGGGTCTGCCACTCGGGTGGCGTGCCTGGCCACGGGTCGCCGACTGGCAAGGATCTGACGCCATGCAGGTATTCCGTGACAGTGTACGGGCGATCCCGGCAGTCCGTGTCGTCGAGGCCGTACAACTCCGTGCGAAGGACGCGGCCGCGCAGCGTGCGCAGCGCATCGCGCTTCACGCGGCGAGACAATCCATTCAAGAAGCTCGTCATGGAGTCTGGGCGGCTGAGCGCCGGGGGATCCCGGGACCAGAACTCGCCGCTGAAATCGGTCTCGTGCCAGTCGCCGAATTCCTCCCCGATAGGGCCCTGGTGGAACCAGGTCCGTGTCTCGGTGGGTGGGGAGAAGAACTCCCGCTGACCCCCTTCGCTGAACGCCTCGGTGTCCCGCTGGTCCACGCGCCCGAAGCCGCGGAACTCGCGCTCCGCTCCATCCCAGTAGCCATGGTGATAGCTGTACTCGGTCGTGAGCTTGCCGTCTGACAACGCGTCCGTCACGGAGACGTTCGCCACCACCTGCACCGGGAATGGAAGCGGCGTCTTCCAGCGGGTCGCTGGACGCGCTTCGTCCTGCAGATAGAACCGCGTCGAAGGCGCGTAGTCGACTTGGGTGAGCGCGCCCATGTGGTTGTCCATCTGATTCAACAGGTACGGCTTGGTTCCCCCGGTGAAGTCGAGGAACCACATCTGGGCGCGCCCCAGGGTGCCGGCGTCGGTGCTCCACAGCACGCCACTGATTCCGCTACCCAAGAGGTCCGTCAGACGCAGTGCATCCATATCGGTGACCGGCGGCGTTCCCTCGATCGTGATTGGGTCGCTCCACGCATTGCCGCTCCGATTGATCCAGAGCGTCACCTGCGTGTCGCCGACATACACGAGGTCGGCGGCGCCGTCGCCGTCCACATCGCCGAGCAGGAGGCGCTTCGGGTCGTAGCCCAGTTCATAGTCCGCGACCGCATCGTGGATGTTCGGACCGTTCCGCATCACGACGGGCTTCGCCCAATGGCCGTAGCCTAGGGCGGGCCAGTATTGCACGTTGCCGTCGTAGAGGAGCACGATGTCCTGGAGCCCATCCCCCGTCATGTCCGCCCATCGCACTCTGGGGTCGGAAAAGTCCACATCGGGGAACACGTCGATCGACTGCCGCTCCACCCGCGTGCGGTAGCCCCACCCGGTGGCGGGATTGTTGAAGTAGCACTCAAAGCTCGTGGCGGACCGGATGGCGTCGGTGACACCGTCGCCGTCCAGGTCCACGGGCCGTCGCCGTTCGCGTCGAGGAGCTGCACACCTGGATCTGCGAGGCCGACGCCGGCGGGCGCCGACGCCATGTCGCGCGGCAGCGCGAATTGCCCTCCGCCCACGTTGCGCCAGTAGCGCACGCTGCCGTTCATCTCCAGGATATCGGGCAATCCGTTCCCGATCACGTCGACCAGTGCGAGGTCACGATCGCCCAGGGAGCGCGCGGGCATTTCGGGCCCCGTGACCGCCATGAGGTCCCGCCGGTTGGGGTCGAACTGGGTGTAACCGAACTCGAGCGGCGGCAGTGACTCCGAAGCCGCACCGTCGTGTCCCTCGACGACGATCTGGGTGAGCAGGGACACGTGGTTCGGCGGTAGCTGCTCGGGAGGCGCGTAGATCAGGTGGTACGTGCGCGTGAGAATGTCCGCGCCGGGGTGCATCCAGACGTCGATCCGGCTGCAACGCCGCACGGTGCGGATCTCGAACCCCGCCCGGTAGTCTGAGAACGGGTCCGGACGATCCTCATACGTGAAGGCGACGGTGACGAGGAACTTGCGGTCGGGATCGGCGCCGTAATCCGCGTACCGTACCTCTTGCAGGTAGCACTGCTCCCAGTAATGGTTGCCGTCGCGCTCGATCTCGCGCTCGTACGCATATTCGATGCGGTTGGCAAACGGATCGACAGTGGACGTCAGCTTCCACGCGAAGATGTGCGTTGCGTCGTCCGGGTTCGCGATGATCGCGAGGTCGCGCCACGTCGGGTCACCGGTCGCTGGTCGTGGCGTCCCGTACGTGCTGACGAGACCATCCTTGCTGTCGACGGACCAGTAGTCATCGAGCGTGGGCTGCACCGTGCGATGGTGCCGGATGCGCGCGAACAGCCCCTCGGTGCGCGGGGCGTAGGCCGCGTACGCCGCGCTGGGCTCTACCGGCACGGGCACGAGGTCCTCGGCGCCGGAGAGGATGAAAACATCGCGCTCTGAATCGAAGGCGTCGCCTCCATGCTTGTACTGCGGCACGCCCTTCGATGTCTTACGCGAAACACCGGGCACACTCAAGCTCCAGCCGAGTCCGAACGGACCGTTCCCGTTGCCGGTGCTGTAGAGGAGACTCAGCTGAGGTTGGAAGCCGTTGCGCCCAGGAGGGAGGGCGATCGGTACGGTGAAGTTGCCGGTGCCGGTATGCAGGTCAGGGCTGAACTTCTCGCCGATCCCCTTCAGAGCGCCGCCGCCCTGTGGGAGGGAAATGACTTGCCCTGAGCCGCCCGCGTTGCTCATCCCGGGACCTTCCCCGACGCTCCCGCCCGCGGCTCACCGCAGTGGTCCGCAGGACGTGTACTGATTGCGCTTCGCCTTAGATACGGAGCCCGCCCGGTCACCCCGGATGGGAGGGCCTTGCCGGGGCTATCGGATAAGCTCTCGACGGTAGTATGCAGGTCGAGCGGGTCGGTTGATAGGGCGTTTTTGCGGCATCGTAGGGTGAAAGCGCGGCACGGTATCTCTGTTCCGTCCCAGCCTGGAACCAGGGCCACCGGGCTTGATACCTGAGCCCGCTGCGGGCGTTGGCGGGTAACGACGGCGGCCGTCGGCTCTCTCAGCACGGGGGCCAGCGACACTAACAGGCGATCCGCGGGTTCCCACATACGCGGGAAACGGTGCGCTTGGCGTATCAAGCAGCCCTCAAGGGGAGCGCGGAGCCCCGAACTACCGGAGCCGGCCGATCACCTTCATTTCGCGCCCGTCAGTTGCCCCTCCGGGATTCGAACCTGGTTTACGTGATCCGGAGCGGCGACGATGCGGGCGGGCATTTCGTACAACTTGCACGGAGACGGTCACTTGACGAGCATCGGTGCCCGCTTCGAAACCCGAAAACGCCCCGAGTTGCCCGGAGAAACTGCTGCAAAACTGCTGCACGCCGGAGTTTCACGTGGCGGCCGCCGAGAGCATCGAGGGCCACTTCGTGACCACGTGCGGGCAATTCAGATGCGCGGTGCCTTCGCGATGCCGGCGTTGCTCTTCGACCCTAACAACTACTCGGGACTTCACGCTCTACAGCGCAGCCCGAATCCTAGGGTGGGTCTCCTTCAAACCGGTGCCTGGAACGGCGACCCTTGAGTCAGATGTTCTTGACCTTCTTCACCAACTCATCGTCCGAGAGTGCCCCAGCGCTCAGGATGGCATGAACGCGAGCCGTTTGCCTCCTGATAGGATGGACCACGTCGCTAAACTGGTATACCAAGCCCGCAGACTCCAGGATCTCCACCACGTCGTCCACGGCGTCGAGGACGGGACCCGGACGCATGCCCCGCTTGAGCGCCTTCACCTTGCGGCCACCGCCAGCCTGGAGGTAAAGTTTTCTCAGGATCGTGAAGAGTGCCTTAACCGCCGGTTCAAGGCTCGACCGCAGGATTGCGGCATTAGTGGACAGATTATCGAACTCGCCGAACTGACACTCCTGGAACATGCTCTTCGGAAGTCCGTCCTCAGAGGGTACGCCGCTGACCTTCTGGACGGTGCACCGAAAAAACATAACAGTCGAAGCCTCAGGATTCGAGCCGAGTATCACCTCGTCTACGAGGCACCCACGTATCTTCAAGTTGGTAATCTGGATGTCCTCCAAATCGATGACCCCAATCGCCACTCCCTCAAGGGCGGCACCAAGGCAGTCGAGCGTTCCCGCTTCTCGAGCCATCTCCAGAGCAACCGCTACGCAATCAGCCGCGATCTGAGGTTCGTACTGACGACTTCCTTCTATCCCAGCCACGCGCATTCCGATTGCAATTACTGTCGCCGGCGCTGCCTGCGCCCGCTGCAGGAGGTAGCTCGCCATCGCTACGCCTTTCTCTGGCAGCGCTCCCAGCCAGCTCCTGGCACCCTTCCCGCCGACGTTCTCTAGAACAAACCGAGAAATCGCACTGCCTTGGAGCGCCGCAAGAAGGTCAGTATCGATGAAAGAACGAACGGTTGGATCCTGCTCTCTTTGGGCCAGCCCAGGTAGCCTCTGCAGCTGCATTAGTACACCTTCCCCCGGGATCATACCCGTTTCAAGACGATATGCCTCGGCCAAGTCGATACCACTGATGGGGCCGGTCCCGGAAGGGGTCGCTCTCACGTCACACGCGAGTCGTTCCAGTACCTTCCGGACCGTTTGAGGGTCCATCACGGCTCGCTCGTGTTCAGCCTCCCGTTGACAGACCAGGTCCAGAAATTGATCCCACGCATAGCCGAAGCCCCTCGTCGAATCGATCGCCACGATGGCCTGCAGCAGATTCTGATACGCGAGATAACCGAGAAGCAGCGGCTTGCGAGGCAACCAATCGGGCAGGGGTGTGTTCACGCCATTCCTACTCAAGAACTTCGTCGCCTGCTCTTCGGTGAACTCACCCAGCCGAATCAACGTGAATCGTCGTCCAGATATCCCAACAGCATGCTGCAGCTCGCGTTCGTCGTCGAAGTAGTGATCGCGCCCGCAGAGCAAGACCCCCGTGCCCGCCGGCAGTTTCACCAATAGGTCTCGGACCGCCTGCACTGCCTGCGCACGCGCGAGCCGCATGAAATTCAAATCGTTGGCACGGGCGACGGCTTGCGACGCCAGTTCGTCGAAGCCGTCGAGTATCAAAGCCGCTATCCCCGCCCGGCATGCGACGATGAGGTCCTCCCTCCGAGTGAAGCCTATTGCTCTAGCGTGCCGCTCGAGAATCTCATCCCCGTAGACTTGCCCCCAATGCTCTCGCAGGTTGATTGCGACTGGCACGGCCGTCTGAACACCTGCCAGATACGTCTTTTCCAGTTGAAAGAAGACCTCGCGGGCGGTGAGACTCTTTCCAGATCCGAATGGAGCGACCAAGACAAAGAACTCACCTTGACTCAAGCCATTCGTGATGTCACCAACTCTGACGGGGGTCCACGCTCCCTTACTCTCTTTCCCACTTCGCCGCATCATCGGTAGCTCGATGTACTCGGTTTCGTCAATTGTGATGCTGCCATCCTTTAGGTTTCGAGCCGAGCCGAACGCGTGGACGCGTCGCTTGGCGAGATAGTCGTGGCCGTTGAAGAATCGACTACGGAAGTTCTCGAGTGTGAGTGCCTGGACTCCGTTCTTTTGCGCTAGTTGAACGTGCTCCGCAGCAAGCTGAGTTTGTGTTATGAACCACTTTACCGCGGGCAAACCTCTCTTGGATTCGACCCTTTCCGCGGCGTTGAGTTTCTTGATGTCATCCTTCGCCTTGTCCAGGCGCCGACTAGTTGTCGCCATGATCAAATGTGAGACGTCTCGCAGACGCACTACACCATCGAGTTCGTGGAGAACCGGATCCTTCGTGTAATGAGCGGGTTGACAGTCACCCGGTGCCAAGCCAAACACTGCTTCCGCGACACGGCGAACCTCCGCCTCGAATGCCATCTGCGATTCATAGTCAGTCATCACATGACCAGTGTCCACTGTGCCGAACCCTCGCGTGGCCGGCCGCGCCCACCACTAGGCCACGGGTCTTATTCGAGGTTGCCAAGCCGGGGAGGACGGTTGAGGACAAGCCCCTGACTAGATGTCTACATACAGGATGGCTCCACTCGGGTGGAACAGCTAGGGGCCGCCCACTCGGAATCAGAAGTGTGTACAAGCCGGCCAGGACGCGCGAAGTTGGCGCGAGTCCGCGCCGCTGCGGCCGCCCGGAGTCCACTTGAGCTGACGCGGCGGGTTCGGGCGGCGCGGTCAACTCGCAGATCCGACTTGAGGTTTGTGACGTGCGAGGCTCACCGTAGAAGCGTCACTCACGACTTTCTAGTTCAGGAGAACCTCTACTCGCCGACTGCGTCCAATGGCGCGACGCCTCAAGGGAAGCCTGTCAGCTCCCGCGCGTAACGGAGTCTACTGTTTCGTAGCCGGAGCTTCTGTCGATCTTGACTGAGCCTGCATGGCTTTGATCACCTCCGCCATGTTCAACGGCGGTAGGAGAACAGGTCCCAGCCGACTCTGCGCCGTCAGCGACGTGATGGTCTCTCGAAGGTAGGGAACCAGCAAGACGGGGGCCTGCAGTGACGCAAAGCCGGCCAACACTGTCCGGTCCGGCGCGTCGCGCAGAGTGAAGACCCCTTCAACCGCAGCTGTCAGTTTGGCAAAGAGCCGCTTGTCAGCCGGCGGCTCTAGTGTTGCGCGAACCGTGACGAAAGCCCGGTCGCCGCCGTCACCGTACGTCACCTTCACGTCCAGCAGGATCTCTATCCCCTCCAGCTCATTCGTCGGGGCCAGTTCCGTCTCTTCGACATCAACGAAAGTCGCTTCCCTAACCCACACGCGTTCAAACCGAAGAGCGCTGAGCTGCTGCGGCTCGATCTTGTGTTTCATGCAGCCAGCGCGAGTTCGCTGTTCGCGGCGACCGTCGCGAGCTCCTGCGAGCCATCCTTACTGATCTGAAGTCTCAAGCCCGCCAAGTTGCCTTGCCAGACTGCAGAGCCGACAATCGACGGTGACGGCGGAAAGGCAAAGAAGTTCGCGTGCTCGGTCAGTGGCGCGCTGACCGACGAGGAATAGAGAGTTGCCGTGAAGGACACCCTTGCTGGACCGACTGCAGCCAGCTTCAGTGGAAGGAGCAATACTTCAGATTGCTCGATGTTGCGCGCGAGACTTGCAACATCCTCAACCGTTAGAGACCAAGGCTCTCCAATGACAAACGTGGCGCTGGCACTGACGCTCGCGCCGCTCTGCAAAGCGCGACCTGAGACTTGTTGCCACTTGCGCAGCTCACGCGCCTGGAACTGTGCCGCAGTGTCTGAAGTCGATCGGATACGGCGGCCGAGCCGGGGGCTCTTTCCAAGCCGGCGCTCATTTAGGGAGGCCCAGTAGGCGTCTCTAACGACGATTGTAGCCTCATCCTGACATTGGCCAAGCCGGAAGAGTAGATCAACCTCGAGAACAGGCCGCGCGTTCCATACGGCAGCGTAGAGCCGCACTCCTAGGCTCGTTTCCTCAGGATTCAGCCGTACATCCTCGGACGTCCAAACGAAACCGGATTCCGAACCGGCGTACAGCGGCGCTACGAGATACTCGGGAGAACCGCGAGACGCGGCGAAGGGGCCAGCAAGCACAACCGCACGCCCGTCCTCAACACCGAGAACGGACCAAATCGATCCCACGGGGTATTCCGCCACCGCCCTAATCATTCTCCTATTACCCTAGCGCCCGCAAGGGGTATTGGCGTTCCTAAAGTCCATGTTGCCTCAAAGTCGTCAGTTCGTCCATCTTCGCACGTTTGAGGCGGCACACGTATCGCCGAAGGGCCTCGGGTGCAATCCTGAACGCCGCAGTCATTCGAAACCGTGTGTGGGCATATAACGCGTCCTCCGGTTCACAGTCATTGGGTTCCACAACGAGTGCGACCTCGTCAGCGATCGGCTCCCTCGTCTTTGATCCTGGTGCGATCCGAACCGGCCCACCTGAGAACTGGCTCCCGCCGACCACAAGGACCGGGTGCAGGCCAGGCTCTGGTATCAGGAGATCGTCGTTGTCAGCCCACCAGATCTCGCCGACGTGCGGCTCGCGCTGAAGGCGCTTCAGCAGCGCGCGAACCAGGTTTCGTCCTCGAAAGCGAAGCTACCATCACCACGCCACCGGCATTGACGAGCGCGGCGACCAAAACTATGAAGCCCGTCCTTGCGAGCATCACCCTTTCTCTCGCCCACGTACCCAAGAAGTGCCTCACAATCGCGTGTTCTCAGCCCCGCCCCCAATCTGGGATTTCGATGCCTGGCTCGATGTTGGTGCAAGAGCTCACGCCAACTAAGTATCGCCAAAGGCCAAGCCGCTTGGTCAGCTCGAGGGGTATCTTCTCCAGTTGCCGCCACCATTCCCTCGTATCCGGTACTGCAATGCCGTACGCCATGTCATCACTCCAGATCTTCATGGATAGCAGCAGTTGCCCGAGAGAGGAATAGCGTGCCTGTTCTCGCTGCCTCCCTGATTCGCCATCAACCTCGATCAATCGTATACCCTTCCGGATGCTGGGCTACAACGTCTACCGGACCGAACAGGTCGTGGCTGCCAATGATCACTCCAAGTCGACGCAGCTCGCGGAGCGCCTCATTGGCGCGCCTCACCTTCCCCCTCGGGTGTCTCCCCCCCACCCCCCTTTCCATCGGGTCAACGTGCATTGTAAGGCGCCAACCGGCTGACGCCTGAAATGGAAACCTCGCGAGGCCAAGCTTGACCTCGAGTTGATACAGCTTCTCCTGCATGGACGACCTCTCAATACCTGGGACGCGGCCACCTTCTGCCGCCTTGCTGCGCGCCGCAACTCGGAAGGACGCTGCGGGTCGCTTTCCTAGCATCACTGCCGCATTTTCGCCTGTTGGTGCCGCAAAAACACCCTAGCGTATTCACAGAATGCGGCCATGGTTAGGCCGAGACGCGCGAACCCTCGTGAGCGGTCATCGGCCGACTAAGTAAGCAGTCTCCCTAGTCCACGGGCAAGAGCGGAGACGCGTGCGTCGTTGTCCAGGGATCCCACGAAGGCCTTGCGCGTTTGGATCGCATTCCAACATTGGTGGTGGCGCGATAGTTGTCCTCGCTCTAAATGAACGACAAGTGACGCCGAACCTCGCAACTACAGGGGGACGATGACGACGTCAGGCCCGCCGCCGCGGAACTTCCATCCCTTCGTTCCTGCTCTCGGCCCGCTTGAGCATCGCCTTTACCGCCTAAGCCGCCAGCTTACGGGCACAGGTCTCGATGTCGAAGTCGTGGAAGGCTTGGCGCGTGAAGCGGAGGGGGACTGGCGGGGCAATCGAGACTCAGAGCGTAAGCTGCGATGGGCATTAGCTCTTTCCATTCTGTCAGACATCCTGGTTGCCGGAGGAACGATTCATTGCGTTGACTCTTCATTGCACGTTGCCTGGCCTGACTGGAGCTCTGAGGAGGGAGCTCGTGGCCTGCGGCGTGCACTGGAACGCCTTCGTGATGAAATGAGGTATGGCCACGTCACCCCCGAAGTCATCGATGTTCTCCCAGCTTCGATGACACGAGATGCGGTCACACAACTCATCAGCGAGGGGGCCTTCGAGCTTCGAGAGGCGGAAGACAGCCATCCGTCCGGCGTTCTATACGGCGACGTCTTCGCGGCTGCACGACGGTACTGGACTATGCCGCACCGCGATCGGGAAGGTCGCAACCGGCGGTATGTCCTCACCGTGACGCACCCATCCCAACGATGGCCCCTACCCGCGGGCATCCTCGAGGTCGGCGACCCGTCCATGCTGGCACGGGATCGTGACGCAGCACTGGGCTTGACCGCGCCCACTTTCAACGAGTGGTTGGCGACGCCCGCGAAGGCCAGGGATCGATTGACAGGACTCGAGGCGCGCCTTCTGGGTTTACACGGTGCCCTGAAGCCGATCCCAGGCGTTCGGATTAGCCGGTCGAGCTACGAGAACCAGTTCGACAGCATCCCCTCGCTTGAGCACGACGCGCTAGGCCGCTCCAAGTCAGAAGAGGACCATACGACCAAGAAGCGCAAGGCATACTTGGCGCGGCTCTTGAGAAGTCTGCGTGCAGTGGCCGCTTGGAGGGCTGGCTCGGAGCCTCAAAGCGGTGATACTTCCGCAGTCGTGCGCGCCGTGCGTGACCTGACAGTGCCTCGTGTAACGCTGGAGCTCACGCTCTGCGGTGCGCTGCCCCCCTTCTCGCGAGCTCTGGTCGGCAAGCTGGTCGTTGCGTTCGCAGGTGATCCAAGAATCCGAGGGATTTGCAGCAGTGAACCGGGCCAGATCATGGCGTCCGTTTTCGAGGTCGCCAAGTTGCAGGAGCACCTCCCTACCGATGGCGCGATTCTTCTGACCACCAAGGGATTGTTCCCCCACCACTCCGCGCAGTACACCAGGGCCGAGCTTCCCAGAGAGCATAGTGACCTCCGGGTGCAGATGCGGAAAATAGGCATGACTACCGGGATCACCGCCAGCTTGATGTCGAAGCGAACATACCGGCTCGCGCGGGCTTTCTTGGCGTTGCCCTTTCAGCGGCGTACTGTTGCAGGCATTTTTGGATCGGGAGGAAGCAAGCGCCAAAGACGCATCGAGGCTGCGGTGATTTCCCTGGGACTGCCGGAAGCGATTATCCATCCTCGTCTCCAGCGGCCGGTCTACGCAGCCGAACTCGCCCTCAACCTACGCGACGTTTGCATTTTGAACGAGCGCCCCCGCTTTTCAGTGTCGACCTCCGGCGCGCGCAGCTATGCACGCGAAGCCCAAGAGCTATGGCGATCACATTGGTTGCCTACAGCTCGGAGGCGACTGACGGAGGGCGATCGCGACGTGATTACAGGCGTGCGACAGTTCATCGGTGAGTCGGGTCTCAATGCTACCCGTTGAATTCCGCGAATTTCTGGGCTCGTTCAAGAATGCGGAAAGCCTCTCTCCGGAGCTACAAGCGGCTATTGCCGTTGATACCGGCCTGGAGGCGATTGTCAGGTCAGCGCTCCGCGACGGTCGGTGCGTCATCATCGCCGGATCAGCGGGATCAGGGAAGACGCACCTCGTCCGCTCCGTGTTGAGAGGCCTCGGATCTGAAGTGACCGTAGCCCGGCCGGGGCAGAGGCCTCGAGATGCGCACGTCCTTGTCGTGGAAGATGCAACGGAGTTCGACGCCGCAGAGCGCGTTGCAATTGTCAATTCTGAGTCTCGCACTCGCCTTGGAACACTGGTCGCCATCAATGAAGGCCCTCTGCTTGAGACGGCTTGCCAACCTGGGGGAGACATCCTCCAACGCGCATTGATGGTGCTTCATCGAGCGCACCGTGGCGTGATCCAACCATTCGATCCAGGGGCGCCAACCGTAATCGATATGGGGGCGTTCGACCCGTTGGGGAGTGAAGTCGTAACTCAGGTCCTCGGGTTACCGTTGCTCGCGACCATGCTAGAAGCACCTGAGTGCAGCTGCGATCCACAGGATTGCCCCCGCCGACGCGCGTGGCGACAGCTGCGGTCAAGAACGGTGAGGGAGCGCGTGGCTGCCACGCTACGCGTAGTCCACGCCCACGAACGGGAGTGGCTCTTCCGCGACCTGTGGGACTGGGTAGCTGACTTAGCCCTCGGTGGTTCTTGCGACAGCGATCCGCCGACGTCACCGTGGTTTTGGAGGGTGTTCTATGGCGAGACGCGTCTGTCGGCCGCCCTGCGGGAGGTGATATCCCCGGATGACGTCCCTTTACCACGGCTCGACGCTCGAATCTACTACGGGGACTGGGAAGTCCTTGAAGCGGATCTGCTGCCCGAAACGGAGCTGATTCAGCAGAGTAGGAATGGGGACGTCGAAAACAACCCTGCGACCTTCAGGTACGTGAAGGCCCAAGTGCTGTTTCTTAGTGCGCACATAGACCTGGCCGGGCAGGTGCTTTCGCGAGTACCGCTCTTTGGCCATCAGACCGGTGCGTTTCTCAGAACCCTCAACGAGTACTTCGCGTTCGGTCTCCGCGCCGGGTCGGAGACCGTTCTAGACCTGTTTGTGGAGCATGCGGTGGAGCGTCGCACGGAGCACGTAGACGGTGTCATTAAGCTCGGTGAAGCGGAGGCAGGTGGATTTGAACTGAAGAGACCGCAGGTTTTGGCGAACCATCCAGACGGAGAGGTGAAAGAAGGTGCTGGCGGCCTATTCCTCGTGCACAAAGACACAGAGTCGTCATTTCGAATTGATGGGGAAAGGCTGAGGCTGCTGCGGCGCGGAAGGACCGTGCGCTCAGCTGACCGCGCCCAGGTCGACCTTGACTGGGATCTGTGCCAGTTCTTCGAGGGCGTGTTGCGCAAACGCCGTTGGCCGCGGGAGTTCTCGGTGCTCAGGTGCGACTTTTCAAGAATGCGCTCCTCGGAACTCCGCTACCGTGCGAGCGCCAACCCAGCGCTCGTCGAGGAGGCATAGGGTGCCTAGGAAGAGAGCTAAGCTGCGGGGGAAGCGGGACTTCCTCTCGGACTCGATTCCGTTGCTGGTCGGCCGCAACCCGAACCGAGTCGCTCCCGCTCATATCACAAACGGATTCACATGCAGCGCGGTGGGACCTGGTGCGATGGCGGGCCCGGTTCGGGCCCTGGTTCGCGAGTACCTTGCGGACGGCTCCATCAACTGGCTTAGCCAAAGCATCGCGGCGGATACAAGACGACGTCATCAGTTTGCCGACGCGCTAGGAATCGTGATCAACCCTGACAAGCGGGTCTTTCCGAAGTCGGGATCCTTTTTTCCGTTGCATGCCGCGCTGGTCGACCGAAACATTTCCGATGATGGTTTTGGCCGAGACATTTGGCGCCTTTTGTCTTCATGCCGCAGGGACGCTCATGACATCATTAAAGCCTTGTTGAGCGTGCAGGAAGTGGAGGATGGTCTCTGCGCACTGGGAGCGGCCATGGGTGCGGGGCAAGACACGGCGGAAGACCGCTCCTCCGACAGACCGTGGCCGTGGCTCGACGAAGGAGCGTCCCCCCTAGCGAAGAAGTTCAGTAAGTCGCTAGCCAATCTTGTGCTGAACCCTGTGGTTCTGGACGAGGCGCGGGTGCGCTCGGTAAGACTTGCTTCTCTCAGCCGCGCCGTCGCGTGCGCCGCATTCGTTGGCTCGCTCCGCGCCCCAGAACTCAGCCTAAGGAAGCCCAGATCCTGGAGTGACGTCGCACCCTTGTTTGTGTATGGCGGTGTCCCGCCCGGACAAGCACGTGGGTTGGCTGTGCGACTGGCGTCTCGCTCATTCAAAGCGGTTGTCGAAGCGCAACTCGCGGCTCTACGTGACGCGTTTTCCCGTCGCCTCGAGGGTGCTCGTATCCCGCGGCAGACCCCTCGTGGACAGCAGTTCGACGCAGTCCTGTCGGTTGCCTTCCCCAGTGTCCCCGTGGGTCTCCGTGACACGGTTGTTGCCGAGATCGGCTGGAACGATGACCGTTCCAAGGCTGCGAGGCAACTTGCCCGCGCGGTCTATCCTCCCGGGCATCTTGAATCCGCATATCGGACCATCGGCAGGATGATTGGACTCGCCGGCCCCGACCGTGGCTTCGGTACTCCGCGCTTCCTGCTGGAGACACCCATGCTCGCTCTCCTCGTGGCGGCGACGGCAGACTCGAACATGCCCGTCTCTTACCAAGATTGGCTCGACGCGGTGTACGACCGGTTCGGATTAGTGTTAGGAACCGGAACGCACACTGACGCCATCGAGCTCCTGCAACCGCTGGGATTTGGCGGTGCACTCGAACACGCAGTGGAAGAGAACCATGACCTCCTCCGCCGCCGACTAGTGAGATCCGGTCTAGCGACCGAATACTCCGACGGCGAGACCGAGGTGCACGCCCCGTTTGTGTCGGCGCGAGAATAGTAGATGACCTTCCCGACCGTCATAGACGCAGCCGCCGATGTGGTTCGCGAGGCCCTCGAGACCAGCCAGGATAGGTTGGTCCGGCTGGACTGTAGTGCGCATTTCGCAGTTCGCCGTTTCATCGATGTTCTGGACTCGAACGGGCAGCATCGCTTCGGACTCACGACGCCAGTAAAGGACGTGGACGTAGGGCGGAGCTCTCGCATATCACACGATCCAAGACAAATCACGCGCTGGCGGAACGAGTCCGTCTCACAGCGTCGACAGAACCCGTTGGTCATCTTGGGTCGCGCGTCAGGGAGGAACGAGGCAGGATTGCGCCGGTGCCGCGTGATCATCTCTGAATCCGCTGTTCTCCAAAGGTATCGACGGCTGGGCGAGACATGGATAGCGCAAAAAGTGGAATCGGCGCCTCCCAAGTCCTTCTTCGCCGCGATCGTCGGTATGGCATTAGAGGGACTCATTAGCGTCGACGAACTTGACGACTTCTGCTATCGATCGTTTGACCCGCCGAGTCGCGCTCACGTCGAGCCACAGAAGAACCTTTGGCGACTTGGCCTGTTCCCTGATAGACGAGCCATGGATGGGAATCGCCCTGGCGTGCGACTGTCGCTTAACTACGACCTGCGAGAGATGCTCGTATCGGCACCTGGCTCCGACGCTGAAGAGCGGCGTCGCGCGCGCCTCGTTACCGCGGCGGAGCGTGGTGACGAGGCGGCCACAGCCGCGATCGCCTTCGCCAACTCCCGCAACAAGGAAGCGCTCAAGAACGCCGAACTCGATGCTGTGAGACGTATTCTCGAGGAACGAGACACCGACCCGGACGACTCTCCGCGACGGGGAGGGGGCTTCTACGACGCACTCGGGCACGGCGGAATTGCTCCTCAGCTGGACCGCATCGGGGAGGACTGGGATCCAAATGACGAGGAGTTCTCGGAGAGCGTGGAGATTGACGGCAAGAGGTATGACATCAATTTCGAACGCGACCTATCCGTGGGGCTGGACGACGACGAGGAAGAAGAGCGACCAGGCGTCCGCGATCTCGCAGAAACCTTGTATTGGACAAGAATCGAGGGCTCACAGACTCGTGAGCCGTTTCTTGCAACGCGCCTGCTCGAGGAAGCCGACATAGTCGATCGGCTCGCGGGCACCGGGACGAATTGTGCCGACCTAACCAAGGCTTTCCTTGAGGCCCGAGTGTCCATTGCAGCGCTCATCCCATGGGCGGGCAACCTCGTAGAGTTGCTCACGATGAGCAAGTCAGTGCGAGAGAGAGCCGAGTCGTATCGCATGCGGTGGACGGCCCTCGTGGACTTCGTCCTCAAATGCGAAGATCCCGCGCACACCGAGCAGTTCCGGCAGCGGCTTTGCTACATCGACGCTGACTGGGAATACCGCCAATTGGAGGACGACTCCGTCGAACACATCGGCGCGCAACTACTGCCGATCCATCCATTTGTACTTACGCCTTGCGTCGAGATCGCGCAGTATGCCAGGGCATCGCTTGGCAGGCCCGGACTTGGGAACCAGTTGCGATGGGCCCAAGATCGCAGTACGCCGGCTTATCCCGCGATTTGGATTGGCAACGAAACCTTGTTGCATCGTGAGGGTTCGACCTCACACCCGTTGTTCACGGCCGCCGAGAGAGTAGCGCGTCCGCCACTCAACACCGGCACGGGCCTTGTCCATCTGATACGAGCGTACGTCGGAATGCATCCGTATGCTGCTCAGAGCCTGCGGTTACTCCTTGTCGATCCACCTGAGGGGGGCGGCGTTGCAGCTGCGATCCGTCAGATCTTAAGCGGCGAGGACGTGGAGCGCGTGACGGTGAGCGCAGCTCTTTGGCATGCAGAGAGCGCAAGGTGGGAGGGACTCGGCGTCGACGTGGAGAACTTAGGACGCATAGCGCGACTTGACGATTGGCTCGCTGTCCAACCAGCGTCTCACATCGTCGTCGTGTTCGGTAGGCCTCGCCCGGCGCACGTCGGGGGCTCGCATTCCGGAGCCGGTGGCCCTAGCCGCGGACTCCAAAACGCTCTGACCGTCACCCTGCGGGTGCCTCAACGCATGGGTCCGGCTACTCAAGTCGACGAGCGTGTCCCGTGCGTGACAGTGCAGCCTCGCGATTCCCATGATGTCGTGCAGTTGATCATGCGGCTCACTCGATCGTCGGAGCGCGAGGATCGACTTTTCGAAATTCGACCCCTCTTGCAAGGGGCTGAAGTTGCTGAGTGGGCATCATTTGGTCGTATTGGTGAGTGGCTGGCCTTCGCGGCGCCAAGCCCCATCGGCCTCATCCCGCCCCGTTCACTACCCGAACACGAGCTTGTCTACATTGGCCGCGAGGAAGTCGGTTCCTACGCGCTGTTCGTGTACGCTCATGATCTGTACGCTGTGCGGCGCCGACTGGCCGTCACACTCACACGAGCGCCACTCGCTCCAGTCCCAGGAGAGGTTGAGGCGCAGTTGGAGAAGCTCGCGATGATGGTTCCGAACGGTGTCCTTCGGCTCGGCCGAGGTCCGTCCAACATTATCACTGCTCAGGTCGGCCTCATGGCAGCGTCGCACTTGGCGAGCACGCTCTACTAATGTCTGACGGATACCTCTGCGTTCCCGTTTCGATCGACGCACTGGAATGGACCGAGCACTGGCTAGGACGACAACGGTGCGACCTGCTAGCCGTCTTTCTGGCCCAACGACCAAACACGACACCTCGCGTCAGATTTGTCGCGGTCGAAAGCAAGACGATCGCCGGTAGCGACCCGATCAGCGTGTCGGCGGACACAGAGCCCTTCAAGAAGGCACTGGCGCAGGTTGTCGATACCCTTGACGCCCTGTCAGCGGCGATCTGTCATGATGCGGCGACATCGCTTCTGGCAGATCTCAAGCTCTCGGCGCTGATCGAGCACCTAATGAGCGAGGTGCTGGCAAGAATCTCCCCGATCCTGGGTACTGACGTAGAAAAAATCGAAGTTCTGAAGACGCTTACAAAGCTGTCGCAGCGGCAGCTGGCCTGCGACGAGGGCGTTACTCTCGAGGGTCTCGCTGTCGTGACACAAAGCGAAGCCACGGTCCAGCGCGCAGACGCGACCGTCTCCGGGGGGGAGCACCCGTGGAAAGTCCGCCTCGTAAGATGTGGAGTCCCCACACTTCGTCAGCTGTTCGAAGCGGAGGGGCTGGGTGAGTTGGCGGATGAGCTCGGTGTTTCCACAGTTTTGGAGCATCCGGAGGACGACCAAGAGGAAGGCATCCTGGTGCCATCCGCCCCAGAACTGGCGGCTGTAGCGGAGCCCATCGTCCATCCATACGGGAAGGCTGAGGGTGACGTGACTGAGGCCCAGCGAGAGCAATTGCTGCAACTCGAAGTTGCATGCAAGTCGCGTGGCTTTCGCATCGGCAGCATCGACGATGCCGTCGTCTTCGAAGGACCGGCGCTTATGGCTGTATCACTCGCCCTAGCTCCGGGTGAATCGCTACGCCCGATTCAAGGCGTCAGCGCAGATATCGCGAGGGAACTGGGTGTCAAGTCAGTTGGCGTGGAAAACGATCCCGATCGATCCTACCACGTCAGGTTCTTGATCCCACGACGTACGCGAGCGTTCCCTCGGCTGCCTGCCGATGCCCTGCCACTCACGGACGAGCAGCGGCAACAGTACCTGTGTCTTTGGATGGGAGCCCTTGTCGATGGTACACCATACAGATCTGCAATCTCAGACTGGCCTCACCTTCTGATTGCGGGCACAACGGGCAGCGGTAAGACAACGTTCGTTCGATCGATTCTCGCTCAGCTGAATCGACTTTCAAAGGGTGATGTAGAGCTGGCCGTGGTAGACGGAAAGGGGGAATACGACTACATCGATGTCCTAGCTCCTGAGCTCCTGACCCGTCGCTTCCCCGAGATCCAGTTGGGACATGCCCACGCCCCTGAGGTGCTTGGATGGCTTATCGAAGAAGAGATCGTACGTCGGCGTGCGGTGTTGACCAAGTATTTCCAAACTCACCCCGCAGCGCCCCGTGCCCCCAAGCATGCGTTCATCCAGGCAAATGCCAAGAACGAAGCTTTTCCGTTGTCCCCCATCGTCGTGTTCATTGATGAGTTTGCGGAGATCATGGCGGCTTCAGGAGCGGTCGCGGAGGAATTTTCGCAGCTCGTACAGAGGGTCGTGCAGGGAGGCCGCTCCGCTCTTGTGCACCTAGTCCTCGCTACTCAGAGACCCGATGCGAGTGTTCTCCGTGGAGCAATCAAGGCCAACCTGCCCAGCCGCGTAGCGTTGCAACTCCCGTCCCATCACGACTCTATGACCGTCCTCAACAGCGCTGGCGCGGAGGACCTGCTAGGCTCAGGCGACCTGATCTTTGAGAGTGCGACGGGCGATCGAGTCAGGCTGCAGGGCTACCTTCCTTAAGGGCGCTGTCGCGCCAAACGAACGTGACAAGGCTATCCTTGGCTCGTGAGAACGGAATTCGAAGGAGTCGTCGGGAGTCGTAGACTCGAACGCCGCTCCCTTCGAACCCCGATTCAAGAGTGTCGTGGGTTGCTCGATCGAGTATGAGAAACACATGCTGGAATTCGAGGCCCTTGATCAATGAGAGCTCGCCGTTTCCGATCACCTTGTAACTTCCTGGAAACTTCCTCAAGTCTTGAAGGCAAATAGGTGGGAGCGGCGACTCAAGCGCAGGATGGAGATTGACTACCAGCAGGCTCGGTGCATGCTTCCAAGTCAGCCCTGACGCGCTAGCGAGTCGCCGCACCTCCTCCCGCCACGCGAGCGGCCCAGCGTCCCGACAAACCTTGAGGTACCCGTGAGGGTTACTAAACCGCAAGTCGTTTGCTAGAGCCGTCAACCGCGCGTGACTTGCCGCAAACGCAGCCTTCTTAATCTTGTCGAGATACGGGGTCGATTCAGCAATCACGGTTGCAACTCGTTGAGCCTGCTCGCCCACATTCGCCTTCTGTCGGTAGCACAGTCTCAGTTCATGCACCGACGCGCGAGCATCACGCACAAAGTCCGCGAACTCCTCGTCTGAGACGGGACGTGACATCTGCAGCGGGTCAAACGCCGCGACCACGAATTTCACAAGCCCGCGCTTCGCTAGTTGTGATGCATGTCTTACGGAGCTGAGGGCAGGTGGATCGTCGACAAGGAGCACGTCGAGTGGGTCGCTGAGCTCTAGCGAGGCAACATTGTCAGACGGGATCCACAAGGCACCTAGTGAGACCTGGAGTGAAGCCTCGATGTACTCCTTGACCTGTCGGGGGAGAGCGATTTTCGCGGTGAAGTGTTCTCGGTTGTGCAACCTCTTGAGGAGGTTTAACAAGATGCAGGTCTTTCCAGTACCGGGGCCACCGATTACGAGATGAAGAGTATGACCCGTTCCAGATAGCAGCACTTCCTCAGCTGCCTCACATAACTCAGACGACAACTGATCTTGCTCGTCATCGAGGAAGTAGAGCCACTCGGGAGACACTTCATTCGCGTACGGAGCCGCAACACCAGGACGATCGGGCAGGAAGAACACCTGCGATCCCTGCGTTGTAAACACTTTGGGTGCTGGAACCGCGCTCGCCAACTGGCCATCAATTCGTGTGCGGTCAAACGACCGTACGATATCGTGCTCCCCCACATCGAGCAGCGTTAGCCTTGGCGGTTCCCAATGGGCAATCATGCGGCAACCACCACTGATCTCTATCTCGAAGACCTTATGGGATGCGCCAGCAATGCGCTGATACAAGCGAGCCACGTTGGATGGATCTGCGAGATACCGGCGGATGAAGTCGTGAACGGCCCCTTCTGCCAGGAACTGAATGGCAGTTCCGCGCTCGTATGACTTGAGGAACCGATTGCTGACGAGTACCTGCGGCGGCTGATTGCTTCGAATCATGTCGAAACTAGTCGTCCGTCAGGTCGAAGGCTTCCAGGACAGCAGCGCTCTTCTGGCTGTCCAGTATGTTGACCCCCAAGACGTTGTACCCAGGCTGATAGCCGACCGCTGCTGCAAGCTTGCTCACGGGAATATTGTGGTCCCGGACGGCTCCGAAGAAATACGTATACTCCCACGTTTGACCGTCTGCGTCTCGCCCCCAAAGTAGGAGCGCTAGTTCTCGACTGTGCATCTTGTACCGAAGTGAGCCCGAGGCAAACACGCGGCTTTCGCCGCAGAAGAGCACACGATCCCCAACGGCGAACCGTTCCCACTTACCCCTGTTCACGCCATTCGCCCCAGGTGTCACGCCCCAGACCCGACACCATCCGTTCTTGAATTCCGACTTCAGCTGTTGGGCGGACTCCAGACTGAGTACGGGAGCAATCGTGGACAGCTGCACTTGGTTGCGGACCGTCTTGATGTAGTGAGCCGTGGCCTCTTGGCCACCAACTGGCTGAAGGATGACGCGGGTATCCCTCCTCATGGTGGATCCCTCACCGAGTCGTTGGTTTAAGCCACGGGCCGTATTGACAAGCAACGTACGCGATTTGCGTGGGGTGAATAGGGTGTTTTTGCGGCACGGGAGGCTGTATTTGCGGCATGATCCGCAGAACGGCCTTGACTTTCCGGCGGCGCCGCGCGCATAATCCTGACGCGCGCAACACCCCCCGCAGAAAAAGAATTCTGCGGGGGGTTTGTCTTTTCGTGCCTTTGAAAGCCAGCGCCGTTCAGCATGCTATAGCAGGCATCCGCGCCAAAGCCAAGGAGCTCCGTGAGTCCTTCGGCGCCGAAGGCCGCGCGCGCTCGCTCGAGTGGGCCGCCGCCAGGATTGAGCAGGCCCTCCGGGACGACAGCGAGGAGCTGCTGAGGGCGAAAAACGACGAAGCGCGACACGACTCAATGTCGCGTCGCGCTTCGAGTTGCCCCTCCTGGGATCGAACCAGGACTCTCCTGATCCAGAGTCAGGCGTGTTGCCAGTTACACCAAGGGGCACCGGAACTGCACTTGTGACGTCGCACGTTCGGGCTCTCGACGCCGGAACTGCGT